>Ga0190275_10002218_pt1 | contig 14032 bp, 9 predicted proteins | sample Popmic550T_FD_133745 | JGI IMG/M metagenome (GOLD analysis project Ga0190275, IMG submission 133745) | Populus adjacent soil microbial communities from riparian zone of Yellowstone River, Montana, USA - 550 T | ecosystem: Environmental > Terrestrial > Soil > Riparian zone > Trees stand | place... | reverse complement strand
GTTCGCGAGCGCGCCCGGCATGCCGCGGCGTACCTGACCGGCACGATCGACGAATGAGGGCAGCAGCATGACCGTGGGAATCCTGATGGGCTCGGACTCGGACTGGCCGACGATGAAGGCGGCCGCCGAGGTCTGTGTCGAGTTCGACGTGCCCTTCGAGGCAGACGTTCTGTCGGCGCACCGGATGGCCGTCGAGATGATCGACTACGGCAAGGCAGCCCACGATCGGGGGCTGAAGGTGCTGATCGCCGGAGCCGGTGGTGCTGCGCATCTGCCCGGCATGCTGGCTTCCGTCACGCCGTTGCCGGTGATCGGCGTACCGGTGCCGCTGAAGTATCTCGACGGGATGGACTCACTGCTGTCGATCGTGCAGATGCCGGCCGGAGTACCGGTCGCCACCGTGTCGATCGGGAACGCGCGCAACGCCGGTCTGCTGGCGGTCCGGATGCTCGCCGCGCACGATGAGAAGCTGCTCGCGAAGATGCTCGCCTTCCAGCAGAACCTGGCCGAACTGGCCCGGGCGAAGGGCAGTACTGTGCGTGATGGCGCGGCAGAGCTGCGTAAAGGCTGACACTCGCAGGTTTTCCACAGTCTGGGGCGGGTAGCCGTGAGTTCCCATCCATTGTCGTCTAAGGTCGTCGATCGTGACTCCGCCCGCAGAACCGGATACGCAGCGCATCCCGGTCCGCTATTGGATCTGGCTGTTCGGCGCCGCAGTATCGCTGCTTGGCGACCTCACGATGACGTTCGCGATCGGATGGTCCGCCAGCCAGCACGGCGGGCAGATCGCCGGTCTGGTGCTGTTGCTGGCCGCGGCTCCGCGGGCTGCGCTGCTGCTGATCGGCGGCGCGGTCGGCGATCGGTACGGCGCACCCAAGGTCCTGCTGGCCAGCTGCGTCGCGATGTTCGTGGTCACGAGCGTGCTGGTGCCGGCCACGCTGGCGGTCGGCGAGCCGATCAGCCTGTTGCTGGTCACGGCCTTGATCGTCGGCGTGATCGACGCGTTCTTCCTGCCGTCGTCGCGCTCGATGCCCCGGCTGCTGGTGTCGCCGGAGCTGGTCCCGCGCGCACTCGCTAGCTTCCAGGTCACGGGCGTCGTCTTCGCAGTCACCGGTACCGCCGTCGGCGGTGTGCTGGTGAGCTGGGCCGGACTGACCGCGGCGGCCGGATTCGACGCGCTGACGTTTGCCGTGATGATCGTTGTGCTGCTCTCGTTCCGCGGGATGCCGGCCGGCTCGACCGGGCCGCGGGAGGGAATGTTCCGTTCGATCGTGGACGGGATCAAGGTCGCCTTCGGGCGGCCGTTGACGCGCGCGCTGCTGATCACGATGACGGTCGCGGCCGGTCTGCTGATGCCGCTCGACGCGCTGCTCTTTCCCTTGCTGGCAAGGGATCACGGCTGGGACGCATCGACGGCCGGTCTGCTGGTCGCGAGCCGCAGCCTGGGCGTCGGCATCATCGCGTTACGGATCCTGGCGAAGGGCGCCTTCCCCCGTCCAGGCATCTTCGCCGCACTCGGCCTGTTGATGGCCGGCCTCGGCCTGCTCGGTCTTTCCGCGTTCGATCCGTTGCCGCTCACCTTCGCGGCCGGTGTGGTCAGCGGTATCGGCGTAGGCACCTTCACCGGACACGTACTGCCGCTGTTGATGAACTCGGTCGAGCGCGAGTACCAGTCCCGCCTGCAGTCGGTCGTCGTGCTCTGCCAGAGCCTCGCCCTGGTCGTGATGAACCCGGTCCTGGGCACCTTCGCGGACCTGGACGGGGTGGGCATCACCGGCGTGTGCCTCGGCATCGGTGTGGCGTCGGCCCTCATCGGCCTGTTCGCCCTCACCCGCCCCGTCCTGCGGAACGCAACAGTTACTTAGGGCTTGCCCGGCGCCCGGTAGATCCAGCCCGCGTCGCGCCACTTCTGCGCGTCCAGGGACAGCCGGGCGTCAACCACCACAGGCGCCTCGACCATCCCGCGCAACGCGGCCGGGTCGAGCAGGCGGAACTCCGGCCACTCGGTCAGGTGCAGCACGAGGTGCGCGCCCTCGCAGGCCTCGACGGCGGATCCGGCGTACTGGAAGGTCGGGCGGACCTTGCGCGCGTTCTCCATCGCCTCGGGGTCGAAGACGGTGACGGTCGCGCCGTGCAGCTGGATCCGGCCCGCGATGTCGAGGGCGGGCGAGTCGCGCACGTCGTCGGTACCGGCCTTGAACGCCGCGCCGAGCACGGTGACGTTCTTGCCGACCCAGCCGGCGCCGAGCAGCTCGTGCACGATGTCCACGATCCGCGCGCGGCGATGCTGGTTGATGTCGTCGACCTCGCGGAGCAGCGTGATGACCTCTTCCACGCCGAGCTCACCGGCCCGGGCCATGAACGAGCGCAGGTCCTTCGGCAGGCAGCCACCGCCGTAGCCGGGACCGGCGTTCAGCATGCCGCGGCCGATCCGCTTGTCGTGACCGAGGGCGTCGGCGAGCTGGGTGACGTCCGCGCCGGTCGCGTCGGCGAGCTCGGCGAGGGCGTTGATGAAGGAGATTTTTGTTGCCAGGAAGGCGTTTGCGCCACCCTTGACGAGCTCGGCCGTGGGCAGGTTGCAGACGACTACGGGCGACCCCTCGGCGATCGGCTGCGCAAAAACCTCACGCAGCTTGGCCTCGGCCGCGGCGGACTGTACGCCGAAGACCAGCCGGTCCGGGTGCAGCGTGTCGTCCACGCCGTGCGCCTCGCGCAGGAACTCCGGCTGCCAGGCGATCTCGACCTGCGTACCGGCCGGGGCCTCGGCGTGGAAGCGCGCCTCCACCACCTTCGACGTACCGACCGGGACAGTGGATCGGCCGACCACCAGACAGGGCTTGGTCAGCAGTGGGGCAAGCATCGTGATGACTGAGTGCACCTGCGCGAGGTCGGCGGAGTCGCTGCCCTCGAGTTGCGGCGTACCAACACAGACGAAGTGCACGTCGGCCCAGTCGGCGATCTCGCTGTAGTCCCTGGTGAACCGGAGCCGGCCGGAGTCGGTGTGCTTCTTCAGCAGTGGGTCCAGGCCCGGTTCGTACAGCGGTGCCTTGCCGTCGTTCAGCAGTTTGAGCCGGTGCTCGTCGATCTCGACGCCGATCACGTCGAAGCCGAACTCGGCCATTCCCGCGGCAGTATTGGCCCCGAGGTAGTTGGTGCCGATCACCGCGATCCGCAGTGGTCGCGCGCTGGTGGGCGTGCCTTCAGTCATGCGGGGGACTCTACCGATCACGGTTATCACCCGGTGACCGGCTCATGTCCACCCGTCATCGTTGGGTGCGCCGTTCGTCACTTTCCGGGTACGGCGACTCCCGGCGGCGCGGGTTTCGTCGTACCTTGGTACTCGTGAGTAACTCATTCGACCTGTACGCGCTGTCCGAGGAGCACCAGGCGATCCGGGAGGCCGTGCGCGATGTCTGCGACGCGAAGGTGGCCCCGAACGCCGGCGACGTGGACGAGCTCGCCGAGTTCCCGAAGGCGTCGTACGACGCGTTGAAGGCGTCGGACTTCCACGCCCCGCACATCCCGGAGCAGTACGGCGGCGCCGGGGCGGACGCGCTGGCCACGGTGATCGTGATCGAGGAAGTGGCCCGCGCCTGCGCGTCCACCTCGCTGATCCCAGCGGTCAACAAGCTCGGATCGCTGCCGCTGCTGCTGTCCGCGTCGGAAGAGGTGAAGCAGCGGTACCTGCCGCCGGTCGCTGCCGGCGACGCGATGTTCTCGTACTGCCTGTCGGAGCCCGAGGCGGGTTCGGACGCGGTCTCGATGAAGACCCGCGCGGTCGCCGATGGCGATGGCTTCGTCCTGAACGGCGTGAAGCGCTGGATCACCAACGCAGGCGTCAGTGACTACTACACCGTCTTCGCGGTGACGGACCCCGACGCCCGCTCGAAGGGCATCAGCGCCTTCGTGGTCGAGAAGTCCGACGACGGCGTCTCCTTCGGCGCCCCGGAGAAGAAGCTCGGCATCAAGGGCTCACCGACCCGCGAGGTGTACTTCGACAACGTCCGGCTCCCGGCCGGCCGGCTGATCGGCGGCCTCGGTACCGGCTTCGGTACTGCGATGTCGACCCTCGACCACACCCGCGTGACGATCGCCGCGCAGGCACTGGGGATCGCGCAGGGTGCTCTCGACTACGCGCTCGGGTACATGAAGGAGCGCAAGCAGTTCGGCAAGGCGATCGCGGAGTTCCAGGGCCTGCAGTTCATGATCGCCGACATGGGCATGAAGATCGAGGCGGCCCGCCAGCTCACCTACGCCGCCGCGGCCCGCTCCGAACGCAACGACAGCGACCTCACCTACTTCGGCGCAGCCGCCAAGTGCTTCGCCTCAGACGTAGCAATGGCCGTCACCACCGACGCAGTCCAACTCCTCGGCGGCTACGGCTACACCCACGACTACCCAGTCGAACGCATGATGCGCGACGCCAAAATCACCCAAATCTACGAAGGCACCAACCAGGTCCAGCGCATCGTCATGGCCCGCCAACTCCTCAAGGGCATCAGCTGAGGATGTTTCCGCAGGTCAGAGGCTGACGTCATCACCCCGCACCACGACGTTCCCGCCCTTCGGCGAAGGCCCTGATCCCCACTGCCCCGGCGACGGCCGCTCCTGGCCTTCGTCCGCTTTACCCTGCGTGGAGTCCTCCATCACCGCCCTATTCGAAGAGGTGTGTTTTGACGAGACCCCGCAGCAAGCGCTGGCTTGCCGCCGCTGCCATGGCCGCCGCGCTGGCCGCCACGGCGATCCCGTTCCGCCCATCGGCCGCCGAGCCGACCACTACCTCCGCCGGTTTGCTGGGCAAGAGCGTGACCATCACCCTGATCACCGGCGACAAGGTGACGTATCGCCCGGGTCTTCGCGGCGGAGCCGGCCAAGCCGTGCACGTCCAGCCCGGACCGGGCCGAGAGGGCATGGTCTTCCAAAAGCATGCCCTCGGCAACAAACAGACGATCGTTCCCCTGGACGCCGTACCGCTGCTGGCGTCCGGCGTACTCGACCAGCGGCTGTTCGACGTCTCCCTGCTGGCCGACCTGCGCCTGGACGACGCCAGTTCGCCGACGTTGCCCCTGCTGGTCCAGTACAACGGAGCCGCCCGCACGGCCCGTTCCGCGCTCACGGCCGGTACGACGGTCCGCCGGGAGTTGCCGATCGTGGACGCCTTGGCGATCAGCCAGCAGCGTGTGTCGGCCAACCTCCTCTGGGACAGCTGGACCGACAACAAGCAGCCCAAGCGTCGTACGGCGCTCGCGGGCGACGTACGCAAGGTCTGGCTCGATGGCGGGGTCAAACCGCTGCTGGACCGTAGTACCCAGCAGATCGGCGCCCCGGAGGCCTGGAAGGCTGGAGCCACCGGCAAGGGCGTGAAGGTCGCCGTACTGGACAGCGGCATCGACGAGACGCACCCGGACCTCAAGGGCCGTGTATCCGTTGCCAAGGGCTTCACCAGCGAGGGGGAGGATGCAGTCGACCAAGTCGGTCACGGCACGCACGTGGCGTCGACGGTGGCTGGTTCGGGTGCGGCTTCCGACGGCAAGTACCGTGGCGTCGCGCCGGATGCGGACCTCATGGTCGGCAAGGTTTGCGGCCTGTACGACTGCGAGTTCTCGGCGATCATCGCGGGCATGGAGTGGGCAGCCACCTCCGGCGCCCGGGTGATCAACATGAGCCTCGGCGGCAGTCCCACCGACGGAATCGACCCGCTGGAGCAGGCGGTCAACGACCTCACCGCCAGTACCGGCGCGCTGTTCGTCATCTCCGCCGGGAACTCCGGCAAAGACTTCAGCGTGGGTAGTCCCGGCGAGGCGGACGCGGCCCTGACGGTTGCCTCCGTCACCAAATCGGACGGCCTGAGCGCCTTTTCCAGTCGTGGTCCCCGCGCCGATGACTTCGGCCTCAAGCCGGACATCGCGGCCCCCGGCAGCCACATCGTCGCGGCCCGGGCCGCCGGTGCACGGCTGGAGCCGTTGGCGGTCAACGACTCGTACGCCGACTTGTCCGGTACGTCGATGGCGGCTCCGCACGTGACGGGCGCCGCCGCGATCCTGGCCCAGCTGCACCCGGAGTGGAAGGCGGAGGAGCTGCGTTCCGCCCTGACCGGGTCGTCTCTCGGACTGCCCGGCATCGGTGTTCTCGGCCAGGGCGCCGGCCGGGTCGATATCGCCCGTGCGCTGAAGCAGGCGGTCACCACCTCACCGAGCAAGGTCGACCTCGGGCCGGTCGAGGCGCCGCACGACGACGACAAGCCTGTCACCAAGGCACTGACCTATCGCAACGACGGTGACCAGGCGGTCACGCTGACGCTCAACCTGAGCGCCAAGGGGCCGAAGGGGCACACGGCTCCCGCATGGATGTTCAAGCTGCGCCGGTCCGGCGTACGGATCCCCGCCCATGGCACGGTGACACTGGCGGTCACCGCGGACACCTCCCTGCCGGGGCCCGACGGAGCGTACGCCGGCTGGATCGTTGCCACCGGCAACGGCCAGGTCGTCCGGACGGCCGTCGGTGTCGGCAAGGCGCTGCCGATGTACGAGCAGAAGTTCATGATTCTGGGGACCGACGGCAAGCCGGTGGTTCCCAGTGACGACCTGTCGGCCGGGCTGCTCGTGTTCAACGTCGACACCTTGCTGGGCTATTTCGCCTCGTCCGGTGACACCTTGACGCTGCCGAAGGGCCGGTACGTGGTCGACGGCGGTATCGCGAGGTTCAGCGGCGCGGGCATCGAGCAGGCCATCTATCTCGGTGAGCCCGATGTGGTGGTCGACAAGCCCGGGACGCTGGTACTGGACGCGCGCCGCGCCAAGCCGATCAAGTTCAAGGCCCCGGTCGCCGGAGCCACCGCGGCCACGGGTGGTGTCGGCTTCGCCCGGCCGCTCCGCGATTTCACCTTCACCACCGGTCTCGCGATCTCCAACTCGTTCCGGCCGGACTACGCGCCCAGCCTGTCCGTCGCGCCGAACCTGACCGGCTCCGCCAAGACCTTCACCGGCTTCGCACACCTCGCCTGGGCGGAAATGCCGGACGGCCAGGATCCCGAGCAGGACTTCTATCTGAACAGCCCGTACCTCTACCACGACGCGATCAGCTGGCCGGCCCGCTTCCCGGACGACCCGTCGCTGGTCACCGCGCCGAAGGACTACGCCCGGATCGACGCTACGTACCTCGGTGCCAAGGGCAACCGAATGAACAACTTCGGATATCCGGTACTGCCTGCCAACGACAGCGCGGGCCGACCCGTGGCCGGGTTCGTTTTCACCCCGGCGGTCGAGATGGAGATGCCGTTCCAGCGTGCGGAGTACTACTCGGTCGCCGGCGGAATACGTTGGGCCTTCGAGGCAGACACCACCCGAATCCTGCCGGACGGTGAAGTCAGGTACATCGCGCTGACCGCCGTGCCGACACGGTCGTACCCGGGCGGCAAGACCACCAAGCTGACCTGGAACCACCCCGTGGTCGGCCCGAACCTCCCGAGCTCACAGGCCGGTAACCCCGGGCGCGAGGACGAGGCCTGGGTCCAGCGGGACGGCGACATCCTGACGGTGGCGGCGCCGATGTTCGCCGATCACGGTGCCGGCCGGTTCGGGGTGTCCGAGGTCGAGAAGGAGACCACCAGCCTCTATCGCGACGGCTCGTTGCTGCGTACCTCCGAGTCCCCCCTGCTACAGACCTTCGCGCTTCCTGCCGAGGCCGGGACCTACCGCCTGACCAAGCACGTCCAGCGGTCCGAGGAGTACTTCCGCTGGTCAACCGACATCACCTCGTCCTGGACCTTCCGCTCGGCTCGAACGCCGGATGGCGAGGACACCCGTTTGCCGCTCATGTCCGTCCGCTTCGCGCCCAAGGTGAACGAGCAGAACCAGGCCCTCGCCGGGCAGTTCGACGTACCCGTGCGGGTTGAACACCAGCACGGGTCAACCAAGTCTCCGGTCGTCAGCCTCGCGGTTGAGGCGTCGTACGACGGTAAGACCTGGGCCAGCGTGCCGGTCCGGAAGACCCGTACCGGGTGGACCGCCACGCTCAACCAGCCGGGCGCCGGGTTCGTCTCGCTACGAGCGAAGGCGCGTGATCTGAGCGGCAACACCGTCGACCAGACCATCATGCGCGCCTACGAACTAACAGCCGACTAACCTACGGCCGCCACTGGTTCCCCACGTGGGGACCAGTGGCGGCCGTAACCAGCTCCTGACAGGTTCTTGAAAGGTCCCGGGGACCGACCGGTTCGTACTATCGGGAGGCGAGCGTCTGGGGGCAGCATGGATCAGGGACTGGATAGAGCGAACCTCGAACTACGAGTGGGGGTGCTGGGGCCACTCGAGCTGTCCATGGGCGGGCGGCCGGTGGCGGTGCAGGCCGGGCGGTTGACGAATCTGGTGGCGGTACTGGCCATGTCAGCGGGCAAGCCGGTCTCTGTCGACCGGCTGGCGGCAGCGCTCTGGGGTGAACAGCTGCCGGCCAATCCACGGGGCACGATCCAGCTGTACATGAACCGGCTACGGCGCGTACTCGGTGCCGATGCCGTCACCACGGAGACCGCCGGATACACCCTGCGCATCGAGCCGGACGCCGTCGACGCCGTGCGCTTCGAGCGTCTGATCGCCGACCCTGCCCGGCTCGACGAGGCCTTGGCGCTGTGGCGCGGTACACCGTTCGCCGGTCTGCGATCTGCCTGGCTGGAGGAGGTGGAGGCACCGCGCCTCGTCGAGTTGTGGCTGACCGGGGTGGAACGGCGGATCGAGCGTGATCTGGCCGCCGGCCGGCACCGGGAAGTGGTAGCGGAACTGGCCGAGCTGACAGCGACGCATCCGCTGCGAGAAGAGTTCTGGCGCCAACTCATGGTCGCCTTGCATCGCTGCGGACGTCAGGCCGAGGCCCTCGACGCCTATCAACGGCTTCGCCAGTTCTTGGTGGACGAGCTGGGATTGGAGCCCAGCGAGCCAGTCCAGCAGCTCCAGCGATCGCTCCTGGCCGCGCCTGACGCCGCACCGTCACCGATCGCCACAACCGCCGTACCACGCCAGCTCCCGCCCGATCCGCTGACTCTTCTCGGACGCTCCACGGAATTGGCTCAGCTGACGACACTGGTCCAAGACCATTCAGCGACCTCGACGCCTTGCGTGATCGCCATCAGCGGCTCCGCAGGCATCGGCAAGACCACCTTTGCGATCCACGCGGCGCACCGGATCCGGGCGCAGTATCCCGACGGGCAGCTCTACATCGATCTCCATGGCTACGCGGCCAGACAGCCAGTCGAGCCCGCGGCCGCACTCCGAACGGTGTTGCGTAGCCTCGGAGTTGCCGCGGAGGACATCCCCGCTGACCTGGACGAGCGTTCGGCTATGTACCGCTCACTCCTGGCCGACACCCGGCTGCTGATTCTGCTGGACAACGCCCGAAACGCGGAACAAGTACGGCCGCTCCTGCCCGCTGCTGGTTGCCTGTTGATCGTCACCAGCCGGAACCTGCTGCGTGGCCTGTCGGTCCACGATGGTGCTCACCGGATCACCCTTCGGGCGCTTGACCGGCGGGCAGCTCGCGGAGTCCTCGTGAAGGCGATCGGCGAGCAACGCGCGGATGGCGATCCGGACGCACTCAACACATTGACAAGGGTGTGCGGCCGGATCCCGCTCGCCCTGCGGATCGCCGGCGAACGGGCCTCCCGGCTGCCGGGGTCTAGATGGGCTGAGCTGGCCGCCGAGATGCACGACGAGCGCCGACGGCTCGATCAACTGACTGATGTCGACGATCAGGCCTCCGATCTCCGCGCCACGTTCTCGTGGTCGTACCGGGCCCTGACCCTCGAGGACGCACGAACGTTTCGCCTGCTGGGTCTCCACCCCGCGGGCGCGATCGGCCTACCCGCGGCCGCGGCGCTGACCGGCACGCCACCGGACCAGGCGCGCCGGTCGCTCGACCGACTGGTCACTCACAACCTGCTCGACGAGCCGCAACCGGGACGGTTCCGCCAGCACGACCTACTCCGGCTCTACGCCGCGGAACTCCTTGCCCGCCAGGAACAGCAATCGGTCGCCGCCGCGGCCACGCACCGGCTTCTCGACTGGTACCTCCAGACTGCATCTGTGGCCCGCGATCTCATTCGTCCGCGCGGGGCCACCGACCGCGGTACCGTCGTCACGAGCTCGGCCACGGCGCCCCTGGCCTTCGACAGCCCGGCGGAAGCGTTGAGCTGGTTCGATACCGAGCGGCAGGTCCTGCCGGAGTTGGTGCGTCGAGCCCTGGAGCGTGGATTCAACCGCCACGCCTGGCAGCTGGCCTGGGCGTTGCTCGCGTTCTACGCCACCCGACTTCATCTCGAAGACGGGCGCGCCACCGCCCTCGGCGGATTGCGAGCAGGCCCGCAGCTCAACGATGAGGGTGCCTTGATGGTCTCGGACACCGCCACCGGATTCAAACACCTCGAGGCGTTCGAGTACGAACGGAGCCGCGCCGCCTTCGCATCCGCGCTGGAGACAGCGCTGCGGCTGGACGACAAGGCTGGGCAGGCAGTCTCGCTGTCCAATCTGGGACTCGTGGCAGCCGCAACAGGCAACCACAGGCAAGCAGTCGACTACTACCAGAGGGCACTGGAAGCCGAAGCCGCAGCGTCACAAGACCCCGCCCTCTACATGAGTCGGCTCAACCTCGGTGCAGCGCAAGCGGCGCTGGGGAACCACCGAGAAGCGATCCACTACAGCCAGCAAGCGGCGGCCGCATACCGCCGGGCCGGAAAGGTCGTCCATGAAGCCATAGCGGTGTCCAACGTCGCCCAGGGCCACCTGTCACTGGGCAACTTCCACCAGGCCAAGGCCTACTGCGCACAGGCCCTGAAGCTGTTCCCCTCCCTGAACGTCAACATCGGAAAGGCCAACGCCCTGGTCGTGCTCGGGCACGCACACGGCGCTCTCGGTGAACTCGAGGCCGCCAGCAAGACCTGGGCGAAAGCACACGCCTTGTTCCGCGCGACTCCAGCAACCAAGCGCGTCCCGGTCAGTCAATAAATCCCGACAGTGCGGGTTGCTCGGGGCTTCGGGCGTGGGCAGACTGCTTCAATGAGGCGAAGTAGGCGAATTGTTGTGGGGATGTCGACCCTTGCGCTCCTCGGTGGGATCGGCCTTGCCGTGCCGGCACAGGCTGAGTCGGAGGCGGCAGTGTCTGGTCTCGGTGTGCAGGGGCGGACTGTCGATCCGCGGCCGAGTACAGCGAAGCTGGCGTTGCAGCTCAAGGCGCTGGAGATCCTTGGCCACGGGCGGATTGACGTACGGGCGATCGGAAGGTCCAACGAGGGCCGGCCGGTCTGGAGCGCGACGGTCGGTAGCGGGCCGCGCAAGATCCTCTATGTCACCCAGCAGCATGGCAACGAACCGCTCGCAACTCCTGCGGCGGTGGAGTTCCTACGCACCGTCGGCCTCGGCAACAGTCGCTGGCAACGCGTGCTTCGCTCTCAAGTGACGATCGAGATCGTCGTACGGGCCAACCCTGACGGTCACGAGCGCGACTGGCGGTACAACTATGACCCCCAGGCCGACCCGGAGTACGGCGAAAAGGGCAAGGGGTACGACATCAACCGCTATCACGACCCGGCGGTAGCGCCCGAGGACAATCCGGCGACCGAAGCCGGTCTGATCCAGCGAAGGTTCGCCGCGTTCGGGCCGGAGCTCGTGGTCGACTATCACATGCAAGGCCGTTATCTCGACGACGAAGGTCGGGACATCACCTCGTCGGTGTTCTGGCCGAACCACCCAGACGTCGCAGCCGGCAAGGTCGCGCTGGCCAAGCAGGTCGCGGTTGTGGCGGCCAGAGGGATGACGCTTGGTGGCGGGAATGTTTCTCAGTACCCCGGCGGCGAGTATCGCGGAATCGCGCGCAATGGCTACGGCCTGGCGGGAGCCGGCAGTGTGCTGATCGAGTACAGCGACCTGGGCCCCGAGCACGAGCAGGCCCAGATTCGCTCGGCGGGCCTCGCGATGCTCGCGATCGCCCGGGCCGCCGGTAGCGGCGCGCTGGACGCGATCGACCCTGCACTCGCGGACAGGATCCCGTTGCGCGGTGACCCGGTTCCCGGCGCCAGAACACTGAGTGGTGCATCCGCGAGCGACTAGCCTCGGTTAGGTGGTGGGTCCCGAAAGGTCGGAGCAGGATCAGTACGTTGGCTGGCGTGATCTGACGGTCTGGAAGAGTGCCGCCGGTCGGTTTGCCGCGGGCATCGTGTACCGCGCGGCGCGGTGGTTCGGCCCGTATCCGGTGCTGATGGTGACTGTGCTGCTTGGTTTGTCCGCAGCGTTGGTACTGATCGCTGGCTCGGTCGAGATCTACGAGGCAGTGGCCGAAACTGATGGTGTGGCCGGTCTTGACGAGCCGGTTCTGCAGTGGGCCATTGCGGCGCGTTCGCCGGATCTCAACGAGGCTGTCACGGCGTTCACCACCGTCGGTGGGCCGGTGGGTATGCCGGTCCTCGCCACGATTGCGACGGCCGGCTTAGCGATTTGGCGGCGCTGGTGGACCCCAGTCGTACTGATGGTCGCCGCTACCGCGGGATCTCTGTTGCTGACGGTCGTGGGCAAGTCGCTCGTCGGGCGGATCCGGCCGCCGCTGGCCGATGCGGTCGCCCCGTACGAGTCGTCGGAGGCGTTTCCCAGTGGTCACGCCCTGAATGCGGTGGTCGTCGCTGGCGTGGTGGCGTACCTGCTGGTGTTGCGGCAACGCCGCTGGTCAACCCGGGCCATGACGGTCGGAGCGGCAGCGGTGTTCGCCCTTGCGATGGGGCTCAGCCGGGTGTACCTGGGCCATCACTGGCTGACCGACGTCCTGGTCGCATGGACTCTGGGCCTGGCATGGCTGAGCATCGTCATCGTCGCGCATCGGCTGTTCCTGACGATCCGCCACGTGCGCCGCCAACCGCACTAAGCTCTGGCGCGTTCGTGCAGTCGATTGACGGGGGAGAAGTGATGTTCGCGAAACGCGTTCGACGGGGCCTGCGCTTGATTGCGGCTACTGCGACAGTGGCTGTGCTGATTCCGGGGCTGGGCACGACTGCCGTGGCCCGCAATCAACCCGATCCGGTGGCGGCGGTACAGGCTGCCGAGGTCTACTCGGTCTGTGGACCGGAGCGGATCGAGCTGAACGGAACGATCCGCCGATTCTGCGGGCAGACCGTTGATGACCTCGGCCGGACCGGCTGGTACTACCCCGGCGATGACCGGTACGAGTGGGCGGACTGGTGGCGGGCGACAGTACGGAACTGCAAGCTCGACGGGAAGTACCTGGGTACCGACGGCGTCGGTCGGATGTTCATCGGTTACCCGCACTTCCGTCGACCGACCGACGGCAGCGTTTATGTGCCTGGCACGCAGTACTGGGAGTGGCAGGGTCGCACTTATGCGCGGTTGGCGTACTACAGCTACGCCGATCATCGGGTGCACCCGACAGAGGACCGGTTCACGGACCGCCTGCCCCGGGAGTACCCGCCACATGGCAAGCCTGCCGTGCACTGCTAGCGCGCCATGCGCTTGTCGAGCGCGGCGGCCAGGTCCTCGGCCAGGCGGTAGGTCTCTAGGGCGCGGTCGGATCGGCCGAGCAACTGTAGGTCGGCCGCCAGTTCGTTGAGTATCGACAGCTCGCCCAGGCGATAGCCGGTCTGGCGGGCGAGCGCGAGTGCCTGCTCGTGGTGTTCCAGTGCCTCGTCGAGCCGTCCCAACCGTTGGTACACGCTGCCTACGTTGCCGAGAGCGACCCCCTGGGCCGCCCGGTCGTCGATACTTCTCGCGAGCTTCAGGTGTCTGAGGTTCTGCTCGAGCGCCTCGTCGAGCCGGCCGCTGCGCTCCAGTGCATATCCGAGGTTGCCCAGCGCCACGCCTTCGGTGGCGCGATCGTCGGTCGTGGCCAGGATGTCGATCGCGGTTCGGTAGTGCTCGATCGCCTCCGGCAGCCGGTCGAGTCGTCCGCAGCTCACGCCCAGGTTGGTCAGGGCGATGCCTTCGCCGATCCGGTCGCCCAGTTCCCGGTGGATGGCCAGCGCAGCCTGGTTGTGTCCCAGCGCTTC
>Ga0190275_10002217_pt1 | contig 14034 bp, 11 predicted proteins | sample Popmic550T_FD_133745 | JGI IMG/M metagenome (GOLD analysis project Ga0190275, IMG submission 133745) | Populus adjacent soil microbial communities from riparian zone of Yellowstone River, Montana, USA - 550 T | ecosystem: Environmental > Terrestrial > Soil > Riparian zone > Trees stand | place... | reverse complement strand
GCCGAGCGCCTCGAGCTCCTTGGCCAGGTAGCCGCCCGCCTTGGCGACGTAGCGCTCGCGCTCGTCGCGCTGCTGGCTGACGAGGCCCTTGATGTCCTGGTACTTGCGCGGGTGCAGCGTCGCGAAGGCGAGGTCCTCGAGCTCCCACTTGATCGCGTGGATGCCGAGGCGATGCGCCAGCGGCGCGTAGATCTCGAGCGTCTCCTTGGCCTTGTCGATCTGCTTCTGCTTCGGCATCGCGCCGAGCGTGCGCATGTTGTGCAGCCGGTCGGCCAGCTTGATGAGGATGACCCGGATGTCCGTGGCCATCGCGACCATCATCTTGCGGTAGTTCTCGGCCTGCGCCTCGTCGCGCGACTGGAAGGTGATCCCCGTGAGCTTGGTCACGCCGTCGACGAGGCTCGCGACCTCCTCGCCGAAGACCGTCTCGACCTCCTCCAGCGAGGCGGTGGTGTCCTCCACGGTGTCGTGCAGGAGCGCGGCGCACAGCGTCTCGGTGTCGAGCCGCATGCCGGCGCAGATCTTGGCCACGCCCACCGGGTGGGTGATGAAGTTCTCCCCGGACTCGCGGCGCTGGTCCGCGTGGTGCTCGCAGGCGAACACGAACGCCTGCACGACCCGCTCGCGGTCGATCGACTCCGCGACCTCGTCCGCGTGCTCCTCGACGATCGCGAACAGGTCGGCGAGCAGCCGCCGCTCGAGGTCGGTCAGCTCGGTGGGGACCGGGCCGTCCGCCTCGTGCGGGTGGGCGGTGCCGTCGACCGGCAGCCGGCCGGGCATCGCGACGCGGCCCGCCGCGCCGTCGCCGTCCGCGGCGCCGTTGCCCGGGCCGTCGCCGTCCTGCGGCGGCGCGGGCGGCAGCGCCGCACCCGGCTCGTCGCCGGCGCTCAGGCCGCTGCTCGTGCTGTGCTGGTCGTCAGGTATCGGAGGCCGTCCTCGAGGCGTTGCCGGTACGCCCTGAAGGCCGCCGAGCGCTCGAGCGCGGTGCGCGCGGGCGCCTCGGCCACCCGCAGGGCGTGCCCCTCGTGCTGGAGGACCACCAGGCCCAGCTCGGATAGCAGCCGCAACAGGCGACCGCCGAGCGCCGGCGACCGCGGCTGCGGGTCATCTCCCCTGAGCGTCGCCTCGAGGGCCTCCCCCTCCCCGCCTCCGGCCGCGCGGAGAGCGCGATAGACGGCGGTGAGCGGTGCGCGCAGGGCGTAGTCCCATTCATGTATGCGTCGGGCAAAGCGTAGCTCAGGCTCGCCCCATGCCATGTGGGTCCAGCCCGCGCCCGGCAGGCCGTCGAGCAGGTCGCGGCGGTGGGCGTGCGCCGGCGGGTCCAGCGCGACCACGTGGGCGAAGCCCTCCGCCAGCCCCGGATCGTCCTCCAGCGCGAGCCACGAGCACACGGCGAAGCCGCCGATGCGGCCGCCGAGCGCCCGTGCGCGGTGCGGCGCGTGAGCGGCGACGGCCAGCACCGTGGCACCGCTGTGCACGAGGTCTGAGAGCAGGCCGGCGATGCCGTTCCCTGTGATATTGCGCACCGTGCGGGCGGTCGGCGGAGCGGGCTCGACAGCCCCGGGGCGCGCCGGCCACGGGTCGAGCGCCCGCTCGAGCTCGGTCCGGACCCCGTCGGCGAACGTCGCCGGCTCGCCGATCACGTCGATCGGCGCCGGGCGCGCCGGGCGCGCATGGCGCAGGACGAGACGCGGCTCGACCGATCCGCCCCAGCGGTCGACCTCGAGGCGGACGGCCGCCTCGACCGGCTCCCCCGGGTCGGCCGGCAGCCGGCTGCCCGAGCCGAACGCGACGCAGCGCGAGCGCGCGCCGCCCGCGCTGAGCGTGAAGGCGACGTGGCGCCCCTCGCCCAGCGGCCGCGGCTCGTCGAGCAGCGCGGCGGGCACGAGCAGCGACGGCTCGGGGTTGCCCGCGCCGAAGGGCTCCAGGCGCTCGAGCTCCTCGGCCAGGCCGAGGCCGAGCGCATCGCCCGGCACGACGGCGTCGATCGTCTGGGTGCGGACAAGGTCCTCCGGGCGCAGCACCTCCGCGGCGTGGGCCACGAACGCCTCGCGGAACGCGTCCACGCGCTCGCGGGCGACGGTCAGGCCCGCGGCGGCGCGGTGCCCGCCGTGGCGCAGGAGGTCCGCCGCGCCGGCCTCGAGCCCGGCCAGCAGGTCGAAGCCGGGGATCGAGCGCCCGGAGCCGGTCCCCTGCTCGCCGTCGAGCGCGATCAGGACGACCGGGCGGTGGTGGCGCTCGGCCAGGCGCGAGGCGACGATCCCGATCACGCCGGGGTGCCAGCCCTCGGAGGCGAGGACGTAGGCGGGCGCCGGCGGACCGGAGGGCAGCAGCGCCTCCGCCTCGAAGCGGATGCGGGTCTCGACGTCGCGGCGCTCGGCGTTCACGGCGTCGAGCTCCTCGGCGACCGCCCGCGCGCGCTCGGGGTCCTCGGTGAGCAGGAGCTCGAGCCCGGCGTCGGCCCGCTGCATGCGGCCCGCGGCGTTGATGCGCGGGCCGAGCCGGAAGCCGATCGCCCGCGCGTCGAGCCCGGAGGGGTCCACGCGGCAGACCGCCATCAGCGCCTGTAGCCCCGGCTTGCGGGTGCGGCCGAGGCGCCGCAGGCCGGCGCGCACGAGCCGGCGGTTCTCCCCCTGCAGCGGCACGACGTCGCAGACAGTGGCGAGCGCCACGAGGTCGAGGTCCTCGTCGGCGGCCGCGGCGTCGAGCCCGGCGCCCTCGAGCAGCGCCTGGGCGAGCTTGTGCGCCACGCCGGCTGCGCACAGGTCCGCGCACGGATAGCCGCCGGCGCGCGGGTGGACGATCGGGGCGTCGGGCAGGGCGCCGTCCGCCCGCGGCGCGTGGTGGTCGGTGACCACCACGTCGAGCCCCGCCGCGCGCGCCGCCGCGACCTCGTCGACCGCGGTGATCGCGCAGTCGGCGGTGATCAGCAGGCCGGTGCCGCGGGCCGCCAGCCGCTCGACGGTGGCCGGCGCGAGCCCGTAGCCGTCCTCGAAGCGGCTCGGCAGGTACCAGTCGACCTCCGCGCCCAGGGTGCGCAGAACCCGCACGAGGATCGCCGTCGCGCACACACCGTCGGCGTCGTAGTCGCCGTGGACCGTGATCCGCGTCCCCCGCCCGGCGTGGCCGAGGATGCGCTCGGCCGCCTCGCGCAGGCCGCCGAAGGCGTCGAGCGGGTGCGCGGTGTCGGCCGCGAGGAAGGTCCGCGCGGCCCCGGCGTCGCCGAGGCCGCGGCGGACGAGCACCTGGGCGAGCACCGGCGAGACGCCGAGGTCCGCGGCCAGGCGCTCGGCCGTGCCGCGGTCGTAGGGCGCGATGTCGAACGCGACATCCGGCTGGAGCATCGCCGGAGCGTATGCACGAGGTCCGACGGAAGGATCGCCTTGGGGGCGATCCTTCCGCCGGACCTTTCGGAGTTTCGCCCGCCGGGCCTGCCCTCGGGCAGTGGCGCCGTGGGCGAGCGAAACTCCCGCGCGTGGCGGTTCGGCTCTGTGGTTACGGCGCTACGACGATCTGCCCCGTCATGTTGGGGTGGATCACGCAGAAGTAGCCGTAGGTGCCGGGGTTCGTGAACTTGATCCGCGAGTAGCCCGGCGATTCCGAGGCCTTGATGCGGTCGAGGAACCCGGTGTTGATGAACCCGTTGCCGTGGTTCACGCCGTTGTAAGCCGGCAGCACCGGTGGCGGGTCGCTGGGATACGCGCTGATCGGGCTCACCTGGATCGTCGGCGGGTTGCCGCTGCCCTCCTCCGGGAGCAGGAACGTCTGGGCGAGGTTCTGCAGGAACGCCTCCGGCCCGAACGTCACCGTGTGGATCTCCGTCGTCTGCTTGGACATCTTGAACGTGACGACGTCGCCGACCTTGACGGTCTTGCTCTGCGGGAAGAACCGCAGGAAGGTCGTGGAGATGGTGTCGTTGCCCGCCTCGACGGCGTTGCCCGACGGCCCGTCGAAGTTCGCGTCCTTCCGGATCGTGTCCACCACGTCGGTGAACTGCTGCTGCACCGCGCGGCGGTCCTCGGCGCGCGTCGGCACGCTCTTGTTGCTCGGAACGACCTTGACCGTGCCGCGCTGGCCGGGATGCACCACGCAGTAGTACTTGAAGGACCCGGTCTTGTTGAACGACAGCGTGTACGGCCGCGGCTCGCCCTCGTCGGCCGGGACGCCCGAGCCGGTCAGGCGCTTGCCGTTGTAGCTGCTGCCGCCCTGCACGTTCGCGCCCTGCGGGTTGAGGATCACGTTCGGCTGGCCGTTGAACCAGAACGGCTTGTTGTCGGGATCGAGCGCCCCGCTGATGTCCGACCCGGTCTGCGGGATGATGAACGGCGGCGGCTGGTCCCCCAGCTTCGGGAACGTGACCGAGTGGAAGCCGGCGAAGCGCCACTGCACCCGGTCGCCCTTGTGGATCGTGATCGTCTTGCGGAAGAACTGGTTCGAGTCCGCGTCCGGCGGCACCCCCGCCGGACGGTCCGCCACCGGTGGCCCCGCCACGACCAGCTTGGTCGCGGCCGACGCGCTCGGCGCGAGCACCAGAACCCCGGCGACCACGGCGGCCGCCGGCAACCCCCCTCGACGCATGTCCCTTCCCCCTCTCTGGAGACCGTCGCCACGCGGGGTCCACTGGGCGCCCCGGGGCCGCCTACCACTACCAGATCGCGGGGCCCGCGGGGAGAACTTGACCGGCGGACGCGCCTGCGCGCCTGCGTCTACGCGGGCGCCGCGCGCTCGCGACGCAGGCCCTCGGCGTACAGCGCGCCCATCCCCAGGATCGCGCCGGGAACGGCCTCGAGGCCCGTGGCCAGCGTCGTGTCGCTCACGCCCGGCACCGAGCCCCCGTTGATCGCGATGCCGAAGACGATCGACCCGACGAGCGCGGCGACGAAGGCGCCGACGATGCCGCCGACGAAGTGGTCGGGGAGCCAGATCGTGAAGTGCCACAGGGCCAGGCCGACCATGACCCACACGAGCATGCCCATCAGCGGCCCCCTTCCGTCTTACGGATGACGGCGGCCATCAGCGCGGCCTCCCGTGACGCTTGTTGCGGGGCTTGTTGGGCTTCTGGGGCTTGGGCGGCGGTTCCTCGCCACCGCTCCCGCCGCCCTCGCCCGAGGGCGGCTGCGGACGGTCGGCGCCGCCGTTCTCGCGCGCGCGGGCGCGGCGGCCGCCGGGCGGCCGGCGCGCGCCGGCCCCCGTCGTCGCCTTCTCGGCCTCCTCGATGCCGAGGTTGCGCACCATGTCGTCGAACTCCTCCCGCGACACGCCCTGCGACGGATCGGCGGCGGCGGCGGCCGCCTGGCGGCCGCGACGGCCGCGCTCGGGGGCCGGCGCGACGTCCACCGGTTGGCCCCCGGTGGCCACCGCATAGGGCGGGACGAAGCCGAACTGCTCGCGGATGCGCCGTTCGCGGGCGCGATAGGTGGGCTCGCGCTCCTTCCAGTGGCTCAGCACCGGCGTGGCGATGAACACCGACGAGTAGGTGCCCGAGGCGATGCCGACCAGCAGCGCGAAGGCGAAGTCCTTGAGCGTGTCGCCGCCGAAGAGCATCAGCGCGAGCACCGGCAGCAGCGTCGAGAAGCTCGTCACCAGCGAGCGCACGATGACCTCGGACAGCGACCGGTTCATGATCTGCGAGAAGGCCGCGCTCGGCATCCGCGGCACGTTCTCCCGGATGCGGTCGAACACGATGATCGTGTCGTAGAGGGAGTAGCCCAGGATGGTGAGCAGCGCCGCGACCGTCGACGTCGTCACCTCCCGGCCGGTGAGGGCGTAGACGCCCGACACGATGAGGATGTCGTGCATCGTGGCGATCAGGACCGGCACGGCGAACTTCCACTCGAAGCGCAGCGCCAGGTAGACCGAGATCACCGTCAGCGAGGCGATGATCGCGATCAGCGCCGAGTTGGCCACGCTCTGGCCGAAGGTCGGCCCGATCGACTCTATCTCCGGCTCCTGGGTGAGTCCGAACGACCGGTCGAGCTGATCGTTGACCTCGTCGACCTGCGGCGGCTGCAGCGTCGGCGTGGCGATCTGGACGACGTTGCGGCCCAGGGCGGGGTTGTCGATCGTCTGGATCTTGGCGTCCGCCGCGCCGGCCGGCAGCGCGTTGCGCACCTGCTCGACCGTGGCCGAGCGCTCGAGCGGCGCCGTGATGCGGGTGCCCGACTCGAAGTCGATGCCGAAGTTGATGCCCTTGCCCGCGATCGCCAGCGCGCCGATCAACAGGATCACGCCGGACATCGAGAAGAACCACCTCGACGCGCCCATGTAGTCCCAGCGGAAGCGCACGCGCTGGTCGCTCGCACCGAGGGCGCCGCGGCTGCGCAGCAGCCGGGTGCCGCGCAGCGAGTAGAGGATCGCCTGCGTGGCGAGCACCGCCGTGAACAGCGAGACGATGACGCCGAGGCCGAGCGTGAAGGCGAAGCCCTTGACCCCCGCCGTGGCGAGGATGAAGAGGATGAACGCCACCAGCAGCGTGACGATGTTGGCGTCGATGATCGCCGTGATGCCCTTCCGGTAGCCCGCCTGGATGGCGGCCCCCACCGATCTGCCGGCACGCACCTCTTCCTTGATGCGTTCGTAGATGACGATGTTCGCGTCGGCGGCGACGCCGATCGTGAGGATCAGGCCGGCGATGCCCGGCAACGTCAGCGTGACCGGGATGAGCTTGACCAGCGCGTAGAAGTAGATCGCGTAGATCGCGAGCGCGGCCGTCGCGACGAGCCCGAGCACGCGGTAGTAGGCGATCAGGAACACCGCCACGATCGCGAAGCCGGCGAGGCCGGCGATCAGGCCCTGGTCGAGCGCCTGCTGGCCGAGCGAGGCCGACACCTGCGAGCGCGAGATCAGCTCGAGCTTGATCGGCAGCGCGCCGATCTGGAGGATCTTCGCCAGGTCCTGGGCGGACTGGATCGTGAAGCCGCCCGAGATCTGGGCGCCGGTGGAGCCGTCGATGCCGTCGGGGTTCTCGCGGAAGTTGATGAACGGCGCCGAGACGAGGTCGTTGTCGAGGACGATCGCGAAGTGCTGGGAGGCGGCCTCGGGGTCGGTGTTCAGCAGCGCGTTGTCGGCGCCGCGCTGGGCGATCCGGCTCGTGATCTCCTGGAACGCGCCGCGACCCTTGTCGGTGAACTCGAACGTGACGATCGGCTGGTTGCCGCCGCGCTGGTCGAAGTTCTGCTCGGGGTTCTTGATGTCGGTGCCCGAGAGCGCCGGGTTGTCGCGGATCACCCACCAGCGGTCGGGGTCGGGGGCGCTCGCGCTCGCCTTCTGGTCGCGGATGACGAGGATGCCCTCCGGTACCTCGAGCACGGTCGCCCGCTTGCGCTGGGCGCCCGTGAGGTCGGCGACCGCGCCCTCCTTGGAGTCCGACGCCTGGCCGTTGTTGAGCGGCTTCTTGGAGACCTTGTCGAACGCGTAGAAGCGCGGCGAGGCGGACTCGACGTTGTTGCTGTCCTTGAGCGCGTCGCAGGAGGACGCCTGGCGGACCGCGTTGTAGAAGCCCGTGATCGCCTGCTGACCGCCGTTGACCTGCGTGTCGTCGGTCTTGCAGTTCTGGTCGAGGATGTTCGCTTCCCAGTCGTAGAAGAACAACTGGGCCGTGCTCCCGACCTGCTGGGCCGCGCGTTCGGCGTTGGCGACGCCGGGCAGGTTGACCTCGATCTGCTCCCGGCCGACCTGCTGGATCTCGGGCTCGGCGACGCCGAAGGCGTCGACGCGCTGGCGGATGATGTCCAGCGCCCGCTGCACCGCCTCGGGGGTGACCGTCTTCTGCTGCGGCGTGGGCTCGCCCTGGTAGACGAGCTGGACGCCGCCCTGCAGGTCCAGGCCGAGCTTCGTCGGCTTGGTGAGGATCACCGCCACCGACGCCGCGAGCAGGCCGACGACGATCAGCAGGATGAAGGCGTTGCGGCGACGATCGGACATCGGGCCTGGGAAACCCTACTTCGAAGGGGTCAGCACGAGCAGCAGTCCGCCGTCGTCATCGTAGGCCGGAAACAGGTCGGCGACCGCCTTGGCCGGCATGTCGCCCTCCGCGTGCAGGTGGACGGGCTTGCCGAGCTGGCGGACGCCCCACTCGAGGACGGTCGCCACGTGGTCGGTCCCGCCCTCGAAGTCGAGGCCCAGGACCTCGCGGACCGGGCGGCCGATGACCTTCTCGTCGGAGAGGCCGGTGAGCTCGCGCGAGCCGCGGCCGCAGCCGATGATCCGGGCCTGCCCGTCGCAGACGAAGAACGCCGCGTTCGGGGCGGGGTAGTAGTCGTCCAGCAACTCGAAGAGGAACCCGAAGCCGCAGTTCGAGCAACCCTTCGGCTGATTGCGGAAGCCCGCCGTGCGCTCGACGGCCGATGACCTGCGACCGCAGTTGGGGCAGATGAACAGGTGCGCCATGGTCGAGCGAAGAGGGTAGAGCGGGGAGAGCAAAGACTCGGTAAACGCCGGACGCGGTGAGGCGCCGAGGCCGGGCGCGGGCCGTGGAAGCAGAGGCTACTCCGCTTCATCGGCGCGTCCGGATCACCCCTTGAGGGGTCAGAAGAGGCTTGCGCGCGGCTCGTCCGCCTCGGGCGGCGCGCCCGCCGCGCGCGCGGGCGGCGGCGTGAGCCCCAGGTGCCGGAACGCATGCGCGGTGGCGCAGCGCCCGCGTGGGGTGCGCTGGAGGAAGCCCCGCTGCAGGAGGTAGGGCTCGTAGACGTCCTCGATCGTGTCCGCCTCCTCGCCCACCGCGACGGCGAGCGTGGAGAGCCCCACGGGACCGCCCGCGAAGCGTTCGCAGACGGTCGCGAGGATCTCGCGGTCCAGCCGGTCGAGGCCCTCGTGGTCGACCTCGAGCAGGTCCAGCGCGGCGGCGGCGGTGGCGGCGTCGATCGCGCCGGCGCCGTGGACCTCCGCGTAGTCGCGCACGCGCTTGAGCAGCCGGTTGGCGACGCGCGGCGTGCCGCGGGCGCGCTCGGCGAGCGCCCGTGCCCCCGCCGGCTCGATCTCGACGCCCAGCACGCGGGCGGAGCGGGTGACGATGCGCCCGAGCTCGTCGGGCGTGTAGTGCTCGAGCCGGTGCTGGATCCCGAACCGGTCGCGCAGCGGGGTCGTGAGCAGCCCGGCACGGGTGGTCGCGCCGATCAGGGTGAACGCCGGGAGGTCGAGCGTGACGACGCGCGCCCCGGCCCCGGCGCCGACCGTGATCGGCAGCTGGCGGTCCTCCATCGCGGGATAGAACGTCTCCTCCACCGCGCGCGGGAGGCGGTGGATCTCGTCCACGAAGAACACCGCGCCGGACTCGAGCGCGGTGAGGAACGACGCGATGTCCGCCTTGCGCTCGAGCGCCGGGCCGGCCGTGGAGACGAAGGGCACGCCCAGCTCGGCCGCCACGATCTGGGCCAGCGACGTCTTGCCGAGGCCCGGCGGGCCGGCCAGCAGGATGTGGTCGAGCGCCTCGCCGCGCGCCGCGGCGGCGCGGATCGAGACCTCAAGCTGGGCCTTCAGCGCCTCCTGGCCGACGAAGTCCTCCAGCCGGCGCGGGCGCAGGCCGGCCTCGGTGTCGTCGTCCGGGCGCACGTGCGGGGCCTGCAGCCGGTCGGCGGCGGGATCGACCGCGGTCACGCCGGGGGTGCGGATCGGCTCGGCCATCAGCGGCGGCCCTCGCGCAGGGCGTAGGCGATCAGGTCCTCGGGCGTGTCGCCGGGCGCGCCGTCGAGCAGCGACTCGGCCTCCTGGAGGCTGAACCCGAGCCCCACGAGGCCGTCGCGCGCCAGCAGCCGCGGGTCGTCGCCGCGGGAGATCACGATCGGCGACTCCTCGAGGCTCCCCGCGCCGTCGCCGACCTTCTCGCGCAGCTCGACGACCACGCGCTCGGCGGTGCGCTTGCCGATCCCGGGCACGGCCTGCAGCCGCGCGGTGTCGCCGGCCGCCACGGCGGTCAGCAGCTCGCGCGGCGGCCCGCCCGAGAGGACGGCCAGGGCCATCTTCGGCCCCACCGACTGCACCCCGATGAGCAACAGGAACAGGTCGCGCTCCTCCTCGGTGGCGAAGCCGTAGAGCAGCAGCGCGTCGTCGCGCACGATCAGGTGGGTGTGCAGCGTCACCGGCCTGCCCGCCGCGGGGACGCTGCGCAGCGTCTCGGCCGAGACCGCGACGCGGTAGCCGACGCCGCCGGTGGCGACCACGACGTGGTCGGCGCGGCGGACGGCGACCTCGCCGGAGAGCAGCGCGATCACGCCGCACCCTCGAGCGCGGCGACCAGCGGCGCCGCGTTGGCGTGGCAGATGGCGACCGCGAGCGCGTCGGCCGCGTGGTCGGGCCTCGGCAGGGCCTCGAGCGCCAGCAGGGCCTGCACCATGCGCTGCACCTGGTCCTTGGCCGCCCGGCCCGAGCCGCACACCGCGCCCTTGACCTGCTGCGGCGTGTAGGAGGCGCACGGGATTCCGCGCTGACCGGCGGCGAGGTAGACGACGCCGCGAGCCTGCCCGACCGCGAACGCGGAGTGGACGTTGGCGCCGAAGTAGACGTCCTCGAGCGCGACGGCCTGGGGCCGGTGCTCGTCCATGAGCTCACCGATGCGCGCGTGGATGGCGCTGAGCCGCGCCTCGGTCGGCCGCCCCGCCGTGGTCTCCACCACCCCGCCGTCGAGCGCCACCAGGCGCCCGGCCCGGTGGGCCACGACGCCGTAGCCGGTGTTGGCCACGCCGGGATCGATGCCGAGGACGATCACGTGCACCAGGGGGATTCTGCTGGCCGGGGCGGATGTCCTCCCCGGGAGCCGTCGGGCGAGTTGCGGCCGGAGGTTCGGCCCCGTCCCCGTCGGGTGCCCGGCGCGGCGTCGGGGGCCGAACGTCCAAGGGACGAGCCGTCAGGCGAGTCCCCCGCTACTTCTCGAACGCGGAGCGTCCCGCCTGGGCGACCTCGATGTCGGCGTCCGGCGTGGAGCCGGAGACGCCGATAGCGCCGACGACGTCGCCGTTGACCTTCAGCGGCAGCCCGCCGCCGATGGTCACGAAGCCGTCCGTGCCGCCCTCGATGCCGTAGAGCGGTCCGCCGGGCTGGCTCATGTCCTGGAGGTCCTCCGTCGGCATGTCGAAGGAGCGGGCGGTCTTCGCCTTCTTCTGCGCGAGCTCGAGCGAGCCCAGCCAGGCGCCGTCCATCCGCGTCAGCGAGATGAGGTTCGCGCCGGCGTCTACGACCGCGATGACGAACTTCTCGCCGCGCTTGTCGGCGGCGTCGATTGCGGCCTGGGTGATGACACCGGCCTCGTCATGGTGCAAGGGCATTCGTTTTCTCCTTTTTCGCAAGCCCACGGGGCCTACCCTCCGGGCCACTCTCGCACGCCTCGGAGGCGGGCGGGGCTCAGCCGGCGACGCGCTCGAGGACGTCGGCGTCGACGTCGAAGTTCGCGTGCACCGCGTCGACGTCGTCCTGGTCCTCGATGGCCTCGATCAGCCGCAGGAGCTTGCCGGCGGTGTCCTCCTCGAGCGGCACGAGCGTCTTCGGCCTCTGGCTGACCTCGGCGCTCGAGATCTCGACCCCGGCCTCGTCGAGCGCGGCGCGCACCGCGGCGAGATCGCCCGGATCGGTGAGCACCTCGAAGACGTCGTCGTCGGTGGCGATGTCCTGGGCGCCGGCGTCGATGGCGACCATCAGGTCGTCCTCGTCGTAGCGCTCGCCGTCGACGACGATCACGCCGCTCTTGTCGAACAGGTAGGCCACGGAGCCGGGCTCGCCGAGGCTGCCGCCGTGCTTGGAGAAGACGTGGCGGATCTCGGAGCCGGTCCGGTTGCGGTTGTCGGTCAGGGCCTCGACCAGGATCGCCACCCCGCCGGGGCCGTAGCCCTCGTACGTCACGGCCTCGAGCGCCTCGGCGTCAGCGCCCTCGCCGGTGCCCTTGGCGATCGCGCGCTCGATGTTGTCCTTCGGCATCGAAGCGTCCCTGGCCTTCTGCACCGCGAGGGCGAGCGCCGGGTTGCCCTCGGGGTCGCCGCCGCCCTCCTTCGCCGCGACCGTGATCGTCCGCGCGAGCTTGGTGAAGAGCTTGCCGCGCTTGGCGTCGACGATCGCCTTCTTGTGCTTGATCCCCGCCCACTTGGAGTGTCCGGCCATGGCGAGAGAGGTTAGCTCCGCGCCACTAGGGCATGAACTTGCGCGAGCGCCACACGTGGTTGCGGTGCAGCACGAGCCGGGCCGCCGTCCACAGGGTCTTCAGGCCGTACACGACGGACTGGCGCAGCGTCGCCGAGGAGGCGGCGTCGAAGTACTTCGTCTGGCATGGCACCTCGTGGAAGCGGAAGCCGAAGTGGCTCGCCTGCATCAGCAGCTCGGTGTCGAAGACGAAGTCCAGCGAGTTGCGCAGCCACGGGACCTCGAGCAGCAGGTTCCGGGAGAACGCCCGGTACCCGGTGTGCAGCTCGCTCATGTCCGTGCCCATGACCCGGTTCTCGACCGTGGTCAGGAACCGGTTGGCGAAGATCTTCCACCACGGCATCCCGCCCGCGCGCGGCCCGCCGGGCGTCGCAAAGCGCGAGCCGAGCACGAGGTCGGCCTCGCCGGCGAGGATCGGCTCCACGAGCTTGGGGATGATCGAGGGCTCGTACTGGCCGTCGGGATGCAGCATCACCACGACGTCGGCGTCGTGCTGGAGCGCCTGCAGGTAACAGGTCTTCTGGTTGCCGCCGTAGCCCACGTTGTGGGGATGCCAGACGAGCTGCACCGGCAGCCGCCGCGCGAGCGAGACGGTCCCGTCGGAGGACTTGTCGTCGACCAGGATGATCTCGTCGACCCAGTCGTCCGGGATGCCCGACAGCGTCGTCTCGAGCGTGCGCGCGGCGTTGTGCGCGGGCATCACCACGATGACCTTGGCGCCGCGCTGGTCGCGCTTGGGACCCTCGGGCGCGCTCGTCCTGACCTCCGTCTCCGACACGGCGCGCCAGGATACGCGGCCTCACGACGCCCGCGTATCCTCCGGCGCCCATGCCGACGATCGCGCCACCGGAGATCTTCAAGGCCTACGACGTCCGCGGGCTGTACGGAGACCAGATCGACGCGGACGTCTCCTACGCCGTCGGGAGGGCGTTCGCCCGCGTGCTGTCCGACCTCGCCGGCAAGCCCGTGACGGACCTGCGGGTGGGGCTCGGCCGCGACATGCGCCTCACCGCGCCGGAGCTGTCGGCCCGCTATCGCGACGGCCTCACCGACGAGGGCGTGCACGTGATCGACGCGGGGCTCGTCGCCACCGAGATGCTCTATTTCCTCGTCGGCTCGCGCGAGCTCGACGGCGGGCTGATGTGCACCGCCTCGCACAACCCCAAGGCCTACACGGGGGCGAAGCTCGTCAAGGCGGGCGCCATCGCGCTGTCGGGCGACGCCGGCATCCAGGACATCCGGCGCACGATCGAGGCGGGGCTCGGCGATCCGCCCGGCGGCGGCTCGGTCGAGGAGGTCGACGTCGCCGAAGCGTTCCGCGCCAAGGCGCTCGAGTTCATCGACCCGTCGGCGATCCGCCCCCTGCGCGTCGTGCTCGACGGCGGCAACGGCATGGCCGGGCCGATGGTGGGGCCGATCCTCGAGGGGATCGAGGGCCTCGACCTGGTCCCCACCTACTGGGAGCCCGACGGCGACTTCCCCGGCCACGAGCCCAACCCGCTGCTCGAGGAGAACCGCCGCTTCATCATCGAGAAGGTGCTCGAGGAGGGCGCCGACCTCGGGATCGCCTGGGACGGCGACGCGGACCGCTGCTTCTTCATCGACGACACGGGCGAGTTCGTCGACGGCGACTTCATGACCGCGCTGCTCGCCGAATCGATCCTCGAGAAGCAGCCCGGCGCGGACATCCTCTACGACGTGCGCGCCTCGCGGGCGGTGCCCGAACTCGTCGAGCGCCTCGGCGGCAAGGCGCACATGAACCGCGTCGGCCACGCGTTCTTCAAGCGCCGCATGCGCGACGAGGGCGGCACCTTCGGCGGCGAGGTGTCCGGCCACTACTACTTCAAGGACTTCTACAACGCCGACTCGGGCACCGTGCCGGCGCTGCTGATCCTCGAGCTGCTCTCCAAG
>Ga0190275_10002216_pt1 | contig 14043 bp, 9 predicted proteins | sample Popmic550T_FD_133745 | JGI IMG/M metagenome (GOLD analysis project Ga0190275, IMG submission 133745) | Populus adjacent soil microbial communities from riparian zone of Yellowstone River, Montana, USA - 550 T | ecosystem: Environmental > Terrestrial > Soil > Riparian zone > Trees stand | place... | reverse complement strand
GCGGCGGCCAGCAGCACGCCGGCGGCGGTCAGGAGGCGGCGCGGGTTCATGCCGTAGCGTAGAACACGAACGTGTCAGGAAAGCGGGCGAGCCGACCGCCGTCAGGCGGCGGGTGACTGTTACGTCACCCGCCGCCTGACGGCGGTCGGCTCGCCGCGTCAGCTCAGACCGCTTAGTGGCAGCAGACCGGGGCCGGGGTGGCGCACGGCACGGCGACCGGCACCTTGATCGTCGTCACGTAGGGCACCCGCTCGCAGTACGACACCTCGACCGTCCGGCGGACGGTGCTCGGGACGCACACCTTGTGGGTGCCTTCCTTCTCGGTCGGGACCATCCGGGTGACGGTGACCTCGCGCTCCACCACGGTCGGGACGAGCACCGTGCGGACGCCCTCCTTCACGGCCGGGACGCACTTGTGCACGACCACCTCCCGGTCGACCCACGTCGGGGTGTGGACGACCCGCTCGCCCGCCTTCTCGACCGGCACGCACTTGTGTACGGTCACCTCGCGGTCGGTCCAGACCGGGGTGGCGACGTTCACCTTGCGGGTGCCTTCCTTCGCCACCATCGTGCAGGTGGTCACCTCGACCGGAACCTGCTTGCTGACGACCTGGCGGACCATCACCGTCTTCGTGCAGGGGGTGGCGCAGGCGTCGGCACACGGGGCCGGTGCCGGGCACGGGTCGCACGACGGCTTCTTGCACAGCCGGCTGAACAGACCCTTGCGGCCGCCGCCGTTGTCGCAGCTCGGGGCGGCGGGCGGGGCGCAGGCGACCACGGTCGGCACGCACACCGTCTCGCACACCGTCCGCATGACCGTGGTCTTGCCGTACACCGGCTCGTGGTAGGTGTACTTCTGCACCTGCTCGGTCCACTTCGTCTCGCAGACCTTGACCTTCTCCTTCACCGCCACCGTCTCGTTGACCGTGTACTTGAAGGCCTGCTTGGAGGCGACCATCTCGCACACCTTGACCTTCTCCTTCACCGCGACCGTCTCGTTGACCGTGTACGTGTACTTCTGCTGGGTCGGCACGCACTCGGTGACCTTCACCTTCTCCTTCGTGGCGGTCGGGACGTGGACCGTGTACTTGTACTTCTGGTCCACCCACTTGTGCTCGACCACGTCCACGTCGACCTTCTTCGTCTTCCACTCGGTCTTGTAGCAGGTGACCTGCCGGTCGACGTAGGACACGGTGGTGGCGCACGGGGCGGCGGCGGCGCAGGCCGGCTCGCAGCTCGGGGCGGCGTCGCAGCCGCGGCCCCGCTTCTTGCCGAACGCCGAGGCGTCCTGGGTCATGACCAGCAGGGCGGCCGCGGCGGCCACGGCCCCCAGCCCGAACAGGCGGCGAGTCGTCATTCTCGATCTCCGAAGCAACGGTGTAGGAACAGGGTGCGGGGTGCGTCCGTACGGTTCGCCGGGCGGGGCGGGCAAAACCAGGCAGTTCGCCCAGAGCCCCTATCCTTCCGCGTCGGCATCAAACTACCTCTGGTCACCCGCGCCGACAACGCAATCTGAACAGTTTGGGGGGATTTTCTCCGCCGCGCGGGTCGGGTTGTAGAGGCCGATCGGCCGGGCTCTGGCCGTCTCCCCACAGGCGGGGTAGCATCACCCGACGGCCGGGCTGCGGCCCTCCTCCCCATTCGTTCGGAGCAACCCCTGTGCAATCCCTGTTCCGCCCGGCTTGCCTTTCCGGCGCAATCTGCCTGGCCTTCCTCGCCGCCGCCGGCCGGGCCGACGACGCCAAGAGCTCCGACGGCTGGATGCCGCTGTTCAACGGCAAGGACCTGACCGGGTGGACGACGCACCCGAGCCCGAACCCGCAGGCCTACGCCAAGGTGGTGCCGGTGAAGAGCGAGTCCGGGGCGGTGGTCGGGTTCAGCGGCGAGGCGAAGGACGGCAAGCTCATCCCGCTGTGGCAGGTGAAGGACGGCCTGCTGGTCGGCAGCGGCCCGCACAGCCACCTGTTCACCGAGAAGGACGACTACACCGACTTCCACTACCGGGTGGAGGCGAAGATCAACGACAAGGGGAACAGCGGGCAGTACTTCCGCACGCAGCTCGACAAGAGTTTCCCGCCGGGGTACGAGGCGCAGATCAACGCCACGCACACCGACCCGATCCGCACCGGCAGCCTGTACCCCGACCCGCGGGGCAAGCTCGGCGAGTTCCGGGACAAGATCACGGTGATGAAGACGGCCCCGCACAAGGCGGACGAGTGGTTCGTGCAGGAGGTGATCGCCGAGGGGCCGCGCGTCCGCATCCTGGTGAACGGCAAGCAGACGGTGGACTTCACGCACCCGAACCCGGTGTTCACGAAGGGCCGCTTCGCCCTCCAGGGCCACGACCCGGGCACCGTCGTGACGTTCAAGAAGGTCGAGTGGAAGCCGCTGAGCTCGAAGTAACGGCTTTCGCCGCTTGCGGCGTAGCGGCGCAGACGCCGCTACGCCGCAAGCGGCGAACCAGACTACCGACCCAAGTATTCCAGTTCCACGTAGGTCGCCCCCCGTCCGCCGGTCCCGTCGGGCGCGTCCGACACGGTGAACTCCACCCGCGCGTCGCCGGCCCGCGCCACGACCGCGGGGTAGCTCGCACGCGTCGTCGCCACGTTCACCGCCCGCAAGCCCGAGTCCTCGTCGCCGACCCGGCCGCGGAACGACGCGAACGGCCGCGCCGCCCGCACCGTCACGGTGTACCGCCCCGCCCGCTCGAACCGCACCTCCCAGTGGCCGACGCTGTCCGCGGCCCAGCCGGCCTTCGGACCGCGCCAGTCCTGCCGGCTCAGCCGCACCGGGTTCTCCTTCTCGCTGCCGACCACGATCCGCGGCGGGTCGAAGCCGCGCCGCGTCACGTCGGTGAACCAGGCGTCGTAGGCGGCCTTCAGCCGCGCCACCTCCTCGGGCCGCTCGGCGGCGAGGTCGCGCTGCTCGAATGGGTCGGCGGGGATGTCGAACAGCTCGTAGCGCGGCGTCCACTTCGCGTCCGGGGCGACGCCGTTGGCCTGCACGAGTTTGAACCGCGGCCCGCGTGCCGCGAACGCACGGTATCGTTCCGGCACGTCGCCCCTATGCCACTGCACGAACAGCGTCCGCGCCGGCACGTCTACGTTCCGCCCGGTGAGGAGGCCGAGCGCGCTGCGGCCGTCGAACGGGGTGAGCCCTTCCGGCGGCGGCACCCCGCAGGCGTCGACGAGCGTGGGGACGATGTCGATGTGCGCCAGCGGCATCTCGATGACGTGGCCGGGCGTGATGCGGCCCGGCCAGCGGACGTAGCACGGCACGCGGGTGCCGCCCTCGTACACCGTCCCCTTGCGGTTGCGGAGGCCGGCGTTGAACCGCACGTCGCCGGGGCCGTTGTCCGTCAGGAAGATCACGACCGTGTTGCGCGTCTGCCCCGCGTCGTCGATCGCCTTCAGCAGCCGGGCGAAGTTGGTGTCCACGTTCTCGATCATGGCGTAGGCGCGGGCGATGTCCTCGGCGTTGTCCTTCTTCCCCGCCCACGGCTGGCCGAGTTGCGGGAAGCCGGTGGCGCCGAGGTCGCGGCCGCGGTACGGGGCGACGAGCGCCGGCGGCACCTGGTACGGCCCGTGCGGCGCGTTGTACGCCACGTACGCGAAGAACGGCTTCTCCGACTTCGCCCCGACGAAGCGCACGGCCGCGTCGGTGAACACGTCGGTGCAATAACCCTTGGTGCGCTCCTCCTTGCCGTTGCGGGTGAGGAACGGGTCGAAGTAGGCGGTGGCGAAGGTGCTGTCGGGGTGGTCGCTGGGTTGGGCGAGGCCGCCGCCGCGGCTCCACAGCGTTTCCTCGAAGCCGCGGTCCTCGGGGCGGAGGGGGTAGTTGTCGCCGAGGTGCCACTTGCCGAACAGGCCGGTGCGGTAGCCGGCGCCGGCGAGCACTTGCGGCAGGATCGTCACGTCGGGCCGCATCAGCGAGCGGCCGATGAACGTGTCCACGACGCCGGTGCGGTAGTTGTACTGGCCGCTCAGCAGCGCCGCGCGCGTCGGCGAGCACACCGGCGAGACGTGGAAGTTCTTCAGCCAGGCGGACTGCTTCGTGAAGGCGTCGAGGTGGGGGGTGCGGACGACGGGGTTGCCGTGGGCGCCGAGGTCGCCGAAGCCCTGGTCGTCGGTGATGACGAGGAGCACGTTCGGCCGCTCCTGCGCGGCCGCGGGGGAGAGCGCGGCGAGGCCGCATAGGATGGACAGGGCGTAGCGCATCGGCGACTCCCGGTTCGGGGCTCGGGGCCTCGCCGCTTGCGGCGTTGCAACGCCGCAAGCGGCGAGGCCCCGAGCCGAAGCTTACCCCATGCGGCTGTCCCTCCGCTACCGTCTGCTCCTGCCGCTCACCCTGCTGCTGGCCGGCGACGTGGCCGCGACCGGGTGGGCCGCCACCGCCGCCGCCCGCGCCGCCGAGCGCCAGCTCGCGGCACAACTGTGGGCCGTCGCCAACACCGTCACCGAGCCGCCCGGCTACCCGCTGTCCGAGCGCGTCCTCCACCTGATGAAGGGGTTCAGCGGCGCCGAGTTCATCCTCGACCGACCCGGCACCGCCCCCGTCGGCACCCTGGCCGACCCCGCGACCCCGCCGCCGGCCAACGTGCCGCCTGCCGCCCGCGACGAGGACGACCGCCTCGGCCCGCCGGTGCTCGTCGGCGGCGTCGAGTACCGCTGCCTCCGCCTGCCGCTGAGCCGCCGCCTCGTCGAACCCGGGCCGTCGCGCGGCGACCTGTACATCCTCACCCCCGAGGAGCGCCGCCGCACCGCCGTCGAGGACGCCGCCCGGCCGCTGATCGTCCTCGGCGGCGCCGGCGGGGTCGTCGCCCTCGGGCTGGCGCTGGGGCTCGGGACCGGTCTCGTCCGCCGGCTCGGCGCCCTCGACCGCCACACCCGCCGCATCGCCGGCGGCGACTTCACGCCCGTCCCAGTGCCTGGCCCGTCGGACGAGGTCGCCGACCTGTACCGGGCGGTGAACGCGATGGCCGGACAGCTCGCCGAGTACCGCGACGCCCTGGCCCGCGCCGAGCGGCTGCGCGTCCTCGGCCAGTTCGCCGGCGGCCTGGCGCACCAGCTCCGCAACGCGGCCGCGGGGGCGAAGCTGTCGATCGAGCTGTACCTGGCGGAGAACCCGGCCGCGGACCCGGAGCCGCTTCGGGTGGCGTTGCGGCAGCTCGCCCGCATCGAGACGAACCTGCGGCAGTTCCTCACGGCCGGGAAGCCGCCGCCGTTCGACCCGCGGCCGTGCGACCTGTCTGCGCTCCTGACGCAGGCCGTGGACCTCGCCCGCCCGCGCTGCCAGCACGCGGGCATCGCGCTCCACTTCGAGGCGCCGCCCCCCCGCCCCGTCGGCGGCGACCCGGCGCAGCTCGGGCACCTGTTCGGCAACCTGATCGACAACGCCGCCGACGCCGCCGGCCCCTGCGGTGACATCGCCGTGTCACTGGCCGACGGCGTGGTCGAGGTGAGCGACAGCGGCGCGGGTCCGCCGGCGGACGTGGCTGCGAAGCTGTTCGAGCCGTTCGTGACGGGGAAGCCGGAGGGGATCGGCCTGGGTCTGGCGGTGGCGAAGCGCGCCGCCGACGCCCACGGCGCGGCGCTGACGTGGGAGCGCGCCGGCGGGCGGACGGTGTTCCGCGTGACGTTCCCGCCCTAGAATTACCCCACAACCAAACCCGGAGATTGGCCGCAAAAAGGCACAAAAGACACAAAAAGAACAGAAGACATAGTCAGAAAAAGACTCTGTTTTGAATTCTCTCTTTTTTGTGTCTTTTGTGCCTTTTTGCGGCCAATCTCTTCCCCCGGAACACCGCCATGCCCGCCGAGACGCTGGAGTTCAAGGCCGAGCTGAAGCAGCTCCTCCACCTCATCACGCACTCGCTCTACTCGGACAAGGAAATCTTCCTCCGCGAGCTGATCTCGAACGCCTCCGACGCCATCAACAAGGTCCGCTTCGACGCGCTCGCCAACGCCGACAAGCTGGAAGGCAACACCGACTGGAAGATCAAGATCACCCCCGACAAGGACGCCCAGACGCTCACCATCGCCGACAACGGCATCGGCATGACGCGGCAGGAGGTCATCGACCACCTCGGCACCGTCGCCCAGAGCGGCACCCGCGCCTTCCTCGAAGCCGCGAAGGCGAACCAGCAAGGGAGTGGACCCGGCCTCATCGGCCAGTTCGGCGTCGGCTTCTACTCGGCGTTCATGGTCGCCGACACCGTGACGGTTGTGACGCGCGGCCCCGGCTCCGCCGCCGACGGCACCAAGTGGGTGTCCGACGGGCAGGGCGCCTTCACCGTGGAAGCCGTCGAGAAGCCGGCCCGGGGCACGGATGTCATCCTGCACCTGAAGGAGGACGCGGCCGAGTTCCTCGACCCGTGGAAGCTGCGGTCGCTGGTGCGGAAGTTCTCTGACTTCATCGAGCACCCGGTCGTCATGGACCAGGTGGAGGAGAAGGACGGCGAGAAGACCACGACCGAGGAGACGCTGAACAGCCGCAAGGCGGTGTGGCTGCGGAACAAGAGCGAGGTGAAGCCCGACGAGTACGCCGAGTTCTACAAGCAGATCACCCACGACAGCGACCCGCCGCTGACGACCATCCACTACGCCGCGGAGGGGAACACCGAGTTCAAGGTGCTCTGCTTCATCCCGGCGAAGAAGCCGTTCAGCTTCGACTGGGAGGAGCCGAAGGCCGGCCTGCGGCTGTACGTGCAGCGCGTCCTCATCATGGAGCGCTGCGAGGAGGTGCTGCCCTTCTACCTGCGGTTCGTCAAGGGCGTCGTGGACTCGGCCGACCTGCCGCTCAACGTCAGCCGCGAGATCCTGCAGCAGAACCCGATCCTGACGACGATCCAGAAGAGCGTCGTGAAGAACGTGCTGGACGCCCTCGGCGGGATGAAGAACGTCGAGTTCGAGAAGTACCGCGAGTTCTACACGGGGCTCGGGTCGGTGCTCAAGGAGGGGCTAACGCGCGACTTCATGAACCGCGAGAAGATCGCCGATCTGCTCCTGTTCGAGAGCGCGAACACGTCGGCCGGGCAGGTGACGACGCTGGCCGAGTACGTCGAGAAGATGCCGGAGGGGCAGACGGAGATTCACTACCTGATCGGCGAGGAGGTCGAGCCGCTGCGGCGGTCGCCGTACCTCGAGGCGTTCCGGGCGAAGGGGCAGGACGTGCTGCTGCTGTCCGACCCGATCGACGAGTTCGCGCTGCCGCAGCTCGGCGAGTACAAGGGGAAGAAGCTCCACGCCGCCGACCGCGGCACGGCCCCGTCCGCGGAAGAAATCCCCGCCGACGTGAAGGAGCAGTTCGCGGCGCTGGTATCTGCGTTCAAGGCGTCGGTGCCGGAGGCCGGCGACGTGCGCCTGACGAAGCGCTTGACGGAAAGCGCCGCGGTGCTGGTGGCCGACGAGTACGGCGCGAGCGCGCACATGGAGCGGCTGATGGAGCGGATGGGCCGCGGCGAGGGGAAGGCGAAGCGGGTGCTGGAACTGAACCCCGACCACCCGGCGGTTCGCGCGGCACGTGAACTGCATTCCCAGAAGGCCGACGACCCGCGGGTCGCGGTCTACGCCCGGCTGTTCTACGAGCAGGCGGTGATCGCCGAGGGGTCGAAGGTGACGGACCCGGCGGCGCTGGCCGCGCGGGTGAACGAGTTGATCGCCCGGGACGCGGCGCGATAGAATAGGTTCAGCCGCCCACATCGCCTCAGCCAGTCTGACGGAAACGACCCGCCGGGCTTCATGCCCGGCGGGGTGTCTGGCCCCAATTCGCCCACCCTTTGTTCGCCCCGGCCCCTGTGGCCGTCCGATCCCAGTTCCCGTCGGGCAAGAGCAACCTGTTTCGCCCCGCCCTGAATTCGTTCGCCCGTGCGCCGCCCCGGTGGAATTCTTCCGGTTTTTCGGCGCACGCCCGGCGGACTGTGTTCTAGGGATTGGAATCACCACCGAGCGGCACCCGAGAGGGAGTTCGATATGGTCACCACCGCCTTCGTCTTTGCCGCGGCCGCCCTCACCGTCGCCGGCGTCGTCGCCACCCGGTCCCCCGGGGTCGACGCGGTGCTGGCGTCGCAGGGGACCGCGGTCGGCCTGGCCGACGACGACACCGTGGCCGAGGACCGCGCGGCCCGCCGGGCGACCGAGTGGCAGCTGACCGCGGTGGACGACCTGAACGCCGCGGAAGACCTGCTCGACTGTCTGGAGGCCCACGGCTACGCCGAGCGCGAGCTGGTGGTGACCGGCAACGCGACGTTCGCCGTCCGCTGGCGGTAAGAACGAGAGCGAATCAACTCGAACGCCCGGGGGCAACCCCGGGCGTTCGGCGTTTGGGGTCCGCCGCTTGCGGCATTCCCCGCTACGCCGCAAGCGGCGGAGAAAAACTTTGACTCCGCGCGAACGCGCCGCGGCGTCCCGCGTCCAAGTGTCAGTTCGCGTCCCGTCGGTCGTCAACTCCCACGTCTGTCTCGCGGAGGTTCTCCCATGTCACGCGCGCGGCGGCCCGCCCCGGGCGGGTCGGTGGTCTCGTACGTCCCGAAGGTCGCGGCCGGCCTGCTGCTGGCGCTGCTCGTCGCCGGCTGCGCCCGTGCGCCGGAGCCGCCGCCGCCCGAGCCGACCCCCACGACCGTGCCGACCCCCACGGACGAGCCGGTCAAGGACTTGACGATCGAGGACATCGGCTTCGAACCGCACCGAGCCACACTGCCGGCCGACAAGCGGGAGGTCGAGAAGGCATCCCCGAGCATCGTGGCCGACGACCCCATCGCCGTACCCGCCCGCGTCACGCGGGAGATCACCGAACTGCGCGCGCAGACCGGCGCCCTCAAGGCGCTGAAGTCGGCTGAGTACGCGGGCCGGTCCAAGGGTGGCCGCCCGGAGGCCATCAAAGCCCCCGCCGCATTGGCGAAGGCCGACGCCGCCCTGCAGAACGAACCGCCGTCGGGCGGCGAGCAGTACGCGAAGATCGTCGAGAACCCGTTCCGGTCGCCGAAAGTGGCGCCGCTGTCCACGTTCTCCGCGGACGTGAACACCGCCAGCTACAGCAACGCCCGCCGCTTCCTCGCCGGCGGCAGCCTCCCGCCGAAGGACAGCGTCTTCCTCGCCGAGTTCGTCAACTACTTCCCGTACAGCTACGAGCGGCCGAAGGGCGACGACCCGGTGGCGCTCGACCTCGCCGTCGGCCCGTGCCCGTGGAACCCGAAGCACCACCTCGTCCGCGTCGGCGTGCAGGCCCGGCAGCTCGACCCGACGGCGATGCCGCCGCGGAACCTTGTGTTCCTCGTGGACACGTCCGGCTCCATGAGCGCCCCCAACCGGCTGCCGCTCGTCGTCCAGTCGCTCGAACTCCTCATCGACACGCTCACGCCGCAGGACACGGTCAGCCTCGTCACCTACGCCGGCACCGCGGGCGTGGCCCTGCCGCCGACGAAGGGGACGGAGAAGGAAGTCGTCCGCGCCGCGGTGAAGGGGTTGCAGTCCGGTGGCAGCACGAACGGCGCCGGCGGCATCGCGGTCGCCTACGACCTGGCGGTGCGGTCGTTCGTGCCGGGCGGGGTGAACCGCGTCATCCTCTGCACCGACGGCGACTTCAACGTCGGCGTGTCGAACCACGGCGACCTGGTGCGGATGATCGAGGAGCGGCGGCGGACGGGCGTGTTCCTGACGTGCCTCGGCTTCGGCATGGGCAACTACAAGGACGCGATGCTCCGCGACCTGGCGGTCCACGGCAACGGCCACCACGCCTACATCGACGGCCTGGAGGAGGCCCGAAAGGTGTTCGTCGAGCAGGGCGGGGCGCTGGTGGTGGTGGCGAAGGACGTGAAGTTCCAGGTCGAGTTCAACCCGGCACGGGTGGGGGCGTACCGGCTGCTCGGCTACGAGAACCGGTTGCTGCGCGACGAGGACTTCCGCGACGACCGCAAGGACGCCGGCGAGATGGGGAGCGGCCACCAGGTGACGGTGCTGTACGAGATCGTGCCGCCGGCGCTGGCGAAGGACGTGCCCGGCGTGGACCCGCTGCGCTACCAGAGCCCGCCGGCACCGGCGGCGGCGTCCGACGAGTGGCTGACGGTGAAGATGCGCTATAAGGCGCCGGACGGCGACGCGAGCAAGGAGTTCGCGCGGTCGCTGGCGGGGAACGCCTACCGGGCGGACCAGGGCGCCGACTTCCGCTGGGCGGCGGCGGTGGCGTCGTTCGCGCAGCAGCTGCGCGACTCGCCGCACAAGGGCGTGGGGAGCGTGCCCGGGGTGCTGGAGGAGGCGGCCGCGCTGGTCGGCGCCGACCCGAACGGCCACCGCGCCGGCTTCGTGGAGATGGTGCGGAAGGCGCAGGCGCTGACGACGCGCCCCGCGGCCCCGGCCGGCGCGACGAACTGACGGGTCACGCCCGCAGCGCCGCGACGACCGCCTTCACGTCGTCCGGCGCGGTGACGGCGCCCTGGGCCTTGAGCGCCTTCATCGCCACGCCCATCGCCTGCCCGTCGTTCTTCGCCGCCCGCACCTCGTCGCGCACCGCGGCGAGCGCGGCGGCGACGGCCTCGCGGTCCCACGCCTTCGGCAGCAGCGCCTCCAGCCGCGCCAGCTCGGCCTCCTGCGCCGCCGTGTCGCGGCCGTCCTTCTTCGCCAGCGGGATCGTCTCCCTCAACCCCGCGACGCCCTTGCGGACGACGCCGAGCACCACGTCGTCGGTCACGTCGGTCTTGCGGCGGAGGGCTTCCATCTGGGCCTCGCCGATGACGGTCCGCAGGGTGTCGCGGGTCGCCGCGTCGCCGGCCTTCACGGCGGCGGTGACGCGGGCTTTGAGGTCGTCGTGCAGGCTCACGGTGAAGGCCCCGGGAAATGAACGCGGTCGGCAGGCTCGTGGTCCGTTGGAGTTCCGGTGTAGGGCGGGTCGAGGCTTTGCGAGACCCGCCGGAACCAGCTCCGGCGGGTCTCGCAAAGCCTCGACCCGCCCTACACCGGAGCTGTAACGGCAGCTTAGCTGTGGTAGTAGGTTCTCCTGCGCCTTCAAGGCGAGCGGCGTCACGGCTGCGCGGCGAAGTCCCACAGCCCGAGGCGGGTGCCGCCGGCGTGGCCCTCGAACACGGCCAGCTCCGGGCGGGTCGGGTGGAAAACCACCGCCGCCGCCCGCCCCGGCCACGTCCGCACCACGCTCCCCGTCGCCGTCTCCCAGACCGCGAGCTTGGTCGACCCGTAAGCGTGCGTCACACCAGGGGGCGCCGGACCGCCCTTCACCGCCTCTTTCTTGTCGATCGGAATCAGCGGGGTGTAGGCCATCGCCGCCAGCCGCCCGTCGCCGGACACGGCCACCGGCCCCTCCGGCACGACGAGCCCGAGGTCCGTCGGCAGCGGCAGAGCCTTCCCGGTGTCCAGGTCGAGGACGAGGACCGGGGTGAGACGGCCCCGGGCGATGAGAGCGCGCCGGCCGTCGCCGGACAGGCCGACCGCGATCTGGGAGGACGGGAGCGATTCCGGGTTGAACCCGCCGCGAGCGACGAGCTTCACGTCCGGCTGTTTCGCCGCCGGCTCGGTCGCCCACAGCTTCTTCCCGGTCATCGCGTCGTACCCCTCCACCACGCCCGCGCCGGCCAGCGCCACCACCCGCCGCCCGTCCGGGGTGAGCCACAGGTCGGAGAACGTGCCGTCGAACGAGCCCAGCGGCCACCGGCTGTCGAACTTGAGGTCGGCGTGCCACACCGTCACCTTGCCGGGGCCGCGGACGAGGAAGCGCACGTCCTGCGGCCCGGTGATGGTCAGCCGGTCGCCGCCCTCGGGGACGCTCCCGGGTTCGCCGGGGGCCGCGTCCAGCACCACGGGCGGCACGTCGCCCTTCGGGTCGCGCTGCGGGGGGCGGGTGACGCTCATCCGGTGGAGGAGGTGTTCGCCGCTGATCAGCCCGGTCTCGCGGGTGGCGGCCAGTAGGGTCTTGCCGTCCGTGGTGAACCCGACCAGCTCGGTCTGGATCGGCAGCGGGAGGTGCCCCGGGGCGGCCTTCGGGTCGCCCGGGGCCAGGACCACGAGGGTGTCGACCCCGCGCGCCCGGATTCCGGCGGCCGCCTCCGCCGGGTCGTTGCCCGGCGCTGCCCCGGCGACCGCCAGCCACGTCCCGTCGCGGCTCCAGGTCGCGGCGAAAACCATCCGCAGCCGTAGGTCGGCCGTCCGCCGCAGCCGCGGGGCGCCGAACTTCGCCGGCGGCGGCTGCTCCTCGGCGGCCGGCTGCGGGTTCGGCTCGGGCTGCGCGGCCGCGGTCGGGGATTCCGGCGGTGTCGTCGCCGGGGGTGGGGCGGGCGGGTCCGCGAGCCCAGCGGCCAGCGCGACCCCGGCCGCCAGCGTTAGCGCCAGGGCGCCGCCGAGCAGAACGCCTCGCATCGCAGACCCTCCGCGGGCGAGCCGCAGGACCGCCGCCGGCACCGCGCCGCCGGCCGTCCACGCGGCCACCAGCCCGCACGTCTTGGTGAGCAGGGAGTCGGCCACCGCCACCGCCCGCGACTCCGCCAGCACGGCCGCGACCGACAGCGTCACGCCGCGGCGGGCGAGGCGGACGGCGAGCTTCTTGCGACCGGTGTCGAGCCGGCTGGCGAGTGTGCCCGGCGGGACGCCGAGGGCGGCGGCCGCGTCCGCCCGGCTCAGCCCGCGGAGGTCGCACAGCACGACGGCGTCACGGTACCACGCCGGGAGCGCGTCGAGCTCCTCGTCCAGCACCGGTCCGAGGTCGTCGGCGGTCGCCGCCGGCGGGGCGGCGGGCTCGGGCACGTCCACGACGGGAACCTCTCGAACGCGCCGCCGGGCCGCCGCGCGCCGGGCGTTCCGGCTGACCCCCACGGCGACGCGGTACAGCCAGCTGCCGAGGAGTTCGGGTCGGCGAACTTCCGCGGCCCGCCGGGCCAGGACGAGGAACACGGCCTGGAAGGCGTCGTCCGCGTCGTGGTGGTTACGGACGCCGCGGCGGCAGGCGGCCAGGACCACCGGCCCGTGCCGGCGGACCAGTTCCGCGAACGCCGCCCCGTCGCGGGTGGTGGCGAACCGCCGGAGGAGGTCGGCGTCGCCCGCCGTCTCGGCGGCCAGCTGCCGGAGGATGACGGCGGGGTCGGTCATGATGGTGAACTGTCCGGTCGAGGGGGAAGGAGTCGCGCGGCCGACACGATTCCCGTCGTTTCCCGTTCGGCGTGGCACCTGGGTCGGCGCCACCAACCACCCCGCAGGCTGAAGGGGCTGAAGGCCTGCCAGCCGGCTCGCAGGCCTTCAGCCTGCAACGTCATTCGCAGTACGTACCCGGGGCGTTCGACCGATTGCAAACGTGGCAAGGCGTTGGGTTGAAACGAGGTCGCGTTCCTGGCGGACTCCAGGGTGACGAAGCCCGGGAGGGGCCCCGGAACGGTTAGCCGATCGGGTCTCACTTCACCGGCAGGTACAGCCGCACGTACGTCTCGATCCGCCCGACGCCCGGAACCGTGGGCCGCGGGCCGCCCGGCGCCTTCAGCCACAGCCGCGCCGCCGACCACGGGCCGCCCGTCAGGTCCGCGGACGGCCCCGCCACTGCCGGCGCCCGCGCCACCACGATCACCTCGTGACGGTTCTCCGGGCTCAGCCGCCACGACTGATCCAGTCGCCGCAGCGACGCGTTCCGCGGGATCACGCCCTCGTCGTTCCGCAGCGCCGCCTCGTGGAACATCACGCCCCACAGCGGCAACCCCTGAACCGCCGGCGCCGCCTTCGCGCCGCGGTCGGGCGTTCGCGCCAGCAGCTCGGTCAGGTTCGCCCGCTCCTGGAGGAACTGCGTCGCCGGCAGGCCGCGGTCGAGCACCAGCCGCACCTCCTGGTCGGGCACGAGTGTACCGAGCGGGTACGCCTGCCCGGCGTAGAACGCCACCGCGTCCGTCAGCTCCGGCAGCGGCATGCGTGTTACGAACGTGCCCACCGCCTTCGACGGGTCGCCCGGCGGGTGCTCCAGCCGCGACTCGGCTACCGGCGACGCGGCGTCCAGCGGCGCCGACCAGTTCCCCACGAACGCCCGCGAGGACCACACCGGGATCGGCACGCCCTTCAACTCGTC
>Ga0190275_10002215_pt1 | contig 14043 bp, 11 predicted proteins | sample Popmic550T_FD_133745 | JGI IMG/M metagenome (GOLD analysis project Ga0190275, IMG submission 133745) | Populus adjacent soil microbial communities from riparian zone of Yellowstone River, Montana, USA - 550 T | ecosystem: Environmental > Terrestrial > Soil > Riparian zone > Trees stand | place... | reverse complement strand
GGCTAAGCGAATGGTCCGGGTGAATGAAAAGGGTTTCGAAGCGGCGACGGCCTTTTACACAGCGGTGATGGAAGTGAGCCGCGGTGTTCAGTGGTCGAGGAAGCCAATTAAGGCCCGCTAAATGACGCAGATCTGCTGGTGGCTTGTGGACCTCGTTTGCCGGACTTTCGAGCCGGCCGAGCGAACCGCAGTACGTGGGGATATCGCGGAGTCAGGCGAGACAGCGACCTGTGCTCTGTACGATGTTGCGGGTTTGTTCGTGCGGCGTCAGGCAGCGTTGTGGGCAGACTGGAAACTATGGTTGACCTTCGTCGGACTTGTTGTACCGTTCGGTTGGATTCTGAGCGGCGTAGCGACTTGGGTCGCTGACGGCAGTGCCATCCCCATCTGGATGTACGCGAACAACTGGACTTGGACCTATGTTACGAACCAAGCGTTCCGGCTTGATCTCATCCATCACAGCTTCACCATAGCGAAACAGTATCTAACTCTGTTTTGCTGCTCGTGGACATGCGGTCTGATGCTGGGAGTTCTCTCCCGCCGCGCGATTCCAGTCATTGCAGCCATGTTCTGCCTGATGCTAATGGTTAGAGGAATCTTTAGCGCGCGACAGCTTCATGGGCAGGGACACGAGGCGGTATTTTCGCTCGTGTTTTATAGCGTGATCTTTCCGTTGATCGTCCTGACAATGCTTGTATTGTTGCCAACGCTATGGGGGATGCGCGCCGGACTCGCGTTGGCTCACTTTCCTTTCCACATACAGACAATTGTTTGGTCATCGGCGCTTCTGACGTTGACTGCGATGGTTGGGCAGCAGTGGTTTCGGTGGCCAATGCGAGGCCCCGGTTGGTCGCTGGTTCTTGCCTTTGCAACTCCAGCAGTCTATCTGGTGGCGAAAACAAGGCGTCGGCAACTTTCGTGAATACAGGCTCGCCATTGAGAGTCGGCCTCGCCGCGTCGATCGCCCTCTGCCAGAATTTACCAACAGATTATCCACAGTGGCGAGGGAAAACTCGTGACGGCTCGGCCAGTGCTTTTTCCAAACCGAAATCGTGGCCTGAGAAGCTAACCCTCAAATGGAAGGTTGAGGTAGGAGACGGTTACGCAACACCGATCGTTGTTGGGAACGTCATTTACGTATTTACGCGACGCGAGAGCGATGAAGTGATGAGCGCGCTCGATGCCGCGACCGGTAAGGTCAAATGGCAGACACGATACCCAGCGCCGTATCAAGTATCTCCCCCGGCACGCGAGCACGGCGGAGGTCCCAAGGCGACTCCGCTGTTTCATCGTGGCAATGTGTACACGGTCGGAATCAGTGGAATCGTGACGGCCATTAACACAACCAACGGCAAGCTTTTATGGCAGACCGCAGCGGCAACGGAACAACCGTACTTCGGAATGGCCGCTTCGCCGCTCGGATATGACGATTTGATTCTTGCTCATCCAGGCAACTATGGTCCGTTAACCGCATTTGAGGCCAGCACCGGCAAAGTAAGGTGGGCCGCTTCAGAGGGTGGCGCATATGCATCTCCGATCCTGGTTGAAATCGGTGGGACGAAGCAGATCGTAGCGACTACGCAGAAGAGCTTGCTTGGTATCTCTGTCGAGGATGGATCGCTACTTTGGAGACACGCGTGGGCTCCGGAGATGCCAATCATTACGCCGGTCCAATACGGCGAAGTACTGCTTGTTAGCGGCCGCAATGCAGGTGTGGCAGCGATACGGCTCCGAAAAAAAATTGGCAAGTGGACAAGCGAAATTGTATGGGAGACGAAGGAAGTGTCAATGTACATGAGCAATCCGGTGCTCATTCGTGACACGTTGTTTGGCTTGTCTCACACAGCCAGCGGACGATTCTTTGCGCTTGATGCCAAGACGGGTAAGATTCTTTGGTTAGGCGAGCCACGGGAAGCCATGAACACGGCGATCGTGAAGGCGGAAGATTTGCTCTTCATACTCAATGACGACGCTGAACTGATAGTCGCGAGAAGCAGCGACGTAAAGTTCGAACCGTTGAAACGATACATCGTTGCTGAGGCAGCGACGTGGGCTCAGCCGGCTATCTCTGGCAAGCGGGTATTTGTCAAAGACGTTTCGTCCCTGGCGCTCTGGACTTGGGACTGAGTCACTCCGACCGAAGCGCGGTGATAATCGGCGCATTCGCAGTGGATCGAACTGCGATCAGGGAAGTGATAATGCCAACGACGAGTACTGCACAAAGCAGTCCGATCAACGTCAACCACGGAGGTGTACCGCCGCGCTCCAGCACTGTCGGAATGACGGCGATGCCGGCAGTTACGCCCCCGGCTCCGAGGCCGGCGAGAAGTAGAAAAACGTTTTCAGCGATGATCATTTTCGACAGATCCTGAGCGTTGAAACCGGCTGCGCGGAGAAGCCCCAGCTCACGCCGGCGTTCGAAGATATTGCGCAAGATTACCGCGGCCAGGCCGATCGTGCCCAATAGAAGCCCAAGCGCACCCAAACTCTGGAATGTCGACAAGTACGTATTCTCGACACGATGAAACGCCGCGATTCGATCAGAAACGCTGGTGGCATCGAAGCCGTAGTCACCGAGCGCTGTCTCAAGCTGGGCATCCACTCCTACGGGCGCATCGACTAAGAATACTCGGAAGCCTTGCTCTTCGGGATACGCCTTCTGGAAGTCTGCGTTGCCGATGACGATCTCGCTTTGAAAGACTGTATCGTGCAAGGCTCGCACGAACTTCAGTCGCGCGTTGCCGACCGTCATCACATCTCCCAGTTTCCTGTGCAGAACGTACATCAACGTGTTCGCGTCGACGGCAGCCGGGATCGTACCGTCGGACTGAGGTTCGAGCGTTATCCAGGAAGAGGGCGCCCCAATGACGCGCGGGTTCTGCGGCTGATACAGATTCAAGCAGCTTGCGTCGTCCCCAGGCCGAAGACGGAAGGACAACCACTTCGCGTCGACATTGAGATTCAGCGCCTGTTTGCCCTCAGGAACATTCGGATCATAGAAGACCGGGATCGCAGACTCGGCAAAGTAACGATAGCCACCTTCCGATTTTGCGCCACTGCGGCGGAACGAATCGACGGCAACGATCAGGAATGTCGCAGACGCGATGAGCGCGATGCAGAGCACGGCGCGACCAGGCCGGTGGGCCGAATAGCGAATACCGAGGGATGGCACGCTAGCGATACTGCCCCTTGCATGCTTCAGGCGACCGAAGATCGACACCAGAATCGCTGCAAGAAGCAAAGCGCCAGCGCCAAAAAATCCGCCCGCGCCTCCCACTGCCAACATGATGAATCCCAAGACAGCCAGTGCGATCGCATAGATATACGCTCGTGTCTTTCGCAGCGCGGTCTCGCGGACTGCGCGCTTGCCGATTAGTCGCAAAGCCAGGTAGATCACAATTGCAGCCATGCAGAGACCGCCGAAGATTCCCAGCAGAACACTGACCGGGGAAAATGTCATCTCCAGGTCACGAGTGCCGACGGCATCGATCCACCACGTCTTGAGCGCGTAGAGGATCAGTTTGCTGTAGAGAAATGCCGCGATCGACCCAACGATGCTACCCAGGGCTGCTACCACCAAAGACTCAATGAGCAGTAGTTTGCGGATACTGGCGATAGGCCATCCTACAGCGCGCAACGTTGCTATTTCTGCCAGGCGTTGTTCAATGCCGAAGCGAAAGAACATGCCGGCGAGAAGCAGCGCGGACACGACGAGAAAAAAACTGAAGTAAAGAAAGTATTCGCCGAAGTCTGTGGCGCCACTCGATGCTTCAAGACTCGCCTGCCGTACGTTTTGAACACTCAGAATGCTCAATGGATCGATGCTGGCTCGAAGGGCCTCAGGCGATGCGGTACTGCGCATGCCGGTAACAGCGCCGTATCGCGATCGCCACAGTTCTTGTCCTGCGTTCAGCGTAATGAAGGCCTTTGGGGTTGCGCGATAACTATTCCAGTAATCCTCGTCGGCCTTGCGGATTCGGCCGAGGTCCATTGGGAAGGGCGGGTCCCAGTCAGAAATCGTCGGGGCGTCGGAGATGCCCGGGTACTCCGGTGATAAATGGCGCTGCCAATCTTCAATCGGCACAGCGCCTACATTTTGGAAAGTAGCGGTCTTTGTGATGAGCTTGCCGCTGGGATCCCAAACGTAGTATTCGAGTGTGACAGTGTCGCCTGGTTTGGCTCCTAAATCGCGCGCCGCCCATTCATTCAGGACGATTTGATCATCGGAGGCAAGTTCTGGCCTACTCATTGCAGTGGCGACAGAATAGGGGATCTCACGGCTATTGATACGGATCGAGTTTGCCAGATAGGTAAGAGCGGGCTGCGCATGCGGATCGGTTTTGCGAATGGCGGCGACCAGCGAGTCGTCAAGCATCATGCTGGCGTGTTCGACCATTCCGTCGTGCATACGGATACCGATATCGTCGAGTGTGGCTTTTGTCTTGACTGTCTGTTCTGGGTTTTCTTTCGAAAGAGCAACGTTGACCCGCCCGTCCAGCTCGAGGTCGCGTTGAAAGCGGTCGAGATTGACGAAGATCGCGCGCACAGCTCCCTGTTGCGGTCGCAGCGAGAACTCGCCCATGGCTTCGCGTGATATTACTTCTCGCGCGACACCGCGAACGGTCCGGCCCGGATCATCCTTGCGGCCGTGTAGGGACTCAGTTGGAATATCGGAAGCGCGCGCAACACGCACCAGGATGTTATCGCCGGCCTTCGCCGAAAGCTCGCTGGCCAAGGCTTCACTGAGAAGAAACTGATTGCGATCCGGAGGCTGGACGGCTCGCTGATGAAACTGCCAGAAGCGCTTGTCGACCGCGTAAAGAGCCACACGGGAAGCGCGGCGACCGGAATCATCGTGCGTAACTACTGCCTCAAGCGCGATGAGGGGAGCTTCAGGCAGCAGGTCTTCCCTAAAGGATGTGTTCGATGTGACTGCGTACTGCGTCGATCCCAGCCGGGACAATGCGAGATTCCGTAGGCTTGCACGTACCGATTCGCCGACGTTATAGGCTCCCGCCAACACCGCGACGGCGATCGCGATACCCGCGGCCGCGGCGAGATTCGTGCGCCTATGGTGGCGCAGACCGCTTATAGCGAGACTCGGAATCGTCAGACTCGTTCGAGCCTCCGATCGATCAATTCGTAACGCTGCGGCATACGGGATGCAAGTTCGCCGCTATGCGTCACGACAACGAGAATGGTTTGCTGCGCCGCGTGAAGCTCGAGTAGCAGATCTGCCACAGTATTGGCTGAGTTGCGATCGAGGTTGCCGGTGGGTTCATCGCAGAGGAGCACTTGGGGCTCGCGAATCAAAGCGCGGGCGATCGCGGCACGTTGCTTTTCGCCTCCCGAAAGCTGCGCGGGAAAATGGTCGAGCCGATGCGAAAGACCGACGCGTTCGAGTAAGGCGCGAGCCCTTGTGCCGTACGGTCCTGCGGGCGCCACGAGGGTCGGCACGAGCACGTTCTCGAGCACGGTACATTGTGGCAGCAGCGCATGATCCTGGAATACGAAGCCGATGTGCCGATTGCGAAATGCGGCTGCTTCGTTGTCGCCTAGCGCTCCAACGTTCGAGCCCTGCAAGGTGATGGTCCCGCTTGTTGGCGTATCCAATGCGCCTAGCAGATAGAGAAGAGTACTTTTGCCGCTGCCGGAAGGTCCCATGATGGCTGCCGCTTGGCCTTGCTCGAGCGTTAGATTTGCGCTCTGCAGCACCTCGACGGGACCGGCGGCAGTTTCATACCGCTTGGTCACGCTCTCAGCTTTGAGCAATGGCAGCTCCCTGGCTGACAGATTGGTAAATCTCGGCGGTGCGAGTTGCCATTTGGGCGATGCTGTAGCGAGTTCGCACACCTTCGGCCGCATGCTCACTAAGCTCCCGGAGGCGATCACGATTTCGTGCGAGATCGTCTAGAGCGGCTGCAAGGATCTTCGGTTCGTCGGGTTCGTACAGCACTCCCCCGCGTGTCTTGCCGACGATCTCGGGGAACGCCCCGCGGCTCGGCTGCACGACGGGAACCCCGTTGGCCATTGCCTCTAGAAGTGACAGACCTTTGGGGTCGGCGTAAGGACTTGGCATGGAGAATACGTCTACCGATTGAAGGAACTTGATCTTGCCGGAACGATCCGGCGAACCTTCGTACTTCAAGCCGAATTGATTCTCGAGAGTGCGCAGGTAGGTTGCATGCTCTGGCGGAAGGTATCCCGCGGCGCGCAGTTCGGCTGGCTGTTTCATGAGCGCCACGGCCTCGCAGAGAATGTGCAGGCCCTTCTCCGGCGCAACACGCGCAAAGTAGCCGACGCGTAGAGGCCCTTCATATGATCGGGGTACTGGGCTGTGTCCTTCGAGAGAAATGCCGAGAGGAGCCAGCTCGATTCGATCATGTTCAATTCCTAAATACTCGGACATGAAACCGGCATAGTAGGCGCTGACCGCGATGAAACGATCAACATGGCGCAGGTTGGCTTGTATGAGCCGTAGGCATTCCGTGCGCCATGGCCCCGGCAAGCCCTCGAGAAAGAGATCCTCGCCTTGCAAAGTGCAGGTAATCGGACACTTTAGGGCTCTCTTGAGAGGTTCGGCCAAAGCGATCAGCAGAGTATACGGCAAGTCGATGACATCGGCGCGGGGTTCTTTCACGAGCCAGTCGACAAGTTTGCGGATCTCTCTTGCCTGATACCCGTTCTCACCGCGCAGCATTGAAGCCGTCATTTCACCGAGCATTTTGGGATCGACGGAAATGGAATCTTTTGTCGCGAGTTTGAGGGCCCACTCCGAATCCCAGAGCTTATCGAAGAACGACGGCAGCTTACGGAAAATCGGGTAGTGCTGCTGGAGATAGACGCTAATGCCGCCGAAGAATATCCGGTCGGAGCTGACATTCTCGTCGTCGGTTAGCGTGGGTGTGTACATCGGGACCAGCAAAACATCGTGGCCCTGGCGGATGAGCTCGCGAGCAAGCGAGTTATCGCGCAGACACGTGCCGCAGTACATTCCCGCGGCGCCGGCTGTCAGCGATACGATGCGCATTACGCCACTTGGAAGGCCCGCCGCGCGTAGAGGTGTTCGAAGAGATTGCCCTCATGCGGCTGATCCCAGCTAATTCGATTTGTCGCTATCGGGCCGAAATTCAATCGGCCGACATGCGGAGAGTTGAGCAATTGCCGTTTGAAGTTTTCATCCTTCGTGATGGCGGTAACGACGAGGGAAGGCCCGATGCGCTCGACCATTTCTGACTGCGGGCACTCGACCACAGCGGCGAAGGGGAAAAGAAACTCACGATTTGCGAGTGTGTGCTCAGGCGATTCGCAGTGCACGATGGAAGGTAGCAGGTAAGTGCAGTTTCCAAGTTCGGCGACACGGGCAGGGCGTTGCGTCGCTTCCCGCGCGCCGGGGTCGGTCAGCCCGTCGTCGATCATCGCGGATATCCGTTTCGCGACGTTAGGGTCCGCAAAGGGAGCAAGCTGCGCGGCAGGATCGTCCGCAGGCTTGGGTTGGATCGCAGATAATTTAGCCGCAAGAGCATCTGCAATGGCAGCGGCGTGGCGCGGTGTCCAAACGCCCGAGGCATTGACGCAAGAACGGCCGGAATTATCCGCGATGGATGCGGCAATCACATCAATGTGCCGCTCCCAGTTGTCGGCCTCATCGTCTCCTAGAAGAACTTTGCTGAAACCGGGGCCATGGATCTCGATGCGGGGATCACTTGCGTAAAGCTTGGTGGTCGAGACGTCACCGAAGACCATTCCACGCCCGCTGCCGCGGAGAATCTCAGCGGCTCCGGCGTGGTCCGATGGATAAAAGTGAAACGCCTCCGGCGGCGCGCCAGCTTTCATGAGCGCCTGGATCACTCGGAAAGGCGTCCACGGCTCGGCGCTCCCAGGCTTAAGGACGAGAGAGGTCTTCAACGCGACGGCGGGAATCCAGAGGGAATGCACGCCGGGCGAGTTGCTGGGAAGAACCACTCCGAGGGTATGAGCTCGGGGGAAGTAGCTGAGACCGCCCGAAAATCCGCGATCGAGGACTTCGAGATTGACGCCGCGCGTGAGGCCCCGAAGCACCTGCTCCATCTCTGCCATGACGCCGCGAATCTTCGCCATGTTGTTGCGAACGAGAACGTAGGGAAGGCCGGTGGTGGCAGAGAGCTGCTCGACATAATCCTGTGGAGTCTGCGGAGTGTCGCCGAGCGGCAGCGTGTCGTTGGCGAAGATGTCGGCGGCGCGGCGGCAGATATCAAGCAACTGCGCTGTCGTAAACGCGTCCAGAGCGGCACGCGATTCGGCCTGCTTCAGCAAATCCCGACGAATCAACCCGACGTTGGCCTGGCTGATTTCGACAAACGGCTCGCCGGTGCGCATGTTGGCAGTGTGGGAAATCTCGACACTCCGATACGGCTGGCCGCGACGAAGAATTGGTATATGAAGCATTAATAGACTCCTTCGACGACGCTCTTTGCAAAGCGGGAGAATGGGCGAACGTTGCGCACGCCGTCCCACGCATAGTCGCCATAGGGGAGCTCGCGTTCACACTCATCCCGTTCGAGGAAACGCGGCATGAAGAACTCTTTGGTCAGAGTTGTCAGACGGACACGGCCGGTTTCACCATAGCCGACGAGCTTCGTGGCATCGTCAAAATCCACGACTTCGATCATGGCTCTCGGGCAAGGCGGGTAATAAATGATCGCCCAGTTGTCTTCGACTAGCCGGGGTTTATGGACGGCGAGGCCCATCAGCGTATTGCCATAAGTGGGCGCGAAGTAGATACCGTCCATCAACTCTTCGACGGCGAATCGATGAAATTGGGGTGTCATCTCGGTGCCGCCGCAGAATACGCCCTTGATGCCTGCTTTCTTGAGAGAGATCTTCTCGCAAAGCGCTTCGAGCAGCTTCGGTGTCGTAAAGATGCACTGGATCTCGTGCGCTTTAAGGAGTGTCAGCGCCTGGTCGATGACATGCTGCTTGTACAGCTCCATCATGCGCATCTCGCCCATCCGAATCAGCTTGATTACCCAGCGAGGGTCGAGGTCGAGCTGGAAGCAGATGCCGCCCCGATGTTGCGCCAGGTGTTCGACTGCGAGACGAAGGCGGCGAGGGCCGGTGGGACCGACAGAAATCCAGTTGGCGCCCTTCGGAAAGGCGTCGTCGGGCAAAGTGTCGCTGAAAAGCTCGTAATCGATCCGGAAATCTTCGGAGGCGATTCGCGATTTCGGCACGCCGGTGCTGCCGCCCGTCTCGAAGACAAAAATGGGCGCGCCACCCAGGCCCTTGGGCACCCAACGTCTTACAGGCCCGCCCCGCAGCCATTCATCCTGGAAATTGCCGAACAGATCCAGGTCTTCGTACTTCTTCACGTCCTTACGAGGATCGAAGGAGAGCGTTTTCGCCCGCTCCAGCCAGAATGGGCATCCCGTTTCGGGGTTGAAATGCCACTCCATCATCTCTTGGGTCCAGGCGTCAAGACGCGTACGCGCTTCCGCCTTTCTGGCTTCCAGGCTGTTCGTAGTCGCAGCGGTCAAAGTACTCATGAGGCTTATGACTAGTCTACTTCGATGCGGCTATACTCGGGTGAATGTTCGTTCGAACGCTGGCAGGTTTCGCTGCGGTGGCCGCTATTGCAATGGCGGACGATTGGCCGATGTTTCGCGGTCATAATGCGTCCGGTGTGTCACCGGCCAAGAATTTACCCGTCGAGTTCGGTCCCCAGAAGAATGTTGTGTGGAAGACCATACTCCCTCCAGGACATTCCTCGCCTGTGCTGAGCGCGAACCGCATCTTCCTGACTGCCGTGGATGGCGAGAAGCTGCTGGTGTTCTGCCTGGAGCGCGAGACAGGCAAGATCCTGTGGAGAAGAGAGGCGCCGCGCCCGCGCAAGCAGGAACTCCACAAGTCCAACAGCGCGGCGTCACCCAGCATTGCGACAGATGGCCGGAACGTTTTCGCTTTCTTCACCGATTTTGGGCTGATCTCGTATGGCCCCGATGGAGAGGAACGCTGGCGAGCGCCTTTGGGCCCGTTCAATAATCCGTTCGGAATGGGCGCGTCTCCGGTGCTGGTGAACGGTAAAGTGATCCAGGCGTGCGACGCGGAAACAGGGTCGTTCCTGATCGCAGTGGATCAACGGACCGGTAAGACGATCTGGCGGAAGGAGCGCCCGGATGCTACTCGCGGCTTCTCCACACCGGTGCTGCATCGGTCCGAGGGTCGGATGCAGGCGATCTTAGCCGGAACGAACAAACTAACTGCCTATGATGTCGATACTGGCGACGAGGTCTGGTGGGTTCGCGGCCTCACATGGCAGGTGAAGCCGACTCCGGTTATTGAGGGAGATATCGTGTACGTGCTCGGATGGGCGGGCGGATCCGATCAGGGTAATCAGGAGAATTTGCCTCCCTTTCCGGAAGTGCTTGGTTCCTTCGACGCAAACAAGGATGGCAAGCTTGCCAAAGAAGAGTTGCCTAACCCTAATTGGCAGCGCGATTTTGCGGAAGCCGATCTCGAACGTGATGGCGCTCTGGGAGCCCGTGACTGGCAGAAATATCGTGAGAAGCGCGCCTCAGTGAACTCGGTCATGGCAGTTCGTCTCGGCGGTAAGGGCGACATGACTGAGAAGGGCATCGTGTGGCAGCACTTCAAATCGCTGCCCAACGCGACGTCACCGCTGCAGTACCAGGGTGTGATCTATCTGATGAAGGAAGGCGGCATTCTGACGGCGTTGGACGCCAAGACCGGCGCGATGTTGAAGCAGGGGCGGCTGCCCGGAGCGCTGGATTATTACTACTCATCGCCAGTCGGCGCAGATGGTAAAGTGTACGCGGCGAGCGAGAACTGCCATGTTTCGGTGGTTAAGGCAGGTGGAGATTGGGAGCCGCTAGCGCGCAATGATTTCGAGGACCTCTGTTATGCGACGCCGGCGCCTGTCGATGACAAGTTGTACTTGCGAACGAGCTCGGCGCTATATTGCTTTGGGTTGGGCCAGTAGATTCAGAGTTTGTAGCGCTTCTTTAGGATGTCGCTGACGGCGCGTTCCACCTTTTTGATTGACTTCGTTCCATCGGTCGCGATAATTTCCGCCTCTGGAAAGTAAACCCGCACCATGTCCATTTCGCGATGATAGTCCTTGAGCCGTTGCTCGACCGACACGGGCGAGTCCTTCGCTTTTTTGGTGCGTTTCAGCACGGTCTGATCGGGAATTTGCAGCTCAATCACCAGCGGTTTAGGAAGGACTCCATTCTTCACCAAGTTCGAAAGATAATCGACGTGGTCCTTGGTTGAGGGATAGCCATCGAAGATGATCCCACTCGACAAGTCACCTTTCTCCATGCGCTCAGCGAAAAGGCGGTTCAGGACGGGGTCGCTTTGCGGCTCCATCCCGGAGATCTTATTCTGGCGGATCTTCTCAAATGTTGCCGCGTTGTCCTTGATCAAGTCGTCAACGGCAACGACCGGTATTTTCAAGAGGCGCGCTGCTGCGGTGGCCTGTGTCGATTTTCCGCTGCCGGGCGGTCCGATGAGCAAAACGACCGGGCCGTCCACCTTCGTTTGAGCGTGTCCCCAGCCGTAGAGCAGGACGAGGCCCGCCAACAATCGCACAAGCCTGACTTTGTTCATACTCGGTCTACTTCGGATTATAGCTGGACTAGTCGCTCTGCCATGAGCTAGAGACCATCGTCAGACCTGTCGGCACGCCGCGTGTCCGGCAGGGACGCATCCTCGGCAATAGGCTCGCGCCGATTTCTGTTTGTAACGTGGCCTTCCTCGGCAGCGGCGATATCCTGAGCGCCGGTGTGCCGCAACATCTCCTTGGCGCGACCAATCATCAGGTTGTCATCGCAATGGACGGAGAGCAGGATGCCTCCTTTGCGGATGCGGCCTTCGTAGCGTTTCGCTTCATACTCGGGAATGCCCGCGCCCACCAGCGCTCCAGCCAATCCCCCAACCACGCTCCCCGCTCCGACTCCTGCGAGAGCGGCCATGATCGGACCGGCGGCGATGAAGGGACCTAAGCCCGGAATCGCGAGCGCGCCTATTCCAGCCAGCCAGCCCAAGGCGCCCCCAGCGATACCGGCGATTGCGGCTCCAGCGGTAGCTTTCTCCGGCGCCTTTGTGTGTTTCTCATGCCCGATGTCTTTCGTTCCTTCATTGTCGGGAAAAAGGACGGATATATCCTCGGCGCGAAACCCGGCGGCCCGCATCGAATCAATCGCCATCTCCGCGTCTTGCCGCGTGCTGTAAATCCCGTACACCGCCGTGTGCGCCATGTTTTGTCTCCCTCCCTAGACGCTGAAAGAAATTTAGCTGTTTCATGAGCGGTTTTCCTTACAGTTTCCGCTTTGACTAATCAGAGCGAGAATTCGCGTGATAGTCGTTCTTGTGCTTGCGGTGATTACCGGAATTGGGAGCGCGTTTCTGGCGCATATGCGCCGGGGACGCCTCGGTGGTATTTCCGCTGTCGCAGGAGCCATCTCGCTGGCATCAGGACTCGCGACAACCCTAGCGTTAACAGCGCACGTAATTAGCGTCACAGTCAGCAATATGGCAGCGCACGAACCTGTCGTGTACGACACAGAGCAAGCTGGTTTGTTGGCCCTGGGAATCGCGATATTAATTCCTGGTCTGATATGCCTGACCCAGGCCGGAGCAGTTCTTCGCGGCGAGCTACATGCGCAGAAGCGCGCGCTCGCCGCTTCCATCGTTATTGCGGGATTCCTATCGCCGATCGCGTCAAACGATCCACTTGCGGCGCTGGTAGCTCTGCTGGCCTTAGCGAATATTGCCGCGCTGTTGGCGAGTCCAACAAACGGAGAGCTCAGCGCACCGCAAGCGTCGTTACATTACTGATCCGCGATCCCGACCGCACAACCACCTGAGCCGCATCCGAAGCCTGCACAGCTAACGAGAGCTGACAATTAATCTGATCGAGTCCGGGGTAACCCGGAGCGCGACCAGCGAAGGTCACAGCGCAGGCCTGACCCCCGAACGTAACCTCTGGTTGAATATTTGCCCAGTTTAGGCCGTTTCGCTCGGTTGTGCTGCCTAAACCGGTTAGAAAAAGCGATACATAGTCGCCCGGCCTAAGTGGCGATTGCGGTGTCACCACCGTTCCCGTGATCGCGTTCAGCGCCGGCGCGAAGATGGCTGGCCTTACCGGTTCCACAAGGACATTGACGGTATGTTCGCCGGTCGAGTTTTTGACTTGAAGCTTGACCAGGCCCGAAGCATTTTCGGGGATGAGCGTGTTTACCTGCGTTGCGTCGGCATAGCTCAAAGGCATCGGCTGACCTGCGACAAGCACTTCCGAATCGGATAGCTGTGATCCGTAAATGGAGATTAGACTGCCGGGGGCGACGGTTCGAGGGAAGACGGCGGCCGCTGATGGGAACACGCCAGCGATGTTGGGGCCGGGTTTGTACGTGATCGGGCGCATCTCTCCGGCGGCCAAGGGCACGGTGAAGGACGCAGTAGAACTCCCGAAGTTGATTGTCAGTTGGGACGGTTGTTCGACGGATAGAAAGTCGCTATAGGCGACTTGGGAGCCGGTCCGGATGGTAAGAGCGGTCGATCCGGCCGTGACTGACGAAGGTGTCAGGATTCGATCGGTTGCGTCCTTTGTTCGCAGCATCACGCCCGCGCGTTTCGAGTGTTGGGCGTGTTGCTCAAAGGACTGGCCGATCGTCCGCCACGCTTGCGTATCATTCAGGAACGACAGCATGATCTGCGCAGTCAGATGTTCCCCGGAATCCATCTGGGCAATTGGAGTAGTAGGACGAATGCAGCCAATAAACGCAATGCCGTCGGTATGACAGTACGGGAGAATGCGTGTCCGATCCTGGGAAACGAACCCGAGTGAGCCGCTGGTAAGCGATGTGACCGGATCATTGAACCGACTGGTTCCGACCAATCCGCTTCCAGCATCGCCAAGCACTGCGATGGCGTCGGCGCCACGGAGATCGTCGATTCCCTGATTCCAGGTGGCTAGATCAAAAATGAACCCGCTCCCCATCTGAAGCTCATCGGTCTGGCGGTCGTTCCCGCCAAGGAGCAGCG
>Ga0190275_10002214_pt1 | contig 14043 bp, 9 predicted proteins | sample Popmic550T_FD_133745 | JGI IMG/M metagenome (GOLD analysis project Ga0190275, IMG submission 133745) | Populus adjacent soil microbial communities from riparian zone of Yellowstone River, Montana, USA - 550 T | ecosystem: Environmental > Terrestrial > Soil > Riparian zone > Trees stand | place... | reverse complement strand
GTGAGGACCGGGATGATCTCGTCTTCCCCGTCGGCCAGGAGACGGACACTATCGCTCCCACGGTGACGCTGACCTCTCCGGCCGTAGGCTCCACCGTGGCCGCCGGGTGGGTGCCAGTCACCGCCAGCGCGGACGACCACTTCGGTGTGACGATGGTGGAGTTCTATGCGGGAGCGACCCTGATCGGGACGGACACCTCGGCGCCTTACAGCGCGATCTGGTCCTCCCAGACGACCCCCGCAGGCACCTACACGCTCGTCGCGAAGGCGTACGACGCGGCGGGCAACTCCAGCACGTCCGAGGCCGTCATCACCCTGGACAATGACTCCGTTGCCCCGAGTGTGACTTTCACCTCGCCGCAGGACGGAGAGACAGTGAGCGGCCTGGTGGCCCTCACGGCCTCGGCCTCGGACGATCGGGGAGTGACGCGAGTGGAGTTCTACCGAGGCACCACTCGCCTCACGACCGACTCCACTGCGCCGTACAGCTACACCTGGAACACCACGAGCGTGACCCCGGGCACCTACACACTGAGCGCGCGGGCCTTTGACCTGGCCGGGAACATGGGGACCTCCTCCACGGTGACGGTCACCGTCGTCCCCGAGACGGTCGCGCCCACGGTGTCCATCACCTCACCCGCTGCGGGCGCCACTGTGTTCGGGGTGGTGCCGATCACCGCCACCGCGACCGACAACTTCGGGGTGACGAAGGTGGAGTTCTACGCGGGAGCGACCCTGCTCGGGACGGACACCTCGGCGCCCTACAGCATGAGCTGGTCCACCACGACGAAGCCGGACGGCAGCTACACGCTCATCGCGAAGGCGTACGACGCGGCGGGCAACTCCAGTACGTCCGAGGTGGCCGTCGCCTTGGACAATGACACCGATGCCCCGAGCGTGACCCTCACCTCGCCTCAGGGAGGGCAGACCGTGAGCGGAGCGGTGGTCCTCACGGCCTCGGCCTCGGACGATCGGGGAGTGACGCGGGTGGAGTTCTACCGAGGCAGCACCTTCCTCGGATCCGACACCAGCGCGCCGTACAGCTACAACTGGAACACCACGTCCATTGCCTGGGGTACCTTCACGCTGAGAGCCGTCGCCGTTGATGCGGCTGGCAACTGGGGCACCGCCGCCACCGTGACCGTGACCGTGGACAACTGATGAGGAGCTTACGGAAAAGGAATCGCGGTCCGCCGCGCCTTTACGGACAGCGTGCTGATACGTACTTTGCAGTCGCGGCCCTCAGTGCACAAAGATGTCCCAGTACGCGCCCCAGCCCGGCTGATCGAAGTAGGTGTTCCCGATTCCCCACGTCGCGCTCGTGGTGTTGGTGAACTTCGTGATCGACACGTGGCCCACCCCCGGCTCATACCGGAAGACCTCGTCGATCCCGTCGCCGTTCAGATCCCCCAGGCTGTTCTCGCGGTTCGCTCCCCAGGACGTGATGCCGCTGCTGTCGTAGCGCTCATACCGGGACATGAGGTCGGCAGAGAACTGCTCGACGATCACCCGCCCCGTCGAGGGTTGATACCGGAAGAGCTCGTCTGCTCCACCGTTCAGATCGCCTGTCATCAGCGTCCAGCCTGCTCCCAGGTTGGCGCGATGCTTGTCGTCCCAGCCCCAGGGCGTCGTTGACGGGTTGAATGTGTAGAGGGCGAAGTCCCCGCTGCTGGGGTTGTAGCTGATCAGCTCCTCGGCCCCCGTCCCGTTGAGGTTCCCGAAGCTCAGCACGCGGTTGAGGCCCCAGCTCGTCCCGATGTCGGCGCTGTCGAAGACCTCGGTCCGGGTCCACTCGTTCTCGATGACGAGCCGGCCCGTGCTCGGCTGGTACCGGACGACCTCGTCGTCACCGTCGCCGTTCATGTCGGCGGTGTAGATGTTCCACCCGGCCCCCACCGACCAGCTCATGGAAGAGAAGCTCCACGTCGACGCGGTGGTGTTGGTGAACCGGTAGTAGTCGAGATCGCCAGACGCCGGGTCGTAGCTCACGACGTTCTCGTAGGCCTTTCCCTCTATCTTGCCGAAGGCGAACTTCCGATTCGAGCCCCCCCAGCCAGAGCCGTCATACGCGCTCGGCGAGATGAGTCCTGACACCGAGGAGTTGAACCGCGTCACGACGACACGGCCGTAGCCGCTGTAGCGGAAGACGTCCTTGTCCCCGTCACCGTCGAGATCCGCGAAGTGGTTCTGCCAGTGGGTAGCCCACGCGCCATTGCCTGAGTCGTACTTGTTCGACACCCCCGTCAGGCTGGTCATGTTCGTGACGATGACGCGACCATTCACCGGATCGTACCGGAAGATGTCGGCGTAGCCGTCCGTGTTCAGCTTCAGCTTGTCCCCGCCAGCCGAGTTGTCCCCGGCGACGCAGCGCTTGAGCGACTTGCCGGTGTGATCCTGCCCCGCAGGCAGATCCGGCCCGCAGTCGAAGCGCGCACCATAGGCGTCGTCGAAGGGGACGTCCGAGGCACATCCATGCTGTGAGTGCACCTCGATGTGGATGTGCGCGTAGCCACCGTTCGTGCTGTTCGGGGCGTTGACCGTCCCGATGGTCTGGCCGGCCGAGACGCGGGCGCCAGTTCCGACCGAGCGCGTCATGTGGCCGAGCTCAGTGCTGCCGCCCTGGTCGAGGTCGATGCACAGGTAGTCTGCTCCGACGTACCGGACGACGCCGCTGCCGGGAGACGTGACGGTCCTCCCGCTCGCAGCGCTGGCATACGTGGGGTCGCACCCCTGCGTGCCGGAGCGGGCCACGTAGGTCGACAAATCGAGCGAGTAGCCGCTGCCGTGCGACACGCCCCGGTAGCCCTGGCAGATGTACCAGGTCTCGCCGGCAGGGAATGGCATCAGGAACGGCTGAGGCAAGGCACTCGCCGTGCCCCCCCATGTCAGCAGCAGAGCTGTCACGACGGGGAGCACGCGCTTCACCACGTCAGCAGTTGGGGAGACCCTTGCCATCGCATTGCCTCGACTGGGTTGAGAGCTGTTGGGATTGCTCCGCTTTTCTCGGATTCTAGCTTAATAAGAAATTCATACATAAGCCGTCAACCTGAAAAGCCGGAAAATTCCGGGCCGGGCCTAACTGGCCGAGCGTGTTGAAGACCTGGGAGAACATTGCCGTCATGCCCCTGCGTGTCCTGCTGCTCGTCTCGTGCCTCTGGCTGGCGTGCGCCACTCCCGCACCGCGCCCCCTCTCCACTGCGTCCACTGCCGCCTCCGCCGAGCCCGAGCTGGTGCTGGTGGAGAGCAGCCCGGTGGAGACCTCCCTGGACCACGCGGACATCCCAGATGCCTGGCGTGTGTGGCCGGAGATGATCGGCGCGGCCACTCGCACCCTGGAGATCGAGCAGTTCTACGTGAGCAATGCGCCGAACAGCCGCCTGGAGCCCGTCATCCAGGCCATCGAGGCCGCCGCGGATCGGGGCGTGCGCGTGCGGCTGCTCGCCGAGGAGAAGTTCTTCAAGCAGTACCCGGAGACACAGGAGCGGCTGGCGGCCCGCCGCATCGAGGTGCGCCGCCTGGACACGGCCCAGTCCCTGGGTGGCGTCCAGCACGCCAAGTACTTCATTGTGGACGGGCGCGAGGCGTTCCTCGGCAGCCAGAACTTCGACTGGCGCGCGCTCGAGCACATCCAGGAGCTGGGCCTGCGCGTGCGCGTGCCCGAGGTGGTACGGGCCCTCGGCGCCGTCTTCGAGTACGACTGGGCGCTGGCGGCCGGCTCCCCACCTGCCGCTCCCTCTCCGGGGCCTGCTGGGACGGTGGGGCCCGGCCCTTTCCCCGCGCGCTTCGATGGAGAGACAGTGCAGGTGACGCCCGCCTTCAGCCCCCGGGGCCACCTGCCAGAGCCGGCCATGTGGGATCTGCCTCGGCTGGTGGAGCTCATAGACGGGGCGAAGCGCTCCGTGCGAGTGCAGCTCCTCAACCACCGGGCCAAGAGCCGGGATGGGAGTGAGTTCCGCGAGCTGGAGGACGCGCTGAAGCGGGCCGCCGCGCGCGGGGTCAGAGTCGAGCTGATGGTGGCGGACTGGAGCAAGCGCCCAGGCACCATCGAGGGGCTGCAGGCGCTCCACGCCCCGCCGGGCCTCACCGTGAAGCTCGTCACCATTCCGCGCTGGTCCGGCGGCTTCATCCCCTTCGCGCGCGTGGTGCACGCCAAGTACCTGGTGGTGGACGGTGAGGCCTCCTGGCTGGGCACGAGCAACTGGGAGGCCGACTACTTCTTCCGGACGCGCAACGTGGGCCTCATCGTCGAGGGCGCGGCCTTTGCCCGCCAGCTGGAGCGCTTCTTCTCGGACACCTGGAGCAGCCCCTACGCGGCCGAGGTGGATCCGCGAGCAACCTATACGCCGCCCGCCATCTCCAGCGAGCCGTAGCCCCCTCGCTCGCGCACCTGTCCCTCTCGGCTCAGCCCGTTTCCAGGCAAGGAGGCGATCGTCCGTCCCTGCTTGAAGTCTTCCAGGGGGGCGGCTTCCGGATCGGAGGCTTAGCCTTCCGCGAGGGACTGATGGGACTCTCCGTGGAGCACCGCCGTGAAAACTCGCTCTGGCACTCGCTCGGGTTCAGGGCGCTCGTGCTGGGGGGGATGTTCTTTGCGCTCGGCCAGATCGCGAATGTGTTCGTCTTTCCTCCCGCCCCCAACGCCGTGCTCTGGCTTCCGGGCGGCCTCTCGCTTGCCTTCCTGCTGAAATCCCCACCGCGAGAATGGCCTGTCCTGCTGGCCGCCATCTCTCTGGGCGAGTTCGCCTCCGTGCTCTCTCATGGGGCCGGCACCCCCTGGGGCACCGCCCTCCTGTGGAGCCTGGGCAACTGCCTGCGGGCCCTCTCCGGCGCCTGGCTGATGCGACGCTTCGTGGGTACCTCCATCCGACTCTCCCGCAGCTGGGAGGTGGCCGGGCTGTTCCTCTTCGGAGGCCTGGTGAGCCCCGTGGCCAGCGCCTTGCTGGGGATGCTCGGCCTCCTCTTCTGGATCGGACCCTTCTCCTTCGTGGCCTACTTCGGGAGCTGGTGGCTGAGCGATGGGCTGGGCACGCTCCTGGTGGCACCGCTGCTGCTGACGTGGCCTCCCTCGCTGCTTCGGCGGCAGCGACTGCGCTTCCTCGGGGAGCTCGGGGCGACGCTGGCCGTGACGGCGCTGGGTGTGCACTTCATCTTCGGACACCCCGCTCCCACCGGAGTCTGGGCCTCGCTGGCCTACGTCAGCTTCGTCTTCGTCCTGTGGGGAGCGCTGCGGCTGGGGCCCGTCGGCGCGGCGAGCAGCTCGGCGGTGGTTGCCTTCTTCGCGCTCTGGCACACCACCCTCGGGCGCGGGCCCTTCGGCAACCTGGCCGCTCCGCTGCCCCAGAAGGTCCTCACCCTTCAGGTGTTCCTGGCCCTCCTCGGCCTCATGGCACTGACATTGGCGGCGGTGGTCTCCGAGCGGCGGCGGACGGAGCAGCTCCAGCAGCTCCTGGTCGAGGCCGGGACGGTGCTCGCCACCTCGCTGGATGTCCGCGAGACGTTTCCGCGCGTGGCGTGCCTCGTCGTGCCGCGGGCGTGCTCCGGGTTCGCGGTGTGGCTGGAGGGCGAGAACGGGCTGCTGGAGCGGGTGGCCCAGGCCGGGTGGAGCGCGGCTCGGGAGGCGCGCGTGCGCGGCACTGTGCCGCCGCTGCCGGCTGCCTCCCGGTACTGGAGCAGCGCGGAAGGCACGGTGGTGCTGGCGCCACTGCGTGTCCGCGGGAACGTCGCGGGGGCTCTCGTGTTCATGCGCGATGCGCGCGCCCGCTTCGAGGAGCGGGCGGAGCTCTCGCTGGCCGAGGATCTGGCCCACCGCTTCGGCATGGCCCTGGAGAATGCGCGCCTCTATACGGAGGCACGAGAGGCCATCGAGGCGCGCAACGAGTTCATCGCCATTGCCGCCCACGAGCTGCGCACGCCACTGTCGGCGCTCGCGCTGCGCATGAGGAGCCTGGAGGGGTTGCTCCAGCGGGAGCAGGCCTCCGCGTGTGCGCGAGAGAAGGTCCACGCGACGTCACGCCAGCTGGGCCGCCTCAGCCAGCTCGTCGAGCGCCTGCTGGACGTGGGGCGCATCACCACCGGACGGCTGGAGCTCCACTGGGAGCAGGTGGACGTGCACGAGCTGGTGGAGCAGGTGGTGGAGTCCTTCACCGAGGAGGCCGCACGAGCCGGCACCCCGCTGCGAGTGGAGGCCGAGGCGGGCCTCACCGCCTGGTGGGATCGAGGCCGTGTCGAGCAGGTGCTCGCGAACCTGCTGGCGAACTCGCTCAAGTTCGGAGCTGGGCACCCCATTGAGATCGGCGTCACGGGCCTGGGCCCGTGGATACGCATCGCGGTAACGGACCACGGGATCGGCATCGCCCCGGAGGCCCTGGAGCGCATCTTCGAGCGCTTCGAGCGGGTGGTGTCCTCCCGCAGGTACGGAGGGCTGGGCCTGGGGTTGTTTCTCGCCCGGCAGATCGCCGAGTCCCACGGCGGGACGATCCACGTCGAGAGCCACCCGGGGGAGGGATCCACCTTCGTGCTGCAGCTCCCGGCGCGGCAGCAGCCCGAAGCCGAGGCGGCGACGGGGCACCCTCCCCCGTCCTGAGCTGGGACTCGCTCAGGGCGCGGGCTGCCCGTCCGGCCGTTCCCGACCCGGGCGCGTTGGGCGCCGCTCCTCACGCCGCAGCGCTTCGTACTGCGCCTGCTGCGGCTCGCTGAGGACCTTCTTCATCGCCTCGTCCGTCTGCCTCTGCACCGCGCGCAGCTCCCGCTGGACGTCCCGCTGGTTCTTGCTCCCCGCGCTCAGCTCACTGAGCAGGGCCTGACGGCGCGTGTCCTCTTCCTGCATCCGGCGCTGGAGCTCCTGCTCCTGGCTGTAGTTCAGGCCCGCCTCGGAGACGAACTTGCGCAGGCGCTCGGGGCGCCCGGGCTGCGGCTGGGTCTGCGCCTGGATCCACCGCTGTTGCCGCGCATCTTGCTGCTCGGTCCGCATCTCGTCCTGGACGGAGCGCACCGCAGCCTTGAGGTAGTCGCGGCCTCCCTCGGAGTACAGCGCCTCGCCCGCCACCAGGCTCCGCACCTCCGTCTTGAGCTGCTCCAGCTCCTGGGCCAGCGCCACCGGGGCCTCGCTGCCCACCGCGCCGCCGCTCCCCCCTGAGGCCACGGGCCGCCGCTCGATGGCCATCACCCGGCTGGACAGGCTCACCAGCGTGTCCTCCAGGGCCCTCACCCGCTTCTCGAGCGCCTGCACGTCCTGAGGAGCGGTGGTGGACGGCCGCTCCTCTCGAGGGGTGGGGACTTCCGCTTCCCGGGGGCCCGAGAGGGCCACTGCGAGTGCGATGACTGCCAGACCGAGCGAAGCAAAGCCGAGGAAGCGGTTCATCATGTCCCCAGAGACGGAGGAAGCCTGCAGCCTATTCCACCCGAGCTCCCGGGCCTGCTCCCAAGTCACACCTGTAGGACACTCACATGGGGCCTCACCGGCCCAGGCGCTTGCGCGAGCGGGTGCGCGCGGCCTCCAGTGCCGAGTCCACAGTGCCCGCCGGCTTCTCCGGTGGAGGCTTCTCGCCGGCCTCGGAGCCTGGCTGCTCAGCCGGAGCTTCCCGAGGGCCCTCCTTTATAGGGGCCGCAGTGCCCGCCATGGCCGGAGCCCCCGCCCCTGCCACCGCGGGAGCCTCCCCTGACCGCGGCGCTGTCGCTGGAGCGGGCTTCCGCAGCCGGGGCGTGGAGAAGAAGCGGCGCACCACCACCTCCGCCAGCAGCACCAGCACGGCGAACCCCACCAGCCACGGCGCGAGCGCCACGCGCCCCTCCGACACCGGGGCGTCCGCGAACAGGCCCGCCATGGACAGCCGCTCCACCCCGCCGCCGACCGCCGCCACCGCGCGCAGGATCTCCATTCCCTCCTTCGGGCTGCCCGGCTCGAACTCCGGCGCGTACGGCAGCGCGACAGGCGGCGCACGCAGAGCCCTCGAGCCCAGCTTCACCACCGGGTGCCACGTGCCGCGCCCCGGCAGCGTGTACTCCGCCGCGAGCCGATCCTCATCCTCCCAGCGCATGGGCAGCTCCACCGGCGCGGAGCTCCCATCGCCCGGGAGCACCACCAGCGTGGGCAGCGCCGTGGGCATCGGCTCCCCGGGCGCCAGATCCAGCGTCACGCGCAGCAGGTTGCCTTGCCGCTCCGACCGCGCCACGGCCTGGCCCTCGGGCTTGCCGCCGCCCGCCATGGACCAGCGCACCATGCTCTCCAGCGCCGCCCGCAGGCCGCTCCACTGGCGCAGCTCGCCGGTGAACTCCCCGTCCACCTCGGCCGTGAAGGCCACCGAGCGCCCTGCCCCTCGCGGCCACAGGGCCAGCAGCGGCGCGGCGTTCTCGTCCAGCGTCCGCAGCGCCACGTTCCCGCGCGGCTTGAGGTAGGTGAGGTTGTAGCCACCCGCCTGCGGCAGCCCCAGGGAGGGCACCTTCCCGAGCAGCTGAAGATCCGGCGCCGCCTCCATGGAGGTGGGCACGTCCACGAAGGCCGAGCGCGCCACCGTGATGGTCTCCTGGCTGAAGATGCGCGGCAGGCTCATCGCGTCCTGGGCGAAGTAGATGCGCCCGCCACCCAGCGCGGCCACCTCCTGCAGCAGCTTCGCGTCCGAGTCCTTCAGCGTGCCGAGCCCGATGACGGACACCGTCACGTTCTCCTTGCGCAGCGCCGAGATCGTCGTCTTGTAGTCGTCCGGCTCCTCGGAGTCCGCCGCGTCCGAGAAGAGCAGCACGTGCCGCGTGGCCTTGTCGCTCTGGAGGATCTCCTTCTTCCCCGTGCGCAGCGCCTCGCCCACGAAGATGCCGCCGCCCCCGCTGAAGCCGCGCGCCACCTTGTTCAGCGGGAGCCCCTCGCTCACCGGGCTCAGAGGGAAGATCTCGTGGCTCTGGGTGTCCACCATGTGGACGGAGGCCTCGTCGTGCTCGTTGAGGAGCGTGAGCGCGCCCACCACGCCCTCGGCGGCCACCTCCATCTTCGTGCGCCCATCCGGCACGGTGACGCCCATGGAGCAGCTGCAGTCCATGAGCACGCTCATGGCCAGCGCCGTGCGCCGCTGCTCCTCGCGCAGCTCCAGGGACACCGGCAGCACCGGCTCCAGCGGCGAGCGCCGGAAGCCCCCCTGGCCGAAGCTGTCCCGCCCGCCCGTCATCACCAACCCGCCGCCCGCCTGCTCCACGTAGGAGGCCAGCGCGTTCAGCCCGGGCTCACCCAAGGCATTGGCGTCCACGTTCTCCAGCACCACCGCGGCCACCCCATCCAGCGTGTCCAGTGAGAGGGGGAAGGGCTCGCGCACCTCCAGCCGCATCCCCGCGGCCTCCAGCGCCTGCGCCAGCGTTCCCTTCTGCTGGCGGGTGAGGAGCAGCACCCTCGGCGGGCCCTCCACCCGGAGCACCGCGCGCCCCTCGTCGTTCTCCACCACGCCGTCCCCGGGAGCCTCCACCGTGAGGCGGTAGCTGGCCAGCCCCTCCTTCTCCACCAGGTCCCGGAAGGGCAGCACGTTGGGGCCGGGGCGGAACTCGTAGGGCCCCTTCACCAGGAGCTGGCCACTGCGCTCCAGGCGCACCGTGCCCGTGACGGCGCCCGAGGCGAACACCACCGCGGAGAACTGGAAGGGCTCGCGCGCCGCCACGGCCGAGGGCACGTCCACCGAGACGACAGCCAGATCCAGCGGCACCTCCTCGCGAGCCACCTGGCGGAAGTCCACGGCTATGCCCCGAGCCGCCAGCCGCCGCGCCGCGCCCCGCGCATCCGCTCCCGTGGCCCGTCCGTCCGACACCACGAGCACGCGGCCCGTGCGCTCCGGAGGAATGAGCCCGGCCGCCGCATCCAGCGCCGCCGAGAGATCCGAGGCCTCCGCGTCCACCGGCCGGGAGAAGCCACCGAAGGAGCCTGCCGCGCTCAGCGGCTGCTCCACGCGTGCCTCACGCCCGAAGGAGATGACGCCCAGCCTGTCCCCGGGTCGGCGCTGCGCCTCCAGCAGGTTCACCAGCTCCAGCGCGATCCGATCGGAGTCCAGCGGCATGGAGCGCGAGCGATCCACCACCACCACCACATCGCTGCCGGCGTGGCGCAGCACCAGCTCGGGCCCGGCCAGCGCCGCCACGGCGATGACCAGCAGCCCCCATCGCAAGGGCATGGGTGGGCCCGGCCGCGCCCCGAGCTTCCAGAGGAAGAGCCCGAGGGGCACGAGCAGCACCAGCACCTGCGGGAGGGAGAAGCTCATGAAGGTGAGTGGCAGGCACTCTACTACGGCGCCGCGAGATCATCCTCATGCTCGTGCCCGGCACCCACGCTCGGCGCACCATGCGCGTCAGGGACCCAGAGCGGCCGGACAGTCAACACCGCTTCCACATCCATTCTTGTTAGAACGGGAACCCGCGGCAGGCCGGGCACAGTCACCTGCCGCGGGCCCCGAGTTCGCTAGTTCACCTTGATCACGATCGTGCCGTCGGGCTTCACGGTGACTTCGATCTTGGGGTTCTTCGCGCCGCCCACGACAGCCCGCAGCTGCTCGGGCTCGAGCTCGATCAGGGACTGTCCGCTCGAAATCATCAACGAGCTCCCGGCGGAGGTACCTTCACGACGCTCGATGTGCTTGTCCTGGTTCTTGATGCTCATGGCTTGTCTCCTTCGACGACGTTGGGGGTCATCAAGAAGGAGAGCGCAGGGCGGGCCTGTGACAGCAGACCCGGGTCATCCTGCCTGCTCCGCGGCCAGGCGCCTACAGGGAGCTCCGATTCGAGCTCCGATTCAGAGCCACTTGTCCAGGCCGGTCCTCACCCAGTTGAACCCATCCTTGAGGTAGTCATCCGGGCCCTTCCCGTGCCCACCGGCCAGATCGATCATCCCGTTCACACCGCGGCGCTTGAGCTGCTCGGTGGTGGCCCCCACATCGTTCACGCCACTGCCCCAGACGGAGATGGACGCGCCCGGGTGCTTCTGGAACTCGCGGATCGCCTCGTCGCTCAGCTTGTCGTAGCGCACCACGAAGTTCACCGGATCCCCGAACTTCTTCGCCTGCTCCACCATCTTGCGCGCCTCGGCGGCGCCCACCTTGCCGTCCGTGGGGGGGTTGATCGCGAGCGTGGCGTTGGGGAACTGCCGGCGGATCTCCGCGCCCCACTGGTTCATGGCGTCAAATCCGAGGTTGAGCATCAGCCGCTCCTCGGGGATCCCCACCTTCTTGATCTCCTGGAGGATCGCCGCCATGTGCTCCGGCTCCTTGACGTCGAGCTTGAGCCCGCGGCCAGAGGCCTTCCCCATCGTCAGCCACTCGTTCAGCGTCAGGTTGTCGCCGCTCTCGTGCTGCTTGTCGTGGCGCATCTCGATGCCGGAGCCGTCGATCTCCAGCCGAATGTCGCCCTCGAACCAGTTCGCATTGCTCTTGAGGGCGTCCTGGAACTGCTCCTTCGTGTTGGTCCGGTGGGCGTTGCGCGCCTCCGAGAGCGGCTGCCCTCGGTGCCAGGTGGTGTCGGGACCCTGGGCCTGGGCCGTGCGAGCGGTCGAGCTACGGGAAGAGACGCGATCGATCATGGCCGAGACACCTGGAGGTGGGGGTACACCTCACATTATCGGCCATTGAGAGAATGAGTTGCGTGCCGGGGGCTCAGGCCTTCTTTTTGCGCCGGGCCGTGCGTGCCGCGGCCTGGGTGCGGACCCGGCGCGTGCCCGTCGCCCGTGTCGCGCGCTGAGGCTGGGTGGCCTCCTCCTCCCGATCGCGAGTGCGCTTGGCGGCCGCGAGGCTCTTCTTCAGCGCCTCCATCAGGTTGGCCGGAGCGGTGTACTCGGGCTCGGCGGTCGGCGAGGGGCGGATCTCCACACCGCCGGCCTTCTGCCGGAGCACCTCCTCCAGCTGCTCGCGGTAGACGTCCCGGTACTTGTCGGGATCGAACGGGGCACTGAGCGACTCGATGAGCTGCTCGGCCGTGGCCAGCTCGCGCGCGTTCACCTTGGGCATGTGAGAGGGCATCCCGTCGATCTGCTCCAGGGGAGTCACCTCGTCCACGCTGTTCATCGTGGAGAGCATCAGCCCCGGCCCGTTGGGCCGCACGGCGCACGTGTACTGCCGCGTGCGCAGCACCACGCGCCCCACCCCGATGCGCCCGGAGCTCTCCAGCGCCTGGCTCAGCAGCGCGTACGCGCGGGCGGCGTTCGTCTCCGGCACCAGGTGGTAGTGCGAGTCGTAGAAGAGCGGGTGGACGTCGTCCGTGGGGACAAAGTCCTCGATGTCGATGGCGTACGTGCCCTTGGGGGCGAGCGCCTTGAGCTCCTCGGGCGTGATGGTGACGTAGGTGCCCTTGCTGATCTCGTAGCCCTTGATGATCTCCTCGTACGGCACCTCGGTGCCCTCGGCCTCGCAGATGCGCTTCTCGCGGATCCGCGCCTTGTCCTTGGCGTGGAGCTGGTGGAAGCGCACGTCCCTCGGGGAGACCGCGCGGTACATCCGTATGGGGACGTTCACGAGGCCAAAGTTGACCGAGCCCTTCCACATGGGGCGTGCCATTCGCCGTCTCCTCTTCCGAAGATCGCGCCGGAGGCCGAAAAATCGGCTCTGGAAGCGATGGGTCGACGTCAGAAAGCTCGATCCGATCCAGCGTCGCGGCAAACCTCGCCGTTGCCATGCCGATCGCCGGGCAAACGACCCTGATCAGCGGATCGCACTGAACCCCGGTTCCGGTGGCTGGCCCCTCACAGCCCGCGGAGGCTGAAGTCCAAGCGGCTCTGCACCAGGCCGAGCAGGCTCTCCACCTCCGGCCCCGCGAGGTTCAGCCGCGAGGAGAGCTCCGCGCGCGTGAGCTCCAGCAGCCGCTCTCGGGCCTGGGCGACCCGGCGGGCCACGCCCGAGCGGGACTCACCGTACATCGCCGAGAGCCGGTCCATGGTGAGGCCGTGCAGGTGGTGCAGGCGCAGCAGGGCGCGGTCCCGCTCGGGCAACACGACCAGCGCCTTCCGGAGCGCCTCGGCCAGCAGCTGCCGCGAGTCCTCCCGCAGCAGCTCGCGCTCCGGATCATTCGAGGACAGCATCCTCGCGAGCACCTCGGGAGGCTCATCGAAGAGCACCTGGCGGCCCTGCTGGCTCGCCAGCTCGCCGACGATGCGCGCGGCGATGATGCGCACCCACGCCAGGAGGGACCCACGAGCCGAGTAGTCGGCGATGCGCGGCGGCGTCTCCCCGCGGCCCACCAAGAGCCGCTGGCGGAGCTCCTGCAGCACGTCATCCACGGTGGACTCCGGGAGCTGACCGAGGCGGTGAGGCACTCTCTGGAGGATGTGCTGCTCGAAGGCCTGGAGGGCCAGGGGCTCCCCTTCGGCACAGGCACAGGCCAGATACAGATCCGCGGTGTGCAGCGTGCGCAGCACGTCTCCGGAGCCCTCGGGCAGGTGGCGGGCCAGGTGCCGCACGAAGCGCTCCAGCCCAAGCGGAACGGAGGGCCACTGCGCCTGTCCCGCCGCGTAGAGCTCGTGCAGGAGCTCCTCGAGCCCCTCCACCTGCTCCAGCGCGGCGCTTCGCCCCTGCGGCACGTGGGCCCGCAGCAGCGCCGAGAGTGCGCCGGGTTCTCGGGCCTTGCTCATGGTGCCTCACCCCGTCGCTGCCAGGCCATCACCTGCCGGAGCTCCACACGCGCTCGCAACCCCAGCGCCTCCATGCTCCCCCGCGCCTCCTCGGCCAGCGCGGCCGCGCGCGCGGGATCCAGGGACGCCCGCTGCTCGCCGAGCGCCCGGGCCAGCAGGAAGGCGGCCCACGCCTCATCGAGCGGATCCCTCGGTGCGCTCGCGTGGAGCCGCCGGGCCCGCTCGAGCAGCGGTGCAGCCTGCTCGGGGGTGCCCAGGGCCAGGTGTCCCTCCGCGAGACAGGCCAGATCCAGCGCGACATCCGGAGCCTCCACGCCCTGCACCCGCTCATCCAGGGCCAGGGCCCGCTGGCAGTGCTCCAGCGCCTTGCGCGGCGCCCCGGTGGCCAGCTCGAGCCGCCCCAGCGGGCGCAGCGCATGGGTGATCGAGGAGCCATCCGGCCCCCCCGCCTTCTCCCAGAGCTGCAGG
>Ga0190275_10002213_pt1 | contig 14050 bp, 13 predicted proteins | sample Popmic550T_FD_133745 | JGI IMG/M metagenome (GOLD analysis project Ga0190275, IMG submission 133745) | Populus adjacent soil microbial communities from riparian zone of Yellowstone River, Montana, USA - 550 T | ecosystem: Environmental > Terrestrial > Soil > Riparian zone > Trees stand | place... | reverse complement strand
GGGCGCCGGTCGCGGCCGTCGCGCGACCAGCGAGAGCGTGGTGTTGAGCGCGGAGACCGAGGTCGCCAGGATCCCGACGCGTACGGGCAGGTGGCCCCGGAGCGCCGCCGTCCCGGCCGCGTAGGTGTCGGAGGCATGGACCAGCACGCCGAGATCCAGGCGCTCGGCGCGCCGGTCCCGGCGGCCGATCAGCAGCTCGAGCCCGAGGATCACGGTCCGCACGCCGAACATCCGCAGCGGGTAGATGGCGCTGGGATTCGCCTCGGGCTCGATGCCCATGCGCCGCGACATGGCGCGTGGGGCGAACAGCGCGAAGGCGCCCATGAAGAGGCGGATGCCGCCGAGCGCGAGGTGGGCCTTGGAGCGCAGCACGTCGATCGCCTCCCAATCTCGTCAGAAATCCAGCGCGAACTTGAGGAACAGCCTGCGGCGCCCCCCGAAGGCGCGGCCGACGCCCCACACCAGCCCGAGGTAGAGCGTCGGGGACACCTCGCGTATCTCGTCGCGGATCCAGCTGGCGACCCGCGAGGTGTCGGAGTAGTCGAGGACGACGCACTCGCGTCCGTCGAACCAGCTCGGCCCCTTGTGGACGCGCGCGGCGATGGCGTCCAGCCCGAAGGGGAGGATCTCGTTCTGCAGTTCCCCCTCACGGAACACCTTGCCGCGCCAGAAGAAGCCGAGCGCCCTGGCTCCCGGCTGGGCGAGCCGTGTGCCCGGCGCGACGATGACGGTGCCCCGGCCATGCGACAGGGGGATGTCGCCCGCCGGACTCGTCCGGAACAGGTCGTCCAGCTGGGCGGGTGACATGCGAAGCAGGTCGGCGGCCGAGGTGATCATGGCTTACACCGATCGTCGAAGGACCTGCCGCGAGCTTATTCCTCGCCCACTCGCGCGTGTGAAATCCGCCCGGCCGCGGCCGGACCGGTTAGGTTCACCTCGAGAGCTGATGGGCCGCCCACCGTGAGCGCCGAGCCTGGCATCGCCGACATCGTCCTGGCGGGCGGTGGCGTCAAGGGAATCGGCCACGTGGGCGCGCTCGCGTCGCTGGAGAGAGCCGGCTTCCGTTTTCCACGGGTCGCCGGCACGTCAGCCGGCTCGATTGTCGGCGCCCTGCTGGCCGCCGGCATGTCCACGGGACGGATGCTCGAGGTCATGGCGAAGCTGGACTGGTCGCGCTTCCGCGACAAGTCGGGGCGCGACCGCATCCCGGTGCTGGGGCCCGGGCTCTCGCTCTGGCTGGAGAACGGGATCTACGAGGGCGCCTACCTGATGGAGTGGCTCGGGGAGCAGCTCGAGCAGTTGGGAGTGCGGACCTTCGCCGACCTGCGCCAGCGGGACGACGCCGGCAGCGCGCTCAGCGGCGACCAGGCCTACAAGCTGGTGGTGATGGCATCCGACATCACGCGCGGCGAGCTGGTGCGCCTGCCGTGGGACTACCGCGACCGGTACGGGCTCGACCCCGACGCCCAGCTCGTGGTCGACGCCGTCCGGGCCTCGATGTCGATCCCCGTGTTCTTCGAGCCGGTGCGCCTCGAGCGGGCGGACGGGAGCGCATCGACGCTGGTCGACGGCGGCCTGCTGTCGAACTTCCCGATCGACGTCTTCGACCGCGCCGATGGCCGCACGCCGCGCTGGCCGACCTTCGGGCTGACGCTGCTGCCCCGGCTGCCCGCCGGGAACGTGCAGATCTTCCCCTGGCTGGGCGCCTTCAACCGCGGCCTCCCCCACTTCCTCGAGTGCGTCATCACGACCACCGTGGTGGGACGCGACCAGGGGCACCTCTCCAAGCCGTGGGTGGCGGCGCGGACCATCGCGATCGAGACCGCGTCGGCGGGCGTGGTCGACTTCGACCTCGGCCCGACCGCCCAGACCGCGCTCTACGACAGCGGCGCGGCGGCCGCGGACTCCTTCCTCGCCGGCTGGGACTGGGAGGCCTACCTGGCGCGCTTCCGCTCCTGAGAACGCGTCGGTCAGCCGATGCCCGCCGCCGGGTCGGGCAGCGGCTGGGAGCCGGGAAACACCTCGTCACCGGTGGGCTCGACGTGCTGCACGCCGTTCATCGCCTGCCGCAGCCGGGAGAGCTCGTAGTACATGGGAAGCCGCGCCCGGTTCTGGTTGCCGAGCGGCCGGTGCTCGGGAAGGGCATGCCACGGGTTGTAGGTGAGGACGTCGGCGAACGCCATCTGGGCGTCGGAATCGAAGCTCTGCGCGGGTATGCGCAGCTCCGCGACCGGAACGTAGGGCGAGAGCTCCTCGGGCCACTTGACCGTCGCATCCTCGATCGGCATGCGGTGCGGATCGGTCTGGCGCTGGACCATGAAGTCGAAGCTCCAGTCCTGCCTGGAGAGCGTGCGCACCATCGCGTCGTGGAGATAGTTCTCGGCCGGCCGGGACGGGATCCGGCCCTTGTGCGACGAATGCGGCCGCAGCGAGTACTCGACCGCCTGGCCCTCACCCAACAGGAACGGCACGTCGCTGTAGTACCGGACCTCCAGTGGGTTGGTGTGCACCGGGGAGTACAGCGCCTGCATGATCAGGTGCAGCATGTGCGAGTCGAACGGGTTGGCGAAGTAGAAGAACGACGTCTTCTCGCGCACGTACCTCTGCAGCTTGGCGTTCTCGGTCACGTTCGGCGTGACGAAGGCCGGGGGCGTGACGAGGATCAGGTCCTGGGTGTGGCTCTCGTCGTCCATCAGCTTGGGGCCCGGGACGCCGATCACCTTGATCCCGACCGAGCACTGGCCGTAGTCCTCGAGGTCTGGTGGGGCATACGGTCCCGGACCGGAGAAGCGGACCCAGGCGCGGTAGGTGCGCGGCTCGGCGAACAGCCCGTGGCGGAGGTTGTCCGGGAGATCGGGATAGACCCTGAACTCGGCGCGCACGACGCCGAACGTCTTGGTGTTGCCGAAGCGCTGCGCGGTGCCGGGCAGCCAGTTGTCGCGGGTGAACGCGGCGAGCTCGTCGATGATGCGCCGGATGTCGCGGTCCTCGTCGGGCAGCTTGCGCTCCTCCGCCAGCGCGAGGTGCTCATCCTCTCGTCGGGCGTTGACGGCCTTCTGCGCGAGCGCGAAGAGCCTCGGAGTCAACCAGCGGTCGAGGTGGCGACGGTAGAGGAACTCGGTACGGCGCTGCAGCCGCCAGAGCCAGAGGATCAGGTCGTTGACCGGACGGAGCACGTGGTAGCTGAGCAGGCGCCGGATGTCCATCACGCTCTCCCTGGTCCTAGTCGTAGACGATTGATGCCCTAGGCCGCCTTGGGAGCCGGCTGGGGCGCCTCCATCGTGCCGCCGCTCCCGCGCACGCTGCCGAGGACGTTCTGCGCGCGCTGGTCGACGAAGCGGGTGAGGATCTGCTGCGAGTAGCCGAACACGATCGCCCAGGCGACGATCTGCTCGGGCGTGTCGAGCGCGCTCAGCCCGGGCACGAACTGCCCACGCATGAGCAGCACGCCGAGCACCGCCGTGAGGGCGCCGGTCGGAAGCTTGAGCAGGGCGAGCGACACCGGAAGGCTGTAGGGGGTCGACGTGCCCTGTACGCCGCGGATCGCCGCCGCGCCGGCCAGCGCCGCCGCCATCAGGCCGACGAGGGCGACGACGGGGACGTCCCACGGACTCGCCGTCTCCCGGATCACGCGATCGACCTCGGCCGCGTTCGCCTCGGTGGCCTCGGCGCCTCCCGCGCCGGAGTCGCTCAGCGGGGCCTGATGCGTCGGGCAGACGACCGAGTCTCCCGGGCTGAAGCAGAGCGCGATCACGTCCGGCCGGATCACGCCGAGCGTGACCACCGCCGACGCGGCGAGGGTCAGCAGCAGCGCCGTGATCAACACGAGCGTGCGAAAGCTCCGAACACGGATGATCTCCCGGCGGCCCGCGGCACGTGCCGCATGCATCGTCGCGAGCAGCGCCTCGCGCTCGTGGTCGGCGAGCGCGGAGTCACGCGCGCGCTCGAACAGCCGCTCGGCCTCCGCCCGGCGCGGATCCTCGGCCGGCAGGTGGTCGCGCGCCGCGATGATCACGCTGGGCAGCTGTCCGCGCAGGTACGACGCGGGCGCGATCCTCAGCAGCGTGATCCGGGCTGCGTCGAGGTGGCTCATCGCCCGCTCGACATCCGCCCCGCTCAGACGCGCCACCATCCGGGTGGGCCAGCCCCCGTGCCGTCCCTCCGCCGCCCGCACGGCTGCCTCGAGGTGGCGCATGACGACCTGCGCCGTGGCGTTCACGACGTCGGTGTCGGATTCGGCGTGCGCCCGGAACCAGATGGCGAGGAAGCGCAGCTCGGCTGCGCTGGCCAGCGCGTGCTCGCGCCACGATGCGCGCGTCGGGCCGCCGATGGGAAAGTCAGGTCCGCCCAGGCCATCGGCTTGAGCCGGCGATTCGACCGCGCGCTGCGCTACCGCCATGGCATGCGCCATTTGACACGTGCCTCACCGGCATGTCAACCGGGGGCCGGCTCCGTCCCGTCTGTGGAGTCCTCATCCCGTCGGGCGGCGCGGCCGAGGGTTTCCTCCGGGTGCCGGCGCGCTTCGATCGCCCCCCGGCCCGAATCGGATCCAGGTGGACAAAAAGCGGGGGGCTGATGCGTATAACTCGACATGGCGGTCGCACAGCTACTCCTCCTCTTCGTGGGAGTGTGGCTGTTCGCCTCTTCGGTGGCGATCGTGGTCCTGGCGGCGCTTCTCGCCGCGGAAGGCCGCGAGCGCCGGCCGGAAGCCGAGCGGTCGGGCGCGGACGCCTCGGCGTCCACGGCGTAACCCACGCCGAGTCTCCTTGCTGCCGGGAGCAGCGACTCGGCGTGGCGCGCGGCCGGGTGATGCTCATGCGATCGAGCCGAGGCACCGGCGAAGCTCGACCCGCGTCTGACCGGCGGGCAAGAGGGGAGCGTGGGCGGCGTCCGGGGGAGACGCCGCCCACGGTGCTTCAGGGGGATTTCAGGATGAACGCGTGGGGATGAAACTTCCAATGGAAGTTGCGCAGACTCGTCCCAACCTCTGGTTATGTCTTTCCCCGTCGACGACCCCTGCACTCTCTGCTCGCGAGGCCGACCCGGGATCAGCTGCCTGCGGGGCCCGGATGGCCGGCCATCTCGCGCGCGCGGAGAAGCACCTCGTCGAGCATGCCGGGAGTCAGGCGACCGGTGAAGGTGTTCTGCTGGCTGGGGTGAAAGCAGCCCAGCAGCGGCCAGCGGCCGGGCAGCTCGGCGCCGTGACCGAAACGCGGGCGCGGCCGCGGGACCGGGTCGCCCCGCCTCGCGCGCAGGCGGCAGCCGGCCTCCCACGCGAACCCGCCGAGACAGACGACCACACGCGCGTGCTCGAGCAGTGAGAACTCCTCGTCCAGCCAGGAGGCGCAGTGGTCGCGCTCGACCGGCAACGGGCGATTCGCGGGCGGCGCGCAGCGGACGGCCGCGGTGATGAAGCAGTCGCTCAGCACGAGGCCGTCGCCGGCCGACACCGAGGTCGCCTGGTTGGCGATCCCCACCCGGTGAAGGCCGGCGAACAGGAAGTCGCCCGACCGGTCACCGGTGAAGATGCGCCCCGTCCGGTTGGCGCCGTGAGCCGCGGGCGCCAGACCCAGGATCACGACACGCGCGGCCAGGTCGCCGAAGCCGGGGATCGGCCGCCCCCAGTACTCCTGGTCACGGAAGGCGGCGCGCTTCTCCAGCGCGACCTGCTCGCGCCACGCCACCAGGCGCGGACACTTCCGGCATCCGCAGATGGCCGCCTCGAGGGCAGCCGCTCGCGCCGCGGTCGCGCTCATCGGTGCGTCGCACGGAGGTGTCCTGGCACTCCTCGAGCGTAGTCCGCTTGTAGCCTGGACTCATGCCCGCTCGCACCGCAACCCTGCTCGCCGGGCTCGCCCTCGGGCTCGCCGGCTGCACCGGCGGCTCGGCCGATGGAGACTTCGAGGGCGAGGAGGCCGCGGTCGCCGAGGCGATAGCCGAATTCGAGGCCTCCGCCACCCGGCAGGAGAACGCCGCCGAGATATGCCGCGACTCACTGAGCCGCGAGCTGGCCGAGCGGCTCGATGCGGACGGGACGCGCTGCGCCACGGAGATCCGGCAGGCGATCGCGGACGCGGACCTCTACGACATCGAAGTCGTCGACGTCGAGGTCGACGGCACGAACGCCACCGCGCAGGCGCGCACCTCCGTCGGCGACCAGACGACTTCGGCGACGCTCATGCTCGTCGAGGAGCAGGGCGACTGGCGCGTCGACGGGATCCGCGACACCGGCGGCTGATCCGCCGGCCGCCCGTGACGCCGCTTCAGGCCAGTCGGCGGCCGTACTGGCGCTCGTAGTACGCCCTGAAGTCGCCCGAGCGGATCGGCTCCCACCACCAGGCGTTGTCCCGATACCACCTCACGGTGGCCTCCAGGCCCTCGGCGAAGAACACGCGCGGCTCCCAGCCGAGCGCGCGGATCTTGTCCGACGACAGGGAGTAGCGGCGGTCGTGACCCGGCCGGTCGGTGACGTGCTCGATCAGGTCGTCGCTCGCCCCCGTGAGGTCCAGGATGCGCCGCACGACGTCGATGTTGGCGCACTCGTCCGGACCGCCGACGTTGTAGATCTCGCCCGCGGCGCCCGCGTCGAGCGCGTGGCCGATGCCACGCCCGAAGTCCTCCACGTAGATCCAGTTGCGCACCTGCATGCCGTCGCCGTAGACCGGCAGAGGGTCACCGTGCACCGCGTTGAGGATCATCAGCGGGATCAGCTTCTCCGGGTACTGGTACGGCCCGTAGTTGTTGGAGCCGCGGCAGATCAGCGTCTCCATGCCGTAGGTGTGGTGGTAGGACGCGACGAGCAGATCGGCGCCCGTCTTGGTCGCCGAGTACGGCGATGACGGCTGCAGCGGCGACTCCTCGGTGAAGGAGCCGTCCTCGATCGACCCGTAGACCTCGTCGGTCGAGACCTGGACGTAGCGCAGCCCCCGCTCCCGCGCCGCCTCCAGCAGCACGTAGGTGCCGAGCGCATGCGTGGTCACGAAGGCATCCGGCTCCGCGATCGAGCGGTCGACGTGCGTCTCCGCGGCGAAGTTGACGACGGCCTCACAACCCTCCATCGCCTCGCCGACGGCTTCGCGGTCCTCGATCGCGCCCTGGAGGAAGCTGAACCGCGGGTCGCCGGCCATGTCCTGGACGTTCTCGCGGCGTCCGGCGTAGGTCAGCTTGTCGAGCACCACGACCTCGTCGCCGTGCTCGCGCAGGCGGACGCGCGCGAAGTTGGAGCCGATGAAGCCGGCGCCACCGCAGACCAGGAGTTTCATGGGCGGGTTCCTTCCGCGACCGCGGGGCGGGCGGCCAGATAGTCATCGAGGCCCTGCTCCCAGGGAGGCAGGACCGGGGTCTCCGGTCGGGTGGCGCCGAGCACCGAGAACGCGGGCCGCGGGGCAGGACGGCCGAGATCGGCGCTGGAACCGCGCTGCACGCGGCAGTCCAGTCCGGTCCGGGTGAAGGTGGCGACGGCGAGGTCGTACCACGAGCAGCGCCCCTGGCCGACGACGTGCAAGGTCCCCCGGGGCCGCCGCTCGGCCAGGTCGACGAGCGCTTCGGCGAGGTGCCCGGTGTAGGTCGGGCAGCCGATCTGATCGTCGACGACGGTCACCTCGTCGCGGGTGCCGGCGAGCCGCAGCATGGTGGCGACGAAGTTGGGGCCGTGGGGCCCGAACACCCAGGCGGTGCGCACGATGGCGTGGCCGTCGGGCGCCGCGGCCGCGACCGCGAGCTCTCCCGCGAGCTTGGAGCGCCCGTAAGCCGAGCGCGGCGCCGTCGGGTGGTCCTCGGCATAGGGCTCGGTCGCCGTCCCGTCGAAGACGTAGTCGGTGGACACGTGGACGACGAACGCCTCCGCCTGCGCGGCGGCGGCCGCGACATTGCCCGCGCCGGTTCCGTTGACGGCCGTCGCTGCCGCCTCCTCGGCCTCGGCGCCGTCGACGTCGGTCCACGCCGCGCAGTTGATGACGGCGTCCGGCCGCGCGCCGGTGAAGGCGGCGGTCACCGCGCCCGGGTCGGTGATGTCGAGCTGCTCACGACCGAGGGCGGTCACCCCATGGCCGCGTTCAGCAGCCGCGGCGGACACGTCCTCGCCGAGCATGCCGAAGGCCCCGGTGATCAACAGGCGCATGCCTGATGGATAGCGCATCGGGCCGCAGGAGCATCACGCGCGCAACGCCAGGGCGAGCTCGAAGCGCGCCTCCGGGTCGTCGAGCGCGGGACCGAACAGCTCGCGCAGCTGCCGCACCCGGTAGCGGACCGTCTGAGGGTGGACGCCGATGTGCTCGCCGATCGCCTGGACCTGGCCCGGGCGATCGAGCCACGCACGCAACGTCTCGGCGAGCCGCTCGCGCGGGCCGTCGGGCAGAGCCTGCAGGGGGGCGAGCTTGAGCGCCGCAAGGTCGGCGGCGAGCGTCGGGTCGGCGGCCAGCAGAAGCGTGGCGAGGTGGTCCTCGACCACCACCAGGCTTCCGCCCGGGAGCCGGCCATCTGCGATCAGGCGCTGCGCCGACAGCGCTCGTCCGACGCTGACCCAGGCCCGCTCCCACGGCTCCGTCGGGCCCAGCGCGGCGGAGACCCCCTCGGTCGCCGCCTCCAGCTGGTGGCGACGCCGCGGGGCGTCCGGGTCCGGTACCAGCGCGCATGGACGGCCGCCGACCGTGGCTCCGAGGCTGCCCTGCCCCAGCCGCCGGGCGAGCTGCTCGGCCGCCGCCTCGACCGCCTCGGGATCCTCGTCGTCGGGTGCGGCAGCGACCACCGCCGCCAGCGTCCGCGGCAGTTCCCAGGCGGCTGCCGCGGCGGCCGCGCGCACGGTCTCCTCGTCGGGCGGCGGGTCCTGGCCGAGCAGCGACACGAGCCGGCGTCGTAGGCGCCGGCGCTCACCCGCCTCCGCCATCTGCTCGGCGGCATAGCCCTCGGCGGAGGCCGCCGACAGCGCGTCGATGTAGACGAAGATCGCCTCCCCGAGCCGATAGATGACGTCAGGCGCGACGCCGGACTCCACGCACGCGTCCACGAAGCGGCGCCAGGCCAGCCGGGCGCCGAGCCGGTAGGCGGCGAGCAGGGTCTCGAGGTCGCGGCCGGCGTGCAGCTCGCCGCGACCGAGCTTCACGTAGGTCTCGCGCTTGGCGTCGTCCTGGCGCTCGGGGTGCTCGATGGTGTCGACGAAGCGGCCCAGGGAGATCTCGACGCCCAGGCGGACGATGTCGCCGAGCTTGCCCTCCATCGCGCTGCGGTAGCCGGGCACCTCACGGGCGATCGCGGCGATCGTCTCGTCCGCGAGGCTCGGTAGGACCGGCCGGAGCACCGCGCCCACCTCGGGCGGGATCGCGATCGTGGGAGTGAGAGCGACCATGTTGTGCGCAGCCTACGGAACTTCCACCCTCAACGCGCCTATCGGCGTCAGGGGCAGGCCCCACTTGTGGGCTCGGGCACAACGCGCCCGAAGCGACTCAGGCGGGCGTCGTGCGCGCGAGCCCGAACGGCGTGCCCTCGGAATCGCGGCACACCGCCCAGGCGTCGCCCGGGTGCACCACATCACCGCCCAGCGCCCGGACGCGCTCCAGCGCCGCCGCGACGTCCGTCACCGCGAAGTAGGGCAGTGCGAAGCGATCGCCCGGGCCGGACCCGCGCTCGTGCAGGCCCACGGGTGTCCCCTCGCCCCGGCTCTGGCGGCCGCTTCCCTCGGCGCTCGCGCGCGGCTCGAGCGGCTGTCCGAGCATCCCCTCCCAGAAGCGCTGCGCGCGCTGGAAGTCGTCGGCCGGGAACTCGATCAGGGAGAGGCGGGCGTCGGGCACGTCGCCACGCTAGCGCAGGCGCATGCGACGCCCCGGCGATGCGCCCGGCGCTCGTGGGATCCTGACTCCATGCGCGTCAGGAGCCGATTCCGGTGAGCCTCCTGCTCGCCCTGCTTGCGCTGCTCGCCGGCGGACCCAGCGTCGAAGCGCGCGCCGAGCACGGCGACGCGCCGCCCGGGTGGGCTCCGGACGCGCGCGCCGCACGCGACTACTCCGCCCGGCGCGTCGGCGAGGTCTCGTTCTCGGTCCGCACCCGGCGGGATCGCTGGGAGCACCGGCCGCGCATGCGGGCCAACTCGGCGAGCCTGATCAAGGCGATGCTGCTGGTCGCCTATCTCGACCAGCGGACCGTACGCACGCGGGCGCTGGGACCCGCCGACCGCGAGGCGCTGGAGCCGATGATCCGCTTCTCCGACAACGAGAGCGCCTCGCGCGTGCGGGAGATCGTGGGTGACGGGGCGATCCTGCGACTGGCGCGCCGGGCGCGGATGCGCGATTTCCGCCTCTCCGCCTGGTGGGGACTCAGCCAGACCACCGCGGCCGACCAGTCACGCTGGTGGCTGCGTCTGCCGGAGCTCACGCCGGCGCTGCACCGGGCCTATGCGTTGCGGCTGCTCGGCAGCATCGTCGGCGAGCAGCGCTGGGGCATCGCGGACGCGCCACCCGACGGCTGGCGGCTCGCCTTCAAGGGCGGCTGGGGCTCGGGCCGTGGCGCGGTCAATCATCAGGTGGCGTTGCTGCGACGGGGCAGCCAGCGAGTCGCGCTGGCGATCATCACCAACGGCAGCCCGACGCATGAGTACGGCGAGGAGACGCTGCGCGGCGTGGCGCTGCGCCTGCTGCGTGGACTGGCCGAGGCGCCCCGCACCGCTCGGGCGGCCCCGCGCCCCGCCGCCCCGCCCCAGGTCACCGACACACGAGCCGCCGAACCGCCCCCCGACGTCACCGCCACGCCGGAGCCCGCTCCCGCGACCGACCGCGACCCCTTCACACCGGCGCCGCCGCCGCCCTGAGCCCCGCGTCCCACGCCTGGCTAGAGAATGCTGATCTCCGAGTTGTCTCCCACCATGAAGCGATAGGCGCGCGGCTGGCGCTCGTCGCGCGAGATCGCCACGTCGCGTCCGAGCAGCGATGATTCCATGCGTCCGGCGAGGTTGCGCACGGACGAGCCCTCCAGCAGGATCGAGTGCTCCACTTCGGCGTTCTCGATCGCGCAGCCCGGGCCGACCGCGGTGTAGGGCCCGACATAGGCGTCGGTGAGCACCGCTCCGGCGCCGATCACGGCGGGCCCGCGGACGGTCGAGCGCACCAGACGGGCCCCCTCCTCGACCACCACGCGGCCGTGGACCTGGGCGTCCACCAGGTCGCCGTCGACGTGCCGCTCGAGCGTCTCGAGAATCAGCCGGTTGGCTTCCAGCATGTCGTCGAGGCGGCCGGTGTCCTTCCACCAGCCGCGGACGACGTGCGACTCCACCCGCCGCCCGCCGTCGACCAGCCACTGGATCGCGTCGGTGATCTCGAGCTCGCCGCGCCCGGACGGCGAGATGGCCCGTGCGGCATCGTGGATCAGGGCCTGGAACATGTACACGCCGACGAGCGCGAGGTCGGTCGTCGGCTTGGACGGCTTCTCGGCGAGACGGACGACGCTGCCCCCGCCGTCGAGCTCCGCGACGCCGTAGTGCTCCGGGTCGGGCACCGGGGTGAGCAGGATCAGCGCGTCGGGACTGGTGTCGCGAAACTCCGCGACGAGCTGCTCGATACCGCCCTGGAGCAGGTTGTCGCCCAGGTACATGACGAACGGATGGTCGCCGAGGAAGGGCTCCGCGGTGAGCACCGCGTGCGCGAGCCCGAGCGGCGCGTCCTGCTCGATGTAGGTGATCGCGACGCCGAAGCGGCTCCCGTCGCCTGTCAGCTCGCGGATCTCGTCGCCGGTCTCGGGCGCGATGATGATGCCGATCTCCTCAACCCCGGCCGCCGCCATCGCCTCGATGCCGTAGAAGAGCACCGGCTTGTTGGCGACGGGGACGAGCTGCTTCGCCGAGGTGTACGTGATCGGCCGCAGGCGCGTGCCCTTGCCGCCGGAGAGGATCAGGCCCTTGAGCTGCTTCATGGCACGGCAGCGTATCCGCCGCCCCTCCGCGGCCGCGCGGTCAGCCGCGGCGGATGCCCTCGTCCACCCGTCGACCGACTTGAAGGCCGGATCGGGTCAGCGGCTCGGGGCGAGCAGCCGCCCGGCGGCCTCGAGCACCGCCTGGCGGGCGTCGGACGGCTCGAGCACCGCGGCGTCGCCCGCCTCCTTGAGGACCTCCTTGACGAGGTAGGTCACGCCCTTGAACGCCCACTCGACGATCACCGCGCCGTCCTCGAGCTCGGACAGGACCGTCCGCTCCTCGCGCGACCAGCGCGCCTGCTCCGGCGAGATCCATACGCGCGCCATGCGTGAGCCGCCGACCTCGCCGGTGCGCGGCCAGCCCTCGATGTCGGCGACCGGATCGAGGTCCGCGCGCGGCTCGTAGGTCTCGGCCTGGGTCTCGGCCGCCTTGATGCGATCGAGGCGGAAGTGGCGGACGTCGTCCTTGGCCGGGTCGAAGGCCGCGACGTACCAGCCCTCCTGCCCGTTGATGAGCGCGTAGGGCTCGATCGTGCGGCGGCTGAACCGGTCCTCGTTGGAGGCGTAGTACTCGATCTCCAGCAGCCGGCGGTCGGCGATCGCGCCCCCGACGACGCGCGCGACGCCCTCGTCGTCACCGGCCGCGGAGGTGATGTGCAGGCCCTCGCGTGTCGGGTCCTGGCCCAGGGCCGCGACGATCTTCTCGCGCGCGGACGCCAGCGACCCGGCCGGGATGTGGTCGCCCAGCAGGTCGATCGCCGCGATCAGCGCCTTGGCCTCGATCGGCAAGAGGCGCGCCGGCCGGTCGAAGGTGTCCGAATAGGGCTCGGGATCCACCTCGATCTCGCCGTTGGGCAGCAGCTCCGCGTACAGCACGTAGGCCCCGCCGCCGAAGTTGACGACGTTGAGCACCGAGATGTCCTCGCGCAGCTCCGGCAGCGACATCTGCAGCCGCTCGCAGACGTCGGCGGCGCGCGGCCGCCGGCCGGCGCGACCGGCCTCGATCAGCACCGACGCGAGCGTGACCAGGCGCGCGAAGCGCTCTGGCCGGATGGCGCCGTCCGCACGGCTGCGCCGCTGGCGCTCCGGCTCGGCCCCGTCCTCCGCGGTCGCCGCTCGGCCGGGCCGGGGCGCCGCCAGCGCGGGCTCGTCGCGATGGCGCTCGACGATCAGCTCGAGACGGCGCTCCGCCTCCTCGGCGAGCTCCGCCGGCGCGAGGACGCGGGCGTGCTCGCCCAGGCCGAGGACCCAACCGAGCAGGTGACGCGACAGCGCATAGTCGGTGCGCAGGATGCGGCCGTCCTCGGCATCGACGAGCTCCCCCTGCCCGGCGAAGTTGCGCTCGACCCACCACGCGATGCGCTCGGAGATCCACACCTCGGCGGTGCCGACCGTGTCGCCCAGCTGCCACGGGACGCGGTTGGCGTAGCTGCGCGGGTCGAAGTCGTCCGGCCGCTGGAAGTCGTGCTCGGCCTTGGTCGAATACGCCACCTTGCCCTGGATCCGCGACAGCCGGAACATCCGGATCGCCTGGCGCTCGTGCGACCAACCCACGAGATAGAACTGACCGGCCTCGAACACCAGCTGGTAGGGATCGACGCTGCGCAGCTCGGTTCGGCCGCTCTGCATCGTGTAGTACTCGAACTCGATGCGCTTGCGGCGGTAGATGGCGGTGTCGATCTTGGCCAGCCGCGCCGACACCTCGGTCCCGCCCGCGGACGCCGTGATGCCGAGCCCGACGGAACGCTGCGCGGCCGAGCCGAGCGGGCTGGGGCGGCCCCACGAGATCTGCTGGAGCGCGAGCCGGAGCGGCTCCGCGTAGGCGAACTCGCCGTCGAGCAGGCTGAGCGCCGTCTGCAGGGAGGCCAGCTCCCGGTCGGAGAAGGCGATCGCGGGCAGGAAGAAGGACTCCGGCGCGAGCGAGTAGTTCTCCTGCTCGGAGAAACCCTCGACCGGCTTGTCGACCGACAGCTGGATGCCGAGCGATTCGAGCTCGGCGCGATCGGCGTAGAAGCGCCGCGCGAAGGCGTCCTCGGTCATGTCCGAGTAGCCCTCGACGTCGCGGCGGATCTCCGTGGCCGTGACCGGGCGGCGCTCCGCCATCAGATACGAGATCAGCGAGAGCTGCCGGATCAGCTTCTCGGTGTCCTTCGCC
>Ga0190275_10002212_pt1 | contig 14052 bp, 11 predicted proteins | sample Popmic550T_FD_133745 | JGI IMG/M metagenome (GOLD analysis project Ga0190275, IMG submission 133745) | Populus adjacent soil microbial communities from riparian zone of Yellowstone River, Montana, USA - 550 T | ecosystem: Environmental > Terrestrial > Soil > Riparian zone > Trees stand | place... | reverse complement strand
CCTGCCAGCCGGCTGGTGGCGTTCATCCAGGCACGGACACCCGGAGCCTCGGTGACCACGGAGCCCGCGACGCGGCCGAACCAGTCGAACCCGCTCACGGCGTTGGCGACGAGCAGCGCGGTCGCCAGGCCCCACTGGCCGCTGAGGAGCCCGCCCCAGGCCGCGACGACGCCGAGCTGGACCATCACGACGGGCACGCCGTCGAGCAGTGCCTGCACGCGGTGCTCGCGCACGGCGGCGTCGACGCGACCGCCGTCGACCTGGCGCAGGTGGGCGTGCACCTGGGGGGTGGCAGCGGCGAGCTTGACGGTGCGGGCCGACTCGAGTGCGGACACCAGTGACCGGCCGAAGCGGGCCCGCGCGGTGGACGCCGCGGCCGCCGAGCGACCCGCGATCCGGCGGCCGAGGGTCGAGGCGAGCGCCGAGACCACCATGACGGTCAGCAGTACCGCGCCGGCGACCCAGGTCTGGGCGATGAGTGCCGTCATCGCGGCCACGATCAGCCCGTTGACGAAGTCGACCCAGCGGTCGGTGTAGCGCGCGAGCCGGTCGGCGTCCATCGTGCGGGCGACGACCTCTCCCGGAGGCGTCCGGACGAGTCGCTTCTGCGACGTCTGGCCGTGGAGCACGGACGCCCGGACCCTCAGGCGCACCTCGACCCACCAGTGGGGGTAGGTGCGGAAGGCCTGGGCGAGCAGCATCGGACCGGCCAGCAGTGACACCACCAGGGCGAGGAGCAGCAGGCCGGGGCGCTCACCGGCCTGGAGGTCGGTGACGACATGACCCCACACCCATCCGGTGACGGCACCGAATGCGCCGGTGAGCGAGGCGATCAGGAACAGGAACGCGCCGAGCAGCCCCCACTGCGGCTGCATGCTGATGGTGTGCACCACCTGCCGGGCCAGGCTGGGCGTCGGAGTGAGCTCGGGCGGGGGCGGGGGAGTGGTGCTGCGCCGGGCCGACCCGATCGCGGCGTCGTCGTGGTGGTGCTCCTCCACGACCGCCTCGTGGGCGGCGGCGTCGAGCAGCCGGCGGAACGGTCCCTCCTCGGACGCGAGCCGGTGGCGCGGGCCCTGCTGCACGACCCGGCCCGACTCGAGCACGGCGACGAGCTCGGCGCGCTCGGTCGTTGACAGCCGGTGGGCGACCAGGATGCCGGTGCGTCCGGAGATGAGCCGGTCGGCAGCACGTACGACGCGCGCCTCGGTCACCGGGTCCATCCGGGCGGTGGCCTCGTCGAGCACCACGACGCTGACGTCGCGCACGAGCAGCCGCCCGAAGGCGACGAGCTGCTCCTCGCCGGCCGACAGGCTGGTGCCACCGGGACCGAGGACGGTGTCGAGGCCCAGCGGCAGCCCCGCCACCCAGTCGGTGAGGCCCAGCTCGGCCACGGCCGCCTCGACCGTCGCGCGCGGGACGTCGTCGAAGAGGGTGAAGTTCTCGGCCAGCGTGCCCGCCAGCACCTCGGTGCGCTGCGTGACAACGCCGACCTCGGAGCGCAGCTCCTGGAGGTCGAGGTCGAGCACGTCGACGCCGCCGAGGAACACCGTGCCCCGCGGCGGCTCCACGGCCCGCGAGAGCAGCGAGGCCAGCGTCGACTTGCCCGAGCCCGTGCGACCCACGAGGGCGCAGGTGTGGCCGGCGGAAAGCAGGAGGTCGACGTCGCGCAGGGCGAAGGTGCCGGTGCCGTAGGAGAAGTCGAGGTGGCGGAACTCCACGTCGAGCGGCCCGTCGGGCACCGGCAGGCCGCCGGTCGGCTCGGCCGGCGAGGCCAGCATGCCGCGCAGGCGCAGCACCGCGCCGAAGCCTTCCTGCAGGTCGGGCAGGTGGCGCGCGAGCATGTCGACGCCGCCGACGAACATCGTCGTCACCAGGAACAGGGTGACCAGCCGGGCGGTCGTCAGGTCGCCGGACAGCACCAGCGCGACCCCGACCACGCCGACGGCCGCCAGGGCGCCGTGGAGGAGGCCGCCGCTGCGCCGGGTGATCCGCACCTCGATGGCCAGCACGGCGTCGAGCGTCCGGTGGACGACGGACGCGAGGTAGGCGTTGCGGCGCAGGACGTGGGCCTGCCCCAGGGACGTCCGCAGGTCGTCGCGGGCGGCGACGCCCTCCTCCGTCGACGCGGCGTGGTCGGTCCAGGCGGCCTCCTCGATGACCTTCTTCTGCGCGACCTGCGGCAGCAGCCGGCGTACGACGAGGTAGGTGAGCACGGCGGTCAACGGAAACAGGAAGACCGCCGGCCACCACGCCAGGGTGGCGACCACCCAGAGGGGACCGGAGGCCAGGAAGGTGCGCGCGGCCTGCCACACGCCCCAGCGCATCAGCTGGCCGACCTCCCACGTGTCGTCGTCGATGCGGTCGAGCACCTCGCCGACGGCCTGCTCGGAGAGCTCGGACAGCGGCTGCGCCATCGCGGCGTCGAGGAGGTCGGAGCGCAGCTGGCCCTCGGCCCGGTCACAGATCGTGGCCCAGATCGTCTTGGCGAACGTGTCGATGACCGCGCCGCCGACCACGCAGAGCGCCAGCAGCAACAACAGGGTCTGGGTCGCGTCCTCGGCGAGCCGTCCCGCGACCATCGTGCCGAGGGACGCCGCGATCGCGCCGACGAGCGACATCGAGAAGCAGAGGTAGGTCAGCGGCCGGCGCACCCGGCGCCAGTCGACCGGCTGGCGGTGCGCCGGAAGCCCCGACGTGGGGGAGGTGGTCGCGTCGGTGGGGCGGGAGGTCTCGGTGATGGTCACGGTGTCTTCAGGCTAGGTGGTGGGTGTGACAGGGCGCCTCCGGTTTTCGCCGGCGGTGGATCGGCGCCCGTCCGGGATAGTCCGCTGCGAAAAGCGGGTGTGGAGCTGCCGTGGAGCGGCCATTCGCATCGGACTACCGAGGGCACGGTGCGGACGCGACGCCGCCCCGCCCGCTCGCGGCGGACGGGGCGGCGTACGGAGTCGGGGCGCGCCGACCGTCGCTTCGCTCGGGTCGGCTGGGCTCAGACCTCGAACTGGCCCGACTCGAGGCGCTTCTTGACCTCCTGCAGGAACCGACCGGCGTCGGCGCCGTCGACCAGGCGGTGGTCGTAGGTCAGCGACACGTAGACCATGTGGCGCACCGCGATCGTCTCGCCGAGGTTGGGGTCGTCGATCACGACGGGACGCTTGACCACGGCACCGGGGCCGAGGATCGCGACCTGCGGCTTGTTGATGATCGGGGTGTCGAACAGGGCCCCGAAGCTGCCGAGGTTGGTGATCGTGAAGGTGCCGCCGGACAGCTCGTCCGGGGTGATCTTGTTGGTGCGGGTGCGCTCGGCGACGTCGGCGATCTTCTTGGCGATGCCGGCGATCGACAGGTCGCCCGCGTCCTTGACGACGGGCGTCAGCAGGCCCTTCTCGGTGTCCACGGCGAACGCGATGTTCTCGCGGTCGTAGTAGGTCACCTCGCCCTTCTCGGCGTCGATCGCCGCGTTGAGCTTGGGGTGCAGCTTGAGCGCGTCGATCGCCGCCTTGGCGAAGAACGGCAGGTAGGTCAGCTTCACACCCTCGCGGGCGAGGAAGTCCGCCTTGGACGCCTCGCGCAGGCGCGCGATCGACGTCACGTCGACCTCCATCACCTGCGTCAGCTGCGCTGCCTCGGTGAGGGACTCGACCATGCGCTTGGCGATCACCTTGCGCAGGCGCGAGAGCGGCTCGGTGGTGCCGCGCAGCGGCGAGGGCGACGAGGAGCCGGCCGCGGGGGCGGACGTGGCGGCCGGTGCCGCGGCGGCCGGAGCGGCTGCCGCAGGGGCGGCAGCGGCCTGGGCCTGGGCGGCGGCGTCGAGGACGTCCTGCTTGCGGATGCGGCCACCGACGCCGGTGCCCTGCAGCGAGCCCAGGTCGACGCCGTGCTGGTCGGCCATCTTGCGCACCAGCGGGGTGACGTAGGCGGTCTGGTCGCGGCCGCCCTCGCCCGCGGAGGGCGCCGGCGCCTGTGCGGCGGCGTCGGTGCGCTGCGGCTCCGGCTCGCCCTGCGGAGCCGGCGCGTACGGGGCCTCGCCCCGGGCGGGCGGCTCGGCCTGCTGCGGCTGCTGCTCCTGGGCCGGCGAGTCCTCCTTCTCCGACTCGGGGGTCTCGTCGCCGGGCGGCAGGCTTCCCGTCTCCTCGACGGCCTGCTCCTCCTGCTCGGCCTTCTTCTCGGCCTGCTCCTCGTCCTTGGGCTGCGCCTCGGCGCTCTGCGGCTCCGACGTGCCCGAGCCGGACGCGGCGGCGTCGCCGGAGCCGATGATGGCGAGCTCGGCCCCGACCTCGACGGTCTCGTCCTCCTCCGCCTTGATCTCCAGCAGCGTGCCGGCGACGGGGGAAGGGATCTCGGTGTCGACCTTGTCGGTGGAGACCTCGAGCAGCGGCTCGTCGACCGCGACCTCGTCGCCGACCTGCTTGAGCCAGCGGGTGACGGTGCCCTCGGTGACGGACTCGCCGAGCGCGGGCAGGGTCACGGGCGTACCCGAACCGCCAGCCGAGCCACCGGAACCACCGGAGCCACCGGCCTGCTGCTGCTCCTCCGAGCCACCCGACGAGGCCTGCTCGGCGGCGGGCTCCTCCTGCGCGGGAGCGTCCTGCTTCTCGGACTCGGGGGTGGAGTCACCGGCCGGCATCTCGCCGGTCTCCTCGGCGACCTGCTCCTCCTGCTCAGCCTTCTTCTCCGACTCCTCGGCGTCCTTCGGCTGTGCCTCGGGCTCGGCCGACCCGGACGCGTCGCCGGCGGACTCGCCCTCCTCGCCGACCACGGCCAGGACCGCGCCGACCTCGACCGTGTCGTCCTCGTTGGCCTTGATCTCGAGGAGCGTGCCCGCGACGGGCGAGGGGATCTCGGTGTCGACCTTGTCGGTGGAGACCTCCAGCAGCGGCTCGTCGACGGCAACCGTGTCACCGACCTGCTTGAGCCAGCGGGTGACGGTGCCCTCGGTGACGGACTCGCCGAGTGCGGGGAGGGTGACTTCGGAGGCCATGTGGTTCCTTCGCTCGCGTGTGTGGTTGGGGGAATCTCGGGCTGGTCAGGAGTGTGCGTGCAGGGGCTTGCCGGCCAGGGCCAGGTGGGCCTCGCCGAGCGCCTCGTTCTGCGTGGGGTGGGCGTGCACGAGCGGCGCCACGTCGTCGGCGTGCGCCTCCCAGTTGTAGATGAGCTGCGCCTCCCCGATGAGCTCGCCCACGCGATCTCCCACCATGTGGACGCCGAGCACCGGGCCGTCGGTGAGGCCGACCAGCTTGACGAAGCCCTGGGTCTGCAGGATCTGGCTCTTGCCGTTGCCGCCGAGGTCGTAGGTCACCGTGGTGACCGCGTCGCCGTGCCGCTCGCGGGCGGTGGCCTCGTCGAGACCGACCGAGGCGATCTCGGGGTGGGAGTACGTCACCCGCGGGATGCCGGCGTCGTCGACCGGGCGGGGGTCGAGGCCGGCGATGTCCTCGGCGACGAAGATGCCCTGCTGGAAGCCGCGGTGCGCCAGCTGGAGCCCGGGCACGATGTCGCCGACGGCGTAGACGCCCTCCACGTTGGTGCGGCAGCGCTCGTCGGCCAGCACGAAGCCGCGGTCCATCTCGATGCCCTGCTCGGCGTAGCCCAGCCCGTCGGTGGACGGGCCGCGACCGACGGCGACGAGCAGCACCTCGGCCTCGACGACGTCACCGCCCTCGACGGTGACGGCGACGCCGGTCTCGGTGGTCTTGACGCTCTGGAACGGCGTGCCGGTGAGGAAGTTGATCTTGCGCTTGCGGAACGCCCGCTCGAGCGCCTTGGAGCAGGCCTCGTCCTCCGCCGCGACCAGCCGCGGCAGGGCCTCGATGATGGTGACGTCGGCGCCGAAGGACTTCCAGACGCTGGCGAACTCGCACCCGATGACGCCTCCACCCAGCACGATCGCCGAGGCCGGCACGCGGTCGAGCTGAAGCGCGTGCTCGGAGGTGATGACCTTGGTGCCGTCGACCTCCAGGCCGGGGAGCGTACGGCTGTAGGAGCCCGACGCGAGGACCACGTGCGCCGCCGTGTGCTCGGTGCCCTCGACGGTGACCGTCCGGGGACCCGTGAGGGTGCCGGTGCCCTGGAGGACGGTGATCCCGCGCGACTTGATCAGACCCGTGAGGCCCTTGAAGAGCCGCTCGACGACCTTGTCCTTGTAGGAGTTGACGCCGGCCATGTCGATGCCGTCGAGCGTGGCGGAGACCCCGAACTGGCTGGCCTCGCGTGCCGAGTCGGCGACCTCGGCAGCGTGGAGGAGGGCTTTGGTGGGAATGCAGCCCACGTGGAGGCACGTGCCGCCCAGGTTGCCCTTCTCGACCAGGCCGACCTTCAGGCCGAGCTGCGCCGCTCGCAGGGCGCAGGCGTAACCGCCCGAACCAGCCCCGAGGACGAGGACGTCGAACTCACCGTCCGTCACTGATGCCTCCACATGATCTCTTCGCTTGCAAGACGCTCACCCGGACTGTGAGGCCTCGCCCATCTTTGCACTCTTTGTGAGGCTGTCCACACCGGGTCAGGCTCGACCGGACGGCGCGAATGACGGCGCGGTGAGGCATGCACCGGCAGAATGTCCGCCATGGGTCTCTTCGATCGTTTCCGGCGCAAGGGGCGCACCAGTCGTCCGGCGCGGGACGCCGCGCGCACCGGCTCCACGACCGTCCGCGCCTCCGACGGGGCGGACGTACGCCACCTCGAGAACTTCGTCGCGACCCGACAGGGCGTCGAGGGGTTCGTCGAGCCGCGCACCGCCGTCAGCGACGTCACGCTCCTGCTGGTCGCCCACGACGGGGAGTGGACCCGTCGCCGCGTGCCCAGCGTGAAGTGGGCCCACGACTTCGCCAACCGCCACCGGGTGCCGTCGTACGACGCAGCGGTGGTGGGCGTGCCGCAGCGGATGCGCGACTACAACGCGCGCAAGAAGGCCGGGGGCATCTAGCCTCAGCCCTCGGCCAGCGACCGGGCGAGCTCGACGAGCGTGGTGACGCCGAAGCCGGTCGCGCCCGAGGGGACGTGACCGTAGGGGTTGCCGGTGTTGATCTCCTTGCCGGCGATGTCGAGGTGCGCCCACGGCAGGCCGCCGGTGAACTCGCGCAGGAACGCCGACGCGTAGAGGCCGCCGCCCCACCGGACCCAGTCGTGCTGGAGCAGGTCGGCGATCTTGGAGCTGGTGATGCGCTCCGACATCTCCTCGGGGATCGGCATCCGCCAGTGCTGCTCACCGGCGGCGACGCCGGCGGCGAGCACGGCGGGCACCTGGTCGTCGGTGCCCATCACGGCGCCGACCTTGTCGCCGAGGGCGAGCTGCATGTGGCCGGTGAGGGTCGCGATGTCGACGACGACGTCGGGCTTCGCGTCGACCGCGAGGGACAGTGCGTCGCCGAGGAGCATCCGGCCCTCGGCATCGGTGTTGGCGATCTCGACGGTGGTGCCGTTGTGCATCGTGATCACGTCGCCGGGACGTGTGGACGTGGCCGACACCATGTTCTCGGCCATCGGGGCGAAGGCCGTCACCTTGATGGGCAGGCCGAGGCGGGCGATGGCGAGGGTGGCGGCGACGACGCTGGCGGCACCGGCCATGTCGCCCTTCATGTTGACCATGCTCGACGACGGCTTGATGGTGAGGCCGCCGGAGTCGAAGGTGACGCCCTTGCCGACGAGCGCCAGGTGGGTCACGGCGTCCTTGGGTGCCCACGTCAGCCGGACCAGCCGGGAGGGCGACTCGGAGGAGTCGCCGACGCTGAGGATGCCGCCGCAGCCCATCTCGGCGAGCTGCTCGTGGTCGAAGACCTCGAGCTTGAGCTTGGGGGCGCCGCGGCCCTTGGTGACCTGCTTGTGCGCGGCCGTCACCAGCTCGGCGAGCAGCGGGGGAGTGCAGTCCTTGGGCGGGGTGTTGACCCAGTCGCGGCACAGGACGACCGCGTCGGCCATGATCTCGGCGCGCTCGAGCGCGGCGACGGCCTCGGCGCGGCGCGCGACCGTGCTCAGCACCACCACGTCGGTCGGCTCGGTGGTCTCGCTCCTGGTCGACTTGTAGGCCGTGAACGTGTAGCCACCGAGGCGGTGTCCCTCGACGACTGCGGCGACGAGCTCGGGGGTCTCGCTCGGCAGGGCGAGGGCGACCGAGGCGGCGTTGGGGACGCTGCGGGCCGCGACGCCCGCGGCACGGCGTACGGCGACCGGGTCGGTGGGGTGGTCACCGAGACCCACGAACACCAGCAGCGGTGCGTTGACCTCGTCACGCGTCGGCGCCTTGACGGCCTCGCCGGCCTTGCCGGTCACGCCCATCGTCGACAGGAAGGGCCGCAGCCGGCGGCCGTAGGCCTTGCTGACCTCCTCGGCCGCGTCGCACAGGCGCGGACCCTTCTCGCCCGCGACGACTCCCACCACCACGGCGTCGGCACGGGTCTTGGCGGGGCTGGCACTGCGCAGCGAGTACGTGGTCACCCGCGCATGCTAGGCGAGGCGGTGGCGCACCGTGGCTGAGGTAGGTTTCGCGACATGGCCGCAACGCTCAAGCAGTCGCCCCTCCATGACCGTCACGAGGCCCTCGGTGCCAAGTTCGCCGAGTTCGGCGGCTGGTCGATGCCGCTGGAGTACGCCACCGGTGTCGTCAAGGAGCACACGGCGGTCCGTGAGTCCGTCGGCATCTTCGACGTCAGTCACCTCGGCAAGGCGATGGTGTCGGGTCCCGGCGCCGTCGACTTCGTCAACGCCACCCTCTCCAACGACCTTGCCAAGATCCGTCCGGGCAAGGCGCAGTACACCCTCTGCCTCGACGAGTCGGGTGGCATCGTCGACGACCTGATCGCCTACTGGCACGACGACGAGCACGTGCTGCTGATCCCCAACGCGGCCAACACCGCCGAGGTGGTACGCCGCCTGCAGGAGGCGGCCCCGGAGGGCGTCAAGGTCGTCGACCACCACGAGGACTACGCCGTCCTCGCCGTGCAGGGCACTCGCTCCGACGAGGTGCTGCAGAAGGTCGGCCTGCCGACCGGCCACGAGTACATGTCGTTCGTCGAGGCCGAGCTCGGGGGCGTGTCCGACGGGTCCGGCCTGGGCGTGGTCGTGTGCCGCACCGGCTACACGGGCGAGCGCGGCTACGAGCTCGTGGTCGCCAACTCCGCGGCCGGCCAGCTCTGGGACGACCTGATGGCGGCCGGTGAGGAGCACGGCATCGCCGCCTGCGGCCTCGGCGCCCGCGACACCCTGCGCACCGAGATGGGCTATCCCCTGCACGGCCAGGACATCAGCCTCGACACCAACCCGGTCGAGGCCGGCCTGTCCTGGGTCGTCGGCTGGAAGAAGGACACCTTCTGGGGCCGGGACGCCGTCATCAAGGTCAAGGAGGAGGGCCCGAAGCGCCGCCTGCGCGGCCTCCTCGCGGTCGACCGCGGCATCCCGCGCCCGGGCATGGGCGTGACCCTCACCCAGGACGTACCGCTGGCCGACATCACCTCGGGCACGTTCTCCCCGACACTGCGCAAGGGCATCGGCCTGGCGCTGATCCCGACGATGGTGGCCGAGGACGCACAGGTCGGGGTCGACATCCGCGGCCGACGGGAGATCTTCCAGCTCGTGAAGCCGCCGTTCGTCGACCCGTCGGTGAGGGAGTCCTGATGCTGCCCGGCCAGCCCCCGACCTTCCGGCAGCCCTCGGCGTCCGAGCGGCCGTGGTGGTGGCGCCTCGAGGACGACTCGGGCGAGCCGGTCGAGATCGCGGCCTACGCCGACCAGCGCTTCGGCACGCAGGGCGACGCCGAGTCGTGGGTGGGCGAGATCTGGGCCGAGCTGGCCGAGCACGGCGTGGCGGCGGTGACGCTGTTCGAGCACGAGCGGCAGGTCTACGGCCCGATGTCGCTCAGCGCCTGAGAGACCCATCCACCCACCGGGCCGCTCCGAAGCACTCGTCGAGGGAGGTGGTGGCAGGTGGGGGCGACCGACGCCGACTTCGCGGGCTACCTCGACGCTCGGTGGGCCGACCTGGTCGGCGGGCTCGAGGACGAGGGAGTGCCGGCCGACGACGCCCGCCTGGTGGTCGCCGAGACGCTGCTGGCGAGCCGGCGGTCGTGGTCGCGCCGGGTCCGCGACGAGCAGGTCGACGTCAGCCTGTGGGCGGAGGTGCTCGAGCGTGCCGGACTGCCCGCCCGACCGGGTGAGGCGGTGCCTCACGGCGTACGTCGCCTCGACCCCAGCGACGCTCCCGACGAGTGGCTGGTCCGGGCGGACGAGCGCCGATCGGCGCGCCGACGCGGCGCTGCCCGCCGCGGACTCGGATGGCTGGCGGTGGCCGCGGTGCTCGCGGCGGGGTGGGTGTGGTGGGCGTCGCGGCCGCCGCCGATCGAGGTCCGCCAGGAGGCCAACCCCCTGCCGGTGATCTGGTACGCCCAGGGCGAGCTGCACCTCGAGGAGGTCGTCGTCGAGCTGCCGACGGTCGAGGAGTTCGTGGCGTGGGGCTCGGGCGCCGCTGCGCGCCTCCGCTCGGGCGAGGTGGTGCGGATCGACGCCGACGGTGACGTGCACGACCTGGACGACGCACCGCCCGCGCTCGACGAGACCCCGGCCGTGCCGCCCTTCCTGGCGCTCGGCCAGTACGACGTCCTCGTCCAGAGTGCCCCGGTGCCCGGCGGTGGCTGGGCCCACCTGCTCGACTCCTCGCGGCGTCAGGGAGTGCGCGACGCCATCCGCCAGTCCGAGACGGGTCGGCGCGCGATCGTCGTGTGCACCGCGGACTACTCCTGCAGCGCGCCGCGCACGGTCGTCGAGGCGGACGGCTCGATCCGGCTGCGGTGATCCTCCGGGCCGCACCGGGTGGAGGCGGGCTAGGGTCCCGCGTCGTGGCCGAAGCATTGTGGACGGGTGTGGCGCAGGCGTACGCCGAGAGCTTCGCGGAGCTGTGCGCCGGAGCGATCCCGGCCCTGCTGGACGGCCTGCCGCCCGGGGGCCGGCTCCTGGACGTGGGGTGCGGCACGGGCGCCCTCGTGCGTGCGGCGCGGGACGCGGGCGCGGACGCCATCGGTGTCGAGCCCGACCCCGAGATGGCCGCCCTCGCTTCGTCGCTGCTGGACGACGAGGTCGTCGTGGCCGGGCTGCCCGACCTGCCCTTCGCCGACGACGGGTTCGACGTGGTCGTCGCCAGCTTCGTGCTCAACCACGTCGACGACCCGCGGGCCGGGGCCCGTGAGCTGGCCCGCGTCGCCGCGCCCGGTGGAGTGCTGCGCGCGACCATCTGGGACATGACACCGCCACCTCAGGCGTTGATGTGGAACGCGCTGCTCGACCGGGTGGGAGCGGTGCGACCACCGTCGCCGCGGCTGCCCGTCGAGCGGGACTTCGACCGCTCCGCCGACGGGCTCGCCGGGATCCTCAGCGAGACCGGCCTCGCCGTCACCGGCACGGGCACCCTCTCCTGGCAGTGGCGGGTCGCGCCCGGCGCCCTGTGGTCGGGGATGACCTCGGTCGGCAACTTCGGCGTCCTCTGGCGGGCCCAGTCCGAGGACGTGCAGGACCGCCTGCGAGCGGCGTACGACGACCTCGGCGGACCGTGGCGCGACGGCGACGAGCTGTCCTTCGACGTCGCGTGCGTCGTGGCCGAGGCCCGCGTCCCGAGGTCGTAGAGTCGTCCCGTGCGCGTCTACCTCGACCTCCTGCAGCGGATCCTCGACGAGGGCGTCGAGAAGACCGACCGCACCGGCACCGGCACGCTGAGCGTCTTCGGCCACCAGATGCGCTTCGACCTCGCCGCCGGCTTCCCGCTGGTGACCACCAAGAGGGTGCACACCCGATCGGTCTTCGGCGAGCTGCTGTGGTTCCTGCGCGGCGACACCAACGTGAAGTGGCTGCAGGACCGTGGCATCTCCATCTGGGACGAGTGGGCCGACGACAACGGCGACCTGGGCCCCGTATACGGCTACCAGTGGCGCTCGTGGCCCACCCCCGACGGCCGGCACGTCGACCAGGTGGCCCGGCTGGTCGAGGGCATCCGCACCAACCCCGACTCGCGCCGCCACATCGTCTCGGCGTGGAACGTCGCCGACGTCGACGACATGGCGCTGCCGCCGTGCCACACGCTCTTCCAGTTCTACGTCGCGCCCTCCGAGACGGGCCCCGGCAGGCTGAGCTGCCAGCTCTACCAGCGCTCGGCCGACTCGTTCCTGGGCGTGCCCTTCAACATCGCGTCCTACGCTCTGCTCACCCACATGGTCGCCCAGGTGACCGGGCTGGAGGTGGGGGAGTTCGTGCACACCATGGGCGACGCGCACCTCTACCTCAACCACGTCGAGCAGGCCAAGCTCCAGCTCTCCCGCGACCCGCGGCCGCTGCCGCGCCTGGTGCTCAACCCGGACATCACCGAGATCGACGGCTTCGACCTCGAGGACGTCGCGGTCGAGGGCTACGACCCGCACCCGGGCATCAAGGCGCCCATCGCCGTATGACCTCCTCGCCCCGCCCGGACCAGCGGGTCGTGCTGGTCGCGGCCCACGCGCGCAACCGGGTGATCGGCGACAGTGGCCGGATCCCGTGGCACCTGCCCCACGACTTCGCCCACTTCAAGCGCGAGACCCTCGGGCACACGCTCGTGATGGGCCGGCTCACGTGGGACTCGATCGGACGCCCGCTGCCGGGCCGGGCGACGGTCGTCGTGACGCGCGACGAGTCGTTCGACCCCGGCTTCGCGGGGGTCCTGGTCGCCCACTCGCTCGAGGAGGCGTTCGCACTCGCCTCCGAGCTCCCCGGTGACGTGATGGTCGCCGGGGGCGGGGAGATCTACGCCCTCGCCCTGCCCTTCGCGACCCACCAGGTGCTCACCGAGGTGGACATGTCACCTCCCGGAGACGCGTTCTACCCCGACTACCCGGCAGACGAGTGGGTGGAGGTCCGCCGCGAGGTGGGGGAGGGCTGCCAGTGGGTGTGGCTCGAGCGGATGGATCCAGCCGCATGAACCTGTCCGTCGACGACTCCTCCGGTGTACCGCCGTTCGAGCAGGTGCGGGAGGGGATCCGCGCACAGGTCGACTCCGGGGTCCTCCCGCCCGGCCACCGGCTGCCCCCGGTGCGCGCCCTCGCCACCTCCCTCGACCTCGCGGCCAACACCGTCGCCCGCGCCTACAAGGAGCTCGAGGCCCTCGGTGTGGTCGAGACGCGCGGCCGGGCCGGCACGTTCGTCGCCGGTCGCGGTGTCGAGCGCTCCGCTCGCGAGGCTGCCGCCACCTACGTCGCCTCCGTGCGGGCGCTCGGGCTGTCGGACGACGAGGCCCTCGAGTCCGTACGCCGGGCGCTGGGGCGCTGACCGGGCGTCGCCCTCGGTGGTTGAGGTGCGAGCGGGCGCCTTCGGTGGTTGAGGTGCGAGCGGGCGCCTTCGGTGGTTGAGGTGCGAGCGGAGCGAGCCTCGAAACCACGCCGCCGACTGCGACAGGGTGTTCGAGAACAGTTCTCCACAGGTTCGTTCGTGCAGGTCAGGGTGTCGGTGGTGTCTGGGAGACTGGATCCATGTCCACCACCACCCCGGCTCCCGAAGCCTCCGGCACCCGCCCGGAGCTGGATCGTGCCGGGCTGGATCGTGCCGGGCTGGATCGTGCCGGGCTGGAGCGTGGGGTGTTGGACCGGGCGGTGGCGGCGATGACCGCGCGTCGGCGGGCCGAGGTGGAGGTGTTGGAGGCGGCGCTGGCGTGGGCCCATGCCCACGTTCCCTCCGACGTCGACGATGCTGCGGGGTGGCGGTCGGAGACGATCCACCGTCCGGGTTCGGCGGCCGCGTTGTTCGGGGAGCGGGCCGCCCCGATCGCGGGGGTGGGGACGCCGTTGGTGGCGGAGTTCGCGGTCATCGAGCTGGCGGCGGTGTTGGACCTGTCGCACGAGGCGACGCTGGCGCTGCTGGGTGACGTCCTCGACCTGGCCCACCGGCTGCCCCGCACGTGGGCGCTGGTGCGGGCGCTGCGGGTCCCGGTCCACCTGAGTCGCGAGGCCGCCCGTTCCTCGCGTGACCTGGACCTGGTCGCGGCCGGGCACGCGGACCGGCTGCTGGCGTGGCGGCCCCGCCGGTTGAACCCGCACCGGATCGGGACGCTGGT
>Ga0190275_10002211_pt1 | contig 14059 bp, 14 predicted proteins | sample Popmic550T_FD_133745 | JGI IMG/M metagenome (GOLD analysis project Ga0190275, IMG submission 133745) | Populus adjacent soil microbial communities from riparian zone of Yellowstone River, Montana, USA - 550 T | ecosystem: Environmental > Terrestrial > Soil > Riparian zone > Trees stand | place... | reverse complement strand
CTGGACATCGTCGGCGCGTCGTACGTGCGCGAGGTGGAGCCGGGCGAGCTGCTCGCCGTCGACGAGCACGGGCTCCGGACGCAGCGCTTCGCCGAGCCCGCCCCCAAGGGCTGCCTGTTCGAGTTCGTCTACCTGGCCCGCCCCGACACCCGGATCTCCGACCAGCGCGTGCACACCGTGCGGGTCGAGGTGGGCCGCCGGCTCGCCCGCGGGCACCCGGCCGACGCCGACCTGGTCATCCCCGTGCCCGAGTCCGGCACGCCGGCGGCGATCGGCTACGCCGAGGAGTCGGGGATCCCGTACGGCCAGGGGCTGGTCAAGAACTCCTACGTCGGCCGGACGTTCATCCAGCCCAGCCAGACGATCCGTCAGCTCGGCATCAGGCTCAAGCTGAACCCGCTGCAGGACGTGATCGCCGGCAAGCGGCTGGTCGTGGTCGACGACTCGATCGTCCGGGGCAACACCCAGCGGGCGCTGGTGCGGATGCTGCGGGAGGCAGGCGCCGCCGAGGTGCACGTGCGCATCTCCAGCCCGCCGGTGAAGTGGCCGTGCTTCTACGGCATCGACTTCGCCAGCCGTGCCGAGCTGGTCGCGAACGGCCTGTCGGTCGACGAGATCTGCACCTCCATCGGCGCAGACTCCCTCGGCTACGTCGACCTCGACGAGCTGGTCGCCGCCACCAACGTGCCCGCGGACGACCTGTGCCGCGCCTGCTTCGACGGGGTCTACCCGGTACCGCTCCCACCCGCGCACCACCTGGGCAAGCACCTGCTCGAGCTGGAGGTCGTCACCCCCGCCACCGATGCGGACGGGCTCCCCACCCTCACCGCCGCCGGCGGCGCGGCCGAGGCCCTGACGCGTCCATGACCCGGTTTCCCACCCGATAGTCTGCGGCCGGTGAGCGGCGAGTCGACGTACGCGGCCGCCGGGGTCGACATCCAGGCCGGCGAGCGCGCGGTCGAGCTCATGCGGAAGTGGGTGGACGCGGCGCGGCGCCCCGAGGTGATGGGGGGCATCGGCGGCTTCGCGGGTCTCTTCGACGCGTCGGCCCTCAAGGGCTTTGACCATCCGCTGCTGGCCACCTCCGCCGACGGCGTGGGCACCAAGGTGGCGCTCGCCAGCGCCATGGACCGCTACACCACGGTCGGCCACGACCTGGTCGGGATGCTGGTCGACGACCTGGTCGTCTGCGGCGCCGAGCCGCTCTTTGTCACCGACTACATCGCCTGTGGCCGGGTCGTGCCCTCCCGCATCGCCGCGATCGTCCAAGGCGTCGCCGAGGCCTGCGTGCTGGCCGGCTGTGCACTGCTGGGCGGCGAGACGGCCGAGCACCCGGGCCTGCTCGGGCCCGACGACTTCGACCTGGCCGGTGCGACGACCGGCGTGGTGGAGGCAGCGGCACTGCTGGGCCCTGACCGGGTACGCGCCGGAGACGCGGTGGTGGCGATGGGGTCGTCCGGCCTGCACAGCAACGGCTACTCGCTCGTGCGGCACGTGCTGCTGGACCGTGCCGGCTGGGCACTGGACCGCCACGTCGACGAGTTCGGCCGCTCGCTCGGCGACGAGCTGCTCGAGCCGACGAGGATCTACGCCCAGGACTGCCTGGCGCTCGCGGCTGCGGTGGACGTGCATGCCATGTCGCATGTGACCGGGGGAGGGCTCGCGGACAACCTCGGCCGAGTGCTGCCCGCAGGTACGGGCGCGGACATCGACCGGCACACCTGGTCGCCGGCACCCGTGTTCGAGGTCGTGAGAGCCGTCGGCGACATCGCCCGCGAGGAGATGGAGCGCACCCTCAACATGGGGGTGGGCATGGTGGCCGTCGTGGCCGCGGAGGCGGCGGACGCCGCCGTCACCCTGCTGCGCGACCGGGGGGTGCCGGCGTGGCGGTGCGGCGCAGTCGTCGCAGGGAAGTCCAGTGTCCGGCTGCTCGGCGAGCACCGCCGAGCCTGAGTACGGCGCCGGTGTGCGGAATGCCCGGACGGCCGGGTACCGTTGTGCCTACGAGTGAACTGATGACACGGCCGGGGGCCCCACACGGCTCTCCCGCCTCGACCTGTGCAAGGGGGTCGACCCTATGGGCCGCGGCCGCGCGAAGGCCAAGCAGACCAAGGTTGCCCGCGAGTTGAAGTACCGGCAGCAAGGGCCGGACTTCACCCAGCTGCAGCGCGAGCTGCACGGCGGCGACGAGATGACTGACGACGGTGCCCCCGCCGCCGATGAGGACGACGGGGAGGACGACCTGTACTCCCGCTACATCGACCCCGACGACGCGGAGCCCGCCGCGCGCTGAGGCTCACTCTGCAGCGGGGCAGCCCTTAGGCGACGGGTCTCGTCGCGGCGGCCAGCCGCTGCTCGGCGGTGCGGTCGGCGGCGACCGATGGCGGCACCCCTTCGGCGAGCGCGCGCTCGAGCACCCGCAGGGTCGTGTCGAAGATCCGCGCCGCCCGCTCCCGGGCGCCGTCCAACCCGGACCCGTCGCGCTCGGCCGCCACCTGGATCAGGCCGCCGGCGTTCACGCAGTAGTCCGGCGCGTACACCACCCCCCGCTCGTGCAGCCGGTTGCCGACCTCGGGATGCGCGAGCTGGTTGTTGGCGCCACCGCACACCACCGACGCCTGCAGCAGGTCGGCGACGACGTCGTCGATCGCACCGCCGAGGGCGCAGGGCGCGTAGATGTCCAGCGGCGCCGCCGCCAGCTCCAGGGCGTCGGGCACGACGGTCACCTGGGGATGGGTGGCCACGGCTCGCTGGACGGCGGCCGCGTCGACGTCGGTCACCACCACCTCCGCACCGGCCTGGACGAGCCCGTGCACCAGGTGCCCCCCGACCTTGCCGACCCCCGCGACCCCGATTCGCCTCCCGGACAGGCCGGGATCTCCCCAGACGTGCTGGGCCGCAGCGCGCATGCCATGGAGAACTCCGTCCGCGGTGAGCACCGACGAGTCGCCCAGGCCGCCTCCGGCCACGCTTCGGCCGGTGACGTGGTCGCAGGTCTCGGCGACGACGTCCATGTCCTGCGGGTAGGTGCCGACGTCGCACGCGGTGACGTAGCGACCGGAGAGCGACTGCACCGCCCGCCCGTACGCCCGCAGCAGCTCGACCGACTTGTCGACCGACGGGTCGCCCAGTATCACCCCCTTCCCGCCCCCGAGCGAGAGGCCGGCCAGAGCCGCCTTGTACGACATGCCATGCGAGAGGGCCAGCGCGTCGTCGAGGGCGTCCGACTCGTCCGCGTAGGCGTGGAAGCGCGTACCGCCCAGCGCCGGCCCGAGGGCGGTGGAGTGGATGGCCACGATGCACCGCAGTCCGGTCGGCTCGTCGGTGCTGAACAGGATCTGCTCGTGTCCGGCCGCGCGGGCGAAGACGCCGGTCTCGGGTGCGCTCACCGGACCACTATGGCCCAGCCCGGAGGTGACCGATCCGGCGCCACCGCCGTGGACGGTGGACGCCGCTCGCCCGTGCCACTTCCCAGCCGCGGGCTAGGGTCGGAGGCGTGCTCCCGTACGCCGCCTACCTGCGCGTGTACGAGCCGGTCGAGTCGCTGTCCGTCCGTTCCGGCGAGGGGGTGCCCGCGGTCGGCGACGCGACTGCTCCCGACCCGCAACAGCTGACCAGCGCAGAGCAGGAGCGTTCGCGCCGGGCGGCCGTCCTGGGCGGCGCCGTCGTCGTCGTCGACGTCGAGGACGAGGCGGCGTTCGTTCTCCGCCGGGGCGGTCGCACCTTCGTGGCGCCGGCCGACGAGCAGGTGCGCTCCTGGGTGGCCCTGGGCCGGCTGGCCGCCACCTTGTCGCCCTCGGCGTCCCGTGCGCTCACCTCGCAGTCGCTGCTGGACCGGGCGGGCGAGGCGCTCCGGATGTGGCAGCACGGGCACCCCGATGCCGTCCCGCACGTACGGGAGACGACCTGGCGACTTCCGGTGGCGTGGCTCCTGCTCGCCGCGCCCGACGAGCAGGACCCGTACCAGGTGGGCGATGAGATGACCGCGCGCTACCTGGTCCCGATGGCACAGGCGCGGCGGCGCATCGCCCGGGCTCTTGCCGCCGCCCGCCGGCACTTCCCCGACTCCGACGACGTGGCCGATCTGGTCGATGTCGGACGCTGGCTCGAGGCCTTCCACGCGCACAGCTGGGTGGAGCTGGACCTCGCCGGGCTCGGCCTGGCGGTCTCGGCCGCCGACCCGGCTGAGCCCGACCGCTCGCTCCAGGACCTGCAGGCAGCGGTCACGGCTCTTCGCGAGGGTCGCGTCGACGACGCCGCCGAGCACTACCGCGGGGTGTCCATGTGGTGGGGCTCCCTCGCTCTACGTGAGCGCGCGAACTGATACTGTAATCACGTCGCACCCACCTTGGCCGATTATTTCCTGTTTTTCAGGAGGCCAAGAGGCGGCGACTTCTGCAACACTGGTCGGACATTCGGCTGTCACCCAAGCAGTGGGGGCGGCCAAAGGAGGCACAATGACCGCGCAGCCGACTCAGACCGAGGCGCTCCTCACCCCGTCCGAAGTGGCGGCCCTTTTCCGGGTCGACCCGAAGACGGTCACCCGGTGGGCCAAGGCCGGCAAGCTCAGCTCGATCCGGACCCTCGGCGGACATCGCCGTTACCGCGAGACCGAGGTCCGGTCGCTGCTCGCCGGCACCGGCATGGCGCTGCCCGGGCAGCGGAGCCCCGCCGACGCCTGACCATCCGGCTGCTGCGCGCAGCGCCGCTGTCGAGCCATGTCACCGCCCTGAGCAAGGGTCCGAGGGCGGGCCACGGGCGGGCACGTGCAGGAGGAGCCCAGCGTGAGCGACGCGACCTCCGGACACCGTCTGGGCGTGCTGGCGGGATCGCGCAAGGAGAACGAGCGCCGCCTGGCGCTTCATCCGCGCCACATCGAGCGTGTCGACGCAGACCTGCGCCGGCGGATCGTGCTCGAGTGTGGCTACGGAGACCGCTTCGGGGTTCCCGACTCAGAGCTTGCCCCTCTGGTCGCCGGCATGCTGCCACGCGAGCAGGTTGTCGAGCAGTCCGACATCGTGCTGCTGCCCAAACCCGTGGCCGACGACCTGCGCAGGTTCCGCGACCAGCAGGTCCTGTGGGGTTGGCCCCACTGCGTCCAGGACGAGCAGCTCACCCAGCTGGCCATCGACAAGCGGCTCACGGTGGTGGCCTTCGAGGCGATGAACCACTGGACCGACTCGGGCGCGTTCAGCCTGCACGTATTCCACGCGAACAACGAGCTGGCCGGCTACTGCTCGGTGCTGCATGCACTGTCGCTGGTCGGCAGCACCGGACACTACGGCCGCCGGCTCTCGGCCGCCGTCATCGGGTTCGGTGCCACCGCGCGCGGAGCGGTCACCGCGCTGAAGTCGTCCGGGGTCCAGGACATCGACGTGCTGACCCAGCGGGACCCTGCCGCGGTAGCCGCGCCTCTCCACTACGTGCAGCTGGTGCAGTTCGAGGTCGACCCGGACCACCCGCGCGCCTCCTCCGCCCTCATACCCGGCGGCCGGCAGCCGCTTGCGGGCTTCCTCGCCGAGCACGACATCGTCGTCAACTGCGTGTTGCAGGACACCGACGCGCCGCTGGTCTTCGTGACCGATGACGAGCTGAAGGCGTTCGCGCCCGGCAGTCTCATCGTCGACGTGTCGTGCGACGAGGGCATGGGGTTCAGCTGGGCGCGGCCGACCAGCTTCACCGAGCCGATCTTCACTGTGGGGCAGAACATCGACTACTACGCCGTCGACCACAGCCCGTCGTACCTGTGGAACTCCGCGACCTGGGAGATCAGCGAGGCGCTGATGCCGTACCTTCGGCCGATGCTCAGCGGGCCCGACGGGTGGAAGTCGGAGCAGGTCCTGGACCGCGCGGTCGAGATCCGCGACGGAGTCGTGCAGAACCCCAGCATCCTGTCGTTCCAGCACCGCTCGGCCGACTACCCGCACCTCCGCGCCTGACGGGGCGCCGCCTGGCAGGGTCGCCGCAGCGAGAGATCCGGCCGCCGACCCGGCGACGCGGCCTTGCCGGACGGAGTACGGTCCGTACTGCTGCCATCCTTACCCTTTCGGACCAGCGGAGGAGCAATGCGCGGGACCGGTGGAGAAGTCGCGCGCGGACACGCCGAACGACCCCCGGATCTCGCGACGATCATGGCCGAGGTGGCGCGGCAGCTGGACCAGCCGGACACCGTGGAGGACCAGCTCTCCACCGTGCTGGACGCCGCGGTCGAGACCGTGCCCGGGGTCGATGTGGCCAGCATCACCGTCCTGCACAGGGACGGGCGGGCCGAGACGGTCGCGTCGACGTCGCCGCTCGCTGACGAGATCGACGTGATGCAGTACGAGCTGGACGAAGGCCCGTGCCTTGACGCGTTGAGACGCCGCCCCTTCCTGCGGGTCGACGACATGCCGGCCGAGAAGCGCTGGCCCGTCTATGCGCCCAAGGCGGCGGAGAGGGGGGTCGGCTCCCAGATCGGACTGGAGCTGTACAACGACCAGCGCAGCATCGGCGGCCTGAATCTCTACTCGTTGCAGCGCAACGCCTTCGACGAGGACACGAGATCCGCCGCGTGGCTGTTCGCCACCCACGCCGCCCTGGCGATGGGCCGTACCCGGCAGGCCGAGGAGCTGAAGACGGCCCTCGAGGGTCGCAAGGTGATCGGCCAGGCCCTGGGCATCGTGATGGAGCGCTTCGAGCTCGATGAGCACCGCGCTTTCCAGTTCCTCGTCCGCGTGTCCCGCAACGGCAACATCAAGCTGCGCGACGTGGCCCGCCGGATCGTCGACGAGCGCAATGCACCTGGCCAGGTGAGGAGCTGACCGGCCCCCCAGGACCGTTCGGCGGATCACGCGGCTCGGCTAGTGACTCTGCTGCCGGCAGGCACTAGGCTCGGCGACATCCCGGGCCGGCGATGGTCGCCCCGAGGCATCCGGTGGCCCAGGAAAGCGCCGCCTCCCGTCCACAGCGGTCCGAGGCCGATGTGCGCGCAAAGCGAGTGCCTGTGACGTCCTCTCTCTCCGCAGCGGCTCGACCCGGCGCCTCCGAGGTGCCGGCCCAACCCGCAGTACCGGGCTCCGAGCACCGTTCCGACAACGACGCCAGTGACGCGGAGGCCTGGGCGACGGCGGCCTTCCAGCAGCGGTTCTGGGAGGCCCAGATGGTGTTCCTCACTGCCGCACGTACCCGGACCGGCCCGCTGCACCTGCTGGAGGCCGCCGAGCAACGGGCGGCCCTGCAGCGGCTGGCGCAGGCCGGCCGTGCGCTGGCGGCAGCCCAGGCGCGCTGACGCCCGAGGGCTGGGAAGCAGGGGGGCGCGTCAGACCGGGCGGCGGTTGGTCGATCCGGTGTGCGCAAGCGGCTGCGGCATTCTCCGGCCCGCCGCGCGCGCTGCGCCCGGCAGCGTGGGTGCGTGGTGGAGCGCCGGCTGGGGCGGGCTCCACAGGTACCCCTGACCGAAGTCGCAGCCGAGGTCCCGGAGGATCTCCAGGTGCTCCCAGGTCTCGATGCCCTCTGCGACCGCGTCGATGCCGAAGGCGTGCGCGAGCTCGATCACACTGCGCACGATCGCATCGTCGTCCTTGTTGAGGCCGAGGCCGGCGATGAACGAACGGTCGATCTTGAGCAGGTCGACCGGGAACCGCTTGAGGTACACCAGCGACGAGTATCCGGTCCCGAAGTCGTCGATCGCGATCCGGACGCCGAGGGTCTTGAGCTCCTTGAGCACCCGCAGCGCTGCCTCGGCGTCGTCCACCAGGGCGCTCTCCGTGACCTCCAGGACTACCGACGTGGGGTCGAGGCCCGAGTCGCGCAACGCCAGCCGCGTCGACTCGACCAGCCCGGCCCCCTGCGCGAGCTGGCGGGCGGAGACGTTGACGGCCATGTCCAGCGCTCGGTGCGGCTCGGTGCGCCGCCACTGCGAAGCCTGTCGGCACGCCTCTCCCATCACCCAGGCGCCGATCCCGATGATGAGGCCACTGCGCTCGGCGAAGGGCACGAAGTCGTCGGGGGCGACCAGCCCGAGGTGGGGGTGCTCCCAGCGAAGGAGAGCCTCGAGGCCGACCACCTTCTCGTCGTCGAGGCTGACGACGGGCTGGTAGTGCAGGCGCAGCTGGTCGTCCTCCACGGCGCTGTGCAGCTCCGCCAGGAGCCGCAGCCGGGACTTGGCGACGACGCGCAGCTGCTCGTCGAACAGCTCGATGACGTTGGGTCCCTGCCGCTTGGCCTTGTACATGGCCTCGTCGGCGTCGCGCAGCAACGTGTCCGCGCTGGCATCGTGGTCGTCCACGGATGCGACGGCGACACCGATGCTCACGGTCACGTCGAGGGTGAGTGCGCCGGCGGTGAACGGGGCGGAGGCCGCGGCCCGCACCCGGGACGCGACCACCGCGGCGTCGGTCATGTCCTCGAGGCCCTCGCACAGCACGACGAACTCGTCGCCGCCGATGCGGGCGACGGTGTCCTCCGGCCGGACCGCCGAGGCCAGGCGCTGGGACACGACGCGCAGCGTCTCGTCGCCCACCTGGTGCCCGTGGGCGTCGTTGATGTTCTTGAAGCCGTCGAGATCACAGAACAGCAGCGCCATCACGTTCTTGTCGCTGGCCCGGCGCGCGAGTGCGTGCTCGATGCGGTCGTTGAGCAGGCCACGGTTCGGCAGACCGGTGAGGGTGTCGTGCTGGGCGGAGTACGTGACCGCTGCCTCTGCCTGACGCTCCCGGGTGAGGTCCGTGACCGTGATGCAGATGAGTGTTTCGCTGTCCCGCTCGTCAGCGAGCGACGAGCCGATGAGCACCGGCACCGTGCGATCGTCGCTGCCGAGCAGTGCCGCCTCGAACGAGCCGCCTGAGCTGTGCGGGCCGACCATCTGGGCGAGGTGCTCACGGGTCGCGCCGTCCAACAGGGCGGCGAGCGGCCGCCCGACGATCTGCTCGCACGACGTTCCCAGCAGATCGGCCAGCGCCTGGTTCGCGTACAGCACGATGCCGTCGATCGACACCGTGGCAGCCCCGTCGGACATGTTCTCGACGAAGTTGCGGTACGCGCGGTCAGCGCCCGACAGGGTGAAGATCTGTTCCTTACCTGGTGTCGAGCCGATCACGAGGGCGTCGACCTCGCCCTGGCTGATCGCGCGGAGGGCCTGCTCGTACTCGACCAGGCGCTCCAGGGCGTCGGCGAGCTCGTGCCGCACCTGCGTCACGTCGATCGTGGTTCCGTCAGCGGGCGGCTCCGTGGCCTGCGTGATCCGCCCGCCGGTCGTCATCCGCTCGACCCGGTGTCGGGCGCTGGCTCGGCCACCCTGATGTCCAGTGCCGCCAGTACCCGCGACGTGTCCGACAGGTCACCCACCAGCCGGCGCTTCGGCAGCGGGGACTCCTTGATCAGGGTCGGTGCCGCCAGCACGTTGTGCGACAGCATCGACACGGCGTCCCGGTGGATGTCCACGACCTCGAGCTGATAGCGGCCCTGCAGATGCATCTCGCACAGTGCCCGCACATTGCCGATGGCCCGCACAGACATGTCGGATGCCCCGGTGACGAAGAGCGTGAGGACGTACTCGCCCGGGCCTAGGTCGGCCAGGCTCTGCTCGAAGCGGCGAAGCGTCGAGTCGTGCTCGCCGGTCACGTCGGCCCTCTGGGGGCCAGCTGCAGACCCACCAGGACACGCTCGGTGTCGGACAGGTCGCCGATGATCTTGCGCATCGGCGCCGGGAGCTGGCGCACCAGCGTCGGGATGGCGACGATCTCGTCCCCTCGGGCAAGGCGCGGATGCTCCAGCAGGTCGACGATCTCGATCTCGTAGCGGCTGGCGAGGTGGGTCTCGCAGAGCCTCCTGAGGTTGTTGAACGCCTCCAGCGACTTGGGCGAGGCGCCGGCCACGTAGAGGCGCAGGTGGTACTGCTCGGTGCCGGCGAGGTGCGCGTCGATGTCGACCTCGACCGAGCTGGTCGGCTGACCTGGAACGGCCGGGCTGTCGGTGCTCATGCGACGTCTCCGTTGTGGTGGACTCCGGTGAGCTCGAGGCCCTCCTCGCTGAGCACGAAGTTGCGAATCTCGTGGGAGTGCGACATGCCCCTCGACTTGAGGACGTACAGGACGCGGCTGCGCGATCCGTCTCCCTCTGCCAGCTTGGCGACGATCCAGGTGTCGATGAGCGAGCCGATGCGCTGCTCGGTGTTCTCCGCGTCGGAGACGGCCTTGAGGCTGGTGAACAGCGCGGTCACGCCACGGCTCTTCAGGTAGTCGACCTGACGGGTGAGCATCGACGACACCTCGTCGCCGCCGCCTGCGTGCAGCAGGTCCGAGATGGGGTCCATCACCACGACGTCGGGAGCGAAGTCCGAGACCACCTCCTGCATCGTCATCAGGTGCGCCTCGAGGCCCAGCAAGCTGGGGCGGATGCAGCGGAACTGCAACAACCCGACGTCGACCCAGTGCGCGAGATCGATGCCGACCGACGCCATGTTGCGGACGATCTGCGCTGCCGACTCCTCGAAGGCGAAGTACAGCGCCCGCTCGCCCCGCGTGCACGCGGCTGCGCAGAACTGCGCCGCCAGGGTCGACTTCCCCGTTCCCGCCGTACCGCTGATCAGCACCGAGCTGCCGCGGTAGAAGCCCGTCCCGCCGAGCATCTCGTCCAGGCTCGGCATGCCACTCGACACCCGTTCGTCGGACACGGTGTGCTGGAGCCCGAGCGAGGTGATCGGGAGCACGGTCACCCCGTGCGCGCCGATCAGGAACGGGTACTCGTTCGTGCCATGCAGGGTCCCGCGGTACTTGAGCACTCGCAGGCGCCGGGTCGACGTCTGCTCGGTCACCCGGTGGTCCAGGACGATCACGCAGTCGGAGACGTACTCCTCGATGCCCTGTCGGGTGAGTGCTCCGTCACCGCGTTCGCCGGTGATCACGGCCGTGACGCCGCGATCCTTGAGCCAGCCGAACAGCCGGCGCAGCTCGGCGCGCAAGATGCTGACATCCTCGAAGGCGCCGAACAGTGTCTCGATCGTGTCGAGCACGACTCGCTTGGCGCCGACCTCGTCGATGGCGGCGCCGATGCGGATGAACAGGCCTTCGAGGTCCCAGGAGCCGGCCTCCTGCAGATCGCTCGGCGCGAGGTTCACATGGTCCATCACGAGCAGGCCGTCGTTCTGCAGCTGCTGCAGGTCGAATCCCATGGATGCCACGTTCTCGACCAGCTCGTGCACCTTCTCCTCGAACGAGATGAAGACTCCGGGCTCACCGAACTCGGTGATCCCTCGGAACAGGAACTCCATCGCCAGCAGCGTCTTGCCACACCCGGCAGGACCGCAGACGAGCGTCGGACGACCTTGCGGAAGTCCGCCACCGGTGACCTCGTCGAGCCCACTGATGCCCGTCGCCGCCTTGCGCAGAGCCGCCAGCTTCGGCGCACGCTGTGGCGGGAGGCTGAACGTCTGGTCAGCGGTCTTGGACGGCATCGCGCGGCTCCCCGGGTTCCCCGTACGGAATGTAGCCGCACGAATACACTCAGCAACGTAACAGCCGGTCGAGGATCCGCGGTGCCCCCGCTGGCAAGGCAGCGACGAAGGGACTAGTCCCCGGCACCCGTCCGGGCGCGGCGCTCGCGGCGACCGCGGTCAGGTACTGCGGACAACCCTGGACGATCCAGGGCATATCCGGGCTCGTCACGTGCTCCCGGCACGCGGCATGGCGCACACTGGAACGGTGGGGACAACAACAGGCGCGATGGCGCCGCCGACGTGCGTTCGGCCGGGTGTAGCCCGTGGCCGGTAGTGTCCAGCCCTGGATCTTCGGCCCGGCCACCGCTGCCGCCCGACGCGATCGGGCGGAACGTGCGGGCAGCGCGGCGCGGGGCTATCCGAGATCCGAGCACCTCGACGAGCCCAGCGGCAACGCCGTGGCGCTCGCGGCGACGCGCGCGCTGCTCACGGTGCAGACGCCGGCGGAGGCGGCGCAGGTGCTGCACACTGCCGTGCACGACCTCGGCGGCGCCGTCGTGCCGGCGCGGCTGGCCGGCGACGACGCCCTTCCGGTGGATGTGTCCCTGGGGGTAGGCGAGCCGCGGGTGGTAGTGGCCGACGCGCTGGACATGGCGGGCATGCGCCTCGCGCAGCACCTGCCGCTCCTCGTCCAGGACGCCCTGCACGCTGCTGCCCGATGCGAGACCTCGAGACCGCCAGCCCGCGAGGTGCGGGCCAGCGGTGCACCGCTGCCGGACCAGCAGCCGTCGTCGCCCAGCACCGGCGACGGCTACTTCGCCGCGCTGTCCGCCGCAGACGCCGGGGCAGCCGCAGCCGTGCTCGCCCGGGCCGTGGACGCGGGCGAGACGACGCACTCCCTGATCCGCGACGTCCTGGTGCCGGCGCAGCGCAGGATCGGCGAGATGTGGTTCTCCGGCGCCTGGAACGTGGCCGACGAGCACGCCGCGAGTGCCGTCGCGGAGCAGGCGCTGACCCTGGTCGCCGCTCCGCGCGCTCGCAGGTCGCTCCGGTCGACAGTGGGCGGGTCGACAGTGAGCCGATCGACGACGGAGACCGTGCTGATCGCCTGCGCCGAGGGGGAGTGGCACACGCTGCCCGCGCGGCTGGCCGGGGAGCTGGCTCGCACCGACGATCTCGAGGTCGTCCTCCTCGGCGGCAGCATCCCCGCGGACCACCTGCGCCAGCGTCTCCGGGCCGACCGGCCGGCGGCGCTCGCGCTGTCCTGCACGATGGCGACGAACCTGATCGGTGCGACCCGGAGCATCGAGGCGGCACACGCCGAAAGGATCCCGGTGATCGCAGGAGGAGCGGCGTGGGGCGAGGGAAGCCACCGCGCCACCCGGCTGGGCGCCGACCTGCGTCTCGACGACCCCGCCGAGCTTGCCGACGGCCTCCAGACCGTCTGGGGGACGAGCCTCGCTGAGCCCCTGCCGTCGGTCTCCGCCGAGGCGCTGCTGCTCGACGCCGCGCCGCCGGAGCTGCTGGTGATCGCCCTCGAGCGCCAGTGCGCCGCGAACCCGTGGATGCGCGGCTTGCGGCCCTACCAACGAGAGCGCTCCCTGGAGGACCTGGGCTGGCTGGCCAGGCATGCGGCCGCCGCCGTCGCGTGCGACGACCCCACCATCGTCCGGCAGCTGCTGGACTGGCTGGTGGGGCTGCTGACACCACGGGGCGTCCCGGCCGCCGCCGTTCTGGAGAGTGGCTTCTACCTCGCCGACAGCATCGAGGCGGACGCGCCGACCGCGGCAGAGATGCTCCGTGGCGAGGCCTCGAGTGCTCTCGACGAGCAGGCGCGGCGGGACCGGGCATGAGCCACCACCTCGATCACTCTCCCGCGGCATTCGTCGTGGCCAGCGAGCTGGCGGTCGACCCGGACGGCGCATCGACGCTCGAGGATGCCTTCCGCGGCCGGCTCGGGCAGGTGGAAGGGCATCCGGGCTTCCAGCACCTGGAGGTGTGGCGGGACAACTCCAGCGAGGGCAGCTACCTCATGATCACCTGGTGGGACGACGAGACGGCGTTCCGCACGTACATGCGGTCGCCGGAGCACCGGGTCTCGCACGACCGCATCCCCACAGAGCCGGCCCGCGCTCGCGGCGTGGGGCTACGCCGCTTCACCCGGGTCGCGACCTGACCGAGCCCCGCTGTCACCGGGTGGCAGCGGCCCGGCGGACGCTGGCCACCGACGCGGCCACGTCGTCGGCGTCGGTCGACCAGTTGCTGACGGAGATGCGCAGAACGGCCCGGTCGCGCCACAGCGAGCCGGACATCCATGCCGTCCCGTCCGCCAGCACCCGGGCGGTGACGGCTCGGGTGCGCTCGTCGTCGCCGAACGCAACGCAGACCTGCGTGAACACGACCTCGTTGACGATCTCGGCGCCCTCGATGGCACCGATGCCTTCGGCCAGGGCCCGGGCGTTCGCCGCCAGACCGTCCACCAGCTCGGCCACACCGCGGCGGCCGAGCGACCGCAGGGCTGCCCAGACCGGGACCCCGCGGGCCCGGCGCGAGAAGTCGGGAACGAGTTCGTGGGGGTCGGGAATGCTCGTCGAGTGGATCAGGTAGCTCGTGTTCCCGATGGCCAGCGCCGCGGGCGCGGCGCCT
>Ga0190275_10002210_pt1 | contig 14060 bp, 14 predicted proteins | sample Popmic550T_FD_133745 | JGI IMG/M metagenome (GOLD analysis project Ga0190275, IMG submission 133745) | Populus adjacent soil microbial communities from riparian zone of Yellowstone River, Montana, USA - 550 T | ecosystem: Environmental > Terrestrial > Soil > Riparian zone > Trees stand | place... | reverse complement strand
GCGATGGTCGCGATCGACCCGCCGCCACCCGAGCTGGCTCGCGAAGGAGCCGCGCACGACCTGATCCGCGACGTCGCCGCCGAGCTCGGCCTGGGCCTGATGCGGCTGCAGCCCGACCGTCGCCACCTCGAGGACGTGTTCCTGGACGGAGGTGTCCCCCATGTCTGAGATCAGCCGCCCCGGCGTCATCCACGACCTCGGCTACCGCCACTACGACGGACTCCGCGAGGGCACCCCCACCATTGCGCGGACCCTGTTCGTCACCGGCCTGCGACACGCGTACGGCCTGGGGCGCTCCGGCAAGTCGAAGGTGATGCCCTTCCTGCTGCTCGCGATGTCGGTGCTGCCGGCCGTGATCGTCGTGGGCGTGGTGGTCCTCACCGGCCTCGACGAGCTTCCGGTCTCCTACGCCGACTACACCAACCAGACCCAGCTGCTGGTGAGCCTCTTCGCCGCCGCGCAGGCCCCGGTCCTGTTCTCGCGCGACCTGCGCCACCGCTCGATCGTGCTCTACCTCGCCCGTCCGCTCTCGGCATCGGTCTACGCGCTGATGCGGTGGCTCTCGCTGACGGTCGCGCTGTGGTTGTTCATGGCGGTGCCGACCCTGCTGCTCTTCGTCGGCGCGATGCTCTCCGGCCTCGACAAGAGCGACCAGGTCACCGCGCTGCTCAAGGCGGTCGCGCTCCAGACCCTGCTGGCGCTGCTGATCGCCGGCATCACCGGCCTGATCTCGTCGGTGTCGCTGCGCCGGGGCTTCGCCGTCGTCGGCTCGGTCATGGCGCTGATCGTGCTCACCGGCGTCGTGACCGCGATCCAGGCGATCGCGTCGGAGGAGGGCGCGGACTCGGTGTCCGTGGCGGCCGGGCTGTTCTCCCCCTGGTCCCTCTACAACGGGCTCGCCGACGCCTGGGACGCGGGAGTCGAGACCTTCGTGCCGGTCGACGGCGCCTGGCCGCTGGCCTACGTCCTCGTGGCGCTGCTGCTCGCCGCCGGCTGCCTCGCGGGCCTGGTCGCCCGCTTCCGGAAGGTGGGGTCGCGATGACCAACCTGGTCCTCGACTCGGCGTCGCGCTGGTTCGGCAACGTCGTCGCGGTCAACGATGTCTCGCTCTCCATCGGCCCCGGTGTCACCGGCCTGCTCGGACCCAACGGCGCCGGCAAGACCACGCTGATGGCGATGATGGCGGGCTTCCTGCCACCGTCGGCCGGCCACGTCACCCTCGACGGGGAGCCGGTGTGGCGCAACACCGCCATCTACCGCCAGATCGGGCTGGTGCCCGAGCGGGAGCTGAGCTTCGGCTACCTGACCGGGCGCCAGTTCGTCCGTGCCAACGCCGACCTCCACAAGCTGCCCGACGCGGCGGCCGCGACCGAGCGGATCCTGCAGGAGGTCGACATGGTCGAGCCGGCAGCGCGCCGCCTCGACACCTACTCCAAGGGCATGCGACAGCGCGTGAAGATCGCCGCCGCCCTGGTGCACGACCCGGCAGTGCTGCTGCTCGACGAGCCGTTCAACGGTGTCGACCCACGCCAGCGGATGCACCTGATGGACCTGCTCCGGCGCCTGGGCGACGAGGGCCGCACGGTGCTCTTCAGCTCGCACATCCTCGAGGAGGTCGAGAGGCTCGCCCGGCACATCGAGGTCGTCGTCTCCGGGCGGCACGCCGCCTCCGGCGACTTCGGGGCGATCAGGCGGCTGATGACCGACCGGCCGGTGCAGTACGCCCTCCAGTCCAGCGACAACCGCACCCTCGCGGCGGCGCTGATGGCGCAGCCGTCGGTGCGGTCGGTGAGCCTGCGCGCCGACCACCTCGACGTCCAGGTCGACGACCTGGGCAGCTTCGCCGTCGGCCTGCCGGGCCTGGCCAAGCAGCACGACGTGACCCTCTACGAGCTCTCCCCCAGCGACGAGTCGCTGGAGAGCGTCTTCGCCTACCTGGTGGCCCGATGATGAACGCGACGATCGCCAAGCTCGCCCTGCAGGCACTGCTGGGTCGCCGCCGCTTCTACCTGCTGCTGGCCTTCCCGGTGCTGCTGATCGCACTGGTCACCCTCGTCACGGTCCTCGCCGACGGCGACGCCGCCTTCGAGATCCTCCCCGGCCTGGGCTACCCGCTGGTCCTCCCCCTGGTTGCGATCCTCGCGGCGTCCTCCGTGCTCGGCCCGGAGGTGGACGACGGCTCGATCGTCTACCTGCTCGCCAAGCCGGTCAGCCGCTACGGCGTGGCCAACAGCAAGTGGCTGGTGGCGCTCGGCGCCACCCTGGCGGCCGGAGCGCTGCCGATCCTCGTCGCCGCCCTCATCACCGGCGACAGCGACCGGGCGCTCGCGCTGTTCGTCGGCGCGCTCGTCGCAGGGACGGCGTACTCCGCCCTGTTCCTGGCGATCTCCGCGGTCACCCGGCACGCGGTCATCGCGTCGCTGATGTTCGTGCTGATCTGGGAGAGCCTGCTGGGCAACCTCTTCACCGGCGTGGCCTGGCTGAGCATCGGCCAGTGGGGCCTGCGGGTGGGCCACGAGCTCTCCGCCGAGCTGCCCGACCCCGCCAACCTGCCGTGGGCGGTGCTGGCCAGCCTCGTCGTGACGCTGGGCGGCGTGTGGTTCGCCGGAGATCGGCTGCGTTCGTTCTCGTTGCGCGGCGAGGACTGAGGGTCCGGAGGGGGCGAAGCGGACTAGGCTCGGATCGTGGACCTCCCCGTGATGCCGCCCGTGCAGCCGATGCTCGCCAAGAGCGTCAGCGGCGTGCCGGATCCGGCCCGGCACGGCGGCCTCAGCTTCGAGCCGAAGTGGGACGGGTTCCGCTGCCTGGTCTTCAAGGACGGCGACGAGGTCGAGCTCGCCAGCCGCAACACCAAGCCCCTCACGCGCTACTTCCCCGAGGTCGTCGAGGCGTGCCGGAGCCAGCTCCCCGACCGGGTCGTGCTGGACGGTGAGATCTTCGTCGGGCTGCAGGGCCCCGACGGGTGGCGGCTGGAGTTCGAGATCCTGCAGGAGCGGATCCACCCCGCCACCAGCCGGGTGGACAAGCTGTCCGTCGAGACGCCGGCCGGATTCGTCGCCTTCGACCTGCTGGCCCTCGACGACACCTCGTACGTCGAGCGGCCCTTCGCCGAGCGGCGGGCCGCGCTGGTGAAGGCGCTCGGGCACCTCGACGGCACCGGCCCCTGCTTCCTGACCCGCACCACCGAGGACCCGGCGGAGGCCGAGCGGTGGTTCGAGGAGTTCGAGGGCGCCGGGCTCGACGGCGTCGTCGCCAAGCCGCTCGGCGCGGCGTACGAGCCCAACAAGCGCACCATGCTCAAGGTCAAGCACGAGCGCACCGCCGACGTCGTGCTCGCCGGCTACCGCGAGCACAAGACCTCCACCGCCGAGGAGCCGCTGATCGGCTCGCTGCTGCTCGGGCTGTACGACGACGGCGGCGACCTGCAGCACATCGGCGTCTCGGCCAGCTTCACCGCGGCGAAGCGGGCCGCCCTCTGGCAGGAGCTGCAGCCCCTGGTGTGCGACATCGCGGACCACCCGTGGGGACGGTGGAACGAGTTCCTCACCGCCAACCCGGACCGCGTGCCGGGCACGCAGAGCCGGTGGAGCGCTGGCAAGGACCTCGGCTTCACCGCGCTGCGTCCCGAGCGGGTGATGGAGGTCAAGTACGACCACATGGAGGGTCGCCGCTTCCGCCACACCGCCCACTTCAAGCGGTGGCGCACCGACCGCGATCCGGAGAGCTGCGGCTACAGCCAGCTGGACGAACCCTCCGGCTACGACCTCACCAGAATCCTGAGCACCGACACCGGAGGCACGTCATGAGCGAGACCAGCGACGCCGCGCACAACGGCTCGATCCACGACGGGAAGGGCACGTACGACGTGGTGCTGCTCGTCGAGCAGGCCCTCACGTCTGCCGACGCCCAGCAGGTGCGGTCCCTCCACGCCGAGATCGAGGACCAGGTCGTCTATCACGTGCTCCTGCCCCTCGAGGACGCGGCGGCGCGCGTCGAGGCCTCGCTCGGCACCCTCGGCGCAGGCGACCTGATGGCCGCACCGGCCCTCGCGATGAGCGACGTCGACATCGAGGCGCTGCGCCGCGAGTGCGAGCAGAACTCCAACACCGAGCTCAAGCAGACCCTGACCGCGATCGCCTCGGCCGGCGGCAAGGCGGTCGGCCAGGTCACCTCCGAGCCCCCTGTCGACGCCCTGACCGCGATGGTGCTGGCAGTGGACGCACGCGAGGCCATCATCCTCACCCGCCCGCACGTGGTGGCCGAGTTCTTCCACGTCGACTGGACCTCCCGGGCCCGCCGCAAGCTCGGGGTACCCGTCCTGCACCTGATCGAGCACGAGAACTTCGACGAGCAGGCCACCGGTCACGGCGAGGGCGTCACCGGCATCTGAGCCGAGCTGACGCTTGTGCACACGCGAGCAGTGCCGACCTGACGCTTGTGCACACGCCAGCAGTGCCGAGCTGACGCTTGCGCACACGCCACGTCCTGCCGAAGCGTGCACAAGCGTCAAGTCAGCACCCGGCGGGCGTGCACAAGCGTCACGTCAGCACCCGGCGGGCGTGCACAAGCGTCACGTCGGCACCCGGCGGGCGTGCACAAGCGTCAGGTCAGCGGCGGGTGACGCGGCGTACGACGGCGCGGCGCAGGATGCGGGCCGCCTCGCGCCCGCCGACGTCCGGTGCCCCGTGCTGGGCACCGGAGCGACGGGCCTCCTCGAGGTCGCGCCGCAGCTGCTGCACCGTGGACCGCTGGGCGTCGCGCGCCTCGCGGGCCGCGAGCACCGACTCGGCGCGGGTGTGGTCGAAGGTGAGCGCGACCGCGTCGGCGTAGCGGGCGTTGTAGTCGTCGTGGATGCGGTCGAGGGCCAGCATGGTGTCGCGGTCGTGCGGGGTGGTCGTCAGCGCGCCGAGCAGCTCCCAGACCTCTTCGGCCATCTCGCGCAGCCAGTCCGGGGTGCGTACGTCGTCCCACGTCAGCTGCGACTTGCGCATCGACGGCTCGATGAACTCGTCGACCGCGTGGTGGTCGGTCGAGGACAGGTCGGTGTCGAAGGTGAGGTCGAGCTGCTCCTTGACCGGCGCGAGCGCCGAACGCCAGTCGGCCAGCAGGTCGGCGTAGCGCACGAACGAGCGCTTGTGGCCACGACCGACCTTCTCGGTGAGCAGCGCCGCGTGGACCCAGCCCGCGACGTTGGAGGTCTCCTTGGTCAGCCGGAGGTCGTCGGACTGGCTGGAGAGGTAGGCGATGTCGCGTGAGCCGACCACCTCGGCCGGGTGCCGGAGCGCGGTCAGCCACCGCAGGTCGGCGCCGAGCTCCTCGCTGACCACCTCCCACGCGTGCGCGAACCAGAACGCGTGCGGGTCCTTGACGACGATCTGCTCGCCCCCGGGTCGCTGCTGGGCGAGCTGGTCCGAGAGCCACTCGCGCAGCTCGGCCGTCGGTTCGCCGGACTCGAGGTAGGCAGCGACCAGCCCGACGGCCGCGGGCCGGCTGTCGATGTTGAAGAGCGCGAGCTCCTTGAGGTGACGCTTGTGGAAGTCGATGACCCACTGCGGCTCGTAGAACCCGCGCGGGTTCGTCTCCGACGCCTCCACCTCGGGCTGGGGCACGTGCAGGCCGAGCCGCTTCAGCGTGCCGGCCAGCGAGCTGGTGCCGCTGCGACCGGAACCGGAGACCAGGACCAGAGGGGTGCCCGGCTGCGCATCCGGTGGGGCTGGCGACGTCGGCATGCGGGTCACCCTATCGGCCACCGGCCGGGCCCCTAGGATCGTCCCGACCCACTTCCCACCCGCTCCCAGGACAGGACTGAGGCACACGTGGCACTGAGCGACCGCCTGGGCCAGAAGGTGCGTTCGGCGGTGGCCCGCACCCGCCGCGACGGCCCGCTCGACATCGTCTTCGTCCTCTTCAACGCCGACGGCATGGGCGGCACCGCCCGTTCGGGCATCGAGCAGGCCAATGCGCTGCTCGGGCTCGGTGACGGGCACCGCGTCCGCATCCTCAGCGTCACCCGCAGCGGTACGTCGACCCACTACCCGCTGGCGGACGGGGTCGAGGTCACCTACCTCGTCGACGTACGCGGTGCGCGACCCGCCGCGGTCAACGGCCGGCACCCCGACGAGCTCGCCGAGCGCGAGTCGCTGATCGTGCCGCGGGCATGGGACGCCCAGTTCAGCGCCCTGACCGACGCCACCCTGCGCGAGGCGCTGGGCAGCCTCGACGCCGACGTGGTCGTCACCACCACCCCCGAGCTGCTCGCCGTGGTCGCCCAGCTGGCACCGGCCGACGTCGCCCTGGTCCACCAGGAGCACCGCGCCTCCTCCAGCCGGGTCAACGACCTCGGGGCGCTGCTGCAGTTCGCCCCGCGGGCCGACATCGTGGTGTCGCTGACCGAGTCGATGTCGCGCTGGCTGGCCGGCCGCCTGGGCGGCGCCGCGCCCGAGCTGCAGGTGATCCCCAACCCGCTTCCCGCGAAGCCGCAGCCGCGCTCCCCCCTGGACCAGAAGACCTTCGTCACCGCCGGTCGCCTGGCGCCCGAGAAGCAGTTCGAGCACGTCGTCGACGCGTTCTGGCGCATCCACGAGCAGCTGCCCGGCTGGACGCTGACGGTGTGGGGCGACGGCCCGCGCGCCGACAACCTCGCCGCGCAGGTCCGCAAGCTCGGCCTCGAGGACCGGGTCCGACTGCCGGGTTCCACGGACGACCTCGCCGCCGAGTGGGCCCGGACGAGCGTGGCCGTGCTCGCGTCCCGGGGCGAGGGCTACCCGCTCGTGCTGCAGGAGGCGATGTCGGCCGGCGTCCCGGCGGTGTCGTACGACTGCCCCTCGGGTCCGCGCGAGATGATCACCCACGGCGTCGACGGCCTGCTCGTGCCACCGGCCTCCAAGGCGGCCCTCGCCGCCGCGATGCTGCGGGTCGCCACCGACGACGACCTGCGCTCGCGCCTGGGCGCCGCCGCGCTCGAGCGGTCTGCGCGCTGGGACGGACCGACCCTGGCCCGCCGGTGGGTCGAGACCTTCCGGCAGGCGATCGCCCGGCGCAGCGACCCGCTGGCCCCGCGCCGGGTGCTGCACGGGCTACGACCGGGTCCGCTCGGCGACCTGCCCGAGACCGACGGTGCCGCCGGCGTCACGCCGGCCCAGGCTCGTACGACGGCGCTGGCGGCGCTGACCTCCGCCGCCGCCGCGACCGGGGACGGGTGGTTCGTGATGCCGGCGCGCGGACTCGATCCGCACCCGGTCGTCGTCGTGCCCTCCTCGCGACGGGAGGAGTTCCTGTCCGCCCTCGCCGCTGGGTCCGTCCCGGACTGGCTGTCGGTGCGCGATCCCGCCGAGCGGGGATGGCACGAGCGCCGCGGCACCGTCGCCGCGATGACCGACGACCTGGCGCGCACCCGCACCGCGTCGCTGTTCCTCGAGCCGTGGCCGATGCGCGGCGGGCACGGCGGCGTGCTCGGCGACGGCGTCGAGGTGGGCGTGCAGTTCTGGGAGGAGTCGCCCGACGGCGACCTGCTGGCACCGGGCCTCAACCGCTTCGGCGACCGCGTCCCGGCCGGGTCGCCCCGCACCACGGTCGAGGTCGACGGCATCGCCGTGCCGACGCTCGAGGCGATGGCGCTGCCCACCGTCGACGACGTCCGGTTCGACGTCGACGTGGTCTACACATGGGTCGACGGTGACGACCAGGACTGGCTCGCCGCGCGTGACGAGCGCATCAGGGGCCTCGGCGGCACGCCGAGCGCGCGGGCCGGTGGCGCCTCGCGCTACCGCAGCCGTGACGAGCTGCGCTACTCGATGCGCAGCCTGCACCTCTTCGCGCCGTGGGTGCGCCGCATCCATCTCGTCACTGCCGGGCAGGTCCCCTCGTGGCTCGACACGGGGCACGACCGGATCCGGGTCGTCGACCACCGCGACATCCTCCCCGCGTCGGCGCTGCCGACCTTCAGCTCGCACGCCATCGAGACGCGGCTGCACACTGTGCCCGATCTCGCCGACCACTTCGTCTACGTCAACGACGACGTGTTCCTCGGCCGGCCCCGGCGCCCGGAGCACTTCTTCTCACCGGGTGGGCAGTACGCCGCGTTCGTCGCCGACCACCGCGCCGTCGGCCTTCCCGGCACCGACGACCGGCCCTACCTCTCCGCCGCGGACAACAACCGTCGCGTGCTGGCCGAGGCGTTCGGCGTGACGCTCACGAACACGATGATGCACAGCCCCCACCCGCAGCGGCGTACGACCCTCGAGGAGATCGCGGCCCGCTTCCCCGACGAGGTCGCCCGCACCACCGACGCAGCGTTCCGGTCCGCCACGGACCTGTCGCTGCTGTCGTCGTTCGCCCAGAACTACGGCCTCGTCACCGGCCAGGCGTTCCGCGCGAGCGCCCACCACGGCTACGTCGACCTCGGCCACCAGCAGCTGCCCGTGCAGCTGAAGGCGATGCTCAAGCGCGACCGCGACTTCTTCTGCGTCGCCGACAACTTGGTCGCGGCCTTCGACGAGGAGCGGGCCGACGCACTGCTGCACGACTTCCTCGAGGCGTACTTCCCGGTCCCGGCGCCTTGGGAGAGGCCCTAGCCGATGCCCCGCTCCTCGCCGGGATCACCCGCCACGGGGGTGGCACGAGGTCGCTCCGTGGCTCGACATTCGTCCCAGCGTGCGGTGCACGCGCTGTCGGCCCCGTTGGCGGGCCGGAGAGAAGGGAGCACGCGTCATGCGCAAGGTAGCGGCTGTCACATCCATCGTCGTCGGCATCGTCATGGCCATCGCAGGGGTCGTGACCTGGATCGTGGTCTCGACGACCTTGGCCGACCAGAAGATCACAGTGGCCGACGACGCCAGCTGTGCGGCGGGAGACGGCGTGAACGGCCCGATCTCCGCGTACTGCCAGGCCGACGTCATCAACAAGCACACCTTGGAGATCACGGGCGGGAAGACCTATGCGGAGCTCGACCGGGAGGACCCGAACCGCGCCGTCGCGATGGACTCGGCGTTCCTCCAGGCCTCGCTGTTCACGTCGGTCGTCGCCTTCGGTGTCGCGGCGATGGCGTTCGTCCTCGGCATCGTGCTGGCCCTGATCGGGTTCGCACTGCGGGTCCCGACTGCCCGCACCACGACCGGGGCGCACGTGTGACGCGCTGATCGCACTGCTCGGTCGTCGAGCCCCGGCTGGGCCGCCGCTCAGTCGGGGATCCGGTTCCCCTCCGCGTCCCAGTGGGACTCGACCTTCTTCGACGGCTGGACGCGCGGCGGCTCGCCGGGCATCTTCGGGTGGTCCGGTGGGTAGTTGAGCTCCACCGGATGCTCGTCCCAGAGGTCGAGCAGCGGCTGGAGCGAGTGGTGGACGTCGTCGATGGCGGCCCACGGATCCCCGTCGGCGAGGCGCTCGGGCACGGTGAAGAGGTTGAGCGCGCGCGGCGAGTCGAGCCCGGCCAGCTCGTCCCAGGTCACCGGCGTCGACACCGGAGCCCCGGGGATCGGACGCAGCGAGTAGGCCGAGGCGATGGTGCGGTCGCGCGTGTTCTGGTTGTAGTCGACGAAGATCCGCTCCCCGCGCTCCTCCTTCCACCAGGCCGTCGTCACCCCGTCGTCCCGCTTCTCCAGCTCGCGCCCGAACGCGATCGCCGCGTGTCGCACGTCGGCGAACTCCCACCGCGGCTCGATGCGGACATAGATGTGGACGCCCCGGTTGCCGGACGTCTTCGCGAAACCGGTCATGCCGAGGTCGCCCAGCAGCCCGTGCGCCACGCCCGCCACGCGTACGGCGTCGGCGAAGGTGGTGCCGGGCTGGGGGTCGAGGTCGATCCGCAGCTCGTCGGGGTGGTCGACGTCGTCGCGCCGCACCGGCCACGGGTGGAACGTCAGGGTGCCCATGTGGGCGCACCAGACCGGCACCGCGATCTCGGTCGGGCAGATCTCCTCCGCGGTGCGACCGGAGGGGAACGTGATCTCGACGGCCTCGAGGTAGTCGGGAGCGCCCTTGGGGACACGCTTCTGGTAGAACGCGTCGGCGTTGCGGTCCTGCGGTCCGGTGGCGAGCTTCATGCCCTCCCGCACGCCCGACGTCCAGCGCTCGAGTGCGGTCGGTCGGTCGCGCAGCGCCCGCATCAGGCCGTCCTCGACGGAGGCGAAGTACTCCGCCACCATCAGCTTGGTCACCTCCGCGGTCGACTCCGTCGCCTCGTAGATGACGCGGTCGGGCGAGGAGACGCGCACCTCTCGGTCGCCGGCCTGCACCATCACGGCCTTTGCAGCTGCCATGTCGCGACCCTAGCCGGACCCCGCGCTGGAACGCCGCCGTACGCTGGAGCCATGCCCTACGACGTGCAGAAGACCGATGAGCAGTGGCGCGAGGAGCTCAGCGCCGAGGAGTACGCCGTCCTGCGACAGGCCGGCACCGAGCGCGCCTTCACCGGCGAGTACACCGACACCGAGACCGAGGGCACGTACTCGTGCAAGGCCTGCGGGTCGGAGCTGTTCACCAGCGACACCAAGTTCCACTCCGGCTGCGGCTGGCCGAGCTTCTACCAGCCGATGACCGACACCGTGGAGTACATCGAGGACAACTCGGCCGGCATGAAGCGCGTCGAGGTGCGCTGCGCGAAGTGCGGCTCGCACCTGGGCCACGTCTTCCCCGACGGCTTCGGCACGCCGACCGGCGACCGCTACTGCATCAACTCGATCAGCATCACGCTCAACGAGAACACGTAGCCGCCGACGGCCGGGTTTCGTGACGGTCGCTGCGCGACCTCCTCAACCAGCGGTGCCTTGCCTCGTCAGCCCGTGACCGGCGTCAGCGCCGAGCTGACCCGCACGAGGCCCTCGCCGTAGGTGGCGTCGACCCACTCCTGGATCGACCCGTCGTCGAAGACGACCTGCGCGTCGAGGGTGTCCGGCGCGAACGAGCCGCTGGTCAGCAGGGTGGGCAGCGCGGCCTGGAGCTCCTGGTTGATCGCGTTGAGGTCGGCATCGGTCCTCTCGACGGTCGTCACGCACAGCGGGCCTCCCCAGGTCTCCCGCAGGATCGTCTCCGCACCGGCCGCGTCCTCGGTGACCGCGACGTTGATCGTGTTGCCCGTCAGCCACGCGGTGGCGTAGCCGGGCAGCGCGGCCGCCGCGGCGAGCGTCGCGTCCAGGTCCTCGGGCGTCGCCTTCTCGGTGTCCGTGGTGGCCGGCGTCTCGCACGCCGCACCGAGCGGCTCTTCCGGCGGCTCGGCCATCGCGTCGTAGAGCGCCGCCGGGACGGCGTCCGAGGCGGTGAACGTGGTGCCGTCGAACGTTCCGGTCAGCGCGTACTGCCCCCAGGTCACCCCCGAGGCCTCTTCGAAGCCGACCTCCCCCCACTCGAACCCCTCGATGGGGGGACCGCTGCACTGCGGCGGGTACGACTCGGCCACCGCGCCGAGGCACATCTGGGGACCGGTGCCGGGATCGAGCACGGTGACCAGGCCGCTGGTGCGCACCTCACCGTCGGGGACGGGGGTGGGCGCCTCCGACGGCGTCGCGGCCGACACATCTCCCGCGCCGGCCGGGTCGACGGCGCGCATCTCGCCCTCGGTGGAGCAGGCGGCGAGCGGCAGCACCAGGAGCAGGGCAGCGATGACACGTCGGGGAGTCATGGTGGTCTGACGCTACTGCCCTGCAGGCCGTTCCCCGGTCAGGCCGTGGGCTCCCTGGCTGCGACGGGAAGCCCCGCCTCGCGCCAGGCCTTGAACCCGCCGACCACGTCCGTGGCCTCGAGCCCCAGGCTCCGCAGCGCGTCGGCCGCCAGGCTGGAGGTGTAGCCCTCCTGGCAGAGCACCAGGATGCGCGCGTCGTACGACGCCTCCGGCAGGCAGGCGTCCGACCGCGGGTCCAGGCGCCACTCGAGCACGTTGCGCTCCACGACCAGCGGACGCAGGCATTCGTCGACCTCACCCTCCACGGCCCGCTGCGCCGCCGGCCGGATGTCGACGAGGAGGGCGCCGTCCGCGGTCTCCCGGTGGGCGGCCTCTGCGTCGATGCGGTCGAGTCGGGACCGGGCGTCGGCCAGCATGGCGTCGATGCCGTCGTGGCGCACGGCGGTCACCAGGTCTCCCGCTGCTCGACGCTCGTGACCTGCAGCCGACCTCGCACCAGCTCGTAGCGCGTCATGGCGGCGAGCGAAGGGGCGTAGGCGTGCAGCGACACGGCGGTCTGCGGACCGTGGTTGACCACGTCGTGGATGTGGCTGCCGTCGAACTCGCGCACGGACGTGCTGAGGGTGTTCGCGGTGGCGACGCCGGTCCAGACGTACTCGGTCAGCGCGCCGGTGAGCACCACGAAAGCCCCGCTGGCCGAGCCGTGGTCGTGCCAGCCCGTGCTGGAGCCGACCGGCCAGGTGATCAGCCAGATGTCGGCGTCGGCGCCGCTCTCGACCCGCACCCAGGTGCGCTCCGGCACCGTGAGGTCGACGTGGCGAAGGGGGTCGTGCGTGCTCAGGTACCGGGCCAGGGCGGCTCGGGCGGTCTGCGGCGTGCCACGGGGGACGCGACGCGCAGTGGCAAGCGGGGTCGGCGACGGGGACGTCGAGATGGAGGTGGAAGTGGGGAAGATGGCGGTCACGATGTGCTCCTTTGAATAATGTTGAGTGACTTACTCTACATTGCGACGACGCTCATCCGCGCCACGTCCACGACGTGTCCCCACCCGGTTCGCGTGAGGGCCCGGGTCAGGGCAGGTTCAGGGCAGGCGGGCGAGGAGCTCGGCCGGCGAGACGCGGGCGCCGGTGTAGAACGGCACCTCCTCGCGCACGTGCCGGCGCGCCGTCGAGGCGCGCAGGTCGCGCATCAGGTCGACGATGCGGTGCAGCTCGTCGGCCTCGAAGGCCAGCATCCACTCGTAGTCGCCGAGGGCGAACGACGCGACGGTGTTGGCGCGCACGTCGGCGTAGCCGCGAGCCATCTGGCCGTGCTCGGCCAGCATCGCGCGGCGCTCGGCGTCCTCGAGGAGGTACCACTCGTAGGACCGCACGAACGGGTAGACGCAGATGTGCGCGCGGGGCTCCTCGTCGGCGAGGAAGGCGGGGATGTGCGACTTGTTGAACTCGGCCGGCCGGTGCAGCGCCATCTGCGACCAGACCGGGTCGAGGCGACGCCCGAAGGCGGTGCGACGGAACGCGTTGTAGGCCGCCTGCAGCTGCTCGGAGTCGGCTGCGTGCCACCACACCATCAGGTCGGCGTCGGCTCGCAGCCCGCTCACGTCGTAGAGCCCGCGGACCGTGACGTCCTGCTCGGCCAGCACCTCGAAGAGCGCCTCGACGTCGGTGGCCTCGGCATCGCGGTCGGCGTCGCCGAGGACGTCGCGGAGCCGGAACACCGACCACATCGTGTAGCGGATGGTGTCGTTGAGCTCCCGCGTCCGGGCGGCGTTGCTCTTCGCGGGATTCTCGTCGGTGCTCATGGCACTCATTCTGCCCGCGTGATGGAGGCCACAGCTCGGCGGGCCGAGCCGATGACGGCAGGGACGCCGACACCGTCGTACGCCGCCCCGCACACCGCCAGCCCCGGGTGCCGCGCGACCGCGGCGCGGATCCCGGCCACGCGGTCGAGGTGGCCCACGGCGTACTGCGGCAGCGCGCCGCCCCACCGCTGCACGTGGACGTCGACGGGACGCGCGGTGATGCCGGCCATGGCAGCGAGGTCGGCGAGCGAGACGCGGACCAGCCCGTCGTCCGTGGCCTGCAGGGTCGCCTCCTCACCGTGGCGGCCGAGGGAGGTCCGCAGCACGACGACGTCGGGGTCGAGGGCGCGCACCCAGTCCCACTTGGCGAAGGAGAAGGTGGACGCCTTGATGGTGCGCCGCTCGACCGGCGGCACGAGGAAGCCCGACCGCTCGAAGAGCGCGTCCGGCACGTCCTGGGCACGGAGGGCGAGGGTCACCACCGCGACGCTCGCCGCCCCGATCCCGGCGAGCCCCGCGGCACCGTCGGGCACCTCGTCCACCAGCAGCCGGGCCGTGGGCGCGGCGGGGGTCGCGAGCACGACGGCACCCGCCTCGACCGTCTCGGCGTGCGTGGTGGGCCCGACGGTGAGCGCCCAGCCCGTC
>Ga0190275_10002209_pt1 | contig 14060 bp, 14 predicted proteins | sample Popmic550T_FD_133745 | JGI IMG/M metagenome (GOLD analysis project Ga0190275, IMG submission 133745) | Populus adjacent soil microbial communities from riparian zone of Yellowstone River, Montana, USA - 550 T | ecosystem: Environmental > Terrestrial > Soil > Riparian zone > Trees stand | place... | reverse complement strand
GCCGAAGTCCGCGTCCTCGGAGCGACCCACGTCGCCACGTCGGGATTCATCGAACACGCCGCGGAGCTCCCGAAGGACCGGCCGCTCCTGATCATGTGCGCAACCGGCGTCCGCTCGGCTGCTGTGACTGGCTACCTGCTGCGCAGCGGCTGGACCGACGTGACGAACGTGGATGGCGGAATCGTCGCCTGGCAGCGCGCCGGGCTGCCGGTCGAACGGGGCTAGGCTCCAGCCTTTGCCATTTACGCACCCGACGCGTACTAGGCGTGGATTCGGGCCTGCTTGCAGATTGAGTTAGCCGAGGCTATCCGACGCCCTCGAGCCGAGGGAATGGCGGCCTAGTACGCGCCCCATGCGTATATGGCACGAATCAGGGCCGGGCGCGGAACGATCAGGACCGCCCTGTTCGCCCGCGGCGGCGCCGCTCGACGAAGCGGTTGATGAACGCGCGGGTCTGCTCCTGGTGGGCATACGCCCAGCCGATGATCAGCAGGATGATGAAGTTCACCGTCCCCACCAGCGCCGCGTTCATGTAGCCGAGCTGCTGCCCGATCTCGCCCTCGATCTTCAGGGCCGGGACCGTCGCGCCCGCGATGCCGAGCTGGAAGAACGGGGCCTGCGGGGCGAGGCTGGAGCGGACGCTCGAAGCCAGGACCTGCGACCCTTCGGCGCCGGTCGACGTCCCCCCGATCAGGATCACGTTCGGTCCCGTGAGCAGAGGTGGAGCTCCCTCGAGGCCGGGGGCGGGCAGGTCGCCGACGTCCAGGTGCTTCCACTCCGGGATGTTGCCCTCGCTATCGGGGACGGCCCAGTAGGCCTCCGGCCGCGAGGTCGTCCCGTCGCTGCCGCCGACGAGATACAGCGTGCCGCTCGAGCCCCAGCCCGAGGCGTTCGTCCGTGGCGCGGGCAGGTCAGCTTCCTCCTGCGTGGCCCAGGCAACGACCAGGCCCTCGTCGGGGTTCTCCGGCTCGCCCGGACCCGGCGGCAGTCCGAACTCGCCGCGCTGGATCGTCGCGACCGGGTTGCCGTCGGCCCCGGTCCCCCCGTACATCCAGACGTAGGCGCCGGTCGGCACGATGTCCGCGTCGGTCACCGGGACCGAGAGCTGGGCGACCTCCTGCCATTCGTCAAGCGTGCCCTGGTCGTTGAAGGGCGCTTGCCAGGCCGTGCCGGACACGCCGTCCGGGCCGGTGCCGCCCGCGAGGACGAGCCCGGTTGCCGTCGCCGCGACGCCGGCCCCGGCACGCGGCTCGGGCAGCGTCAGCGTGTCCTCGGCCGCCTCCCATTCGCTGAGCGCGCCGGTTTCGGGGTTCGGCCTCAGGACGAAGACCGTATCGGTGGGATTCCCGTCGGCGTCAAATCCACCGAAGACGTACACGTTGCCGCCTTCGACGAGCACGGTGGCATTCGTCCTTGCCTCGGGCAGGGCCGGCCCCTCTTCCCAGGCACCGAAGTTGCCAACCGGGATGGCCTGGGCCACGAAGACCGTCGACTGGGCGGTCTCCCCGTCGCTGCCGCCGACATACAGGATGTTCTCGCCGACCTGGGCCGCTCCGCCGTCGGTGCGTGGTTGCGGCAGGGAGAGGTTGACGGGCTCGGTCGGACTGGGATGCCACGGCGTGAGTGCCCCGACCGGCGGCGGGCACGGCAGGTTCTCGTTGGGCACCGGCGGGCAGAGGTTGATCGGCGACCACACGAGGATCCCGAGGTCGATCGTCCGGTTGACCGTGAAGTAGTAGGCCCGGTCTGGCAGGTAGCCGAGCATGAAGATGATCACGATCAGCCAGAAGCCGGCCTTCAGGCCGGCCCACGTCCAGCCCGCGGCGTCGAGCAGGCCGAACAGGACCCGCCGTCGCGGTACGGTCGCGCCGGGTCCGAGCGCCTGCTGGGCCATCGTCCTCCGTCCTGCCTACTGGGCCGTGAGCGTGCCGGTCATGTTCGGATGGACCGAGCAGAAGAAGGTGTACGTGCCCGGCGCCAGCGCACCAACCTGGACCTCGCGCACTTCCGGGCCGGGGAACGGCTGGCTGTCCACGATGACGGCGTTGCTGGCGTCGCGGATGTCGACGTCGTGCGGCACGTTGGCATCCTGGTTGTCGAAGCTGATCGTGAAGTCCACATTGGCCGGCGCCAGGACGTCGGTCGTCGTGAACTGGATGCCGGACGCGACGATCTCGACCGACTCGGTGGATGGCGCGCCGGAAGGTGCCGCCGAACCGGACGGACCCGGGGACCCGCCGGGTGCTGCCGACGCGGGCGGCTCACCCGATGCCGGTGGCTCACCCGATTCCGACGGCGCCGGTGAACCCTCGGCGAACTCATCGGCCCAGCAGGCGGGGAACGGCGTGGCGTTCGCCTCCGGCTCGTAGTTCGGGTCCACCCAGCCTGTGAACGTCTCGACTTCACCCGTGACGGGGTCGATCCGGGGCTCCATGAGCTCCGGGTCGCGCTTGGTGAAGGTCTGTGTGTTCTCGGCGCGGATGAACGCGATCACCTCCTCGATCTGGATGTAGTTCAGCGGACCCGGAGGGTCTCCTTCATTCGACCAGATCGGCATCTGCGAGTCGGCGTTTCCGCAGGCATACCGCCCGCCGACGGTCAGGATGTTGTGGAGGTACGACTCGTTGAGGTGCTGGAACAGCTTGTCCTGGCGGTTGAGCACCGGACCGATGCCACCTTCCCCGTCCACGCCATGACAGCGCGCGCAGTTGGCCTCGTAGATGTTGTAGCCCCGCTCGACGGACAGGACCTGCTGCGCTTCTCGCTCTGTCTCGAGCCGTGATGTGGTCACGCCCAGCGGTCCGCCCAGCTCGTAGAACCAGTAGAGGGCCACGAACAGCACGACGATGACGACGGCAAGGAAGCTGACCCACCGAGCGTTCGACGACTGGCGGACGATCTGCGCCGCGCGCTCGGGCGTCAGCTCGAACTTGCGCGTGCCGGGCGGCGACGTGAAGCGCTCGACCGGAGCCGGCTGGGTCTCGGGTCGCGGGGCGGGCAGCCGTTCTTCCGGACCTGGCTGGCCGGGTTGGTCGGTCATCGGGGTCCTCGATGGGAGGTGATGGGCACGGTCAGATACAGCCCGTCGGGGCGCGCGGCGGGATGATGCCCGGCTGGCCGACCGCCACCGGCAGCGGCCCGAGCGTTATGCGACCGGTGTCGATCGTCAGGATCCCATCGCTGTCGACGGTAACCGCGAAGCGGTCCATGCCCCGAGGCGCGGGGCCGTATTGCGCACCGTCGGCCTTGATGCCGAGCCGGTCATAGCGGGAGCCGTGGCATGGGCACTCGAGCCAGAAGTTGCGCAGGCACGGATTCGGCTTGCAGCCGAGGTGCGGGCAGCGCTGGTACATAGCGCGGACGTTGAGCGTGGTCCCGTCACCGGTGTCGTCGAAACCGGGAAAGAACTGCTGGCGGCCCGGATCGATCAGCGCGACGAACGCACGGGCGTCCGGGAAGTAGGCCGGAAAGCCCTCGTCGATCGGCAGGCTCGCGTTGAGCAGCTTGATGTCGTCGAGCGTCCCGATCTCGATCGGCGCGCCGAAGCCACCACGCAGATTCGGCCAGATGAAGCCGATCGTGCCCGCGCTGATCTCGAGCAGCCACAGTCCGACCGTCGCACCGAGTGCCCCGCGGAGGAGCTGACGGCGCGACAGACCCTGGACTTGTTCGCGTCGGAGGGCCTTGATGGCCTCCTTCGTGAGTGCCCCCGGCTTGTCAGCAGGTTCGACGGCGTAGTTGCTCATCGGAAAAGCGGAATTCCTCTCACAGTGCGAAATGCAGCCCTTCGGAGCTGTTCTCGAAGAAGGGCAGGTACGGGATGACGAACGAGTAGCCAGGACCTCGGAAGAAGATCCCGATGAACGTCAGGACGAGACCGAGGATGCAGAACAGGGTGAAGAGCATCACGGCGGTCTTGCGCTCCGAGGGCCGGATGGCCTGGACGTTGCCGCGATCGATGTACGGGATCGCGGCCGCGCCTACGAACACGAAGCCGGGGACGAGGACGCCCGCCACGACCGGATGGAAGTAGGCGAGGAGCTCCTGCAGCCCGAGGAAGTACCACGGCGCCTTGGCCACGGCCGGCGTGACGTTGCCGTTCGCGAGCTCCTCGAGCGGGGCGTTGATGAACAGGCCCATGAGCAACAGGAAGATGCTCATCACGCCGGCCGCCAGGAACTCGATCGAGAGCAGGTGCGGCCAGGTCATGACGGTGTCGTCCGGTTCCTTCTGGACCCGGACCACGGCGTCCTGCTTGACGAGCGCGAGCAACCGGTACGGCCGTGCCGACATCGGGACGCGCTGCTTGTCGATCTCGGTCCGCCGCGCGGGGTCGACCGGCAGGACGATCCTCCGCTCAGGCGGCTGCTTCGTATCGGTCATCTACAGCGGCCCGCTGATTCCGCCGTCTTTTCTGATGCGCCAGAAATGCACGGCCAGGAAAATGGCACCGACCAGTGGCAAGACCATGATGTGGAGCACGTAGAACCGCAGAAGCGTGTTCTGGCCGACCTCGAGGCCGCCGAGCAGCATCCGGTTGATCGGCGTGTTGAACAGCGGCACGTAGCCGCCCATGTTCGTCCCGATCGTGATCGCCCAGTAGGCGATCTGGTCCCACGGCAGCAGGTAGCCGGTGAAGCTCAGCAGGATCGTCGTGAACAGCAGCACGACGCCGACCACCCAGTTGAACTCGCGCGGCGGCTTGTAGGCCCCGTGGTAGAAGACCCGCATCATGTGGAGGAACACGAAGAACACCATCAGGTGCGCCGCCCACCGATGGATGTTGCGGGTCAGCAGTCCGAACGTGACTTCGCTCTGGATCTCGAGGATGTTCGTGTACGCCAGCGTCGCCGACGGCACGTAGAAGAACATCAGGTAGACGCCGGTGACGGTAAGGACGAGGAACAGGAAGAACGACAGGCCGCCGAGGCAGAACGTGTAGGCGAACTTGACGGCGTGCTGGCGGACGCGGACCGGGTGGAGATGCAGGAAGACGTTGTTCATGACCGCGTACGCCCGCGACCGCTCGTCGCGCGGGTACGGGTTGCGGAACAGCGATCGCCACAGCGCGCTTCGGCGGATGCTCTGGTCCACCCGCTCGAGGAAACTCACCGGGCTCCTCCTGCGATGCCGGACCAGCCGGCCAGTTGCGCGTCTCGGTACGATTCCTTGTAGAGCCGTCCGTCGGACGACACCTCACGCAATTCGAACCGTTCCATCGTAATGGCGTCGAACGGGCATCGCTTGACGCACAGAGCGCAGCGGATGCAGCGCTCCTCGTCGAGGATCATCGCCGCCCCCTGGTCCCAGCCGTAGGCCTCCTCGAGCTCCGGCAGCAGGCCCTCGGACTTCATCTGGTTGACGTCGATCATGTGGATGACGCCCTCCGGGCAGACGTCGGCGCAGGCGCCGCACAGCACGCACCGGAAGGGGTCGAACCAGATGTTGTAGTTGCACATCAGGCAGCGGGTGGACTCGGCGACGGCCTGGTTCGCGTCGTACCCGAGCTCGACCGGCGTGTTGAAATTGACCTCGGGGTCGGTCGACGGCATGCGGGCCTGCAGCTGCACCATCGGGATGTGCTGACGGGGCAGCACGTCGTAGTACTCGGGCATGTCGTGGCGCCACGAGCTGGAGATCCGCACGTGGGGCGTGACGGTCACGTCGGTCCGGCCGGCCAGGTAGCGGTCGATCGCGTAGGCGGCCTTCTTGCCGTGCCCGGCCGCCTCGATGAGGGTCGTCGGGCCGGTGACGAAGTCGCCGCAGGCGAACACGCCCTTGACGTTCGTGGCGTACGTCGCGGGATCCACCTTCACGCGACCGCGCGCGACCTCGAACGTGGACTCGACCGGCAGGAAGGTGAGATCGGCGGCCTGCGACACGGCGGGGATGACCGTCCGAGCCGGGATCATGAACTCCGACCCCTCGATCGGGATCGGCGAGCGGCGGCCCGACGCGTCGGGCTCGCCGAGCCGGTTGCGGATGAACCGGACGCCGGCGACCTTGCCATCCTCGCCGAGGATCTCGATCGGGCTCGCGAGGAACTCCATGCGGACGCCCTCGCGCTCGGTCTCGCCGAGCTCCTCCTCGTCGACGACCAGCTCCGACCGGGTGCGCCGGTAGACGATCGAGACGCGCTCGGCGCCGTGGCGAAGGCTCGTCCGCGAGCAGTCCATCGCGGTGTAGCCGCCGCCGATGACGACCACGTCGCTGCCGACCTCGAGCTCCTCGCCGAGGTTCGCCTTCTTCATGAAGTCGACGCCGTACTGGACTCCGTCGAGGTCCGCACCCGGGATGTCGAGCGCCACCGCGTCCATCGCGCCCGCGGTGATGGCCACGGCGTCGTAGTCCCGCTGCAGCTGCTCGAACGGGATGTCCTGCCCGATCTGCGTCCCGTACACGAACTGGACGCCGAGCCGCTCGACGAGCCGCACGTCCATCTCGATGGCCTCGCGCGGGAGGCGGAAGGCGGGGACGCCGATCAGCATCGTCCCGCCCGCGTACGGCAGGCCGTCGAAGACGATGACGCGGTAGCCCTTCATCGCGAGCTCGCGGGCGACCGACAGGCCGGCGGGTCCCGCGCCGACGACCGCAACCCGCTCCTCGCGGGTCTCGATGTCGGGCATGACGTCGGGGATGCCCGAGGCCTCGTGCCACTCCACGAGGAAGCGCTTCATCGCGCGGATCGCGAGCGGGCGGTCGATGTCCCCGCGGCGGCATGCGCGCTCGCACGGGGCGGAGCAGACGTACGAGCACATCGCCGCGACCGGGTTCGGTTCGCGGCTCAGGATGTAGCCCTCCTCGAACCGCCCCTCAGCGGCGAGGTTCAGGTACCCCCTGCAGTTGGTCCCGACCGGGCAGGCCTCCTGGCACTCGATGTTGCACTGGAGCCAGGATGCGTCGACCGGCTGGACGAGGAATTCCTGGGTGGAGTCGATGACCAAGCGGAATTCGTTGCCTTTCCCTTGTGCGAGGCGCGGGGCGCGGGGGAAACCGGACAAAGGGGACGACCGGCTTCGAATCTACCACCGGCCCTCGAAGGGCTGCAAAGACGGAACGCGTGCCGCGCCTGGCATCTCGTGCATTCGCAGGTTGACGCTGGCCACGCTCGCAGCTACATTCCTCGACGGGGTGTGGCCTGCCCGGCCGAGATTGGACCGCTTGGAGGCTCGTTGGGCTTGACCGGACAGGAAGTTGCCTTCCTCCTGCTCGGCATGCTCGTGGGCAGCGGCATCGGAGCCACCATCGCCATCGTCGTCCGGCGCCGAACCGAACCCAAACGTGAGGTTCGCGTGACCGTCTCGCCCAATGCGATCCCACGGCGGCAGGCGGCGACGCTCTCGCACGACGGCAATGCGGATCCGTCCAGGCCGGCGCGCGGCGGTCCTGCCGACCCGTGGCCGGAGCTCGCCGCCGACGCCCTCCCCGCGCTGGAGGTTCGAACGCCTGTTCGGTCCTTCATCAGCCCGGCCCTCGCCTTTGCCACCCCGGGCGGTGCCGCGGGCACCGCGGGCATGGTCCCTGTCCCGATGGGCGGCGCCACGGGACGGGATCAGCTGCTCGGCTCGCTGACCAGGCGCACGCACTCCGAGATGAACCGACCCGCAGGGCTTCCGACGGCGACTGCCACCGCCGTCCTCGACCGCCCCGAACCGTTCACGCTGAGCGGCCTTCCCCCACCGACCGACGAACGGGGAGCCCCGCTCGCGGCGGCAGCGGCAGCCGACGCCGCGGACCCACCGGTAGCGCCGCTCGGCGCCCCTGCGCCGGACTCCCCGTGCGGCGAGTTGCGGACCGTCGCCGAGGAGCGCTGCGAGCTGGCCTCGCGCGCGCGCGTCGAGGCGGAACGAGCCCAGGAAACCCTGCGGACAGCACAGCGTTCCTACGACGAGCACCTGCTCATGGCCGAGCAGGCGACACGCGCGGCCGACCCGCGCACGATCCGCGCCGCCAAGGACGAGGCGCAGCGGATCTTCCGGGCCAAGCGGAGCGGGGCCACCAACCGCGAGGATGTCGACGCCGCCGCACGCGACTGGCTCCTCGAGATCAACCGCATCAACCAGGAGTCGCGCAGCGCTTCGTCCACCGCAGGACGCGAGCAGGAGTCGGCCGGCAACCTGGCAGGGTCGCTCGACCGGCTGACGGTCGATGCCGACGCCGCGCGGATCGCTGCGGAGACCGCCGACGAGGCCTGCCTCAACGCCCGTCAGGCCGCCGCGGACTGCGAGGAGTCGCTCCAGGCGCCAGCGCCGTCCGAGCCCGCGATGCCGTCGGGCGCGCCCAGCGGTCTGTGGACCGACGACCCGGGCATCGCCGTCGACCCTGGATCCGCGCTTGCGGCGATGACGGCGCCGACCATCTTCCGGCTGCTGCAGGGCGATCGTGTCGCGCTGGTCGCGGTCGTCGACCGGCTCGCCGGGGAGGACCCCACCCAACGGCGGGCCTGGCAAGCGTCGATCAGCAACCTGGTCGACGCGATCCTGTCGACCGCGATCGAGGCCTCCGCGCTGGAATTCCCCGAGGACCACTTTTTCTGGGGCCCGTTCGAGCTCGCCCAGTCGCGCGACATCGTCGCCGGCCTCTCCTCGCTCGGCTACCGCTTCGACGGCATGGGTGGATGGCTCGACGCCCGCGTCCCGTCCCAGCGCGACCTGGCGTTGGCGCTCGGCTACGCGGGCATGGACCCGATGCGCATCCGCCGCTGGCCGAACGAGACCGAGATGGCGGTGCTGTTCAAGGACGTCCGCGTCGCGGCCGCCGAGTACCTGGCGCTGTCGGCCGGCGACCTCACGCTCGGGGAGCTCGTGACGATGCTCGGACCGCGCGCCGACGCGCTGGCCGACGTGTGGAACGCGTGGGGCCGGATCCGGCCGCTGCTGCTCGAGGAGCGCTGACTGCCTAGGCGGACGTAGCCCGTTCCGGCACCGCCTCGGCCGCCGCCTCGTCCTCCGACTCGTCCTCGTCGATCACGATGAGCCGGAACGCCTCTGCCGCCGTGGCCCCGATCGGCGTGCCGGCCTCGGCAGCCCGGGTGCGCACGCGCCCGGTCAGCGCCTCGAAGTCGTCGATCTGGCTGGCGTGGGCGCGGAGCGCTTCGAGCTTGCGGTCCAGCGTCGCGGTCACGTCGATCCACACGTCAGGGTGGTTCGACCAGAAGAGGTACAGCCGCCGGACCCGGTGCGCCGCGAGGCCGTTGCGTGCGAGCCACGGGAATGCCATCGGGTTGCGCGCCGCCGGGTAGGCGGCGTCGACTGCTGCCATGCCCGCGGCGCGGTGGTCGGTGTGGTTCACACCGTGGGCGCCGTGGAAGATCGTCTCGGGATCGGTCGCGAGGACGGCGTCCGGACGGAAAGAGCGGATTTCGCGGACGAGGTGTTCGCGGAGTGCCAGGTCGTTGGCCAGCGCACCGTCGGGTCCGTGCAGGAACGTCACCCCGGCGTAGCCGATCACGTCGGCCGCGGCCCGTTGCTCCGCCTCGCGGACCGTCGCGAGCTCGAGCGGGTCGAGGTCCGGGTCCTCGCCGCCCTGGTCGCCGCTCGTACAGCACACGAGCCAGGCCTCCGAGCCTTCCGCGATCCAGCGGGCACACGTCGCGGCAGGCCCGAAGTCGGCGTCGTCCGGGTGGCCCGCGATGACCATGAAGCGGGGAGGGCGCCAGCCGTGATCGCGGTGCGGCCCGTCATCGATCATTTGTCAGCCCGCCCTCGGAGGATGCTCGGAAAGGTTGCGGCGGCTTGTGGCCGGAGCGTACTCTTGCGGCCGAGGCTTCGCTCGTCTCCCCCCACGAGCGAAGCCTCGATTGTTTGGTTGGCCACCTCGGCGGGCGCGGCTCAGTGCGCGCGAGCGGTCTGGAGCTCGTCGAGGGCGGCGAGCACGTCGGCGGCATGACCCTCGGGCTTGACCTTGGGCCAGGTCCGGGCGATCCGACCGTCAGGGTCGACGAGGAACGTGGTGCGAGCCGTCCCCCAGTACGACCTGCCGTAATTCTCCTTGAGGACCCACGATCCGTAGGCCTCCGCGACCTGGTGGTCTTCGTCGGCGAGGAGCGTGAACGGCAGGCCGAACTTCTCGCGGAAGGCGCGTTTGCTCCTGGCGCCCTGCGGACTCACGCCCCACACGTCCGCGCCACGCTCGTGGATCGTCTCGTTGGCGTCGCGGAATTCGCACGCCTCGACGGTGCAGCCGGGCGTGTCGTCCTTGGGATAGAAGTAGAGGATCGTCCACCGGCCGCGCTGATCCGACAGGCGATGGATCGTGCCCGACTCGTCGGCGAGGGCGACTTCCGGCGCGGCGTCGCCCGGTTCCGGAATGCTCATTCGACGAGGGTAGCAGGGGTTTCGACGACGAGGAGCCGGCCGGACCGGACGACCACGGCGGCGTCTTCGCTGACGCGCACGTTTGACAGGCCGCGCGCCGGACCGGGCGGCAGCGGCTCGTCGTCCAGTGGGTAGGCCAGGCCGTGTGTCGTCACGCCGGCGACGCCTTCCCCGTAGGGCAGCAGCGAGACGCGATCCCCAACCTTTCCCGGCAGCGGGAAACGCACCTCGCGCCCGCCGGGGCCCGGTGCTGTGATCAGCCGGATCCGCGCCCGCTCGTCGAGAAGGGCAGTGGGCAGGTCGCCGAGCTGTGGCATGGCCAGCAAACCGACATTGGCGATGGTGTGGTCGATGCGAAACCCGCCGAGGGCGCCGAGGATCACGACCTCGTCCGCTCCGCGCGCCAGGGCCTCGAGCACTGCCAGTTCGGTGTCCGACTCGTCCTTGGCTTCGGCGACCCGCCTGACTGTCACGCCGCTCGCGGCGAGCGACGCAAGCGAATCGGTGTCGATCGAATCACCGTCGCCGATCCACGTGTCGATCGTGAGGCCGAGGTCCGCGGCGTGGCGCGCACCGCCGTCGGCGGCGACCACCACGGCGGCTCCGTCGGCCCAGCGCGGCCAGGCGAGGTCGAGCCCGACACGATCGGGCCCATCGCCGTCCGCAAGCACGATCACCTTCATGGCCGACGATGCTACCGCGCGCCCGGTCCTCGGTCCGCCGCGGACCCGGTGCTAGACTCCGCCGGTGCCCGATCAGCCCGACCACGCCGCGATTCGACGTGTCCGCGACGCCGCGGAGCGCAAGGGCATCGCGCTCGAGGTCTCGACCTTCTCCGAGTCGACCCACACCGCGGCGGACGCCGCTGCGGCGCTCGGTGCCGAGCTGGGCCAGATCGTCAAGTCCATCGTGTTCGTCGTGCCCGCAGACGACGGCGCGCTCGAGCCGTTCCTCTGTCTCGTCTCGGGCGTCAACCGCGTCGACATGGCGCGGCTGGCTGCGGTCACCGGCGAGCCGTCGATCCGTCGCGCCAGCGCGCGCGAGGCAAACGACCTGACCGGCTTCACCATTGGCGGCATCCCGCCAATCGGCCACGCGAAACCGTTGCGCGTGGTGATGGACCCGGACCTCGATCGGTACGAGACCGTGTGGGCGGCGGCGGGCCTCTCCAACGCGGTCTTTCCGGTGCCGCCGGCGACGCTGCGGATCCTGTCCAACGCGACCGTCGCGCCGATCGCCGAGGTCGTCCGCCAGGCCGACCTGGAAGCCGCCCTCGGCGGCTGACCCTCGGCACGGACGGACGGCGACATGGCGGGCGAGCCGCACAACGCGGCGGTGACCTACCCGGGCGGCTTGCGGGCGCGCTGGCGGTGGGCGGGCAGCGGCCAGGCCCTGGAGGTGTTCGCGCTGACCGAGGCCGGCGGTTCGCTGGTCGACCTCGGCACGCACGTTTCGGCTGATCCCGACGCCCTGTGCCGCGCCGAGGTGCGAGTCGAGGGTCCGCGGGGTGCGTGGACGGCACGGTTCGCCTCGACGATCTTCGATGAGCCCGTCGGGCTCGCCTGGGACACCGCCGGCCTGCTCGTCGTGAAGTACGGGTTTCATACGTTCGGGCTGGACGCCGCCACAGGCGAGCTTCGCTGGGAGCACCGTTCGGCCACGCCGGTGATCGCCATCTTCGGCTCGTCGCGACTGCCCCACGTGCTGGTCCAGACCGAGATCGAGACGTTCGCGATCGAGGCCGACGGGACCGTCGCCTGGCGGGTCGCCCACTCCGACGTGGTGACGGCCGCCGAGCTGGTCGGCGGGCGGCTGGTGCTGACGAGCTTCGCAGGGCAGGTGGTCGCGCTTGACCCGAGCTCGGGACGACCTGCCTGACGGGTGGTGGGCAACCTCGCGCTGTGGATGGGCAGTGGATAACCGCGGCTCTTGCCCGGCAACTCGTGGACGACGGCCATTGACCGCGTCGCCCGGCGGCGGCTAGCGTACGCAGCAGCCCGGAGGGGCCGAGCGACACTAACGGCCGCGATCGCATCAAGGTCCACGTGTCGGGTAGGTTCCTTCGGGCGCTTTCATGCCCGGCGCTATGATCGCCGCCGTGATCCCCCTCGCCTTTCTCGCAGCCGGTCTCATCGCGCTCGCCGCAGGGGCCGTGGTGCTGCGCTCGTTCGGGCCGCGCTACCGGATCGGGCGCCTCCTCGCAACGGCGCCGCGGGTCACGGTCGCCGAGGCGATCCAGCTCGCGGACGCAGCGCCGCGCTACGTCGCGATCGCGGGCCGGATCGACGCCGAGGAGCCGTTCGAGGACGATGCGCACCGTCCGCTTGTCTACCGGCGCACCCGCCTCGAGCAGCGCACAGGTTCGTCGGACTGGACCGCGTTCGAGGACCATCGCGAGGCGGTCGCCTTCATGGTGCGTGAAGGCCTGGACGAGATCGGGATCGACACCGACGCGCTGGACAGCGGGCTGATCGTCGTCCGCCGCGAGGCCGTCGGGACGGCGGCGGACGTGCTGGACCGCGCCGGCGACCTGCCACCCGACACGCCGGTGCGGCTGCGGATCGAGCAAGTCTCTGCGGTCGAGCACGCGATGGCGGTCGGCGTGCCGCGCCGCGCTACCGACGGGGAGGTGCGGATGACCGAGGGCCTCGGGCGGCCGCTGATCGTGACCACGCTCGAACCTTCGGAGGCGATGCGCATCCTGGCGGAGGGCCGGACCGCGCGCCCGCTGGCCGCCGCGATCTGCCTCGTGGCCGGCATGGGACTCGTGTCGATCGGCGTCGCCGCCGCGATCATCGGCGTCGTCGTGTGACGCCTGTGGCGCCCTCACCTGTGCGCGCACTGACGGCCGCGGTCGTCGCCCTGGGGCTGTCGCTCGTCCTGGCCGCGGCGGCGGTGGCGGCGGAACCCGGCGCGACACCGGGAACGGGCGGCGACCCTCGTTCGCCCGGCCAGGGCCCCGGCCTGGTGGGTGATCCACTGTTCGCGATCGGCGCGGTCGTGCTGGTCGCGCTCGTCAGCATCGGGCTCACGCTCGGTTATGTACGCCTGACGGGTTCGCGCGGAGGCACTCGCTCCGGCTGAGGCGGGACAATGCACGCGCTGGGACCATCGGCCTATTGGCAAGAACTGTCAGGACGGTAGGCTCGGCGGCGTAAGTTCACATTTCCTCCTACGAGCGCGCGCCGTCCCGGATGCCTTCCGCCCTCCCGAATCGACCCATCGACGCCACGCTGTCCGTCACCAAAGCGGCACGGCTCCTCGGTGTGCACCCGAACACGGTCCGGGCGTGGAGCGATGCCGGACGGCTGCGTTACTACCGGATCAACCCGCGCGGCGACCGGCGCTACCGCCTGGGCGACCTCCAGCGATTCCTGTCAGCCGCGGCCGGCGGCACGGTCCGCGAGTCCCCGGGCGCGGGCCCCCGGCGGGACAGCCATCGCGCTGGCGGCGCTGCTCTAACGGCGGGCCTGACAGACCTGTCGGTGCCGGACGCGGACCTCGGGGATCGCCGGCTCGACCTGCCGGTCGTCGCCGAACTGATGCGCCTGGCGGGGTCAACCGGCGATGTCGATCGTGCCCTGCACCAGGCCGTGGCCGTCCTCCGCGATGCGATCGCCACCGAGCTCGTCGCCGTGTGGGAGCTGCTCAACCACCAGCTCGTGCCGCGCGCAGCGTCCGGCGCCCTCGCCGGCCGCCTCGTCGCCATGCCGCCGGACAGCGGCATCCTGGGTCGTGCCCTTG
>Ga0190275_10002208_pt1 | contig 14062 bp, 15 predicted proteins | sample Popmic550T_FD_133745 | JGI IMG/M metagenome (GOLD analysis project Ga0190275, IMG submission 133745) | Populus adjacent soil microbial communities from riparian zone of Yellowstone River, Montana, USA - 550 T | ecosystem: Environmental > Terrestrial > Soil > Riparian zone > Trees stand | place... | reverse complement strand
TCGAGCGGCGGGAACTCTACCCCGTACCGGGCGGTGAGGTTCGGCCGCAACCTGTCCACCACCCGGCATTGTTCGACCGCGGCCCGGCCCCGCGACTCCGCCTCGGCGATCCCGGAGCGCGGGATGTGGAACAGCACGGCGAAGCCCGACAGCGACCGGATCGAGTCACCAGCGACCCGCATCTTCTCCACCACGACCCGGCTCTCCCTGACGAGATCAGGATCGACGCCCAGAGTCGGCAGGAGGTCGATCCGCTTGGCGACCTCGGCAGGGTTGATGGGCAACGGGGAGAGTGTGGCCTTCATCCCGAGCCAGTACGTCACGGTGGCCGACGCAGTCACGCCGCCCGTTCGTCCTGCAACCTGATCCGCCTTCGCGGCGGCGAGGCTGGTCGAGGTGCGCTCCGCCTTGGTAGCGATCTCCCGGCGCAGCTCGTCACTGCGGTCCGTGCCGGAGACGGCACACCCGGCACACGCGACCAGCACCACCGCGAGCCTGTTCATGCCTGGACTCCCCCGTGGCCCGGATATGCCAAGGAGGACGCTGTCAGTCAAGGGCGTGCTGGAGGAAGGCCCAGGGATGACGTGCAGTTCACCTACTGTCTGGAGTGCGGGCAGATCCCAGGGGGGAGGTTTCCGGGGAGCAGGGTGAGGGCGTCGCCCTGCGGGCCGGCGTGTCCAGGACTCCGCTACGCTCGGTCGCTGCGCGACGCCTGCGGCTCCTTACCCCGCCTGACGCAAGTGAAACGACAACCTCAGCCCTTTCCAATGTCGCGTAGCATCTTGGACAGCGTGTTAAAGTCTGCCAGGCCCATGCGGTGCTCTACCTTCTTGCGGAAGGCAACTGCACCTTTAGTAAAGAACGACGTAGTAGCCACGATTCCTCTTGTCGCCCGCTCGGCGTCAACCACGCCGTGCAGCCCGCGAACGATCTCGACGCCAACCTTGTTGTCCTCCGAATACTTCTTGGCCTCGATCAGCGTGATCGTCTGCCCCACATCGTCACGGCGTGCAGCGAGGATGTCGAAACCGCCGTCTTTGCTCGGCGGTGTCAGCGTCGTCTTGTAGCCGAGGTTTTTGTAAAGACTTGCCAGCAGCTCCTCGAATTTACGGGGAGTCATGTCCCGCATTTTCTCGGGGTGCTTGGTCAGGTACTTGATAAGCTCGTCGTTGATGACATCCAGGTCGACGCGGATCAGCCGCGCCTGCTCCGCCGTCTTGACCAGGTTCTTGGACAGCAGAAGCTCTTCGCTGACGGCGCCTCTCTCGGACGGGCTGAGCTTGAAGAAGAAGTCCTCCAGGCCCCGGTCTGCGAGTATCTCGCTGATTGCCCACGATGCGTCGGGGTCGTCGATTGCCCCGCCGTCGAAGGGCACGTGGGCGTACCACTCCTGGTCGTATGCCTCGCCCAGGTGCGTCACCAGGTCGTCGTAATTCGAGAACTCGACTCGCCCTGCGTACTTTTCAGCCTCGTCGAGAGGGCCGACGTCGATGACCCCACGCACATCGTCAACCACGGCTTCGTCGAGAAGGTGGACGACCGCACGGTGGGCGGCGTCCTCCCAGGACGTGCCTCCTTCCAAATCCTCGTCGTCATCCGGGTCGTAGTATTCGTCTTCCATCGCTGGATCCCCTTGTACGAAGACTGCATCGAACGGTCATATTTTAGCCGACCGACGGGTGTGTGCCACCGGATTACTCCGCTTTCATACCGCTACTCCATTTCCACTGGCTTAATCCTGATCTCCCGCACGCCTCGCTCGCCAACCTGAACTCTTCAACCAGATAGCCCTTCATCCGGCTTCTTCCTGATAAGCATGTTGAGCTTGATCTCGTGGGAGCCATCCTCTCGGCAGACGGTCAGGATGGCATCATGCCCCGGAATGTCGGGCCGATACTCAAACCCTCGCAACATCGACGTTTCGGTATCTGAGTAATCGAACCCATCGGGAAGGGGCATCTGAGTGCGTTTCAGCCAGACATCGACCCCGAGGGAGAGTTGATGTACGAAACGTGGCCCATCGACGGTTTGGACTGACAGGCTGCCGCGTGGGAACGTAATGGAGATGTCGCGGCGGACGCGTGTTCCGTCCTCGGGTATCCCTTCGTGAAGGTTCCATCCTCCCTCTGTCCGCGCCTGTGTAAACACATCGCGGATTGAGAGGAGGCCAACATCCCCAACTTGCATGAAAATCGGAGCGCCTACGCTATCCTGCCGCATCTGTGTGACGACATCAGGATGAATGTCAGCCGGGGTGTCGTACTGTCCAATCCTAAGGGACACCACCTCGGAGAAGTCCACAAGCAACTCGATTCCATCGATCCGCAGCCAGTCTGCGATATCCGCAGTGGTGATCTCCTCAATGGTGCGGACCTCAATACCTTTCATCCGCGCAGTGGTCTTGGCAGGCTCCGTGAAGCCAGCGGCAGAGACTGCGATCGTCTTTGCGGCCCCCACCTTCTCACGTTTCATTGCCAGTTGTTCAATCCACATGTCATCCTGCACGTTGGCATGCTTCCTGCACTCAACTGTGATCAGAATCGGCACGGTTCCAATCTTGTATCGGATCGTCGCATCAACTTCCCGCATGCTGCCGGTCAGAAGATCGCGCACTCGGTCTGGCGACTCAACCTTGGCGCCCTGGGGTGTTACGGTCTGCTCGATGCGAGCGACCAGCAGCTCGAATTCTCTCCAGGCAACAGCCATCGACGCGTCCCGTGGGTAGGTCTCGACCCATCGGGCATTTTATCACGAGTGTGGGCCGCCCGCCATCCTCGCTGAGTTGGTGTCGCAGCAGGCGTCGCTGATGTCGCTGGAGGGCATGGCTCATGTCAAGCTCTCGACCATTCTCGACTACGCCAAGAAGCCCGCCGGTCGCTGAGGCGGCCGAATCTCCTCCCCGGCATCACCTCGTCACGGCCGCATTCTCGGACCGTCGGCGCTTCGCCATCTGATGTCACGCGCCTCGCGTGTTTCGGGGCGCCCGGCAACTACTTGACGCCGATCCCCGTCATGTGCGTGGTGTCCCCGCCGGGCAGCGGCACGTCACCCTATCCCCCGGTAGTACCCGCTTTTCCTGCCGCTGCTTCGTCCCCACCGACCCCTGCTGCCCGACCTGATCCCGTGCAGGTGATCACTTTTCTCCCTTCACGTCACGCCCCCACACGAAGACCGAACTGGGGAGACAGAAGCCCCAGCCCCTCCCGCCAAGAACAAAAGCCGCTTTCCGCGAAGGGCTGAATCCTTCGGCTTTTCTTCCTGTCGGGACAAGCACCCCGAGGCTTCGGATCGCTCCCCATCGGCTCCGCGGTGGAGCCGCACAACAGAAGGAGAACGACATGACAACACCCGCAATCAAATTCAGAGATGGCACGCTGCAAGTGACCGTGTGGCGCAACACCAGCACCGGCGGACAGATCTACTACTCCGTCAACCCGACCCGCTCCTACCGCCAGGGCGACGACACCTGGAAAGAGACCGATCAACTCAACGCGGACGACCTGCTCGGGATGGCCGAGCTTCTCCGCGAGGCTTACGTCTGGATTCGGATGCAGAAGCGGGCCGATGCCAAGGGCCGGAGGGAATCCCACCAGGCCGCATGACGGAGACGACCGGGCGGCTCGTTTCGGCGGGCCGTCCGACTATCAAACGGTTTGACAAACGAACACGGCCGCGCTACGGTGCGGCATCAACAGCAAGGAGGCTATATGACCGAACTTCGCGAGATTACCCACTTCCACCTATTCTGCGGCATTGGCGGTGGGGCCAAGGGGTTCAACAACGGCCAAGCCCGCGTCGGCAACCTGATGGCACGCTTCCGCTGCCTCGGCGGAATCGACAATGATCCGGCCGCCATCCGCGACTTCAACCGGCTTGCCGGGGTGCTCGGCACGCGGCTCGACCTGTTCTCGCGGGAACAGTACGTCGCGTTCTACGGGCAAGAGCCGCCCCTCGACTGGCGGGAGGCCACGCCCGACGACATCCGTCGCGCCGCCGGCAACGAGAGGCCGAACATCGTCTTCTTGTCGGCGCCGTGCAAGGGCTTCTCGGGCCTCCTCTCCGAGACCCGCAGCCGCACCAGCAAGTACCAGGCTTTGAACGGCCTGACCCTACGCGGAGTGTGGCTCATGCTCGAAGCCTGGGCGGACGAGCCGGTCGAGTTGATTGTCTTCGAGAACGTCCCGCGCATCGCGTCCCGCGGTCGGCACCTGCTCGACCAGATCGTCGCACTGCTCCGGCACTACGGCTATGCAGTGGCCGAGACTACGCACGACTGCGGTGAGCTGGGCGGGCTGGCACAGAGCCGGAAGCGATTCCTGCTGGTAGCTCGGCACCAGGCGAAGGTGCCGCCGTTCCTCTACGAGCCGGAGAAGCGGTCCCTGCGCGCCGTCGGCGACATCCTCGGGCGGATGCCGTTGCCGGGAGACGGGCGGGGCGGGCCGATGCACCGCGTGCCCTCGCTTCAGTGGAAGACCTGGGTCCGCCTAGCCTTCGTCGAGGCCGGCAGCGATTGGCGGAGCCTGAACCGCCTGAACGTGGTGGACGGGAAGCTCGCCGACTATCTGATCGTGCCGGACTCCCGTTGGCAGGGTGCAGGTCAACTCGGCGTAAGACGCTGGGATGAACCCTCCGGAACCGTGCAAAGCCAGAGCCTGCCGAGCAATGGGGCCTTCTCGGTCGCGGACCCGCGCTTCGAGCAGAGCGAGAAATGGACGGGAGGGCAGGCATACGGCGTTCGCGGGTGGGCCGAGCCGACCGGCACCGTCACAAGCAAGAACATCCCGGGCCAGGGGCCATACTCGGTTGCAGATCCACGTCCGCCCGAGCAGGCCTTCCGGAAGTACCAGGTCGTTAAATGGGGCGGTTCGGCAGGGACCGTCATCGGCGGTGATGACAACGGCGCGTACGGCGTTGCCGACCCACGTCACACGGGACCGGCCAAGCACAGCAACGAGTTCCGGGTCGTCCCGTTCGACGAGAATAGCTGCGCGGTCACGGGTGCACACGGCACCGGCCACTGCGTCGCCGACCCCCGGCCAAACTGGGAGAACCGCTACGGCAACCTCTCGGTCGCGGACTGGCAGCACCCGTCCAACACCGTCATCGCGGGAGGCAAGGGCGTGCAGGGTGGCTGGTTGTCCGTCGCTGACCCTCGCTGGCGCGACGAGGCCGCCGCCTACCTGACTGGCGGGCACTACGGTGTAGTCCCTTGGGAATCGCCGAGCGGCGCAGTTAGCGCCGCCGCGTGCCACGACAACGGCCGCTGGTCGGTGGCCGATCCCCGGATCGACAGCATCCCAGCGCAGAGCGAGCAACTGATCGCCGTCATACGCTCCCTGGACGGAACGTGGCACCGGCCCTTCACGACGATGGAACTGGCAGCGTTACAGTCCCTGATCGACCCGGAAGAAGTACTTGAGTTGGATGGCCTGTCAGACAGCGCGTGGCGTGAGCGGATCGGCAACGCAGTCCCTCCGGAGGCAGCAGCGGCCATCGCAGGGGTGATGGGCACGACCCTCCTCCTCGCGTGGTCAGGGCAGACATTCGTGCTGAGCAGTATGCCGATCTGGGTCCAGCAGGTTGCGGTCGGGCTAGCGGTGCAGCAGGGGAGCGCTGCATGACCCCGGCGGCATTTCGCTCCCTCGCCGCCCAGATAGCCGGCACTCGCTGGAAGACGCGCCTCGGACCCATGATCGGTAAGTGCCGCACCCAGGTGTGGGAGTACGCCACCGGCAAGCGAGAAGTGCCAGCGACGGTCGCGAAGCTGATGGCATTACTGGCGACGGAGGCAGAAATCGCGTGACCCGGCTGCGGGTCATTCCACTCACCTTGGCCGATGCCAACGCCTTCGTCGTTCAGCACCACCGGCATCACAAGCCGGTCGTCGGACACAAGTTCTCGCTCGGTGCGGCGAAGGACGGCGAGGTGGTCGGCGTCGCGATCGTGGGAAGGCCGGTCTCCCGCATCCGGGATGACGGGTGGACGCTGGAGGTGACGCGGCTCTGCACCGATAGCACACGCAACGCCTGTTCATTCCTCTACGGCGCTGCGGCGCGCGCTGCCTTCGCACTCGGCTACAGGCGGATCGGGACGTACACGCTGCCGAGCGAAGGCGGTAGCAGTCTGCGGGCCTGCGGGTGGAAGCTGATCGGGGAGCGCGGTGGCGGCGGTTGGTCGTGCCCGAGCCGCCCAAGGGTTGATCGGCACCCGACGGAGCCGAAACTGCTCTGGGAGTTGCCCGTGTGACAGATCCCACCGCGACGGTTCGCCCGTCGCGGAACTTGACGCCACCTTTCGCCGCAGTACACTGCGCCAGAAACCCACCCCACCAATCCCAGAGCGTCTTCATGCTACAGTTGCAGCAACGCCTGCTGAGCCCGCTCACGCCGCAGCGCCTGCAGCCGGGACGCCCGAAGCGCCCCTACGAGGAGAGGGCCGCCACGATCGGCCACCGGATCCTCAACGAGGACCGGCGAGCAGAAGATATTCCCGATGCCATCTTCGATCGCCTGGACTTGGTCATCTCCCGGGTGAAAGCGGAGGTCACAGTCGGGACCGTGACAACGGTCGAGGAGGCGCGCGACGTTCTGCGCAGAGTCGAGGACGTTGTGACCGCACAGAATTTCGTCTGCTCGATCCCCTATTTCCTGGTGACCACCTTTGCGGTCGGGCTGACGACTCGCGGGTTGGACGGGAGACTCACCTCCGCCCCGGAGAACGCTCTCCGTCGCAGCCATCTACTCGCGCACCCGGACGAGCAATTCTCCCACGTCGATTGCGACCTGAGCAGTCTGCTCTACCTCTGCATCGGTGAGGCGCTGAATCTTCCCCTCTGCATGGTCGAAGTTCCAGAGCACAATTTCGTGCGCTGGAGGCTCAGCCCCACCGTGCATCTGAATTGGGACACCAACTTCGGCTTCGACAAGTACACCGACGTAGGCTACGCCACGCGCTACGGGGTCAGCGCCGACCAGATCGTCAACGGCGTCTACCTCGCGGACATGACTTCCGAGAACGTCGATGGCTACTTCGCCTTCCTTCGCGGTCTGACTTTTCAGGGGGCCGGGCTCATCCCTGATGCGATCAGCGAGTACCGCTCCGCCGTGCTCCGCTATGGGAAGTCCCCCTCAGCCCGGAACAACATCGCGTGGCAGTACGTGTCCAGCCGAGACGCCCAGGCCATTGTCACCCCCGACGAGGCGCTCGGCATGGCGACCGTCGCATGCAACCTGGTTCGGTCAGACAGTTACCTCGACACCCTTGCCTGCGTATACGCGCAGAACGGTGACCGAGAAGTGGGACCTGCAGCCGATCATCGACCTTGGGATCGCGTACAACTCGAACCTCGCCACGGCGGACATGGGCGTGCCCCGCAGTTGGATCAGCCAGGGGTGCGATCCGTCGAAGGACTGCGTGCCAGCGATGGAGCGGTTGATCGCGTGGGCGAGGCGGAAGGGGAAGACGATTCACTGCTACAGCTACTTCACGAAGGCCGTGATCGAGGAGCGGGACAGACGGCTCGCGGCACCGAAGCCGAAGCCCGCACAAGCCGACGTGGACGCCCGGAAGGCGAAGAGCATCGCTTGGGCTCGGGATCGGAAGATCGCGTGCATCGGGATCGGCCCGGCCGAGTTCCGGTGGCTGGAGGAATGGGAGAAGGTGAACGGTCGGGCCAGCGCCTAGCTTCTCCTCGCCAGGCAATCCGTTTCGATCAGCTGGTTCAGCTGGCGGGTGCTTTCGGAAACCTCGACTTCTCAGCCGTGTACCGCCGCACCTCGTCCAGAAGACGATCCGTGATGAAGATCATAGTCTCGATGGCGTTCAGCCGCATATCGTCCGTCACCCTCTCGTCCGTGCAGCCGATGGATATCTGAATGCCCCCACCGACAGCAGCCTCAAGGCAGTGGAACACGTGCGTGTCAGATAGGTGGACATACCCGCAACCGTAATCGTAGATCTGACGCAGCCCGGGATAGTACGCTTCCAACTTGTCCACGAGATACGAATCTCGCATCTGCTTACCTTCGGCCGACTGGATCTTGTTAAACTGCTCGCCGCCCATGACTCGCCGGATGAATTCGGTAGGGTCGGCTACCAGAAACACCGCCGAGAAGCGAAGAAAGCTGTCCAGGTGAAGCCGGACAAGGTGCGCGGCGGACAGGTAGTTGTCTTTGATCGACTGGCTGAAACCTCGGAGAACCGACATCGAGCGGTTCAGAGCCGCGATTGCCCAGAGATCGGGGAAGAACAGATCGCCGTCATGAGCCTTCTGCAGCTCTAACCCGATGCCGGGATGCTGTTTGAGGCGTGCTTCGAGTTGCTCGAGAGCAACCTGCCAATTCAGCGACACGGAGTTCTCCCGTCCGTCACCGCCCGCGATTCACCATCCCCACAGACGCGGGACGGTCGTCCGGGGTTCGGTGGCCATCGAAGGATACCGTAACTCGTTGACAACTTCTCTGTATCCGGGCACAAAAGAGAAGCCCGCCGGACTAGGGAGCCGACGGGCGGTGCATCGTCTGTAGCAGCAGTCCGATGCGGTTGCTACCCCTTGTGCCACACCCGGCGCTCAAACGCAAGCAATAGATGTGCTGCTCCCGGCCTGATCGAACGCCGGACACCAAAACCGATTGAAGGCTCGTGGTGGTCTTTACCGGGCAACCGGGTTTCCGCCACCCCCGCAGGAGCGCGCACTCCGAGGGGATATACAGGGAACGACGAACGGTGACAGCAAGTGCCAGCGATGGCGGCCGGGGGGCAGGTGGCTCTGCCTTGAACAAGTAGTTCAGAACAAAAGCCCCTGGTAAACACGAGCGGCAGCCTGCGTGACCTGACAGCCGGAACGGTTCCCGAAGGGGATACCGGGGTCTTCCGGAAAGTGATCTATTGCCTGCTTTTCGGCGGGGGAAGCCACGGAACGTACTCCCCCTTCCGCTGGCGTTGCTCGTGAATCTTCTTTCGCACTTCTTCGCTTCGGCTCATCTCTGAACTCCCAGTTGGACGGTTGATCATGCCCTCGCGCTGGGGACGCAAGGAGCATGGTTCGCCTGATTCCGACTGAACGCCGCAGGCCCGCCAAATGTTGCGTTGGACACCGCAAGGAAGCGATGCGGATGACCAGCCTGCGGCATAAGAAAGGAATAAACGGCTCAGCACCAGATCATTCCGGAATCCAACCGTAGCGCCACTCGACGTGGCGCAAACCGGCTATTTGATTACGAACTCACATGCCCCCTTATCGAGGAGCGAGTACAGCATGCCGGGCCGAATGCCGAACAGGAACACCTCTACCTTGTACTTGCCTGGATCGAGGCAGGCCTGGAGGTTCAGGATGTACCCGAGTTCGTTATTCGGGTCGCCGTTCTTGAACAGTCTCGTACTGCTTGCTTCCCCGATTTTCTTCCCGGTCTGATCGCTGACCAGTATGTAAAGTACATACTGATAGAGCGTGGTGTCGGCGCTCCCCTGGGTTCCGAGTGCCGCAGATGCCCCGATGTCGATACCCAGGTCAGCGACCTGACCGACCGTGTACTCCTTACCACAGACGTTCGAGACACCGTTCACGATCTTTCCAGAAGGCCCCGTTCTATCGGCGGCAGCGGGCTTCAGCTCCTTCTTCTTGACTTCCGCGCGGACGGCCTTCAGCACTTCGAGTTGGTTCTCGATACCCTTCTTCTCCTGAGCCTGACTGGACATTGGACTCGCCAAGAGGGCGAAAAGCAGAAGCATCCAGATCAGGAACACGATCCTCGGGCACATGGCAACCTCGTGTTGGAGCCAGCTGCTCGGCAGAAGCAAGTCACATGACTGCGTAGCAAGCTAACGCGGCCCGGGACTCGACTCTGCCATCGGCAGCCGCCTAGCATGCTAATGGACATCGAGCCCAGTTGCAATAGACCGCGTCAGATTCACGGGAGGAGAAGGCGGGGGTTCACGAGTCGGTCAAACACGAGGCGCTTGCCAAACCCCACGGGTAGTGGCACACTCGGGTTCGGGAACAACGGGTAGGGGTGCATGACGCAGGACGAGTACATCGACCCGAAGCACTGGCTCCCCCTCGACCACCCGATCATCACGCCGGAGCGGCTCGCGAAGGGCGACCTCCGCTTCGAGGAAGCGCCCGAGGGGAAGATCGACCGCGGCGGCGTCCAGATCCGTTCCTACGGCGACCCGCTCGCCTTCTATGCCCTGAAAGGCGCCATCACCGAACTCCAGAGGGACGCCGGCGAGCGGCTGTTCACCCTGCACCACCACTCGTGGGCCGCCCGCTTCCGCACGATGCGGTTCGGCCAGCAACCGAGGGGGACCGACCTCGAAGTCTCCGCCCGTCTCGCCGTGGACTACCTCGCCGCCATCGACTCGGTCCGCGGCCAGCGGGAGAAGCGGGTGGCGTACAGCGTGTGCTGCTACGGGGAGTACGTACGGAACCTCGTCTCGGCGGGGAGCGAGCGCCACCGGCGCCGCACCGGGATGGACCTGCTGCGCGCCGCCCTCGACGACCTCGCCGAACACTTCGGGCTGTAAGCGGAGCATAAAAACCACTTGCGCCGTGGCCCGGATCGGGGCATACTTCGTCATCATTGGTCTCGTGTCACCACACAGCGCCGATCTCCCCCAACTCACCCCGCACGTAGCGGGGTTTTCTTTTTGCACATGGCCCAGGAACTGACGCCCAAACAGGAAACCGCGGCCCAAGAATACGTCGCTTGCGGCGACAAGAGCGAGGCCTACCGCCGCGCCTACGACACATCGGGCATGAAACCCGCGACGATCAACCGCGCCGCCTTCGAGCTGTTCGACAACCCCAAGGTTGCCGCAAGAGTAAAATCGCTGCAAGAACGGCATCTCAAGCGGCACGACACCAGCGTCGACCGCATCCTCAACGAATACGCCCGCCTCGCCTTCCTCGACATCCGCAAGGCGTTCGACGACGACGGCAACCTCAAGGCCATTCATGACCTCGACGACGACACCGCTGCTGCCATCGCGGGGCTGGAAGTCGAAGTGCGGCGAGTAGCGGGCGAGACCGACGAGGAGATGGAAGGCCAACCGCACGGCGGAGCCTTGAAGCGCCAGCACGGCACCACGGCCCGTCTCCACAAGATCAAACTCACGGACAAGAAGGGCGCGCTCGACTCCCTGGCCCGCATCCGCGGCCTGTTCGTGGACCGAACGGAAATCACAGGCAAGGACGGTGGACCAGTCGAACTCACAGACGCAAAGGCCGCTCTCCTCCGCGGAATTGTTCCGAACCCTCCCGGCAAGCGAGCAGATCCGACGGATCAATGAGCTGACCGACGAGGAGGCCGAGGCGCTCCTTTACGACTGGGGCTGGCACGCCCGCCCGAGTCAAATCGCCCCGCCCGACCCCTGGATCGTCTGGCTGATTCTCGCCGGCCGCGGGTTTGGGAAAACAAGAACCGGGGCCGAGCAGGTCCGCATCTGGGTCAAGAAATACCCGTTCGTGAACCTGATCGGGGCCACGTCCGACGACGCCCGCGACATCATGATCGAGGGCGAGTCCGGCATCCTCGCCATCTGCCCGAACGACGAGCGCCCGAAGTACCTGTCGCAGAAGCGGCAACTCATCTGGCCCAACGGGGCCAAGAGCCTGATCTTCACCGCCGACGAGCCGGAGCGCCTCCGCGGCAAGCAGCACATGAAGCTGTGGGCCGACGAACTGGCCGCTTGGCGTTACCCCGAAGCCTGGGACCAGGCGTCACTCGGCCTCCGCCTCGGGGACAACCCCCAGGCCGTCGTCACCACGACCCCGAAGCCCACGAAGCTGGTGAAGGAACTGGTCGCCGACCCGACCACCGTCATCACCCGCGGCAGCACCTACGACAACACCGCCAACCTCGCCGACGCCTTCATCCAGAAGGTGGTCAAGAAGTACGAGGGCACCCGCCTCGGCCGCCAGGAGCTGAACGCCGATATCCTCGACGACAACCCCGGCGCGCTATGGAAGCGGTCCAAGATCGACGCCCTCCGGGTGAAGACCGCCCCGCAGATGAAGCGGATCGTGGTCGCCCTCGACCCGGCGGCGACGAAGAACGCGAACAGCGACGAGACCGGCCTGGTCGTCTGCGGCCTCGGGACCGACAACCACGGCTACGTCCTGGCCGACCTGACCCTCCGGGGGAGCCCCGAGGAGTGGGGCCGCGCCGCAGTGCATGCCTACCGGCTGCACGGGGCCGACCGGATCATCGGCGAGACGAACAACGGCGGCGAGATGGTCGCCCACGTCATCCGCACGGTGGACCGTCTGGTGCCGTTCAAGGCCGTCCACGCCAGCCGCGGGAAGATCACCCGGGCCGAACCCATCAGCGCCCTGTACGAGCAGGACCGCTGCCACCACGTCGGGGCGTTCCCCGCCCTGGAGGACCAGATGTGCGAGTACGACCCCAAGACCGCGAAATACTCCCCGGACCGCATGGACGCGCTGGTCTGGGCGTTCACCGAACTGTTCAACGGGGCCTCAGAACCACGAATCAGGAGCCTGTAAGCCCGATGACACCCAACCACCACGCCCCCGTCTGATGCGCCTGTTCCGCCGCAAGGACGCCACACCGCCGCAGCGCAAGGGCGCGTCGTTCTACTTCGGCCTCGCCGCCCGCAAGGGTGGGCTGACGGGAGCGGCCTACGACCGGCTCGCGTCCGAAGGGTACGCCGAGAGCGTCATCGCCTACGCCTGCATCGCCCGCCTCGCCGCCGCCGTCGCGTCCGTCGAGCCCCAGCTCTACCGGAAGACCGGCCGCAAGCTCACCAAGATCGAGACCCACCCGCTCCTCGACCTCCTCGACACCCCGAACCCGGCCCAGTCGGGCAAGGAGTTCCTGGCCTGGCTGACCGCCTACCACCAGCTCTCGGGCAACGCCTACGTCTTCGGCAACGGGATCGACGCCAACCGCCGGGGGCAACTTCGAGGCCGTGAAGCTGGGCAAAATCAGCACGTAACTCAACGACTTCGCGGGGCGGGGCTAGCATCCCACATTTTTGAACACCAGGAAAAGGACTTCCACCATGAGAGACCTACTCAACAACATTCAGGTGAAGCGGGCCATCAGCCCGGTCACCCAGACCAACAGCGATACGGCGCTGGTGAGTCAGATCATCGACCGCCAGGGCTACGACACCCTGACGTTCCTGATCGCCACCGGCACCCTGTCGGACGCCGACGCCACGTTCGCCGTCACGATGGACGAGAGCGACGACTCCGGCCTGTCCGGGTCGAACTCGGTCGCCACCGCCGACCTGATCTCGCAGACCTCGGGCACCGCCGCCCTCACCGCGGCCGGGTTCACCTTCGCGGGCGACGACAACGTCCGGTCCATCGGGTACATCGGCGGCAAGCGGTACGTCCGCCTGACGATCACCCCGACCGGCAACAACTCGGGCTCGGCCCCGCTGTGCGCCATCGCCGTGCTCGGCAACCCGAGCCTCCGGCCCGTGACCCACGCGACCGCCTAACCAACTCGGGGGCGGGTAACACCGTCCCCACCTTTTTCCCAAGGAGGGGAACATGCCCTACGGACCCAAAGTCTACAAGGACACCAACGGCGACCGCATGGTCGTCGGCACCGGCGGGGCGCTCGACGCGACCCTCGGCACCCGAAAGAGCAACGGCATCGCACTGAGCGAGTTGAAGTGGGTCGACGTGACCTGCACGGCCACCCTGCTCGACGCTTCGACCGGCACCGGCAAGGTCAACGTCGTCTCCGCCGGGACAGGCGCGAACGCTACCGACCAGTACAAGATTCGCGACGTCCGCCTGGTCGGCGGCGGCACCAGCTTCGGCGCGGGCGGCGACCGCCTGCTCGACCTCACCGACGGCACCACCGTCTGGACCACGGTCGCGAATGCCGACCTCGAATCGGCTCCGGCGGCCTCCCTCGCATGGGGCAACGCCAAGGTACCGTTCCTGACCGGCACGAGCGACACGGCTTCCGCCGCGGGAGCCCAAATCTACTTCCAGTATTCGGGCGGCACCCCGGCCACTCCCCACACCACCGGCTCGATCAAGTTCTCGGTGTGCCTTGAGAAGGTCGCGTAGCCATGAAAC
>Ga0190275_10002207_pt1 | contig 14064 bp, 16 predicted proteins | sample Popmic550T_FD_133745 | JGI IMG/M metagenome (GOLD analysis project Ga0190275, IMG submission 133745) | Populus adjacent soil microbial communities from riparian zone of Yellowstone River, Montana, USA - 550 T | ecosystem: Environmental > Terrestrial > Soil > Riparian zone > Trees stand | place... | reverse complement strand
GGCACTACAGCTCGGCGAGACCGCCCCGGATTTCGAGGCTGAGACGACAGAGGGCAAGATCAGCTTCCATGACTGGATCGGCGACTCGTGGGCCGTGCTGTTCTCCCACCCGCGCAACTTCACGCCGGTCTGCACGACCGAGCTGGGCTACATGGCGAGCATCAAGCCGGAGTTCGATCGTCGCAACGTGAAGATCATCGGTCTCTCGGTCGACCCGATCGAGAACCACGCGAAGTGGGCCGAGGACATCGCCGAGACGCAGGGCACGGCGCCGAACTACCCGATCATCGCCGACAGCGACTTCAAGGTCGCGAAGCTCTACGGCATGCTGGCCGCCGACGTGTCGGGCGACCCGACCACCCGCACCCCGGCCGACAACCAGACGGTCCGCAACGTCTTCGTGATCGGTCCGGACAAGAAGGTCAAACTGGTGCTCGTCTACCCGATGACGACCGGCCGCAACTTCGACGAGGTGCTGCGCGTCATCGACTCGCTCCAGCTGACCGCGACCCACAAGGTCGCGACGCCCGCCCAGTGGAACGACGGCGACGACGTGATCATCGCCGGCTCGGTCTCCGACGAGCAGGCCAAGGAGACCTACCCGGACGGTTGGGACGCCCCGCGTCCCTGGTTGCGGATCGTGCCGCAGCCGCGTTCCTAGATCGACCTTGCGGGTTCCCGGTCTGGCTCAGGCCGGGAACTCGGAGTCGATCCCCTCGCGGAGCTCCTTCAGGGCGTCGCCGCGGACGCGCAGCTTGGTCGCCTTGTGCGCCTCGGCGTTGAGACCGGCGAGCTCCTCGGCGGCCGCGAGGCTCGCGGCGCGAAGGTCGCCGGCCGCGACGACCCGGTCGAGGTAGCCGGCGGCGACCGCGTCCTCCGGGCTGTACATCGTCGCGTTGACGACGGCGCCGCTGAAGTGGGCGGGGTGGAGGCGGTGGCGGGCCAGTGCGATCACGAACAGCGGTACGGTCAGGCCGATCTGCACCTCGTTGAGGCCGATCTTGAACGGGCCCTCGGTCCCGATTCGCACGTCGGCGGCGAGCAGTGGGAACGACCCACCCGCGATCGCATGGCCGTTGGCGGCCACGACGACCGGCGTCGGGAATCCGAGCACGCGCTCGGAGAGATCGGCCCCGAGGCGCAGCATCTCGACGATCCGCTCCGGCTGCTCGGTGAAGACCTTCAGGTCGAAGCCGGCGGAGAAGCGCCCCTCGCGGCCAGTCACCACGACGACCGCCTCGTCCCGCTCCGCCTGGTCGAGCGCGGCGAGCAGCTCGTTCAGCATGTCGATCGACAGCGCGTTGGCCTTGCCGTCGTCCATCGCGATCGTCGCGATCTGTCCGTCGAGCTCGTAGTTCACCAAGTCGGCCATCAGTCGTCTCCTCGCGTTCGGTCGGCCGGCAGCCTTGCATGTCGGGTTGGCGTAGGGGATGCTGGCCGCTAGCGTTGACCGCCGTGTCGCTCGCGCCGACTCCGATCACCGAGGAGCTCGCCGCCTACGTGGTTGCCCACGCCGGCGGTCGTGACGATGCGCTGACGGCGGTCGAGCGCGACACAGCGGCGCTCGGCGGGAAGGCCGCGATGCAGACGAGCCCGGAGCAGGCTGCACTGCTCGAGCTGTTGGCGCGGATGCCCCGTGCCGAGCGGGCGATCGAGGTCGGGACCTTCACCGGCTACGGGGCGATTCGCATCGCGCGCGGCCTGGCGCCCGGTGGCTCGCTGCTCTGCTGTGAGATCGATGAGCACTGGGCGGACGTCGCCCGCCGCAACGCCGACGCCGCCGGCGTCGGCGACCGTGTCGAGATCCGGCTCGGTCCGGCGCTCGAGACCCTGCGCGCCCTGCCGTCCGAGCCGGCGTTCGACCTCGCCTACCTCGACGCGGACAAGGCGTCCTACCCGGACTACTACGCCGAGCTCGTGCCGCGCCTGCGTCCCGGCGGCGTGCTCGCGATCGACAACGTCCTGCTGGGCGGCCGGATCGTCGACCCGGCCGAGGACGACAACGGCGCCCACGCCGTGGCCGGACTCAACGACCACATCCTCACCGACGACCGCGTCGACTCCGTGCTGCTCGGAATGGCCGACGGCCTGACGCTCGTCCGCCGCCGCGAGACCGCCGGTTAGCGCGAACGGCTAGCGCCGTCCAGATAGGCCTTGACCAGGCGCTTCGGGGCGCGCACGAGCCAGGCCTCGACGATCAGCTCGGTCAGGTCCTCGATCGCGATCGCGTCGAGCGGTACGAGGATCGCCGCATAGCCGTCGAAGTGCGGTGTCGTGAAGTAGGCCCCCGACTCATCGGCCAGCAGCGCCTCCTTCGCGCCCAGGTGCTCGACCCAAGCGCCGAGGATGTCTCCTTCCGGCGCGCTGTCGCCAAGCGCCTCGAAGTCAGCCCGCCGCAGCGGCCGCCCCCAGACGAACCCCTTGCCCTTCACCTGCCACTGGCGCAGGCCCCGCGACGTCCCCTCGCCGGTCTCCGGCAGCTCGAGCGCGATCCGCGCGACGTCGTCCCAGGTAGCCATCGGTAGTGCTCCAGCCTAGGACTGTGACCAGTCGCCGCTACGCGATCATCGTTACGCCCTCTTTTAGGGGCGTAATAGCCTCATCAGCATGTAAAGACCTAAATACAGGGCTTAAGCTCTGGTAGATCGTGCTAATCTATAGCGTGTAAAGACCCTTACAGGGGACTTTACTCGTTTGTAAGGCATCAACGACCCATTTAAGGGGCTTTATGCGGATCGCGGCGCACGAGACTGACGACGCGGTGTTGGACGAGCTCGGCCAGCGGCTGCGCCGGACGCGACTGGAGCGCGATCTCAGCCAGGCCGCGCTGGCTGACGAGGCCGGGGTGGAGCGCAAGGCGGTTCAGCGGATCGAGGCGGGCGAGTCGGTGCGGATCGTCAGCTTCGTGCGGGTGCTGCGGGCGCTCGGGCTGCTCGACACGCTCGACCGGCTGGTGCCGGAGCCCACTCCCAGCCCGATCGAGTTGCTGAAGCTGCACGGCCGGCAGCGCCAACGGGCCAGCGGCGATCGAGGCGCGAGCCGACCCGGGCGGCCGACCGGCGGCCCTTGGCGGTGGGGCGACGAGGCCCCGGGTGATGGCGAGTGAGCACGACCGCCGCGGTCACCCTCTGGGGCACGCGAATCGGCGTCGTGTCGATGTACGACGATTCCGGTGTCGCGACGTTCCAGTACGAGCCGGAGTTTCTGGACAGCGGCATCGAGGTGGCGCCCCTGGCCATGCCGCTGAGGGCGGCCCCCTACAGCTTCCCGGCGCTCGACCCGGACAGCTTCCACGGCCTCCCGGGGCTGCTGGCCGACAGCCTGCCCGATCGCTTCGGCCAGGCGCTGATCGACGCATGGCTCGCCGGTCAAGGGCGAACGCCCGAGAGCTTCGACTCGGTCGAGCGCCTCTGCTACGTCGGCCGCCGCGGGATGGGCGCGCTCGAGTTCACGCCGAGCCGCGGACCGCGACGGTCCGACAGCGACGACCTCCATGTCGCGGAGCTCGTCGAGCTGGCATCCGACGTTCTCTCCGACCGCGAGGCGCTCGTCGCGTCGCTCGAGGCCGGCCATCGCGAGCGGGCGATGCGCGAGATCCTCAGCGTCGGCACCTCCGCCGGAGGAGCGCGGGCGAAGGCGGTGATCGCCTGGAACCCGGCGACCAACGTCGTTCGATCCGGCCAGTTGGACAGCCTCGGACCAGGCTTCGAGCACTGGCTGCTGAAGTTCGACGGCGTCGCCGGCAACCGCGACAAGGACCGCCTGGCCGACCCGAAGGGCTACGGAGCTGTCGAGTACGCCTACTCGCTGATGGCGCGCGATGCCGGGATCGAGATGAGCGACTGCCGGCTGTTCGAGGAGAACGGACGGCGGCACTTCATGACGCGGCGGTTCGACCGCGGCGACGACGGGTCGAAGCGACATATGCAGACGCTCGGGGCGGTGGCCCACTTCGACTTCAATCAGGCCGGCGCGTACTCCTACGAGCAGGCATTCCTCGTCTTGCGCCAGCTCGACCAGCCGACCGCCACCGTCGAGCAGATGTTCCGGCGGATGGTCTTCAACGTCGTCGCGCGCAATCAGGACGACCACGTCAAGAACATCGCCTTCCTGATGGACCGGCGCGGGCGTTGGAAGCTCGCCCCGGCCTACGACGTCACCTACTCCTACCGGCCCGACAGCAAGTGGACCAGCAAGCACCAGATGAGCGTGAACGGCAAGCGCGACGGCTTCACGCTCCGGGACTTCGACGCCTGCGGTCGTGCCGCGATGCTGCCGAGCGGCCGTGCGGGCCGAATCGTCGACGACGTCCGCCAGGTAGCCGCCGAGTGGGATCGCTACGCCGAGCTGGCGGCAGTCGACGAAGACCAAGCCCGCCGCATCGCGCCTACCTTGAGATTGACGTTCCCGACGGCGTGATCCCAGACCGACTGCCCTTCGGCGGCGCTAGGCCTCTTCGTCGACCGGAACCTCGTGCAGGCGGTGGCTGTCAACGTCGTAGACGAAGCCGCGCACGTTGTCGCGGTGCGGCACGAACTCCGAACGGCGGACGCGCAGGATCGACTGGCGCACGTCGGCGTCGGCATCGGCGAACGACTCGATCGCGAACGCGGGCGCGACGCCGGTCGCCTCTTGGAGCTCGGCGCGGAACCCGTCGTCGGTCAGCGTCTGCATGCCGCAGTCGGTGTGGTGGATCAGCATCACTTCGCTCGTTCCCAGCTTGCGCTGCGAGATCGCTAGCGAGCGGATCACGTCGTCGGTGATGACGCCGCCCGCATTACGCAGGACGTGCGCCTCGCCGTGGCCGAGCCCGAGCGCGGCGAAGACGTCGAGCCGCGAGTCCATGCAGGTGACGATCGCCAGCTTGCGTCGCGGGCGCACGTCGAGGTGCTGCGTCGGCAGCGAGTCCGCGAACGCCTGGTTGTTGGCGACCAGCTCGTCGATCACATCCACGCGCGGGAGATTAGTCCTCATGCTCGAATCTGCTGTTGCTCATCCGCATGGTCCGTTAGGCTCGCGCGCGCTCAGCGGGAGAGGAGCTTCCGCGCGTCGAGGGGAACGGGAACATGAAGCTGGTGATCGGCATCGTCCGGCCTGAGAAGGCCAATGACGTACTGGAGTCGCTGTACCGCGCCGAAGTGCGCGGCGTGACGATCAGCCGCGTGCAGGGTCACGGAGGGGAGCTCGACCGGGTCGAGACCTACCGTGGCACGACGGTGAAGATGGGGCTCTCGGAGAAGCTGCGCTTCGAGATCGCGGTGTCCGACGACTTCGTCGACGCGGCGGTCGAGGCGCTCTGCGCGGGTGCCCGGACCGGTGAGGTCGGCGACGGCAAGATCTTCGTGATGCCGCTCGACCGGGCGGTGCGGATCCGCACCGGCGAGACCGACGACGGCGCCGTGACTCCGGTGGCGAAGTGATGGGCGGGCTCGATACGGTCGCCGCCGCGGCGATCGACACCGGCGACACCGCCTGGATGCTGACCGCGACCGCGCTGGTGATCCTGATGACGGTTGGGCTCGGGCTCTTCTACGCCGGCCTCGTCCGGTCCAAGAACACCCTCAACACCTTCATGATGTGCATCGCCGCGATGGCCGTGGCGACCGTGACCTGGGCGGCCGTCGGCTACTCGCTCGCCTTCGACGGCGACGGAGCGATCATCGGCGGCTTCGGACACGCGTTCCTGCAGGGCGTCGACTTCGCGCCGCGCGACGGCACGACGATCCCGCACCTCGTCTTCTTCGCCTTCCAGGCGAGCTTCTGCATCATCACCGTCGCGCTCGTCTCGGGCGCGGCCGTCGAGCGGATGCGCTTCGGCGCCTTTCTCGTCTTCGCGGCGTTGTGGTCGGTGCTCGTCTACGCGGTCCTGGCCCACTGGGGCTTCGGCGGCGGCTGGCTGATGGCCAATGGCACGCTCGACTTCGCCGGGGGAATCGCGGTCGAGATGGGCTCCGGCTTCTCCGCGCTCGCGGCGGCGCTGGTCGTCGGCGCGCGCAAGGACTACGGCCGCCAGGCGCTGCTGCCGCACAACGCGATCTACGTAGTGCTCGGCGCCGGCCTGCTGTGGTTCGGCTGGTTCGGGTTCAACGGCGGCAGCGGCTTCGGCGTCGGCGAGGCGAGCATCCTCGCGTTCGCCAACACGCTGCTGGCACCGGCTTGCACACTCGTCGTCTGGTTCGTGCTCGACCTGATCCGCGGCCGCAAGGTGACCGCGATCGGCGCCGCGACGGCGATCATCGTCGGCTGCGTGGTGATCACCCCGGCAGGCGGCTACGTCAGCCCTGGCTGGGCGATGGCGCTCGGTGCGCTGGCGGCGCTGCCGTGTTACGCGGCGATCGTCTGGCGCCCGCGAACCCGCGTCGACGAGACGCTCGACGTGTTGGCGGCCCACGGCATCGCCGGCTTCACCGGCATCGTCCTGCTCGGTCTCGTCGCCCAGGAGTCTTGGAACGGCGTCTCCGACGGCCTGTTCTACGGCAACGCCGACCAGTTCCTGTGGCAGCTGATCGCGGCGGCCGCCGTTCCGGCCTATGCGTTCGTCGTCACGTTCGTCCTACTGAAGCTGATCGGGGCGGTCATGCCGCTACGCGCGTCCGAGCACGAGGAGGCGCTCGGCATGGACATCGTCCAGCACGGCGAGGAGGCCTACGTCACCGGCGAGGGCGCGATCCTGATCTCAGCCCCCGACGCCGCCGACACCGAGGTCGTCGTCCCGGTGGCGAATCCGGTCTAGGGAGGGGCGGCCGGCGTTCGCGCCGGCCGCCGCGCTGCTCACCGCGCGGTGTCTCCGGCCAGCGCGTCCAGGACCTCGCGTGCAACGAAGCGCTGCTGGCCGCGTTCGCCAGCGCGCGTGCGAGTGAGGAGCCCCTCGCTTTCGAGCCGTCGAAGGAGGCTGCCGGCCGTTGGCCGTGTCACGTCGAGGCGCTCGGTGACCATCCGCGCGGTCACGATCGGCGCTTCGCAGATCAGGTCCACCAATGCGATCGCGTTCTTGGCCGGGAATGACGCCGCACGCTGGCGATAGTCCTCGCGCAGGGATACGAGACGGTGTGCGCGATCCACGGCGATGGTCGCCTGGGCTTGGATGGCGTTGAGGAAGAGGTCGATCCACGTGGTCGCGTCGCCGCTGGCGCTTACGGCGCGCAGGGCGGCGTAGTAGTCGTCGCGGTTCCGCTCGAAGTAGGAGCTGATGTCGATCAGCGGGGCGGGCAGCCGGCGATGTGCGACCAGCAGGAAGACGATCAGCAGCCGACCGATACGGCCATTGCCGTCGAGAAACGGATGGATGGTCTCGAGTTGGTAGTGAAGCAGCGCGTTACGCACCAGCAGCGGGATTTCGCCGTCGTCGTGGGCGAAGGACTCCCAGTCGGCCAGCAGGTCGGGAAGTTCCCCGGGGGGCGGGGGCACGAAGCGGGCGGTCTCGATCGTCGAACCCGGTGCGCCGATCCAGTTCTGCGATGTCCGGAGCGCTCCCGGCAGGTGCTCCCGTCCACGAACACCGGCCATCAGCCGCTTGTGCATCTCGCGCACGAGGCGGGTGCTCAGCGGTAGCTCGGACTGCTCGAGACCCCAGGAGAGGGCATCGACATAGCCGAGAACCTCCTCGACGTCGGCGTTGGGCTCGCCCCCTCCAGCCTCGAGCTCGAAGACGTCTGTCATCGATGCGCTGGTGCCCTCGATCCGTGTCGAGAAGACGGCCTCGCGCAGTATGTACGGTCGGATCAGCAGATGCGGGTTGGGCAGCAGGCCGCCGATCCCGGCCAAGCGTCCAAGCGCAGCCTCGGCCTCGCCGAGTTGGGCGACGGTCGCCGGGTGGAGGTCGATCGCCCGTGGGATCGGTGCGGGGAAGTAGGCAACGTAGCCGTGCCGGCCGCTCGTGCGCCGTGCTTGCCCGAATCGCGTGCTTCGGTAGGCCCGGGGGTCCATCGACAGAGCCTATCGTCTATAAAGGGAAACGGCAATCTCTTTATAGACAAGCCGCGTGTGTAAAGCCTGCTTTAGGGTCGCGAAAGGGACAAGCCGAGCAAGCAGGGCAAGCAGGGCCAGGCCGTGGCCGATGAGTTCCGAGCCGGTTGGGAGTCCTTGCTTCGAGGGGGTAGATAGGGACATAGGCGACGAGAGGAGCAGGCGATGTTCGGCGACACCAAGGCGTTCAGCGGGTTCGCGGTCGACGACCTCGACAAGGCCGAGAAGTTCTACGGCGAGACGCTTGGGCTGAGGGTCTCTCGCGAGGAGCCGATGGGGTTCCTAGTCCTTCACCTCGCGGGCGACCGCGACACGTTGGTCTACCCGAAGCCCGACTTCGTCCCGGCGACCTACACGATCCTCAACTTCCCGGTCTCGGACGTGGAGGCTGCCGTCGACGGGCTCGTCGAGCGGGGGATCGAGATGGAGCGCTACGACGGCTTCGACCAGGACGACAAGGGCATCGCGCGCGGCGACGGCCCGGACATCGCCTGGTTCAAGGACCCGGCCGGCAACGTCCTGGCGGTGCTCGACGAGATGTAGCGACGATAAGTTCGTGTTTCGGCCTCGCGCGGGCGGGTAGCCAATCGCGCATCCGCCCCGTCGAGAGGAGCTGACGCCATGGCCGACGACTACGGCAAGACCCCAGCGCAGATCTACTCGCTGGTCTTCGGAGCGACGTTGCTGGTGGCGGGCATCGCCGGCTTCTTCGCCGACTCGTCGTTCGGGGACCTGGGCTCCAACGTCCAGGGTGACGACCTGATCGTCTTCGAGGTCAACGGCTGGCACAACCTCGTCCACATCGCCTCGGGCGCGCTCGGCCTGGCGTTGATGGGCTCGGCGGCCGGTGCTCGCCTGTACGCGCTCGGCTTCGGCGCGGTGTATCTCGTCGTGACGATCTGGGGCTTCATCGACGGCAACGACGTCCTCGGCCTGATCCCGGTCAACTCGGCCGACAACTGGCTGCACGTGGCGATCGCCGTGACGGGGATCCTCGCCGGACTCGCGTCCGATCCGCACCGTCGCTCGCGAGCCGCCACGGATGCGCGCACCGTCTGATCTTCGCTAGCTTCGTCGGTCGCGATGGCCGAGTTCATCTACACGATGCGGGAGCTGACGAAGGTCCACCCGCCGGACAAGAAGGTCCTCGAGGACGTCACGCTCGCGTACCTGCGCGGGGCGAAGATCGGCGTCCTAGGACCGAACGGCTCGGGCAAGTCGACGCTGCTGCGGATCATGGCCGGCGTCGACACGGAGTTCCGCGGCGACGCCCAGCTCGCCGACAACGCGACGGTGGGCCTGCTCGAGCAGGAGCCGGTGCTCGACCCGTCCAAGGACGTGCGCGGCAACGTCGAGGACGGCGTGCGCGAGTTGCGCGACCTGCTCGACCGCTTCAACGAGCTGGCGGCGAACTACTCCGACGAGACCGCCGACGAGTTCGCTCGCCTGCAGAAGGAGATCGACGCCGCCGACGCCTGGAACCTCGACACGCTGCTCGACACCGCGATGGACGCGCTGCGCTGTCCGCCCGGCGACGCGAGCCTCGAGAACCTGTCCGGCGGCGAGCGCCGACGAGTCGCGCTCTGCCGCCTGCTGCTCGGCCGCCCCGACCTGCTGCTGCTCGACGAGCCGACCAACCACCTCGACGCCGAGTCCGTCTCCTGGCTCGAGCGCCACCTCGCCGACTACCCCGGCGCGATCGTTGCCGTCACGCACGACCGCTACTTCCTCGACAACGTCGCCGGCTGGATCCTCGAGCTCGACCGCGGCCGCACGCTGCCGTTCGAGGGCAACTACTCCTCGTGGCTCGAGCAGAAGCAGGCGCGCCTCCAGCAAGAGGAGAAGGAGGAGTCCGCGCGCCAGCGCACGCTCGCCTCCGAGCTCGAGTGGGTGCGGATGAACGCGTCGTCGCGGCTGACGAAGAACAAGGCCCGGCTCGCCCGCTACGACGCGCTGCTCGCCGAGGAGCGCAACGTCAAGCTCGACAACGTCGAGATCCACATCCCGGCCGGCCAGCGCCTCGGCGACGTCGTCGTAGAAGCGCAGAACCTGACCAAGAGCTACGGCGACCGCATGCTGATCGACGATCTGTCGTTCAAGCTGCCGCCGGCGGGGATCGTCGGAATCATCGGCGGCAACGGCGCCGGCAAGACGACGCTGCTGCGGATGATCACCGGCGAGGAGCAGCCCGACTCCGGCACGCTGCGCGTCGGAGAGACCGTCGAGCTGTCCTACGTCGACCAGTCGCGCGACGCGCTCGACCCGGACAAGAACGTCTGGGAGGAGATCTCAGGTGGCGACGACCAGCTGACGATCGGCGACCAGAGCGTCAACTCGCGTCGCTACGTCTCGTCGTTCAACTTCAAGGGCTCCGACCAGCAGAAGAAGGTCGGCTCGCTGTCCGGCGGCGAGCGCAACCGCCTCCACATGGCGAAGCTGCTGCGCACCGCCGGCAACCTCCTGCTGCTCGACGAGCCCTCCAACGACCTCGACGTCGACACCCTGCGCGCGCTCGAGGAGGCGCTGCTCTCCTTCCCGGGCTGCGCCGTCGTCGTATCGCACGATCGCTGGTTCCTCGACCGCGTCGCGACCCACGTGCTCGCCTTCGAGGGCGACTCCAAGGTCACCTGGTTCGAGGGCAACTTCGAGGCCTACGAGACGTGGCGGCGCGAGCAGCTCGGCGACGCCGCCGACCATCCGCACCGCATGACCTACAAGAAGCTGATCGCCCGCGACTAGGCCGCGGCGACGTCGATCACCGACAGGAGATACTCGGCCGTTGCGTCGAGGCTGCCGTCGTCGGCCTCGTTGTAGCGCTCGTAGAGAGCGACCAGATCGGCGCGGGCGGCGTTCCACTTGCCCTGCGGCTCGAGCGCCGCCTTGGCGAGGATCGTCGGCCCGAGCTTCTCCTCGCAGTGCGCGACCCACGCCTCGACCGACTCCCAGGCGACGGAGACCGTGTGTCGCTCGAAGCTGGGCTCGAGGTGGGAGTCGGAGAACAGGCCGCGCACGTACTCCTCGTCGCCCCACAGCAGCGGCGGCTTCAGCTCGGGCGGTGGCGGCGGAAGGTGCGTGGCGATCGTCTTGAACATCTGACCGTTGAGGCCCTCGGCCGTCCATGCCGCGACCGCGATCCGCCCGCCGGCGCGGGTCACGCGGACGAGCTCGTCGGCAGCTTGCTGGTGGCGCGGCGCGAACATCACGCCGAAGACCGAGCTGACGCGGTCGAACAGGGCGCTGTCGAACGGCAGCGCCTCGGCGTCGCCCTCGACCCACTCGATCTCGACGTCGGACTCGGCGGCGCGCGCCCGCGCGGCCGTGAGCAGCTCTGGAACCTGATCGAGCCCGACGACGCGCGCTCCCTGCCGGGCGGCCGGGATCGCCGCGTTACCGGTGCCGGTCGCGACGTCAAGCAGATCCTGGCCCGGCTCGACGCCGAGCCGGTCGATCGTCACGTCGGACGCTTCCTGGATCGTCGTCGCGATCGCGGGGAAGTCGCCCGCCGCCCACATCGCGCGCTGACGCTGCTTGAACTCGTCCGCTGCGTTCACCGAAACTCCCTCTCTAGACCTCGACGACCAGCGTAACCGGACCGTCGTTGACAAGCGAGACATCCATATGAGCGCCGAACACCCCGCCGGCGGCGCCGAGCCTCGCGCGCACCCGCTCGTACAGCGGCTCGGCGACCTCGCCGGGCGCCGCCTGTCCGAAGCTCGGCCGTGTTCCCTTGCGCGTGTCCCCGTAGAGCGTGAACTGACTGACGCAGAGGATCTCGCCGCCGCTGTCGGCGACGGAGCGGTTCATCTTTCCCTCGCCATCCTGGAACACCCGCAGCGCCAGCAGCTTCGCCGCCATCCGATCGGCGTGGCGCTCGGTGTCCTCCTGGTGGACACCCAGCAGCACCAGCAGCCCGGCACCGATCCGTCCGACCGTCTCGCCGTCGACCGCCACCGACGCCTCGCTGACGCGCTGCACCACCGCTCGCATGCGCGCAAGGCTAGTCAGCGTCACCAGGGGTAGCCTCCGCGCCGTGGGCCTGCTCGACGATCTGCTCGGTGACGCGCTCGGCAACCTGTTCACGGGGGGTCGGACCGACAAGAAGCTGCAGCGCCTGGCCGAAGGGGGAGAGCTCATTCCCGCGGCGATCTACGCGATCCGCGTCATCCACAAGTCCGACAGCGCCGACGAGTGGTACTACGGCCTCGACATGGTCACCCGGGGTGGTCCGCTGCGTGCCACGGTGCGGCAGCAGCTGATCCCCGATCCGTGGCGGGCGCCGCTCGGCGCGCGCGTCCGCGCCCGGCATCTCGACGGGAGGGTCGCGATCGACTGGCCCGCGACCCTCGACGAGGCGGGCGTCGAGCACCAGGCGACGCTGATCGCCGGCAAGACCTTGAAGAAGCCACTCGAGCCGGGCATCCACGACAACAACATCGACAAGCGGAGGCTGCGCGACGGGACACCGGCCGATGCCGACGTCGTCGCCAGCGAGCCGGTCGTGGTGATGGGAATGGCGACAGAGAACCGGCGGCTCGAGCTGCGTGTCGACGACGGCGCCGGGTCGCGCACCGTCGTGCTGAAGCGCGAGCTGATTCCGCCTTACGCCGATCTGCTCGCGCGGGTCGGCGGGCGCCTCCCGGTCGCCGTCGACCCGAAGCGTCCCGATCGGGTCACGATCGACTGGGCGACGGCTGCCGAGCGGGCAGCCGGGTCAGCTGTCGTGCGGAATCCGGCAGACGCGTAGATCGACGCGCGGCGTCGCCGTCGCCAGGAGTGGCAGGATGTGGGAATGCCCACTCCTCCCAGCGGACGCAGCGTCAAGATCGACCAGGACGAGCGCGGGGGCTGGTCCTCGGACCGCCCGCGCCGCGACGGGGCGCCGCCGCGGCCGGCAGACCTGTCGGTGCGCTGCCGTGTGCTCCGCCCCGCGGAGCTGCTGCGCTACTCGCCGGGCAGTCTGGTGATCGTCGTCGCGCCCGCGGTCGAGGAGGGCGAGCGCTTCGCCGAGCGGCTGATCGAGGAGCGCGGAGCGCTGCTGTCGCCGGCCAAGGTGCGCGGCCTGCTCGCCGGGCGTGTTGCCGACGACGAGGTCGATGCCCGCGCCGCCGAGCTGATCGAGGCCGCCGCGCTCAAGCGGATCGAGGCCAAGGAGAGCGTCGTCGTCGTAACTGGCGAGATCGGCGCCGACGTACGCGAGCGGCTGGTTCGGCCGGCCTCCACCCAGAAGCGGCCATGCCACGTGATCCTCGTCGAGCCGGCGCGCGACCGGATCGACGAGGAGGACCGGCCGGCGCTCAACAAGCTGCGCACCGCGCTCGACGCGGGCGATCTTGGAGCGGAGGGCTTCAACACGGCCCTGCGACTCGGACCCGGATCGGTGGGGGACGTCAAGCGAATGGTCTTCAGGCCTCCGCCCAAGGACGACTAGCGGATCCGGTATCGCCTTGGGGAGGTTTGCCAAGGCTTTTTTACGGTGCTTGCGGGTTCGTGCACCAGCTATCTGGGAGAAGTGCTGCAAGCAACCCCATCGTGTGCCATACTTCTTATCGATCCCTAGGGATCAGCGCCCCCGGCCGCTCCCTCCAATTGCGGTCGGGGGCTTTTACGTTCTCAGACGTAAGCGGCCCAGTTTGCCGGAGCGCTCCGCCGGACGTGCGATGCTCCTCGTCACGTCCTGTACTTCTCGCGATGGGAGCGGTCGATGTCTGTGAGACGGGCTGGAGCGGAGTTCCTCGGGACCTTCGTGTTGGTGTTCGGCGGCGTGGGCGCCGCGGTGATCGCGGGCGATGAGATCGGATTCCTCGGCATAGCGTTCGCCTTCGGCCTGTCGCTGCTGGCGATGGCCTATGCGGTAGGTCCCGTGTCGGGCTGTCACATCAATCCGGCGGTGACGATGGGGCTTTTGGTGTCCGGACGGATCGACATCGGCGAGTCCGTGCGCTACTGGGCCGCGCAGATCCTCGGCGCGATCGCCGCAGCTGGCCTGCTGCTGGCGATCGTCTCCGCACGGAAGGCGGGCTACGACGCCGGCGTCGAGGGCCTCGGTGCCAACGGCTACGGCGCCCACTCGCCCGACGGCTACCCCTGGGGCGCGGTCTT
>Ga0190275_10002206_pt1 | contig 14064 bp, 10 predicted proteins | sample Popmic550T_FD_133745 | JGI IMG/M metagenome (GOLD analysis project Ga0190275, IMG submission 133745) | Populus adjacent soil microbial communities from riparian zone of Yellowstone River, Montana, USA - 550 T | ecosystem: Environmental > Terrestrial > Soil > Riparian zone > Trees stand | place... | reverse complement strand
CTCGACGTCGTGGGTGGCGATCACGACGGCCCCGCCCCCGGCGGCGTGCTCGGTGGCGGCCCCCTCCAGGGCGGCCCGGGAGGCGGCGTCGATGCCCCGGGTCGGCTCGTCGAGCAGCAGCGTCGGCGCCCCGCCCACCGCCACGGCGGCGACGGCCACCCGCTGGCGCTCGCCGGTCGAGAGGCTGCGGGGGTGGCGGTCGGCGAGGGAGGCCAGCGCCAGCCGGTCGAGCCAGCGGTCGACGCCGTCGTGGTCCCGGCCGAGCAGCCGGCAGGTCTCCGCCACCTCGGCCCGCACGGTGGGGGAGAAGAGGAGGCTGGAGGGGTCCTGGGGGAGGAGGGCGACGCGCTGGTGCCGGTCGATCGTCCCCCGCAGCGGCGGGGCCAGGTCGGCCAGGGTCCGCAGCAGCGTGGTCTTGCCGGCGCCGTTCCGGCCCAGCAGGGCCACGATCTCGCCGGCCCGCAGCTCCAGGTCGATCCCGGCCACGACCGGCGTCCCGCCGGCATGCCCCACCGCCAACCCTCGTGCGGCGACGAGCACATCCCCAGCCGAACTCGGTGGGATCGGCGACACCCGGGTGTCACCGATCCCACCGAGTTCGGGGAGGGAGGGGTCGAGGGGATGGGCGCGGGCGAGACGGCGGGCGTCGCGGACGGTGAGGGGCACCGGGTCCCAGCCGAGGAGGTGGCCGAGGTGGGCGACGGGGGGCGCGCCGGGCAGGTCGCCCAGCACGGTGCCGGGCGGCCCGGCGGCGACGACCCGGCCGGCGCCGAGGACCACGGCCCGGTCGGCCATGGGCCCGGCCCGCTCGAGACGGTGCTCGGCCAGCACGACGGTGGTGCCCAGGTCGTCGGCCAGACGGGCCACGGCGGCCAGCACGTCGTCGGCCCCCTGGGGGTCGAGCATCGAGGTGGGCTCGTCGAGCACCAGGACCGCCGGCCCGGCCGCCAGGGCGCCGGCCACCGCCGCGCGCTGGCGCTCGCCGCCCGACAGCGTCGAGGGGGAGCGGTGGCGCAGGTGGGCGATGCCGACGGCGTCGAGGACCTCCTCGACCCGGCGGCGCATCTCGGGGCCGGCCACGCCCAGGTTCTCGAGGGCGAAGGCCACGTCGTGCTCGACCTCGTCCACGACGACCTGGGCCTCGGGGTCCTGGTGGACGAAGCCCACGGTGCCGGCCATGTCTCGGGGCCGCAGGCCCTCGACCGACGTGCCGCCCACCACGACCCGGCCGCGGAACCGCCCGCCGGTGCTGCGGGGCACCAGGGCGTTCACCGTGCGCAGGAGCGTGCTCTTGCCCGACCCGCTGTCGCCCACCAGCACGACGACCTCGCCGTCAGCCACCTCCAGGTCGACGCCGTCGAGGACGGGCTCGCCCTCGGGATAGGCGAAGCCGACGTCGTCCCAGACGACCGACCCGGGCCCCGTCACGACCGGGCCTCGACGACGGCGGGCGACTCGGCGACGTGGGGGACCGGCGCCGACGACACCGGGCGGATCGCCGCCGGCAGGGCCAGGCCCACCAGGGCGATCGCCGGCACGATGGGCAGGTCGGGCCAGCGGAGGGGGAGGACGGCCGGGTCCCAGGCCAGGTCGTGGACGTCGGCCACGGCGCACGCTGCCAGCACGACGGGCACCGCCAGCACGCCCGCCACCACCAGGGCGTCGCGGCGGGTCAGCCGGCGGGGCCGGTAGCGGGTGGGGGCCGACCGGCCGCTGAGCACGACGGCGGCGACGAGGGCGACCACGGCCACCGCCGCCAGCACCGCGGCCACGCCGCCCGACTGCCCGACGAGGGCGACGACCGACGAGCCCAGGCCCAGCACGGCCACCCCGGAGAGCCCGGCGGCGAGCCGGTCGAGCGGCTGGGGTCGCACCCGTCCGTAGCCCCGTGAATCCATCGACTCGGCCAGCCGCACCGCCCGCTCGAGCCCCGTCTCCAGCACCGGCAGGGCGAGACGCAGGGTGCGGCCCCGGCGGACGCGGACCCCGCCCGTGCGGGCCCGGTCGGCCTCGCGGGCGGCGGTGGCGGCGTCGAGGGTCGAGGGCACGAAGGCCATGGCGACGGTGAGGACCAGGCCGGGCTCGTGGAAGGCCCGGGGGGCGGCGCCCAGCAGCTCGTGGTGCGACGCCACCGCGTTGAAGGCCCCGAAGGTGGCGATGATCCCGACGATCACCAGGCTGTCGATGGCGGTCTGAAGCACGACCGACTGCGAGATGGCGCCACCGACGGAGAACCCGCCCAGGGCCGTGGGCAGCGTCGCCTGCGGCAGGGTCACCAGGTCGCCGCCGGAACCGGCATCCAGCGGCGTGGTCAGCCCGATCAGCAGCACCCGCAGGACGCCGAAGGCCACCGCCATCCCCAGGACCACGGGGAAGGCCCGCGACAGCGACCCCGGCCGGCGGTGCCGCTCGACCACCAGCCACACGACCGCCAGGGCGATGGCCACGAGCAGCGGGTTCCGGGCCAGCTGCAACGACACCGTGACGGCGATGGCCCAGACCAACCAGGTCACGGAGTGGAGGGGGGTGGTCACGGTGCGGGCGTCTCCTCGGCCCTCGGCGGGATCCGTGGCGTCCGGCCACCCTCGGCGGCCGGACCCGGCGGCACGACCTTGCGCTCAAAGCCGCAGGCTGCCGGTCTTTGACCGGGGGAGGGGCCGTCCGTAACCTACGGCCCCAGCAGAGGTCGCCCGCAACCCCGGATGGTGCGGCGGTCGTGCTCCGGGACCCGACAACCCGGTGCGACGGGGGAAGCCGGTGCAAGACCGGCGCTGACCCGCAGCTGTGAACGGCCTCCGGGCCGTGAGCCAGATGACCCGCCCCTGCCGCCGGCCCGCCCGGCTTCCCTGTTCACGCCGCGCCCCACCGGGGGCGTGGCCCCGCCGCTCCTCGAGGATTCGGGAGCACAGGAGGCCCTTTTCCATGCGCTTGCGCACCCGTCTGCTCACGAGCGCTGCCGTCCTCGGCACGCTCGTCGTCCCCCTGGTGCCCGGCGCACCCACCGGTGCGGCCCCCACGCCGCGGTCCACCCCGGCGATCGACGCCGCCGTCGCCTGGCTCGAGACCCAGCAGCAGGCCGACGGCGGGTTCGAGGTCGGGATGTTCCCCGGCTTCGAGACGCCCGACGCCATCCTCGCCCTGGCGTCCGCCGGCCAGACGTCCGAGGACTGGGACACCGAGGAGGCCCTCGCCGCCGTCGAGGCCGTCACCACCGGGGGCGAGACGCCCAAGGACGCCCTCGACTCGGTCGACGACTGGGTCGACTCGGTGCAGGGGAGCGAGGCCAGCGCCGGCGCCAAGGCCCAGCAGGCCGCCAAGGTGATCGTCCTGGTCACCGAGCCGCTCGGCCTCGACGAGACGGACTTCGACCCGTCGGGCGACACCGAGACGGTCGTCGACCTCGTGGGCGCCATCAACGCGGCCCAGGGTGACGGCAGCTTCCCGGGCGTGACCTCCACCGGCAAGGCCTACGTCGTGTGGGCCTTCGCCGCCCTCGACATCACGGTGCCCCCTGCGCTCTTCACCGCCATCGCCGCCGGCCAGCAGGCCAACGGCGGGTTCAACTTCGCCGGCGACCCCAGCGGCACCGGCTTCGACCCCGACGTCACCGCCGCCGTGGTGAGCGCCCTGGCCACCGCGGGCAAGACCACCGCCAACGACGCCACCCTGCGCAAGGCCGTCATCGGCCTCGGCCTCCAGCAGCGCTGGAACGGCGAGTGGGCCGGCGAGTTCGACGACGGCAACCCCAACTCGACCGCCGTGACCGTCGAGGCCATGGTGGCCATGGGGGCGCCGCCCGAGTTCCCGTGCTGGCGCAACGCCGCCGACCTCCGGCTGAGCGGCCTGCCCTACCCGTCGCCGATCGAGGCCCTCGAGGCCCGCCAGGACGAGGCGACGGGCCGCTTCACCAGCCCGTCGGACGGCTTCGGCGTCAACACCTTCGCCACCAGCCAGGCCATCCAGGGCCTGGCCGCGGCCGAGGGCCAGTGGCCCTACGAGGGCGCCGGCTGCACGGCCCTCGAGGCGTCCGGCAACCGGCGGACGGTCCACGCCCTCTACATCGACCTCCTCGTCCGCCTGGCCGACCCCGCCGGCGCCGACTACTGGACCCAGCAGTTCGACGGCGGCATGAAGCCCGCCCTCCTCGCCAAGCGCTTCACCGGCACGCCCGAGTACGCCGGCCGGGTGGTCGAGCGGCTCTACCAGCAGTACCTCGGCCGGTCCGCCACCCCGCAGGAGCGCGAGACCGACGGCGGCGTGATCATCGCCGGCCGCCGGCTGGACCTGATCGCCGCCCTGCTGGCCAGCCAGGAGTACTACGACAACACCGCCCCGACCTTCCCCTCGGGCCCGGCGACGAACGAGACGTGGGCCGAGGCGATGTTCCAGTCGATCACCGGCCGGCCCGCCGGCCCGGGCGACGTCGACTTCATCCTCGACCAGCTGGAGGCGGGCAAGACCCGGCTCCAGATCACCCGTTCGATCCTCCGCACCCGGGAGGGCCTGGGCGTGCTGGTCCGGGAGCTCTACCGCCAGCTCCTGCGGCGCAACCCGTCGGCGGCCGACCGCGCCTTCTGGGGTGACCAGCTGGCCCGGGGCGTCAGCTCCGAGCGGCTGGTGACCCTCATCGCCGGCTCGGCCGAGTACCGGGCGAGCACCCAGATCTGATCGTGGCCCTGTCGCCGCCGTCGCCGGTCTCCGCGCCCCTCCGGGCGCGGAGCCGCGCCCTCCTCCTGCTCGTCCTGCTGGCCGCTCTGGTGGCCTCCGCCGGGGTGGTGGGCGGTCCGGCGCGGGCGGCGTCGGCCGCGGTCGGCGCGCCGGTGGCCTGCGAGGCGCGGGCCGGGGGCGCGACCCTCGCCGTCGTCGTCGTGTTCAGCGGCGGCCAGACCCGCACCCGGTGCACGGAGCCGGGGGGCAACGGCATCGACGTGCTGCGGCGGGCCGGGTTCGCGCCCGTCACCCAGAGCTACGGCTCGGAGGGGGGCGACGCCGCCGTCTGCGCGGTGAAGGATCCCGACACCGGGACCGTCGAGGGCTGCAACACCGGACCGGACTGCCTGAAGTGCCTCGCCCCGGACTCGTGGGGCTACTTCCCGGCCTACCGGTACTCGCAGATCGGCGCCGGCAGCACCCAACCCGGCGCCGATACGGTCGAGGCCTGGCGCTGGGGCCGCTCGACGACCTGGTCCGGCGGCCGGCCCTCGGTCGCCGACGTGTGCGACGAGCCCGACCCCGAGCCCCCGCCGGCCACCGACCCGCCGACCACCCGGCCCTCGGGCGATGGCGGCGGGGTGGCGATCCCCATCCCGGACGACCCCGGCCCCGGCGACGGCGGTGGATCGGGCGGCGACCCGACGACACCCGACGGCACGGACCCGTCGACCACGGACCCGGGCGGGGCGTCGTCGACCACCGCGCCCGGCGCCCCGACCACCACCGCCCCCGGGGCGACGGGCGAGGCCACCACCACCGAGGCGGCCGAGGTCGAGGCGGCGGAGGCGGATCGCTCGGAGGGGGGCACCGACGACGAGGAGACCGCCGCCGGGCTGCCGGGGACGGCGTCCGCCGGCTCCGGCGATGGTGGGGGAGGGGGCGCGCCCGTCGTGCCCCTCCTGGTCACCGCCCTCGTCGTGGGGGCCGTCGCCGCCCTCGCCCTCCGCGCCCGACGGGCCCGCGCCGCGACCCCGTCCACCCCCGGCGCCCCGGCCTGATCGGACCCCACCGGCGGCAGACCCAGGGCAGACCTGGCGAAACGCCTCCTACGGGGGCGGCCGCAGAGGTAGCGTGCCGGCCCATGGTCAGGGCTCTGGTGCTGAACGTCACGTACGAGCCGCTCAGCGTCGTCGCCGGGCGGCGCGCCGCCGTGCTCGTGCTGACCGAGCGGGCCGACGTCGTCCACGCCGGTGACGACGTCCTCCACTCCGAGCGCCTGGTGCTCCCCGTGCCGTCGGTCGTCCGCCTGCGGACGCTGGTGCACGTGCCCTACCAGCGCCACCTGAGCGTGAGTCGCCGGGGCGTGCTGGCCCGGGACGCCCACCGGTGCCAGTACTGCGGGTCGAAGGCCGAGACCGTCGACCACGTCGTCCCCCGGAGCCGGGGCGGCGGCCACAGCTGGGACAACGTGGTGGCCGCCTGCCGGCCCTGCAACCTCCGCAAGGCCGACCGGTCGCTGCGCGACTGTGGCCTGCACCTGCGGATCACCCCGGGGCCGCCCCGGCGCTCGCTGTGGGTCACCACGGCGGTCGACGCCGTCCCGGCCCTCTGGGAGCCCTACCTCCAAGCGGCGTGACCGACTCGTCCGGCGACCCGCCGCTGGTCGCCGTGGGCATCCGGCGCGTCGCCCTGCCCCTCCGGGCGCCGCACATCGCCGCCCACGGGACGGAGTGGGATCGCGAGGTCCTCCTCGTCCGGGTGGTCGACGCCGAGGGGTGGGCGGGCTGGGGCGAGTGCCCCACGCTGAGCCGTCCGGGCTACACGGCCGAGTGGACCGACGGGGCCTGGGACGTCCTCCGCACCGACCTCCTCCCCCGTCTGCTGGCGGGGGAGGAGCCGGGGCCGGACGCCCCGCCGATGGCCGCGGGGGCGGTGCGCGACGCCCTGCTCGACCTGGCCCTGCGCCGGCAGGGCGGGGCGCCATCACCGTCGCCCGAGGGTCCGTCGGCCGCGACGGTGCCGTTCGGCGTGGCCATCGGCCTGGCCCACGACGCCGAGGAGGTGGTCGACGAGGTCGACACGGCCATGATCGCCGGCGCCCGGCTGGTCGTGCTCAAGATCAGGCCCGGGTGGTCGGTCGAGCCGTTGGCGGCGGTGCGGCGGCGCCGGCCCGAGGTCGAGGTGGCCGTCGACGCCAACGGCAGCTTCACCCTCGACGACCTGGACGAGCTGCGGGCGCTCGACGCCGAGGGACCGAGCTTCGTCGAGCAGCCCCTGCCCGCCGGCGACCTCGAGGGCAGCGCCCAGGTCGCCGCCGCCCTCGCCGCCCCGATCGCCCTCGACGAGGGGGTGACGACGCTCCGGGACCTGGCCGCCGCCATCTCGGTCGAGGCCGGGAGCATCGTCACCGTCAAGCCGGCCCGGATGGGCGGCCACGCCATCGCCGCCGAGGCGATGGCCCGCGCCCACCGGGCCGGGTGGGACGTCCACGTGGGCGGGATGCTCGAGAGCGGCCTGGGCCGGGCCGCGGCCCGCCGGCTGGCCGCCCGGCCCGAGGTGCGGGGCCCGGCGCTGGTCGGGCCGACCGGCCTCCTCTTCACCGACGACGTCGTGGCCCCCGTCGAGGCCGACACCGACGGCCTCGTCGCCGTGCCCGACGGTCCCGGCCTGGCCCCGCCGCCCGACCCCGGCCGTCTGGCCCACCTGACGATGGACGGCTGGAACGCCGAGCGATGATGCCGACGCCGACGGCCCCTCCCTGCGAACTCGGGGGAGTAGACGCCCAGAACTGGACGCTTACTCCCCCGAGTTCGACTCGGGGTGGGGAGGGGTGGGGGTGAGCGGGGCTGGCTGGAGCGTCGAGGTGGCGCGGGGGTCGGCGGCGGGGTTCCACGGGCGCGATGTCGAGCCGGGGGCCGGCCGCCAGGTGTGGGTCCAGCAGGTCGACCGGACTGCCCTGGTCCTGGGCAGCACCCAGCCCGACGCCCTGGTCGACCCGACGGCCGCGGCGGCCGCCGGGGTGGAGGTGGTGCGGCGCCGGAGTGGGGGCGGGGCCGTGCTGGTGGAGCCCGGTGGGACGGTGTGGGTGGATGTGGTGGTGCCGCCCGGCGACCCGCTCTGGGACGACGACGTGGGGCGGGCGGCGCACTGGGTGGGGGAGGCGTGGGCCGCCGCCCTGACCCGGTGCGGGGTCGCCGGCGCGACCGTCCACCGGGGTGGGCTGCTGACGACGCCCTGGTCACGACAGGTGTGCTTCGCCGGGCTGGGTCCGGGCGAGGTCACCGTGGCCGGCCGCAAGGTGGTGGGCGTGGCCCAGCGCCGCACCCGGCACGGGGCCCGGTTCCAGGGGGCGGCCCTGCTGCGCTGGGATCCGGTGGCCCTGGTGGCCCTGCTCCGGCTGTCCGACGCCGAGCGGGCGGCAGCCGTCGCCGATCTCGCCGACCGGGCCGCGCCGGTCGCCGTGACCGAAGACGCCCTGGTCACGGCGCTGCTGGACGTCCTGCCGACCTGATCCCAGGGCACGGGAGGGGTCCCGTCCGGGACCGAGGACGGGGTTGCGTCTGAACACACGTTCGTCTATTGTGTGGAGGCAAGTGGGGAAGAATCCCACGAAAGAACAGCGTTGTGGGTTGACGGTCACCCACAGTGGGGCGTACGGTCGCCGCCCATGGGGCAGGACGCGACGACACAGGTGGGCGAGGTGGGCACGACCGGCGCCCTCGTCGCGCCCGCCGCGGCGCCGCCCCGGGCCCGGTTCACCTGGGAGTACCGCAACGGCGTCGACGCCAAGTCGCGGGTCGTGCTGCCGGCGCCCTACCGGCCCGCCTTCGCCGACGGGGGCTACCTCACCGTCTGGCAGGACCGCTGCCTGGCCGCCATGCCGGCCGCCGAGTTCGACGCCTACGTCACCCATCTCGAGGGGGCCCTCGCCGGCAGCCACGAGGTCGAGCCCGAGGCCATCCTCCGCGAGCTGTGGCGCACGACGCTCGACTTCCGCCTCGACATCCAGGGCCGTCTCTCGCTGGCCGAGCCGCTGCGTCAGGCCGTGGGCCTCGGCAGCGAGATCCGCTTCGTCGGCTTCGGCCGCCGGGTCGAGCTGTGGCCGGCCGAGGTCACCGCCGAGCAGGAGGCCGAGCGCGACGACCACCGCGCCACCATCTCGCTCCTCCAGAGCTCCTACGACGTCCCCCGGCCGGGGAGCTAGGGAGATGGCCCTCACCATGGCTGCGCCACCGCCACCGCCACCACCCGCCCCCGAGGGGCCGCGCGCCCACGTCCCCGTCCTGGCCGACGAGGTCCTCGCCGTCCTCGGCTCCGCCCCGTCGGGCACCTACGTCGACCTGACCCTCGGTCTCGGCGGTCACGCCGCCCTGCTGCTCGACGCCCACCCCGGTCTCCGCCTGCTGGGCATCGACCGGGACCGCGAGGCCCTCGCCGTCGCCGGTGAGCGTCTGGCCCGCTTCGGCGACCGGGTCTCGCTCCACCACGCCCGCTCCGACGAGCTGGCCGACGTCGTCGCCACCGCCGGCGTCGACGACGTCACCGCCATCCTCGCCGACCTGGGCGTGTCGTCGCCGCAGATCGACCAGGCCCGCCGGGGCTTCAGCTACCGCACCGACCGCGACGGCCCGCTCGACATGCGGATGGACCAGAGCCGGGGGCGGACGGCGGCCGAGCTGCTGGCCGACATCGACGAGGACTCGCTGGCCCGGGCGCTCCGCGAGCTGGGCGACGAGCCCTTCGCCCGCCGGATCGCCCGTCGCATCGTCGACGACGAGCCCACCACCACCGCCGCCCTGGCCGAGTCGGTGCGGGCCTCGGTGCCCGCCGCCCGGCGCCGCAGCGGCGACCCGGCCAAGCGGGTCTTCCAGACCCTCCGCATCCTCGTCAACGACGAGATCGGCACCCTCGACCGCACCCTCGACGTCGCCCTCGACGTCCTCCGCCCCGGGGGCCGCTTCGCCGTCATCGCCTTCCACTCGGTGGAGGACCGCATGGTGAAGACCCGCTTCCGGGCCGCCGCCGACGGCGCCTGCACCTGCCCGCCGGGCCTGCCCTGCGTGTGCGGCGCCACGCCCACCGTCCGCCTCCTCCAGCGCAAGGCGTGGGTGGCGTCGCCCGAGGAGGCGGCGGCCAACCCCCGCTCGTCGAGCGCCCGCCTCCGGGCCGTCGAGGCCCTCCCCGTCCTGCCGTTCGATCCCCCCGACCCCCGCTGACCGAGATCACTGCCATGGCCGCCACCCGCACCGCACTCGCCCCCCTCCCGTCGCCTCGCTCCTCGGCCGCCCTGCGCGCGCCCCGGACGATCGAGGTCGACGCCCCGACCCGGCCCGACCTCCACGTCGTCCCGCCCCGACGGCCCACCGGCGCCATCGTGGTGGCGTCGCTCGTCATCGTGTTCGGGATCCTCCTGGCCACCGCCGCCCTCAACACCATGCTGGTGTCGGGTCAGCGCGACCTCGACCGCATCGAGTCCGAGATCCGTGAGGGCGAGCAGCGCAACCAGGCCCTCGCCCTCCAGGTGGCCGAGATGGAGTCGCCCGAGCGGATCGTCGAGGCCGCCGAGGCGCAGGGGATGGTCGAGCCCGAGGTGGTCATCTGGCTGACGCCGCGGGTCGACGGTGGCAGCGACTCGATGACCGCCCCGAACGACGGGGCCGGCGATGTCCGGGCCACCGACGACGGCGGCGGCGACGAGACGATCGAAGGTGACGGCGACGAGCGCGCCGATGGTGGGCCGGGCGGAAGCGGAGGATGAGCGGACGCCCGCCGGTCACCGGTGCCTACGAGGCCTACCGCCGCGAGCGGTCGGCCCCGTCCCCCTCCCGCTCCCGCCGCCCCGCCGGCGACTCCCGGTCCCGCACCGCCCCCGCCGCCGCCCGGACCCCGAGCCGGCCGGCGACCCGATCCCGCCGATCCTCCGAGCCCCGCCGGGCGACGCCGGCCCCCGCCCGTCGCCTGGCGCCGGGCCCGGAGGAGAGGCGCGCCCCGTCCCCCGGGCGGCCGCCCGCGGCCCGGACCGTGTCGGCGGCCATCGGCCGTCACCCGTCCCAGCGCCCCACGAGGGCGCCGGCGCGGCCGACCCCGCCCCACGTCCTGCGGCGCCGGCTGGCGGCCATCCCGATCCTCGCCGTCGTCCTGTTCGCGGCCGTCGCCTACAAGCTGGTCGACGTCCAGCTGCGGAACCCCGACGACTTCCTCGCCCAGGGCGAGCTCCAGCGCGACGGCACCACCGAGCTGGCCGCCGGGCGGGGCGCCATCCTCGATCGCAACGGCCAGGCCCTGGCCCTCTCGGTGCCCCGCCAGACCGTCTTCGCCGACCCGGGCCTGATCGACGACCCGGCCGCGCTGGCCGAGGTGCTCGCCCCGGTGCTCCACCTGCCGCGGCACCGGCTCGAGGACCTGATGGAGGGCGACGGGAGGTTCTCGGTCCTGGCCCGGACGGTCCCCGACGATGTGGCCGCCGAGGTGGCCGACCTGAAGGCGGCCGACCTGGAGCCGGGTGATCCGAGCCTGGTCGGCATCGGGATGTTCGAGGAGTTCGAGCGGGTCAACCCCTCCGACGACCTGGCCCGGTCGATCGTCGGCTCCGTCTCCGACGACGGCGCCTCGGGCATCTCCGGCCTCGAGGACCAGCTGAACGAGGAGCTCACCGGCACCCCTGGTGAGGTCAGCTTCGAGCGGTCCAAGGCCGCCGGTGGCGGCACGATCACCGGCACCCGGCGGAGCATCGAGCCCGCCCGCCCCGGCTCCGACGTCAACCTGACCATCGACCAGGTCCTCCAGTACGAGGCCGAGCGGGTCCTCGCCGACGCCCTCGAGGACGCCGGCGCCATGGGCGGCACGGCCATCATCAGCCGGCCGTCGACGGGCGAGATCCTGGCCCTGGCCAACCTGGCCGAGCAGGAGGACGGGACCTTCGCCCCCACGTCCAACAACGTCGCCGTGACCGACGTCTACGAGCCGGGCTCGGTGAACAAGGTCGTGACCGTGGCCGCCGCCATCGAGGCCGGGCTGGTCACGGCGGACACCACCATGATGGTGCCCGACAGCATCGAGCTCGGGGGGCACCAGTTCCGGGACTCGCACCCCCACGAGACCACCGAGTGGTCGGTGACCGACATCCTGGCCACCTCGTCCAACGTGGGCACGATCATGCTGGCCCAGCAGCTGGGCGGCGAGCGGATGGACGAGTTCCTGCGCCGCTTCGGCTTCGGGACCGACACCGGCCTCGGGTTCCCGGCGGAGTCGCCCGGCATCATGCTCCCGGCCGATCAGTGGGCCCAGCAGGGCACCGCCATCGGCTCGATCCCGATCGGCCAGGGCGTCGCCGTCACCGCCCTGCAGATGTTGCAGGCCTTCAACGTGCTGGCCAACGACGGCGCCTACGTCCCGCCCCGCCTGGTCCGCGGCATCACCGGGCCCGACGGCGAGGCCGTGTCGGTGCCGTCGAGCACGCCCAGGAGGGTCGTGTCCCCCGAGACGGCCGCCGCCGTCCGGGCCATGATGGCCCAGGTCGTCGAGCGGGGGACGGGGCAGCTGGCCGCGGTCCCGGGGTACTCGGTCGCCGGGAAGACCGGTACGGCCCGCAAGCCCCAGGGGGGCGACTACGAGGACGAGAACGGCCAGATGCACTACATCGCCACCTTCGCCGGGCTGCTGCCGGCCGAGAACCCCGACCTGTCGATCATCATCGTCGTCGACGAGCCCGACCCCTCCCGCTCGATCTTCGCCGCCGACGTGGCCGCCCCCGCCTTCGCCGACCTGGCCCGCTTCGCCCTCCGGCGTCTCGGCATCCCGCCCTCGGCCGGGGGCGACATCAGCGACGTGCCCGACATGAGCGAGTCGGCCGAGGCCGTCGACGACGCCCCGGTCCCGCCCCTGCCCACCGGGGAGGACGAGGACGACGGCGTCGAGGCCTCGGGCGACGCCCTCGTCGCCGACCGGGACAGCCCGTGAGCGAGCGCAGCGAGCGAGCCAGACGGCACGGTTCTCTCCCCGGCGGTGGAGCGAGCGCAGCGAGCGGAACCGTCGGCGGTCACCGGTGCCCCGTGGGCCTCGGTGCGAGCCGTCACGACCCGCTCGAGGGGCACCGGTGAGCGAGGACCCGCCGGCCGGGCCGCCAGAGCTGGCTGGGTTGCCGGGGCTGGTGCTGACGGCCGTGGCCGAGGCGGCGGCGGCTGCCGGGCCGGCCGAGGTGGTGGGGGATCCCGAGGTGATCGTCACCGGCACGACCCACGACTCGCGCGCCGTCCGCCCCGGTGACCTCTACTGCTGCGTGCCGGGGGCCCGCACCGACGGCCACGACCACGCCCCCAGCGCGGTGGCGGCCGGCGCCGCCGCCCTCCTGTGCGAGCGGCCGATGGGTCTCGGCGTGCCCGAGGTGCGGGTGCCGTCGGTCCGGCAGGCGATGGGTCCCGTCGCCGCCGCCGTGGCCGGTCACCCGTCCGAGGCGCTCGCCGTCCTCGGCATCACCGGCACCAACGGCAAGACGACCGTGGTCTCCCTGCTGGGGTCGATCCTCGACGCCGCCGGCTGGCCGGCGACCACCATCGGGACCCTGACCGGGGCCCGCACCACGCCCGAGGCGCCCGAGCTCCAGGCCCAGCTGGCCGAGGCCGTGCGCGCCGGCGCCCGCGCCGTGGCCATCGAGGTGTCGTCCCACGCCCTCGACCTCCACCGCATCGACGGCACCCGCGTCGCCGTGGCCGGCTTCACCAACCTGAGCCCGGACCACCTCGACCACCACGAGACCATGGAGGCCTACTTCACGGCCAAGGCCCGGCTGTTCACGCCCGAGCTGGCCGAGCAGGCCGTCGTCTGCACCGACGACACCCACGGCCGGCTGCTGCGCGACAGCGCCCAGGTCCCGACCCTGGGCATCGGCCTCGACGACGTCGAGGCCCTCGAGCTGTCTCCCACCGGCAGCCGCTTCCGGTGGCGCGGCCTCGACGTCACCGTCCCGCTCGCCGGCCGCTTCAACGTGCGCAACGCCCTGGTGGCCGCCGAGGTGGCCGTCGCCGCCGGCCTCGCCCCCGACGTCGTCGCCCGCGGCCTGGCCGCGGCACCCCCCGTCCCGGGGCGGATGGAGCCGGTCGACGCCGGCCAGCCTTTCGCCGTCGTGGTCGACTACGCCCACACGCCGGACGGCCTCGAGCAGGTGATCGCCACCCTGCGCGAGGTGGCCGCGGGTCGCATCATCGTCGTGTTCGGGTGCGGCGGTGACCGCGACGTGACCAAGCGCCCGCTCATGGGCGAGGCCGCCGCGGCCGCCGATCTGGTCATCCTCACGTCGGATAACCCGAGGAGCGAGGACCCAGGTGCGATCATCGAGGCTGTGCGCGCCGGCATCCCCCCTGACACCGACCTCCTCGTCGAGCCGCAACGGGAGGTCGCCATCGAGCGCGCCCT
>Ga0190275_10002205_pt1 | contig 14066 bp, 8 predicted proteins | sample Popmic550T_FD_133745 | JGI IMG/M metagenome (GOLD analysis project Ga0190275, IMG submission 133745) | Populus adjacent soil microbial communities from riparian zone of Yellowstone River, Montana, USA - 550 T | ecosystem: Environmental > Terrestrial > Soil > Riparian zone > Trees stand | place... | reverse complement strand
TGCGTCGTCCGGTTGCATGTGGTCGAGCACGTCGGCAGCGCGGTCGTCGCCGAGGCTGGTGAGGATGCCGACCTGTTCGCTCTCGGGCATCTCCTCGAGCACATCGGCGAGGCGGTCGTCGGACAATTCGCCAGCGACCTCGAGCATCCGGGCGCGGGGGAGATCGAGCAGGGTGTTGGCAAGGTCGGCCGGCTTCAGCTCCGAGTATGTCGCGATCAGCTGCTCCGCTGACTGTGCTTCACCGGCGGTGGTCTTCTCGCGGACCTCGCCCCAGGTGACGAATGCGGTAGGGCCCTTCGCGAAGGGGGAGGCGCTGGTCTTGGGCCGGCGCACGAACAGCTGGCTGATCGCCCAATCGCCTTGGTTCGCCTCTTCAATGGCGACGTCTTCGACGGTCGCCTCGCCTGAGCCGTCATTGAACACGACTTTCCGGCCGAGCATCTCCGCGATGACACGCACTTCACCACCGCGCTGCTCGAAACGCCGCACGTTGATCAGGCCGGTGGTGATGATCTGCCCGCTGCCGATGCTCGTTACCCGGCCGATCGACACGAAGACGCGGCGCTTCCCGGGGATTTCCACGATGAGGCCGATGACCCGGGGCGGGTCGCTTTTTCGGTAGACCACTAAGACGTCGCGGACCTTGCCCACGCGGTCACCCGCGGGGTCGAAGACGGGGCACCCGGCGAGCCGGGCGACGAAGACTCTAGTGGCACTCACAGTACAAATCTAGGCCACTCTCCTGAGATTTCCGGCTCGCGTGGAAGAATGGCGGCATGAGCAACCAGAGCCTCTTCGGTGGTCGCAGCCAGGCCGCCCTGTTTCCCGTCCTCCCGAAGGGGGAAGTGGTGGCGACCTATCAGACCTATGGTGAGGCGCAGGGCGCTGTGGACACTCTCGCCAAAGCGGATTTTCCCGTCAAGCAGCTCTCGATTGTCGGCAATGACCTGAAGAGCGTTGAGCGGGTGACGGGAAAGCTCACCTGGGGTCGGGTAGCGCTCGCGGGCGCCGCATCCGGAGCCTGGCTCGGTATCTTCTTCGGGCTGCTGTTCTTCATCTTCTCGCCGGCCGGGGCCGGGCTGCCGTTCCTCTTCGCCGCGGTGTTAATCGGTGCCGGCTTCGGCATGATGTTCGGGCTCGTCAGCTACGGCCTCAACCGGCGCCGTCGTGACTTCACGTCGACCATGCAGGTCATCGCCACCAACTACCAGGTGGTCGTCGAGGGCAGCCTCGTCAACCGGGCTCGTAACGCGCTCGCCGGGCGGGTCGACGAGGCGACGGCAGCAGCCGTCCCGCATCCGTCTGAGCCGCCGCGTGCCGCGACGCCTCCCGTTGAGCCGCCGGCGTCACAGTCCGGCGGCGGTTCGACCGCGATCCCCGAGGGATCCGAGACCCCGGCCTCTCCGCTCCCGCCGCCCGCGTACGGCGAGCGTCCTCCAACCTCGCAGCCGTAGTCCGCGCTCTTGACGCGCAGCCCGCTCACGTACGTCTTGCCGAATGGGCGCGCTGTCGCGTCTCGCGGGATACGCGGGGGCTGCGCCGCTGCGCGGGTGGCACGCCTCCCGCGTAACGGCGTAACACCCGCGCAGCGCGTCCCGCGTCCGTGTGCCACGGCGCTGCACCCGCGAAGCGGCGCACCTCCCGCGTAACGGCGTAACACCCGCGCAGCGCGTCCCGCGTCCGTGTGCCACCGCGCTGCACCCGCGAAGCGGCGCATATCCGCGTAACGGGCTCGCAGCCCACGCGCCCGGCTACTTCGTGAGCCGCGCGATCCAGGCCTCGACGTCTTCCGACGTGCGGGGGATGCCGGCCGAGAGGTTCTCAGCGCCATCCTCAGTGATCAGGATGTCGTCTTCGATACGGACTCCGATGCCCCGGTATTCCTCGGGTACGGTCAGGTCGTCGGGCTGGAAGTACAGGCCCGGCTCGATCGTGAACACCATCCCCGGCTCGATGACGCCGTCCATGTACATCTCCCGGCGGGCCTGCGCGCAATCGTGCACATCGATGCCGAGGTGATGGCTGGTTCCGTGCACCATGTAGCGGCGGTGGTGGCCGTTGTCGGGCTCGAGAGCCTCTTCCGCCGTGACCGGGAGTATGCCCCACTCGGCGGTCTTCTCGGCGATGACCTGCATCGCCGCCGCGTGTACCTCGCGGAAGATCGCACCCGGGCGGGCGACGGCGAACGCGGCATCCGCTGCCTCACGCACGGCATCGTAGATCCGGCGCTGCACGTCGGTGAAGGTGCCGTTCACGGGAAGGGTCCTGGTGATGTCGGCCGTGTAGTAGCTGTCGACCTCAACGCCGGCGTCGAGCAGCATGAGGTCGCCGGGGACGACAGGGCCGTCGTTCCGGGTCCAGTGCAGGATGCACGCGTGCGGCCCGGATGCGGCGATCGTGTCGTAACCGACGGTGTTTCCGTCGGCGCGGGCGCGGGTGTTGAACACGCCTTCGACCAGCCGCTCGCCGCGTTCGTGCTCACTGGAGCGCGGCAGGTCGCGGATGACGTCGTCGAAGCCGCGGGCGGTCGCGTCGACGGCGAGCCGCATCTGCGCGATCTCGTACTCGTCCTTGACCAGCCGGAGCTCCGAAAGGTCCCGGGCCAGGTTCGCGTCGGGTTCATGCCCTCCGTTGACCTCGATGCTGAAGGGGGCGTCGCTGGCGTTGGTGCTCAGGCTTCGCTCGGCCGCGAATCGCAGGCGGGCGTCGTCCACCTGGCTGCTCAGCTCGGGGTCAGCCTCGCGCACGATGAGGGTTTCGCTGTCGACGGAGCGGAGGACGGCATCCAGGTCGGCAATACCACGCACAGCTACAGCCAGGTCGCTTGCCACCTGTTCGATGGACGGACGCGGGCCGATCCAGAATTCACCGATCTCGGAGTTCGCGTAGAACTCATCGGAGTCGCGTCCGGCTCGCTCCCGGAAGTAGATCGTCGCGTCGTGGCCGTTCGCCGTCGGCTCGAGGACAAGGACGGCACCGGGCTCAGTGTCGCTACCCCAGCCGGTGAGGTGCGCGAACGCCGAGTGGGCGCGGAACGGGTAGTCCGTGTCGTTCGACCGCTGCTTCAGGCGCCCGGCAGGAATGATGAGCCGGTGCCCAGTGTGCAACGTCGAGAGACGCTCGCGCCGGGCTGCGGCGAACGCGGCCTGCTCGCGTGCCGGGGGAAGAACGTCTTCGCGAGGAAGCCAGCCGCTGGAGATGTACGCGGCGAATCCGGCCGACTTGGGCGTCGTGGACCGGTTCTCATTCGATCGCGGAGCCTCGGTAGTTACAGTTTTGGTGGAGTCAGCCATGGGTCTATTCTCGCATCCGTCTGGTGCCTGCTGCTCCCGTCCGATGCCCGCCGAACCCGCTCGGCTGCTCGATCGGCCTGCGGCGGCAACTAGCATGGGAGCATGTCTGGCGTGCGTTTTCATGGTCCCATCGACCTGCACACGCACTCAAGCGTGTCGGATGGCACGGAGACACCCGCCGAACTCATGCTCGCCGCCGCGGAAGCCGGCCTCGGCACCGTGGCAATCACCGACCACGACTCGACCGCCGGATGGACTGAGGCGGCGCTCGCCGCGCGGGATGTCGGCATCACGCTCATCCCCGGGATGGAGTTCAGCACGCGGGTCATGCATTCGAGTGTCCACCTGCTGGCGTACCTGTTCGACCCCGCAGACGCGGACATCGTCGCCGAGACCGCTCGCATCCGTCACGCCCGGATGGTGCGTGCCGAACAAATGGTGCACCGGATCGGCGCCGACTATTCACTGACCTGGGACGATGTGCTCGCGCAGACCACGGTCGGCGCGACGGTCGGGCGTCCGCACATCGCGGATGCCCTCGTCGCCCGTGGCCACGCGCTCACGCGGAGCGAGGCGTTTGCTGGGATCTTGCACTGGCGAGCCGGATATTACCAACCGCACTACGCCCCGGACCCGCTGCACGCCATCCGCCTCGTGAAGGCTGCCGGCGGCGTGCCGGTTCTCGCGCATCCGGCGACGCGGGGAGTGTCCGACCTCATGTCGGAGTCCAGGCTGGTGCAACTCATCGACGCCGGACTGTTCGGGCTGGAGCTCGACCACCGGGAGAACAAGGACGAGCCGACGCGCCGGCTCATCGAGCTCGCGGCGCGGCACGGCCTGGCGGTCACCGGCTCGAGCGACTATCACGGCTCGGGCAAGCCGAACCGCCTGGGAGAGAACACGACGTCGCCCGAGGTGCTCGAGCAGATCATCGAGGCGGGAACCGGCTCGGAGCCGTTCTACGCGAGATAGGTGTGCTGCCTAGGATCGGTGGTTGCTCGGCTGACGGGCGGGTGGCCACCGGTGGACAACATCCAGCTGTACTGTCCTGTATCCGTCGCTGCGGCCCATGACGGCCCACAGCTGCATGAGATCCCCACGCACCACTTCGTCACTGACCGAATTAGATCACGCACGGCGACGGTCGTGGCTGCTGATCCCGGCGCGAAAACAGCACGGATCGAGCGATTGTCGTCCAAAGCAGCAACAATCATCCTGTTTTGGGGCACCCTTGCTGGTTTGGTGACGGAGACGGCGCCTGGCCTGCTCACAGATGCGGATGATCCGCACTCACTCACCAGCTCACTCACGGTCGTGCCCTGGCTTGTCGAGACCCGGATAAGCGAATAGCCAACCCTTCAAAAGGATCGGCTATTCGACTGAGTGCTACGGGGTCGAGCGGTTACGCGGCCCCGCCGGTGCTGCCCGCCTGCGGCGCCCTGCGGCGCGTGCGGCTGCGTCGGCGCGGTGCGCTGTTGCCATCGTGGTGCTCTACTCCGCCGCCGTCGTGTGTTCCCGAAGCCGAGACGGCAGCAGGGGCGTCGGGGTTCGTCGTCTGGCTCACCCGGGTTCTGGTCCGACGCTCCGGGCGTTCGCGGGTTCCGGTGCGGGTGCCCTCGGCCAGGACGGCTTCGGTGCTGCCGGATTCCGGTACGGGATTCGACCCCGAGCGTCCGCCGCCGGAGCGGCTCCCGCTCGACCGGCCGGATCCGGAACGACCGCCACGACCGGAGTCGGGACGTCCGGAGTCCGGACGGCCGCCACCGGAACGTCCGGGGGCGACGCCTGCGACGGCATCCTTCACCGGTGTTGCGCGCAAGCGGCCCTTGACGCCGGCCGGAATGTTCAGCTGCTCGTAGAGGTGCGGTGAAGACGAGTACGTCTCGAGGGGCTCGGGCTGGCCGAAGTCGAGTGCGCGGTTGATGAGAGCCCACTTGTGCAGGTCGTCCCAGTCGACGAAGGTGACCGCGATACCAGTCTTGCCGGCACGGCCGGTGCGGCCGACGCGGTGCAGGTACGCCTTCTCGTCTTCGGGGATGGTGTGGTTGATCACATGCGTGACGTCGTCGACGTCGATGCCGCGGGCGGCGACATCCGTTGCGATCAGGATGTCTTTCTTGCCGGCCTTGAATGCGGCCATGGCGCGCTCGCGCTGCTCCTGGTTGAGGTCGCCGTGCACGGCCGTCGCGCTGAAGCCGCGGTCGCCGAGTTCTTCGACGAGCTTCGCGGCGGCACGCTTGGTGCGCGTGAAGATCACCGTCTTGCCGCGGCCTTCCGCCATCAGGATGCGGCCGATCACTTCGTCTTTGTCCATGTTGTGCGCACGGTAGACGAGGTGCTCGATGTTGGCCTGCATGAGGCCTTCATCGGGATCGCTGGCACGGATGTGGATGGGCCGGTTCATGAAGCGACGCGCGAGGGCGACGATCGGGCCAGGCATCGTGGCGGAGAAGAGCATCGTGTGGCGGTCGGGCGGCGTCTGCGAGAACAGCTTCTCGATGTCGGCGAGGAAGCCGAGGTCGAGCATCTTATCGGCCTCGTCGAGCACCATTTCGCGCACGTTCTTGAGGCTGAGCAGGCGCTGGCTGGCGAGGTCGAGCAGGCGGCCGGGAGTACCGACGACGATCTGGGCGCCGGCCTTCAGCTGCTCGATCTGCCCTTCATAGGCCTTGCCGCCGTAGATCGACACGATCTTGGTGTCGCGGTTCTTGGCGGCGAGCTCCAGGTCTTCGGAGACCTGGACGCACAGCTCGCGTGTCGGTACGACGATGAGTGCCTGCACGCCGTCGGCGGGGTTCAGCCCGAGGCGCTGGATCAGCGGAAGGCCGAATCCGAAGGTCTTGCCGGTGCCGGTCTTGGCCTGGCCGATGATGTCCTGGCCGCTGAGGGCGAGGGGGATGGTCTGGGTCTGGATGGGGAACGGCTCGAGGATGCCTTTTTCGGCGAGAGCGTCGACCATGTCCTGGTCAATATTGAGTTCGGAGAAAGTCACGAATGAATGCCTGTCATTAAGAGGAAGAAGGATGCGCCGTCTTCTTGTCACAGGCGCAATGCCACCGATCCATGCCGGTGGCGTGGTCTCATCCTACCGGTACCGCCCTGAGTGAAGCCCGGGCGGAGACGTGCGTGTCCTAAGCTGGCCTCGTGGTCACGTGGATGAATCGACGTCCGTTGCGAACGGAGATCCCGCGGCTGAAACCCCGCGGGGAGGCTCGTCCGGCGACCCGCGTCGACATCGGAGACCTGACTCCGGAACCGCTTCCGTACCTCGGGCACGCCGCATACTTCGAGCTCGGTGTGTTCGAGGGCCTGTCCCGCGCCGTCGCGACAGCGCCGAACCTCGAATCCAAGGAAGGCCTGAGCGCTGCTGCCGGCCTTGCCCTCGCGAAGCATCACGGCCTGATCGCCGAGATTCGCCGGCGGGGGAGTGAGCCCGCGGATGTCATGGCGCCGTTCGCGCCGGCGCTCGACCACTTTCGGGCCATCACGACCGGCTCGACCTGGTACGAGCTGCTGCTCAGCTGTTACCTCACAGCCGGCCTGCTCGACGACTTCTTCATCCGCTTGTCCGCCGGACTCCCGGGCGACGTCGGCCCGCGCGTCGCGCAGATCCTCGGCGAAGACACCGGCACGGATGTTCTCGTGCACGAACTCCAGGCCGCTATCGCAGCCGATCCACGGTTGCCATCACGGCTGGCCATGTGGGGTCGGCGATTGGTTGGCGACACCTTGCTGGTCGCGCGGTCGGCGATGCACGCATCCGGGAACACGAATGAGGACGAGTCCCGCATCGAACCCGTGTTCACCGAGCTGATCGCCGCGCACACCCGCCGTATGGACGGTCTGGGCCTGACCGCTTAGCCCACTGCAGTTCGCTCCCGCCTCGTCCCGCTCTGCGCACACCCTTCCCGTGAGGGGGACGTGTCGAGGGGGGTAGAAGAGGGAGAGGGTCAGGCGCCGCGCGGCGCGCCGGTCTTCATCAGCGACATCAGCATGAGCTGGTCGGCGCGGATGCGCCGTCTCGCCAACATGATGTCGACCACGACGACCGTCGCTGCCGTGAGTCCAAGGGAGAGCCACCAGATCCAGCCCGCGTCCGCCTTCAGTCCGAGCCAGGTCAACACGACCCAGAAGACGGAAGCCGCGACGGTTCCGACAGCGGGCAGCAGGACCGCGCCCTGGGTCAAGCGGTGCGGCAGGGTGTAACGCGCCGCCAGCCCGAGGATGGCTCCGCCGAGCGCGACGAAAAAAAGCTCCACGGTGTGGGCCTAGGCGACGAAGCCGACGCGGCGAGATTCCTCAGTGCCCAACTCGACGTAGGCGAGGCCACTCGTGGGAACGATGTAGACGCTTCCCTTGGAGTCGTTGAGCTTCAGGTAGCCGCCCTGGTCGGCGAGTGCCGCAGCGACGATCTCCTCGACCGTGGCCGCGGACTGCGACGACTCGAAGCTGATCTCACGGGGGGAGTTGAAGATGCCGATGCGAATGTCCACAGGATGCCTTTCGTTGCCTACCCGCTCAGATTACACAGAACGGCCACCGGCCCCGTCGCCGTTCACTGTCGGCGCAACCCGTTACCGTTGAATCGTGACCATTCGGGAAGGCGGCAGCGGCATCAGCGAGCACAGCGAACAGGTCACAGATGTGGCAGCTCCCGCGTGGGCAGGCGCATCCGACCTCGACGCCACGCAACGGGCCGCGTTGGGTGTGCCTGACGGCATGTCCGCGGCAGTGATCGGTGCTCCGGGAACCGGCAAGACAACGACGCTCGTCGAACTGGTCGCCGAGCGCGCACTCGGGCGCGGCTATTCGCCCAGCGAGGTGCTGGTGCTCGTACCCACCCGTGCTGGGGCGACCGCCCTGCGCGACCGGCTTGCGCTGCGCCTCGGCGTTCCGACCAACGGTCCGCTTGCCCGCACGGCGAACTCCGTGGCATTCCAGATCGTACGCAACGCCGCCGGTGCGGTCGGGCACCAAACGCCAACGCTCCTGACCGGCGGGGAACAAGACCAGATCCTCGCCGAATTGCTGCAGGGGCACCGAGACGACGGCACAGGACCGGAGTGGCCGGACCCGTTGGGCCCTGACGTGCGCGCTCTCCGCGGCTTCCGCACCGAACTCCGTGACCTGATGATGCGCGCCGTGGAATACGGCGTGAGCCCCGACCGACTGGAACGGCTGGGCGCGGAGCAGTCGCGCCCGGAATGGGTTGCCGCGGCCGAATTCATCCGGGGCTACAACGATGTGAAAGACCAGTCCCGGTCTGGACAGTACGACTCGACCGAGCTGGCGCAATACGCCGCCGCGCTGGTGCAGTCCGCTGTGCCGGGCGATGACCCCGCCCTCGGCCCGCTCGCCGCGCTTCGGCTCATCGTTCTCGACGACGCACAGGAGGCGACACAGGCGACACTCAACCTCGTTGCCCAGTTCGCCGGCCGCGGCGTCGCGGTGGTCGCATTCGGTGATCCCGACATCAGCACCGGTTCGTTCCGCGGCGCCCACCCGGATGCGCTGGGTCGCCTGGGCTCATACCTCGGCATCGATGCGGTGACCACGTTCACTTTGGAAGCCGTCTACCGCCATGGCGAAGCCGTGCGCACGGTCGTCGCCTCGGCCACCGGACGGATCGGCGCCGCGGCGGCTGGCATGCAGCGTTCCGTGCGGCTCGCGGTTCCCGACCCGGGGCTCGTGCAGGCCGTCGTGAGCCAGAGTCCCGCCGACCAGTTGGCCGTGATCGCCCGGAGGCTTCGCGAGCGGCATGTGCTGGGCGACATTCCATGGGGCAGCATGGCTGTCATCGTGCGCTCCGGCTCGCTCGTCCCCGCGCTGTCGAAGGGCCTCGCCGCCCTCGAGGTGCCGACCCAGGTGCACACCGCCTCGACGGCGCTGCGCGACGAGCACGCGGTGAAAGCCTTCATCCTGGCGCTCGACGTCATTCTCGGCAGGCGCCCGCTCGACTCCCGGTCCGCCGTCGAGCTCCTCGCCGGGCCGCTTGGCGGGCTCGACCCGATCAGCCTCCGACGGTTGCGTGCGGCGCTCCGCCAGCAGGAACTCGCCGGCGACGGCGACCGCAGTGCCGACGAGTTACTGGTCGAAGCCCTGAGCGTTCCCGGTGCACTGGCCACGGTCGACACCCGCATCGCCCGCCGGGCCGCGAGGTTCGCAGACAGCCTGCGCGCGGCATCCGCTGCCCTGCACTCGGGAGCCACCATCGAAGAGCTGCTCTGGGGGCTCTGGGAGCGGAGCGGCCTCGCCGCGGCCTGGTCGGAGCAATCCACCGGGACGGGCATCGTGGCCGATGAGGCCAACCACAACCTCGACGCGGTGGTGGCGCTCTTCTCCGCAGCCCAGCGTTTCGTCGAGCGCACACCCGCAGCGCCTCCGGTGTTGTTCCTCGAGCACCTCGTCGACACCGATGTGCCCGAAGACACGCTTGCGCCGCGTGCACTGTCGGACTCCGTCGTGGTGTCGACGCCGGCCGGAATGATCGGACGGGAATTCGAGGTCGTTGTCCTCGCCGGCGTGCAGGAGAATGTCTGGCCCGACCTCCGCATCCGTGGCTCGCTGCTCGGCGCCGGCGACCTGGCGGCGCTCGTGACGCTGCAGAATCCGGAAGCCGCCGACGCCCGCACCGCCGTGCTGCACGACGAACTGCGGATGTTCGTGCAGGCGGCATCGCGCGCCCGCTCAGAACTCCTCGTCACGGCAATCGACAACGAAGAAAACCAGCCATCGGCGTTCTTCCGGCTGCTCCCGGAACCGGACGGCACCGTCATCAGCCGCTACCCGTTGTCGCTGCGGGGCATGGTCGGGCGGCTCCGACGCGACCTGACGTCTACCCTCCGGCCGCAGCCGGGACGAGTGTCGCTGGCATCGCCGACGCGCGCCCAGGACGCCGGAGCCACGCTCGCGCGCCTGGCCAGGGAAGGCGTCCCCGGCGCCCACCCCTCTGAGTGGTACGGCCTGCGTGAGCAGAGCACCGACCGGCCGCTCAACGATCCTGACGCCGGCGATGGCCCTGTGCGCGTGTCGCCATCGAAGATGTCCGCCTACGAAACCTGCCCGCTGCATTGGCTCATCGGCCAGATCGGCGGCGGCACCAGCAACACGTCCGCGAATCTCGGAACGATCATCCACAGTGTGATGGAACACGCCAGTGCCGGGAACGACATCAGCCCGGAAGCCCTGTGGCGGGGTGTCGAGGAGCGGTGGGGTGAACTGGTCTTCGACGCGGAATGGCAGTCCCAGGTGCAGAAGACCGAGGCGCGGAAGCTCACCGACCGCCTGGCGTCGTACTTGCGGGACTTCGAGCACCAGGGGTCATCTCTCCTGAGCGCCGAGGGCAGCTTCCAGCTCGACGTGGGCGGCGCGATCCTGTCGGGGACCGTCGACCGGGTGGAACAGCTGGCCGACGGTCGCGCACTGATCGTCGACCTCAAGACCGGTAAGCGCGATCCCATCAACGATGCGGGTGTCGTCGACCACCCGCAGCTGGGCGCCTACCAGCTGGCCTTCCACGACGGGGCTATCGACGGCATCGAACCCGGTGCCGAACTCGCTGGCGCGCGCCTGGTGATCGTGTCGTCGGGAACGGCCAAGCAGAACTACCGCAACCCCACCCAGAAGGCCTTCACCCCTGAGGAACTCAGCACCTTCAGGCAGCGCGTCGCCGACGACGCTGCGGGCATGGGCGGGTCGGTGTTCCTCGCCGAGATCGCCGATCACTGCCTCGATCCCTTCTCATTCGGGTCCTGCCGCATCCACGTCATCAAGCAGGTCAGTTCATGAGGCAGGTCCGTTGTTGAGTACGCCCGTCCCCGTCATCTCCGCCGTCGCCATCGCGCAGGCGCTCGGCATGCCGACGCCCACTGAGGAGCAGCAGGCAGTCATCCAGGCTCCGCTCGAACCCACACTGGTCGTCGCCGGCGCGGGCAGCGGCAAGACCGAGACGATGGCGAACCGGGTGCTGTGGCTGCTCGCCAACGGCCTGGTGCGCCCGGATCAGATCCTCGGGCTCACGTTCACCCGGAAGGCCGCCGGGGAACTCGCCGAACGCATCAACAAGCGCATCCGGCAGTTGGCGGATGCGGGACTCCTGCTTCGCTCGTCCGACCCGCACGCGCCCGACGCCGCCGACCTGTTCGACACCCCGACGGTGTCTACCTACAACTCGTTCGCCAGCCGCTTGTTCACCGACAATGCCCTGCTGCTCGGCCGGGAACCGGAATCGGTGCTGCTCTCGGAGACGTCGGCCTGGCTGCTCGCCCGGCGGGTGGTGATCGAGCACGGTGACGCGCGGCTGGTTCCCTTCGGCAAGAAGGTCGACGCTGTGACGGAAGCGGTGCTGCAGTTAAGCCGCACCCTGGCGGAGAACCCGCCGCCCTACCGAGCGGGTGTCGAGGCGATCCCGCACGACCTGGCCGCCCTCGCCGACAGCTTCGGGTACCTCCAGGACCTGCCGTACGGGAATGCTCGCAAGAACACGGCGTACAGCAGTGTCGTCGAGGCGCTCGGGGCCGTGGCGCCGCTGCCGGTGCTGGCCGAACTCGCCGACCGTTACCAGGCGGAGAAGCGCAGGCAGGGCCTTATCGAGTTCTCCGACCAGGTGGCGCTCGCGCTGCAGGTCTGCCGCTCCGTGCCGAGCATCGTCGAGCGTTATCGTGACCAGTACCGGGTGGTGCTGCTGGATGAGTACCAGGACACCTCGGTGTTGCAGACCGAGCTGCTGCGCACCCTGTTCGCCCGGCATCCGGTGATGGCGGTCGGCGATCCGCACCAGTCAATCTACGGATGGCGCGGCGCGAGTTCGGCGAACCTGCTGGGCTTCTCCGCCGACTTCACGGGCTTGTCGAATGCCGAGGCGCCGTCGATGTCGTTGTCGTACACCTGGCGTAACCCGGCGGCGGTATTGGATGCCGCGAACGAACTGGTGGCGCCCCTCAGCGAGGCGTTGCGCACGAAGCCCAACGGCATCCAGGTGGATACGCTGAAAGTACCGCCGGGCAAGGCGCGGGGGCAGGTTGAGGGCCGGATGCTCGAAACCATCGCCGATGAGGCGGTCGCGCTCGCCGAATGGTTCGCCGAACGGCTGCCGGAGGGAACCGAACGCACCGCCGCGATGCTGTTCCGGGCGCGACGCGACATGGATTTCTTCGCCGAAGTACTTCGGGAGCACGGCGTCCGGGCACATGTTCTGGGTATCGGAGGCCTCCTGTCGACGCCGGAAGTCTCCGACGTGGTGAGCGTGCTGCGGGTTGTGCACGACCCGTCGGCGGGCACGGAGCTCATCCGGGTGCTCACCGGGGGCCGGTGGCGGATCGGGCCGCGCGACCTGCAGGTGCTCGCCGGTGTCGCGAGGGAGATGGCGTCCCATGACTTCGCGCAACGCGCAGTCAGCGACGAGTTGAAAGCCCGCATCAAGGCATCCGTCGCCGTTGAAGACACGAGCTCGCTGGTCGACGCGCTCGACCTCGTGACGACCGCGTCGCCGACCCACCGCTGGCTGGAAGGCTTCAGCGAGACCGGCCTCGCCCGCCTTCGGGAGGCCGGCCGCCAGCTGGCCTGGTTCCGGTCGAGGGCAGGTCTCCCGCTCCTCGACTTCGTCCGTCTGGTAGAGCAGGAGCTCCTCCTCGACGTCGAACTGGTCGCGAATGAGTCGCATGGGCTGGGACTCGCGAACCTGTACGCGTTCCATGACGCCGTCTCGGCCTTCCTCGACAGCGACGACTCCGGCACGCTCGGCAGTTTTCTCCGCTGGGTCAGCCGGGCTGAACAGTGGGACGACATGGGCCCGCGCACCGAGATGTCCGAGAACGGGACGGTCCAGCTCCTCACCGTGCATGGCGCCAAAGGACTCGAATGGGATTACGTGGCGATCCCCGCGCTTACCGAGAACTCGCTGCCTGCCCGCGCGAAGGAGGGTGCAGGATGGCTGCGATTCGGTGAACTGCCGTATCCGTTCCGCGGCGATCGCGACGAACTCCCGGAACTGATCTGGCACGGCCACGAAACCCAGGCCTCCTTCGACGAGGCATTCGGCCAGTACAAAGCCGAGCTCAGCGCCCGCCACCAGGCGGAGGAACGCCGGCTCATCTACGTCGCCACCACCCGCGCGCAACGCGAGTTGCTGCTCACGGGCTCGTTCTGGGGCAGCGGAAAGACGGTGCGAAAGCCCAGCCGGTACCTCGCCGAACTTGCCGAAGCCGGACTCATCGAACCGCTTCCCGAGGGCAGGGCCGAAACCCAGAAGCCGGAGGTCTCCGGCGATGGGGCAGAGCTCTGGCCCTTCGACCCGCTCGGGCACCGGCGAACAACCGTCGAACGAGCGGCGGAACTCGTCTTCGAAGCCGGGGAGAACGAGACGGATGCTGTGACGCCGTGGTCACACGACATCACGCTCCTCCTCAAGGAACGGGCCGACCGCCAGGGCGCCCAGCCTATGCCGATCCCCACACGCATCCCGGCGTCCAGCTTCAAGGACTATCTCGACGACGCGTCAGCGGTCGCAGCCAGGCTTCGCCGTCCGATGCCCCAGCGGCCATACCGTGCGACCCGTCTGGGTACCCTGTTCCATTCCTGGGTCGAGCAGCGGGCCGGCGGCGTGGCCGCCGGTGACCTGATCGACGCCGGCTTCGACGAATTTGATCTCGATCCCGAACAGAACGAGCCGCTCGAGCAACAACGGCTCGACGAGTTGAAAGCGACGTTCGAACGCTCACCGTGGGGTTCCGTAAAGCCTGAGGAGGTCGAGATCGAGATCCATTACGTGCTCGC
>Ga0190275_10002204_pt1 | contig 14070 bp, 11 predicted proteins | sample Popmic550T_FD_133745 | JGI IMG/M metagenome (GOLD analysis project Ga0190275, IMG submission 133745) | Populus adjacent soil microbial communities from riparian zone of Yellowstone River, Montana, USA - 550 T | ecosystem: Environmental > Terrestrial > Soil > Riparian zone > Trees stand | place... | reverse complement strand
GCCGCCGACGGGTCGCCCCGCCAGTCGTTGCCGACCTTGTCGACCTCGTCGAGCATGATCACCGGGTTCATCGTCTTGGCGTCGCGCAGGGCCCGCACCAGGCGGCCCGGTAGGGCGCCGATGTAGGTCCGGCGGTGGCCCCGGATCTCGGCCTCGTCGCGCACGCCTCCCAGTGAGATGCGCACGAACTCGCGGCCGGTGGCCCGGGCGATCGACTCGCCGATGGACGTCTTGCCGGTGCCAGGAGGCCCGATCAGCGTGAGGATGGCGCCCGACTTGCGGTCGGTGGCGTCGTCGATGCCCCGGTCGCGGCGCAGCTTCATCACGCCGATGTGCTCCACGATCCGGTCCTTGACGTCCTCGAGGCCCGCGTGGTCGGCGTCCAGCACCTCGCGTGCGGCCACCGGGTCCAGGACCTCGTCGGACTCCTCGGACCACGGCACAGCGATCAGCCAGTCCAGGTAGGTGCGGATCATCGAGCTCTCGCCCGACTGCTCGCCCATGCGCTCCAGCCGGCCAAGCTCCTTCTCGGCCTGCTCGCGCACCTCGTCCGGCATCCCGGACTCCTCGATCTTGGTGCGGTACTCCTCCGCCACCGAGGCGTCGTCCTCGTCCAGCTCCTTGCGGATCGACTCCATCTGCTTGCGCAGGAAGTACTCGCGCTGCTGCTTGTCGGCGCCCGACTGCACGTCCTCGCGGATCTGCGTGCGCACCTGCAGCTCGGTCAGGCGCTGCTTCTGGAGCTCGAGCGCCTTCTCCAGGCGTTCGGTCACGTCCAGGGTCTCCAGCAGGTCGACCTTGTCCTCGTAGGAGATGTCCGGCGAGTAGCCGGACGTGTCGGCCAGCGTGCCCGGCTCGGTGATCGAGCGCAGGAAGGCCGCGATCCGGCCGTCGTCGCCGCGCAGCTCCAGCAACTCCTCCACCACGGCGCGGTACTCACGCTCGAGGTTGCGGGTCTTGCCGTCCACGGGCTCGTCGTCCGGGTTCGGGGTGACCTCCACGCGCAGCTCGCCGCTGGGGCTGCTGTGCGCGGCCCCCGCGATGGCGCGGTGCAGGCCGCTCAGCGCGACCGCATGGCCGCCGCCGGGCAGGCGCACGTGCTCGGCCACCTCGGCGACCGTGCCGACGCTGGCGAACTCGTCGTCCTTGCGCGGGACGATGAGCACCCGCTCCTCGTCACCGACGTCGACGGTCAGCGTGACCGTCATGTTGGGGAAGACGACGGAGTCGTCGACCGGGATCAGCAGAAGGGTTTCCATCAGGTCAACTCGCTCTCTCCGGATACGGACTTACGAAAGATAAGTTCAGTGTAGCGCCTTCAGTCCCCGTATGAGCAAACCTGATGCGCCAAGACTTAGATCCTAGCGATCGACTACGCTGGCCCGCGATGGAGGAGCCGGACGTCAACCGGGCCTACTTCCTGCACTACGTGGAGGGTGCGGTCGAGCCGGGCTCCGTGGTGCTCGACTTCGGCTGCGGGTCGGGAACGATGGTGCGCATCCTGCGCGAGGCCGGCTTCGACGCGTACGGGGTCGACATCCGCTGGCCGGGCGCGGACTACGGGGAGCTCGGCACCACCGGCCCCGGCGAGGGTGTGCTGCGCTGCTACGAGGAGGGCGGGCGGCTGCCGTTCGCCGACGATGCGTTCGACCTCGTGATCAGCGACCAGGTGTTCGAGCACGTGGTCCCCATCGAGGCGACGGTGGGCGAGATCGAGCGCGTGCTCAGGCCCGGCGGCGTGAGCTACCACCACTTTCCCTCCCGCGCGGTCTGGAGGGAGGGTCACATCGGGATCCCGTTCGCCCACCGGCTGCCCCCGGGTGCCGCGCGGCTGGCCTACACCGCGGCGCTTCGCCGGCTCGGCCTGGGGATCTTCAAGGACGACCGGCCCCCGCGGGAATGGGCGGCCGAGAAGCTGCGGTGGATCGACGACTGGACGGTGTACCGGCCGGCGAGTGAGATCCACGCGATCTTCGGCCGGCGCGCCCGGCTGCGCAACCGGGAGATCGACTACTGCCGCTTTCGCGCGGGCGATCGCCGGGTCCTGCGCGCCCTTCTGAACCGGCCGCTCATGAGAGGGCCCGCCGAAGCACTGTTCCGGCGGCTGGCGTTCGAGGCCATCGAGGCGCGTCCGGACCGAGGCTCAGAGCGCCCGGCCGTGCCCGCCGGCCCGGCGCAGTAGTGCCCCGACCCGTCCGCCCGCGAGGTGGCCGGCGGTGGCGTCGGCCCACGCGGCGTCGTCGGGCGAGAGCACGCGGAGCAGCGCGGCGAGCAAGGTGAACACGGCGACGCCCGCGAGCACCGCGAGCACGATGCCGGGGACACCACCGACCGTCTCGAGGATCGCCCGCGCGGCGCCCCCGGCGGCCGCCGCCGCCACGACCCCGCGGACCACCGGCCCCCAGCGCCAGTCGATGCCGTTCGCGGCGCGGACCGCCGGGACCACCACGGCGGCCGCCGCCAGCTGCCCGCCCACGTTCGCCAGCGCCGCCCCGATGGCGTCCAGGCCCGGGATCAGCGCGAACGCCAGCGCCACGTTGACCACGGCTGCGCCCGCTCCGGCCACCAGGGGGCTCCTGGCGTCCTCGAGCCCGGCCAGCAGCGCGGTGGACGCGACCGTGACGGCGCTCAGCGGCAGCCCCGCGGCCAGGATGACCAGCACCGGGCCCACGTCGGCGTAGTCGTCCCCGTAGATCACCTCGAGGAAGGCCGGGCCGACGGAGACGATGCCTGCAACCAGTGGCAGCATCGCCAGCAGCAGCAGCCGCATCAGACGGCCGAACCCCACTCTGATGGCTGCCGTGTCCGAGGTTCCACGCAGCCGCGCGAACACGGGCGTGGCGACCAGCGCCAGACGCTCGGGCAATAAGCCGATCGCGGTCACGACCGCGAACGCGATCGAGTACAGCGCGATCTGCGAGTCGGCCGAGTAGTGGGCCAGGAAGAAGAACTCGGATCGCTTCCAGACGACGAAGGTGACCAGCGTGGTCACGGTGGTCAGCCCGGCGAAGCGGATCGCGGCGCGCTCGAGCTCCGGCGCCCGCACGCTCTCCGGGGCGATACGCCGGAAGAGGCGGCCGGCCACGACGCCGAACCAGACGAGGTTGGCCGTCACGGCCACCGCCTCGACTACGAACATTCCCACGATCCCCCCGCCCGCAGCCAAGACGGCCACGATGACCGGCACCGTGACCGCGCCGGTCACCAGCCCGATGATCGCCGCGGACCGAAACCGGTGGGCGCCGGCGAGCGCGGCGTTTGGCACGCTCTGCATCGCCGCGATCGCCGTGCCCACCCCGGCCGCGATCCAGGCCGCCTCCGGCGTGGACCCGAGGGCCCCGGCGGCGATCAGGACGCCGCCGCCGATCACCGCCCCCAGGACCTGGACGCGGAAGGCCCAGGCGACCAGCCCGCGCGCCCGCCCCGGTTCGCCGCGGCCCAGCGCCTCGGCCACCGTCCGTGTGAGCGCCAGTCCGAGCCCCGCGCTGACGACCATGTGGGTCGTGAGCCCCACGAACGCGATGAAGCTCTGGCGGCCGAAGTCGTCCGGGCCGAGCACGCGCGCCGCGGCGATCGAGATCAGCAGCGTGTAGACCTGCGGCAGGAAGCCACTGAGGGTGGTCCACGCGCCACCTCGCAGAACGGAGTCGCCCTCGGCGCCTGCCATCGCAGCCTCGGGCCTCATGCGTGCATGATGCCAACGGCGCCGATCGACGACACTGGGCCGCCGTGGCCGAGGCCGTCGTCATCTGCCCGGTGGTTCCCTGGCCGCCGGTGGACGGAGCGCGCAAGCGCAGCCTGCGCCTGCTCGAGGCGATGGAGACGGCCGGCGTCACCCCCCACCTGGTCTCGTCGGGTCCGGAGGGTGAGCGCGCGGAGGCTCTGCGCGCCCGCGGCTGGCCCATCGACGTCGTTCCCGATCCCGCGCCCGGCCTCCGTTCGCGCGCGCGCCAGCACCTGGCACGGCGCCCGAGCCCCTACAGCGCCGCCTTCGCCCGCCGGTTGGATGAGCTCCGGCCGACGCGGCCCGCGTTCGTCCAGGTCGAGCACACCCTGGCCGCCTACTACGAGGACCGCCACCCGGCGTCGCGCTGGATCTTCAGCACGCACAACGTGGACGCGCAGGTGGCCCGGACCGTGGCGCGCGCTACGCGCTCCGCGCGCACGAGGATGCGTGCCGGTGCCATCGCCTCCGTCGAGCGGCGCGCGGCGCGGGCCGCGGACGTCGTGGTGTGCGTGTCCGACGCCGACTGCGAGCACTTCGAAGGCCTCGGGGGCCGCACACTCCTGGTGCCCAACGGCATCGACGACGCGTTCTTCACGGTTCCCACGCCGCTGCCCGCAGACGAGCAGGTCCTGTTCGTGGGCAACCTGGACTACGCGCCGAACGCGCTCGGCCTGACGCGGTTCCTGCGCGAGGGGTGGCCCCGGCTCGCGGCCGCCCGCCCCCACGTATCGCTGCGTGTGGCCGGCCCCGGGCTCGGGCCTGCCCTGCGCCGCCACATCGCCGGCGCACCCAGGGCCGAGGCGCTGGGGGTGGTGGACGACCTCGCCGCCGAGCTGGCCGCGAGCCGCGCGGTGATCCTCCCGGTCTGGGAGGGCGGCGGCACCCGCCTGAAGGCCCTCGAGGCGATGGCGGCCGCCCGCCCGATCGCCGGGACCGCGTTCTCGGTCACGGGGATCGGCTTCCGCGACGGCGCCCACGGGCTGCTGGCGGACGGTCCGGCGGGGCTGGCCGAGGCCACGGCCACGCTGCTGGCGGATCCGGCTCGCGCGACGGCCCTCGCGAAGGCTGCCCGCGCGCACGCGGAGAGGTTCCGCTGGGGACGGGTGACGCTTCCGCTGGCCGAGCTCTATGGCCGATGGGCCGGAGACTGATCGACCGCTTCCAGCCACGCTCGTAGCGGGGTCTGCTCGGCGAATACCCGGCGCCCGGCGGCGGCGGCCGCCCGGCGCAGCCGCCAGTGGCGGCCCGCGGCGAGGAGGATGCGTCCTCTCTCGCTCTCCGGTGACCAGAGCGTGGCCACGGCCCGCGCCAGATCGGCCGGACGACCTGCGCGCGTCGCTTCGATGGCGTACTCACAGAGCAGGGCGCCGAGGCGCTCCGGCCGCGCCGGCCGCAGTGCCGGGACGGCGTCGGCGTGACCGGTGATCGCCACGTCGTCGGCGATCGCCATCGACGGGTCGCGCCGGTTACCGCCGTGGCGCCGGTGCACGGCCACCAGCTCCGGGCAGTGGGCCGGAGGGCCGAGGCGCGCAAGGCGCAGCCAGAGGTCGTGATCCTCGGTGTGGTCGAGATGCTCATCGAACCCCCCCACCCTGCGCAACGCGTCACGCCGGACCAGCGCGCCCGAGGAGGGGACGGGGTTCCGGGTGAACAGCTCGTCCGCGCGCCCGCGCAGGGGGGCAATCAGGGCGTCGGGGACCCATCCGTGCTCCGTGCTGGCCGCGCTGAGCGCGCACCCATAGGCGAAGGGCGCCCCGGGGCGGGCCTCGAGGGTTGCGGCGAGCTTCCGGATCGCCCCCGGCAGGAGCAGGTCGTCCGAGTCGACGAAGGCCACGAGCTCGGTCTGCGCGGCCGCGATCCCGGCGTTGCGCCCGCGGGCGGGGCCCCACGCCGGCCCGTCGTTGCGCACCACGGTGACAGGCAGGTCACGCAGGCGTTCTGCCGTCCCGTCGCTCGACGCGTCGTCGACGACCACGACCGAGCCCTGGTCCAGGACGGTCTCGAGCGTCTGTTCGAGCAGCGCAAGGCGGTCGCGCGTGGGGATGACGATCGAGACGTCAGCGGACACGTTCGAACAGCCCCTGGTAGGCGTCGGCCATCTGCGTGAGCCCGTGGCGGCGCTCTACCAGCGCCCGTCCGGCGGCGCCGTGGGCCGCCCGGGCGGAGGCATCGCCCAGGAGCGAGACGATGGCCTCGGCCAGCAGCCGCGCGTCGGGCCTCTCCGCGACTATGCCCGCGCCCGCCTCCAGCAGCTCGGCCATTCCCGTCGCGGGGGTGCTCACCACCGGCACGCCGGCCGCCAGCGCCTCCAGCGTGACCACCGAGAGGCCCTCCGACTCGGAGCTGACCACCAGCACGTCGGCACGCCCGATCAGCCGCCTGGCGTCGGGTCGCTGGCCGAGGAAGCGGACGTCAATCCCGGCCGCCCGCCGCTCGAGTGCGGCCCGAAGGGGTCCGTCGCCGATCACGAGGAACACCGTCTCAGGCACTTCCGCGGCCACCAGGCGTGCGGCATCGAGGAACCGCTCGGGCGCCTTCACCGCCATCAGCCGGCCCACGGCGGCCACCACCGGCCGCCCCTCATCGAGGCCCAGCTCGGCGTCCAGCGCCGCCCGCGCGGGCCCGTCGAGCGGCACGGCGGGCGCGACGCCGTTCGGGATCACCGAGAGGCGGTCCCGGTGCCCCCGCCGGGCCTCCAGCCGCCGCGCGAGCGCCTCGGACACGCACGCGACCCCGGCTGCACGTCGCAGGAGGAGCGCCGCGGCGCGGTCCTCGCCCGGCGCCACACCGTGGAAGGTGCCCACCAGCGACGGGGAGCGTCTGCCCAGCTCCGCGGGCAGCAGTCCGGCACCCGCGATGCCCGTCATCTTCACGTTGTGGGCGTGGACCACGTGAGGAGCGACGCTCCGGATCGCCCGCGCCACCCGGACGACGGTGTCGGCGACCACCCGGGGCTCCCGCCCGCCGATCCGTGGGTGCAGCGTGACCCGCTGCACGCCGGCGTCGAGCTCGGCCGCCAGCGGCCCGTCGGCGGCGGCGAACGTGACCTCCTCCCCCCGTGTCGCGAGCGCGTTGGCCAGGTCGACGGCGACTCGCTCCAGCCCTCCCACGCCCAGCGTGGGTGCGATCGTCAGCACCCTCACGGGCGGCGGCTCTCCAGCGCCCGCCGGTACACGGCGTCCATGCGCCCGGCCATGAGGTCGGCGCCCAGGGAGGCCTCGGCGTGCGCGTGCGCGCGCTCCGCCTGGACGCGCGCCGCCGCCGGGTCGGCCAGCAGCCCCTCGATGGCGGCCGCCATCTTCCGCGGGTCACGCGGGGGTACCAGCGACGCCGTCCCGTCGGGCGCGAGCTCGGGGATTCCGCCGACCGCGGTCGCCACGACGGGGACGCCTGCTGCCATCGCCTCGAGCATCGACATGGGCGCGTTCTCCATGACCGAGGCGATGACGAGGATCCGCATGTGCGCGAGCGCCTCGGCCGAGGGCACGTGCCCTCGGAACTCCAGCCGGCCCGCCAGACCGAGCTCGCGGCCGCGCTGGCGCAGCCGTGGCTCCTCGGGCCCGGTCCCGTACACCGCGAGCGGTGCATCGGGCACGAGGGCCGCCGCAGCGAGGAAGGTCCCGAGATCCTTGACCGGCTGGAGCTCGCACAGGGTCCCGACGACCGTGCCCTGCTCCTCCCTCATCGGGGGCACGGGCACCCCGTTGGGGATCACGGTGAGCCTGGGGCGCGGATACCCGAGGCGCTGGACCAGCATCCGCCGCATCGCCTCGGTGGGGGTGATCACCGCATCGCAGCGCCACGCCAGCTTGGCGTCGAGGCCCCGGTAGGCGGCAAGGGCCCGCCAGCCCGGTCGCCCCGGGCCCGCGGGGGGCGGCAGGAACGGGTCCGGCAGACCGTGCACGGTCTGCACGAGCGCCACCCGGCGCGACCTGCGCGGCAGCAACCGCAACCACAGCGCGCTACGCCTGTCGTGGGCGTGCAGCACCTCGAGCCCGGCCGTCGCCGCGCGGATCTCGGCCGCACCAGCGCGATCGATCCCGCGCCGCAAGGACACCTCTACGGCCTCGGCTCCCGCCGCTTCGAACCGCACCGCCAGGTCGCTCGTGGCGCACACGGCCCGCACCTCCCGGCCGCGGGCGACCAGCGCGCGGGCGAGCACGAGGGCGTGCTCCACCGGACCCCCCCGGGCCAGAGACGTGAACAGGCCGATCCTCACGGCGCGCGGACAGGTCGCTCACCCGTGGATGCGGCCACGATGGCGAGGGCGCACAACAGCCAGATCGGGATGATCACCTGGGCGCTGATGAACGCGCCGGCGACGAGCGCCACCACCAGCGAAGCCTGCAGCGCGGTTCCCAGCCGCACCCCGTCCACGTCGCCGACGCGCTCGGCGCGGGCGATCGCCAGCCGCGCCTGGCGCCAGCTGGAGGCCAGGAATCCGAGGAACGCCAGCAGGGCCAGGATCCCGAGCTCGGCCAGGATCTCGAGATAGGAGTTGTGGACCACGGGCTGCGAGTAGACGAGCGGCTGGTCGACCACGTAGCCGGGCGCGAGGTCCCCGAAGCGCCCGGGCCCCACGCCCACGAGCGGCCGGTCCGCGGCCATGCGCAGGGCGCCCTTCCACAGCGCCTCGCGCGACTGCACGTTCTCGGCCGCCACCTTGTCCTTGGCCTGCACGCGCTCACCGATCAGCGGGCCCCAAAGCGCGAACGCGAGCGCTAGGGCCGCGGCGGTGGTGGCCCCGGCCGCCAGCAGCCCGCTGACCGGAAGCCGGCGGGTCCAGAGTGCCCATACGACGAGCGCGAGCAGGCCGACGAGGGCACCGCGCGAGAGCGTGGCCAGCAACGCCGCCCCGATCGGCACCATGACGAGCACCCACAGCCACCGGTGCCGCTGCTCCGAGACGATCAGATACGCCCCGAGCGGCAGCGCCGTGGCCAGGAGATAGGCGAAGTCGTTGGGATCGCCCACGGGTCCCTGCGCCAGGCCGTGGCCCTTCGTCAGGAAGCCGTACACCCCGACCAGCGCGGCCGCGGCGAGCGACAGGAGCAGCACCTGCAGGGTCGCGCGGAGCACCGTGCGTGAACGCACGAGCTGCACGTAGACGAAGAAGAAGCTCGCGAACAGGACGTAGCGCGTCGTCTTCGCCAGGCTGGCCACCAGGTCGGAGGAGCTGAGCGTGGCCAGGAGGACCAGAACGGTGAAGCCGGCCAGCCAGGCCAGCGGCGGGGCCAGCACCACCGGCTCGTCGCTCGCCACCAGGCGGATCACGTATCCGAGCAGCACCAGCGCCCCGAGGATCTTGACCGCGGAGACGGTCTCCGTCGGAACGGCGAGCATGTCGTCCCACGGAAACGACGCCACCAGGGCCAGCACCAGCGCCACCGGGCTGGCCAGCACCATCGCCGCCACCGCCAACCCGGCCACGGCGGCGAGCGCGACCACCGGCTGGAAGGCCGAGGCGGTGGCCACCAGCGCGGCGAGCACCGCGGCGGGGACCGTGATCCAGGCCCCGGCGAGACGCTCGGACATCACCCCGTCACGAGGGGACCGCGCTGGTAGTACCCGCCGGTCTTCGTGCCCTCGCCGGACTGGTTGAGGACCACGCCGAGCGTCCTGGCGCCCACGAGATCCAGCCGCTCGAACGCGGTCTCGACGGCAGCCGGCTTCGACCGGCGCGCCGCGAGCGTCATGAGCACGCCGTCGGTGTGGGGGGCGATCAGCCGCGCGTCGTTGACCGGCAACAGGGGCGGGCCGTCGATCAGCACCAGCGCGTTCAGCGAGCGCAGGCGGTCGGCGAGCGCAGCCGCCCGCACCGCGAGCATCTCGGTCGGCTCGGGCGGCGTCGGCCCGCTCGTGAGCACCCACAGGGAGTCGAAACCGGAACCCACGGGGTAGAGCTCGGAGTCGCGCGCGGCCAGCATCGTGGAGACCCCCTCGCGGTTGTCGAGCCCGAAGATCTCGTGCTGGCGGGGGCGGCGCAGGTCGGCATCCACGATCACGGTGGCGATGCCGACCTGGGCGAGGGCGACACCGAGATTGGCGACGATCGTGGACTTGCCCTGTGCGGGTTCCGGGCTGGTCACCTGGATCAACGGGTTCGTGTCCTCGAGCAGGAACTGGAGGTTGGTGCGCAGCCCGCGGAAGGCCTCCTGGAGGTCGATCATGCCCTCGTCGTTCCAGATCAGCCGAGCGTCCCCGCGCTGCAGCGCGCGGCTACGGGGCAGCCGCCCCAGCAGCGGCGCCTGGGTGAGCTCGGCCACGTCCTCGGGGCTCTCGACGCGGCGGCGCAGGCGCTCGATCGCGAGCGCGAGGATGACCGCTGCCAGCGTCCCGAGCAGCGCGGCGGTGGCGATGATCAGCGGGGGGCGCGGCTGGATCGGCGAGTCGGGCGCCTCGGCCGGATCCACGAGCCGGGCCGACACGAGTCCGTTCCGGGCGATCGAAGCGGTGAACGCCCGCGCCGCGGCGCGGGCCGTCAACGCGGCGTCGCCGGGGTCCTCGCTGCGTCCCGAGATGCGCAGGATCCCCGTGCCCGGCTCGATCGAGGTGTCCACCTCGCCGGGCAGCGGTCTGCCGATCAGCCCTTCCGCGCGCCGGAGGTTGACCGTGGCCTTCGCGGTCTCCGCGTAGGTGCCCAGCAGGGCCGCGATGCTGTCGGAGGCCACCAAGCCCTGGCCCTGGCGGACCTCGGGTGTGATCGCCAGGGTGGCCGTCGCCTCGTACTGCGCCGGGCGCGAGAACGCGATTACGGCGCTGAGGACGATCGAGAGGCCGATCACCCCGACCAGCAGCCACCGCTGCCTCGATACGACGGCGAGAAGGTCTCCTAGCTGCATCTGCGCTCGATCGTAGGCCCGTCGCCGACGTGGGACCAGCGGCGCAACGGACGTGGCGAGAGAGCGCAGCGCTGGTACAGGTCGGCGTAGAGCCGCGTCATCCGGTCCGCGCCCCGCCCGGAGCAGCGAGCGCGCTGTGAGGCCAGCAGCTCCGCCCGCAGGCCGGGGTCGCGCAGCGCGGCTTGGATCGCCGCCGCCGCGCCGGCCTCGTCGGCGAAGACCTGGCGGGGACCGAGCAGCTCGCGGTTGGCCGGGATGTCCGAAGCGATCACGAGCACGTCACGCGCCACCGCCTCGAGCACGGCGAGCGACGCGCCATCGCGCTCCGAGTAGTGCAACAGGACGGTCGCCCTGCCCAGCTCATCGAGGGCCGCGCGGTGGTCCAGCCAGCCGCTGACCGGGATGCCCGCGGCGCGCAGCGGCGCATCCTCGTCACCGCCGGCGGCACCGATCCAGCGCACCTCCGCGTTGCCGGCGACCGCCGCCAGGATCCGGGCGCTCGCCTCGGGACGGCGTGCGGGCCCGATCCGACCGAGGGCGACGACGCGCGGCTCGGGTCGGGCCGGTGCCGGTTGCACGGGCGCATCCAGGCCGGGGATCCCGTTGGGCACCACCTCGACGCGGGGCGCGCCCAGCCCGCGCGCGAGCGTGGCTTCGGCCTCGGAGACAGCCGCCACCACATCGCAGCGCCTGGCCACGAGACGCTCGATGCCGCGGTAGGCGGTCAGGACACCCCCACCCTGCGGCCGCCGGGCGAACACGTACCCGTGCGGCGTGTAGACCTTGGGGACGCCGGTCGCGGCCAGCGAGCCGATCGCACCGGCGAAGGAGGAGTGCAGGTGGACCACGTCCGGGCGCCGCGCGGAGACGAGCCGCCGCAGGGCCAGTGCCAGCGCCGCATGCGACCGCGGGCTCCGTCGCCTCCAGTCCAGCGGGACCAACTCGACCGCCTCGGACACCCTTTCGGGCAGGTCGGGCGCGGTCTCGGGCCGGACGGCGTAGACCAGCGCGACCTCGTGCCCCGCCGCCGCGAGCCGGTCCGAGAGGGCCGTGACGACGCCCAGCGTTCCTGCCCAGGACGCTTCTGTGACCTGGAGGATCCTCACGGTGTGCCTCTCAGCAGGCGCCACGCCCCGACAGGACCGCCGGGACGGTGGCCAGGAGGATCTCGATGTCCCGGGCCAGGGACCACCCGGACACGTACTGGTAGTCCAGGGCCACGCGGTCATGGAGGGGGATGTGGGATCGCCCCGCGATCTGCCACGGCCCGGTGAGGCCGGGCCGCAGGTCGGTGCGGCGGTCGTGCCATTCCCGTTCGAGAGTTTCCTCCTCGACGGGAAGGATCGGACGTGGTCCGACCAGGCTCATGTCGCCCTTGAGCACGTTCAGCAGCTGCGGCGCCTCGTCCAGTGAGAAGCGCCGCAGCACCCGCCCCACTCGGGTCACACGCGTATCCCCGGCCGCCTTCGCGAGCGCACCGTCGCGGCCGATCATGACCGGGTCCGGGTCTGCCCGCATGGAACGGAACTTGATCATCCTGAACGGCCGCCCGCCCATGCCGGGGCGCGTCTGGGTGAAGAGGACCGGCCCGCGGGAATCGAGCCGTACCGCGATCGCCACCGCCGCCAGCACCGGCGAGAACACCACGAGCGCCACCGCCGACCCCACGACATCGAGGGCCCGCTTCGCGATCCGCGACAGCCGCGAGAAGGCGGGCACCTCGATCGACAGCAGTGGTAGGCCGCCGACGTGCTCGATCGCGTGGGCGCCGTCGAGGAACTCGAACAGGCGCGGGACCACATCGACGGCCACGCCGGCCTCTCGGCACAGGCGCAACACCCCGAGCAGCTCCTCGTGGTGGGCCCGCGAGAAGGCGACCATGACGCGATCCACCTGGCCCAGCGCGACCAGCTCGGGCAGGTCGGCGAGATCGCCGAGCCGGGCCAGCCCGGTGGTTCTGGAGTCCTCGTCGTCGAGGAAGCCGATGGGCACGAGGCCGAGCTCGGGATGCACGCGCAGGCGGTGCACGAGCCGCTCGGCGACGTCACCGGAGCCCACGATCAGGGTCCGTTGCCGTAGCTCCGGCGCACGGTGCGTCGCGGACCTGGCCGCTGCCCGCGCAACCGCGGCCACGGCGGTGGCCGCGAACGTGGCGGTGATCGTGCCGGCCACCGCGTGCGAGGCGCCGAAGATCGTCATCAGGCCGAGCAGCGGCCACGACAGGACCAGCGACGCCAGCATCAGCTTTGGCGCCTCGCCGACGCCGGTGGCCCATGACCGCAGATCGTCACGGGCGTAGAGGCCACTCGCGAAGGCGGCGATCGGCCAGAGCGCGGCGCACAGGAGCGCAAGCGCCACCGTCTCGACCGGCGCGACCCCCGCGACGAACCCTCCCGCCGCGCCCCCTGCCCCGCCGGCCAGCAGGTCTGCGACGGCAAGGCGGCGGTGCAGGTGGCCGGCGCGCCTGCGCGGGTCACCTACCCGAAGGACTCGCGATTCGCGAGCGACTGACTCGACGTCAACAGCCATGAGGTTCGACGCTCCTGTAGTGACCCGCGAAAACTGAGGCAATACTGCCCCAGCTAGCGGGTAAGGGCAAACACACCAGCAGCGCAATCGCCCTTCGCCATCCGGCCGCCCGCCGTGGGAGGCTTGCGCGGTGGCCAAGCCGGACGACGACTCCCCCGCCCGCGAGGCCGCCTCGGCCGCCGCGGTCGAGCTCGTGGAGCCCGGCATGACCCTCGGGCTGGGCTCGGGCCGCGCCGTGTGGCGCGTGGTCGACCGGCTGGGCGAGCGGTTCGGTCAAGCCGCCACGCCCCTGCGCGTGGCCGTGGCTTCCGAGCGCACGCGCGAGCGCGCACGGGAGGCCGGCCTCGAGGTCGTGGAGCTGGACGGGACGCTGGAGCTGGACCTGGCGCTAGACGGCGCCGACGAGATCGACCCCCGGCTGCGGCTGATCAAGGGCGGCGGCGGCGCGCTGCTGCGCGAGAAGATCGTGGTGGCCGCCGCGCGCCGGTTCGTGGTGGTGGCCGAGACACCCAAGAAGGTCGAGCACCTGGGCCAGGGCTTCCGCCTGCCGGTGGAGGTGGCGCGGTTCGCCTGGCGCGACACCCGGCGCCGGCTGGCACGGGTGATGGCCGACCCCGAGCTGCGTGTGCGCGAGGGCGACGACGAGCCCTACGTGACCGACGAGGGCCACCACATCCTGGACTGCCCGCTGCCCGCCGACGCGGACCTCGACGCGCTCGGCGACGAACTGCACCGCGTGCCCGGCGTGCTGGAGCACGGCCTGTTCGCCGGAATGGCGGAGCAGGCGATCCTGGGCACGCCGGAGGGCGGCGTCGAGCTGCTGCGGGCTTAGGAGCTCTCGAGCCGGCCGAAGAACCCGATGATGCGGGTGATCGCGCCGTCGGCTGAGAACTCCACGACATCCAGGCCCTCGATGAGCACCTCGCCGTCAGCGGCCACTGCGCTCCAGGCGAACCGCGCGAGGCCGTGGTG
>Ga0190275_10002203_pt1 | contig 14073 bp, 11 predicted proteins | sample Popmic550T_FD_133745 | JGI IMG/M metagenome (GOLD analysis project Ga0190275, IMG submission 133745) | Populus adjacent soil microbial communities from riparian zone of Yellowstone River, Montana, USA - 550 T | ecosystem: Environmental > Terrestrial > Soil > Riparian zone > Trees stand | place... | reverse complement strand
GCACACGGTCGAAGCGATCCGCGCGCGGCTCGCCGAAGGCGCGCGCCACAACTACCTGCGCGATTTTCTGTACGGCGGCATAGACGGCGCGGTGACGACCTTCGCCGTCGTCGCGGGCGTCACGGGCGCGAGCCTCGCGCCGGGCATTGTTCTCATCCTCGGCGTCGCCAACCTCGCGGCGGACGGCTTCTCAATGGCGGCGAGCAACTACCTCGGCACGCGCGCCGAGCGCGAAGACTTCAAACGCCTCGCATCGGTTGAGCTACGTCACATCGAGTCCGACCCGGAGGGCGAGCGCGAAGAGGTGCGCCAAATCTACGCGCGCAAAGGTTTGAGCGGGGCGGCGCTCGAAGAGGTGGTGGATTCTATCACCGCCGACCACGCGCGCTGGATCGAGACGATGCTCGCGGAGGAATACAACCTGCCGCGCGAAGTGCGTTCGGCGTGGTATGCGGCGTTTGCGACCTTCGTCGCCTTCGCGCTCTGCGGCTCGGTTCCGCTCGCGCCTTACGTCGTGGGCGTGCGCGACGCGTTTCTGCCCGCGACGCTTCTGACCGGCTCGGTCTTCTTCGCAATCGGCTCTCTGAAGGCGCGCTGGTCAACCGCGCCGTGGTGGCGTTCCGGATTGACGACGCTTCTCATCGGCGCTGCCGCCGCGCTGCTGGCCTACGCGACGGGCGTGCTGCTGAAAAGTCTGGCGGCATGAAGCATGAGTAAATGCGCTCGGACGCGGTCGCGTCTCGAATCAGCGCGCGAGATGTGATTGCCGAACGAAGAAAGGAATAATGATCATGTGCAGATTTACCCGACTGATTCTTACGCTATCCTTCGTCGTCTTAACCGCGACGAGCGCACTAGCTCAGGACAACGACGACGAGCGCGTCGTGATAGACGCGCGGCTCGTCTCCGTCAACGTCTCCGTGACCGACGCGCGCGGCGTCCCAATCAAAGCCCTCGACAAAGATAGGTTCGAGGTCTTCAGCGACAACGTGAGGCAGCAGATAGCTCACTTTTCGACAGAAGAAGCCCCGCTGTCAATCGGCATCGTCTACGACATCCACAGCTCGACGCCTGAGCGCACGGACGCCGCTCTGCGCGCCCTCAAACAATTCACGCGGACGCTCCGCCGTGAGGACGACTTTTTCGTGACGGTGTTCAACCAGCGCGGCAGCGTCGTCGTGGACTTCGTGCCGACGGTGGATCAGGTCTTCAACCATCTGACTTACGTCGCGCCGAAGGGGCCGTCCGCGCTCTACGACGCGATCTATCAGGCGGCTGAGAAAGTCAACGCGGCGCGCGCGGAGAAGAAGGCGCTGCTTATCATCTCCGACGGCTACGACCACCAGAGCGGCCACAGCGACAGAGAAGTTCGCTCGCGCGTCAAAGAGCTAAACATTCAGGTATACGGGATCGGCATAGCCGACCCGCACGACGACCCTTTAGAGGGACGCGGGCGTTGGGTGTTTGAAGACATAACGCGGCAGACGGGCAGGCGCACGTTTCTGGCGCGCACCGACGCGGCGTTCGGTCGCGCCGTGCTCGAAGAGATGTCGCGGGCGAGCGGCGGCGCGGCGTACTTCCCCGACAGCCGCAATGGCGAGCAGGAGCTTGCCGGACTCGGCGCCCAAATCCTTTTGGAGCTGCGGCGGCAGTACACGCTCGCCTTCTACCCGACCGGCGCGCAATCGGGCGCGGGTTGGCACAAGATACGCGTCCGCGTTACCACGCTCGCCGGCTCCGACGGGCTACGCCTTTCTTACAGGAAAGGTTACAAAGCGTTCAGGAAGTGACGTGACAGCCCGATGAGTAGCAACACGCAGACGGCGACTCAAACGCCAAGGCCGGGCGGTTCTTCTAGCGAGAGCCGCCCGTTCGCTCTACACGCGCGCCGGGCGTCCGTGATCGTCATCATCGCCGGCCTCGCCGCTCTCTCGCTGGTCTGGATAAAAGACCCTCTCATCGCACGTGCCGTCGTCGTCGCGGGCGTGTGTCTGACACTCTGGCTGAGCGAAGCCGTCCCGCCCTTCGTGCCGACGCTCGTTCTCTGGCTCATGACGCCGCTCCTGTTGCAGCCTTTGAGCGAGGAGTTTCGGCTGGGGCGTGTGCTGGGCTGGTCGGCGGAGCCGGTTCTCGTTCTCTTCTTAGGCGGGTTCGCCCTCGGCGTCGCCGCGCGGCGGCACGGCATTGACGCGCGGCTCGCGCAAATCGCGCTGCGGCTGTCGGGCGGGCGTCGCCTCGCGCTGCTCGCTCTGACTGCCGCCGCCACAGCCTTTCTTTCCATGTGGATGTCGAACATCGCCGCGGCGGCGATGATGCTGTCGGCGGCGCATCCGCTGCTCGCCGGTATGCCGGAGGGAGATAGGTTTCGACGCGCGCTGCTTTTGAGCATCGCCGTGGGCGCGAACTTCGGCGGCATCGCTACGCCCATCGGCACAGGCCCCAACGCCATCGCCATCGCCGCCGCGACGCGGCATCAGACCATAACCTTTCTGGATTGGATGGCGTTCGCCTTGCCGCTGTCTTTAGGTTTAATAGTCGCCGGGGTTCTGCTTTTGGCTTTGCGCTTCCGCGTGCGAGGAGTGACCGCGCTGCCGGACTTGCCTCAGCGACCGCGCTCTCGCGGGGCGAGCGGCGTGTTGATCGTCTTCATCGTCACCGTCGCGGCGTGGCTGACCGAGCCTTTGCACGGAGCATCTTCCGCGCTCGTCGCACTGGCCGCGACCGCCGTGCTTTTCGGCTCGGGGCTGCTCGAACGGCGAGACCTCTCGCGGCTCGACTGGTCAACGCTCATGCTCATCGCGGGCGGGATAGGCCTCGGCAACCTGCTCGAAAAGTCCGGGGTGGTGACGGCTGTCGCCGCCGCCGTGCCGTGGGCACACGTCCCTGACCTTGCGCGCGTCTTCTTGCTCTGCTTCGCGAGCGCGACGCTTTCGGCGCTGATGAGCAACACCGCCACGGCCACGATGCTCATCCCGCTCGCCGCGAGCCTCGACCCCGCGCCCTCGACGGCCATACTGATCGCCGTCGCCGCATCGCTGGGCGTGCCTTTCGTCATCAGCACTCCCCCGAACGCGATGGTCTACGGCGAAGGCGGTGTGAGAAGCGGCGACTTCCTCGCGCCCGGTCTGGCGCTGATGCTTCTGGGCTGCCTTCTCATCAGCCTGACGGGGCCGTTCGTTCTAAACCTGTTGGGGATTCCTTGAAGCCGAGCGGCGATCAAACCCGAGGCGCGGCGTAGTGAGCCGTGAACATGCCCCGCGCAGCGCCTGAGCTACCACGCAATCGCGGCTGCTGCGTCTTGACTCCGGCTGCGCGAGGGCTGACCTCGATGAGGTTATAGACGCCGCGCACGCCGTCTGTGCTGCGTGCGATGCGCCCGGCCTCTTCGAGTTGACACGGTAGCTCGACCTTGCCGAGTAGCGCGACCCACCCGTTCGAGACAGCGACTTGGATCGGGTGTTCGACGGTCACTGCGCCCGACTCGAACGCGCCCCTAATCTTCCCGGCGATCTCATGGTCGGTGGGCCGCGCGCCGACGGCGTTGACGCGGAGATGGTTGACCACGTCGAAGACGCCGTCGGCGCTGCGCGCTGCCTCAAGCGCCGCGAGGAGTTCGGCCTGGCACGCGACCGCGCCCGTGAGCGTCACGGTGCCGTCCATGACCGACACTGCGATGATCGCATCCTTGAGGCGCGACTCATTTTGAAGCTCGCGCAAAACGCCGAGCCTGATTTGTTCCTCGCTCGGTATCATGTCACTACACCACATGTCTATCACCTCCGACGATTAAAGCCGTATGGGTTGAGCGATTCCTGCCCAAAGTCCGAAGGCTCACCGATGCTCCATTGGGCAACGCGCGTGCCGGACGTGCCGCGGCAAATGTTCTGAGACAAACACCTCCCGCACGGCGCGGGCTGCGGAAAGTTCCCCACGCATTAGGGAGAAAGCCCGCAATCTTTTTCATACCGCCCCGCTCAGCGCCCGCCCGTCGGCCAATCCCGAACACTTATCGCCCCTCAGCGTCGCGCACGACAATTGCTTTCGCACATTAGGTGCTTCCCATTCCGTTCGGCGCTTGTCCGCGTAATGCTATGACGGAGTTGACCCCTTCCAACCTGACTGTTCTCTGCGTCGCGAGCTTCTTCAAGGGCAACGAATTCATACGCGAGTGCAGGCGCGCGGGCGCGCGCGTCGTGCTGCTGACGAGAGAAAAGTTGCTCGGCGGGGAGTGGGCGCGTGAGTGCCTCGACGGCGTAGAGGGCGTCCCCGGCGATGGCGGCGAAGAGCTTTATCTGGAGGCATCTGCCTCCGCGGCGCGTCGCCACAAGATTGCGCGCGTCGTCGCGCTGGAAGAGTACGACGTGGTGACAGCCGCGCGCATACGCGAGCATCTGTGCCTGCCGGGCATGGGAACGAGCGCGGCGCGGCTCTTTCAGGACAAGCTTGCGATGCGCGTCGGCGCGCGCGAGGCGAGCCTCAGCGCGCCCGAGTTTGTGCGCCTTGTGGACGACGACGAGATCGAGGACTTCATGCGCCGCGTCGCGCCGCCGTGGATGCTCAAGCCGCGAAAGGGCGCTTCGGCGATGGGGATGAGGAAGCTCGACGATCCCGTCGAAGTGTGGCGCGCGCTCGAAGAGCTGGACGCGCGGGCGTTCCCGCACGAGAGGGCGACGCACCACCTGCTCGAACAGTTCATCCCCGGCGCCGTCTATCACGTAGATTCGCTCGTCCACGAAGGCCGCGTCGTGTTCGCAGGCGTCGAACGCTACGGCACGCCGCCCTTCTCGGTGGCGCACGGCGGCGGCGTCTCGACATCCCGCACGGTCGAGCGCGGCTCGGCGGACGAAAGGCGCTTGCTGGCGTTCAACAAAAAACTGCTCGCCGCCTTTCGCCTTGAGCGCGGGGCGACCCATGCCGAGTTCATCAAGGGCGAGGCGGACGGCGAACTCTATTTCCTGGAGACGGCGGCGCGCGTCGGCGGCGCGTACACCGCCGAGACGATTGAGGCGGCGACCGGCGTCAATCCGTGGCGCGAGTGGGCGCGGATCGAGCTTGCCACACGCGAGCGTCCATACGTGCCTCCGACGCCGCGCGAAGACTACGCGGGACTCGCCGTCTCGCTCGCGCGCCAGAAGTGGCCTGACACCTCTGCTTACGACGACTCGGAGATCGTCTATCGCGCGCGCAAGCCCTGGCACGTCGGCCTCCTCGTCCGCTCGCCGAATTACGGGCGCGTGGCCGGGCTGTTGGAAAGTTACGCGCGCCGCTTCGCGCACGACTTCACCGCGGTCGCGCCGCCGGAAGAGACGCCGGGACAGTATTTGTGATTGCGGATTGCGGATTGCGAATTGGAAAGCAGACCGCTTCTTTCGAGCCGAAATCGAAAACAGTATGAGTGAAGTTTCGACCGTGTACGGGCCGGTTAACTCTTGGCGACTCGGTCGCTCGCTGGGGGTTGACCTGCTGTGCGTCAACTCGATCTGTTCGTTCCGCTGCGTCTACTGCCAGTTGGGGCGTATCAACGTCCACACGGCTGAGCGCAGAGTCTTCGTGCCGACACGTAAGGTGCTGGAAGACCTCGGCAGGAGTGCGTGGCGCGAGGCCGACTGCGTCACGCTCTCCGGGAGCGGCGAGCCGACGCTCGCGGAAAATTTGGGCGAGGTGATTTGCGGCATCAAGTTGCTCACAAGCAAGCCCGTCATCGTGCTGACGAACTCGACCCGTCTGACGGACGCACAGGTGCGCCGCGAGCTGTGCGGGGCCGACGCGATCTTCTGCAAGCTCGACGCGGCGGACGAGAAGACTTTCAGAAGAATCAACCGACCCGTAGAAGGCGTCACGCTACGCACGGTCGTCGAGGGGATCAAAAAACTCCGCGCCGAGTACGCGGGCCACCTCGCGATTCAGTTCATGCTGACTCCCCTAAACATCGGCAAGTGTGCGGAGCTTGCGCGCATTCTCCTTGAGGTTAGGCCCAACAAAGTGCAGATCAACACGCCGTCGCGCCCCGTCGCGCGCGAGTGGTTTTTAGCTGCACGCGGCAACCTGCGCGTGGACGCCGCGTGCGGCTCGCGCCTCAAACAACTCACTTCGAGTGATGTCGCGCGGTTCGCACAGGAGGTGGCACGCCTGACAAACCTCAAGGTCAACGCCCGCGCGCAATCGTGCGCGAGCTAATCGGGGAGCATCAACAGCAATCCATTCGTCGCGCGCTGTGCGGCCTTAGCGGCTGAGCGTCCAAATCTTGCCCGCGTGACAATCGTCGCACTTGAACTGCGAGAGGTCGCCGAGGTTTATGGGGTGCTGGAAGGCGCGCGTGTGCTTGTGGCACGCCGTGCAGTTCATCCCCGAAAGGTCGCCGAGATTGACGGGGTGACGGAACTTGCCGTCCGTGACTTCGACGCGCGCCCCGCCCTCGGACTGATCGAGCACCGTGTGACAGATGTTGCACTCGTTGCGTATGACGCGCCCCGAATCGCTCACGTGCTGGCCGTCGTGGCAGCGGAAGCATCCCTGATAGTAGAAGTGGCTTATGTTGTCGGGATGCGTCTTCCAGTCGGTCTTCATTTCGGGGAAGAAGTATGTCTGGAAGATGCGCTGCACCTCGGTGACGGCGCTCTTGATGGCCGCGCCTTTCTGTGCGTGAACGTCGGGGTAGTTCTGCCGGTAGAAGCCTTCGAGGTCTCGCGCGATTGCCGCGATGGCCTCGTCCTCCGTGCTGTAGTTGGCGTTGAGCACTTCGACGGCTTGCCGCTTGAGGAAGGGGAGCGACTGGTCGAGCTTGCCCGCGGCGAACGACTCGTTCACGGCACGGTCGGGCGGGACGTAGATGTGCGACGGTCGGTTGTGGCAGTCAACGCAATCCATCCTTCGCTTCTGCCCCTGCTCGATCTGTTCGGGCGAGAGGCGCGCGCCCTTTAGGTGAAACTCCGTCACGCTCCCGTCGCGGCTCTCCATGCGAACCCACGGGATGGCCTGTCGCTGCTCGTCCGTGTTGACGTAGGTGATCTTGTTGGCGATGTTCATGTGCCAGTGTATGCCCTCGACCTGACCCGTAGCGGGGCTTCCGCCTCCGGTGTTGATGAGCATGCGCGTCTGCCGCAGAGTGTTCTTCTCGTCGTAGCCGAAGCGGTTGAAGACCTTGAGCTGCGCGCCGAAGAATTTTTCGGGCCAGTGGCACTGCTCGCACGTCTGCTGCGCGGGCCGAAGGTTATGCACGGGCGTTGTGATGGGCCGCGAGAATTTGTTGAAGGCGACCGAGTAGAGCTGGTAAGCGCCCGAAAGCTTCGAGCGCACGTACCAATCCGCGCCGGGGCCGACGTGGCACTCGACGCACTTGACGCGCGCGTGCGGGCTTGCCTGATAGGCGACAAACTCCGGCTTCATCACCGTGTGGCAGGTCTGGCCGCAGAAGGCGACCGACTCCGTATGCTCGAACGCGCGGTAGCTGCCGAACGCGCTCATGAAAAGAAAGATGAACATGAGAGCGACGAAGACGAGGAATGAGCGCCGCCGCTGCGGGTTGTTAAGGTCGAGGATGGGATAGCGCCCAATCTCTTCGGGCGAAAGTTTGCGCCGCCGCCTCCGCTCCCAGAGCATCCCCACGGGGATGAGCAGAAGGCCGAAGCCCATCACCGAAGGGAAGATGATGTACGTGAATATGCCGAGGTAAGGGTTGTGCGACTCGCTTCCCGTCAGCTCCAAAAGAATCATCAGGGCGATACTGACGAACCCCGCGACGGCGATGGCCGTCCCTGCGAAGCTGACGTAGTTGCGAAACAGCCCCGGCACTTTCGGCGCGTGCTTAACTTCTTGCTGCTCGCTTTCGCTCGCCGCTTCCTCTCGTTCCATATCGCTCATCAGACTCCTCCGCTATGAAAACTCCCGTGCAGCTTAACTCAATCTCAGTCGGCATCCGCCTTTTTCGCCTCCGCAGCACTTTCCGTTTCAGTCTCCGCCTCCGCTTCACCCGCGTCGCTTTCCGCGAACTGCTGCTCGTAATCGAGCGCGTGCTCCTCTTTATAAAATTCTTCGGAGACGCGCCCATCAACGAAGGCCCAGTTAACAGGGTAAACGTCGGGGTCGAAGATGACGTGGTAGAAGTGCCAGACGACGATTGCGAGCGTCGCCAGCACGGCCTCGTAGAAGTGGACGGCGATGGCGATGTCTATCGCCCAGCGCGGCAGAAAGCCGAACCAGCCGACCTTGAACCATACCATCAATCCAGTCAGCCCCATCAGGATCGTGCCCCAAACCACCGCCCAATACTCTGCCTTCTCGGCGTAGCCGAAGCGCGCGATCTTCGGGCGCTGGCTTCGGCCCGTCAGGTAGTGGCGGAAGTTCTGCACGAAGTCTTTTGCGTCCTTCCAACGCGGCCACATATCTCTAACCCACTCGCGCCCCTCGCGCGTGAGCGCGAGATAGGCGACGTGATAGACGCCGACCGCTATCATCACGACCGCTGCGACGCGGTGGACGAGACGACGCGCCCATTCGCTTGAGCCTGAAAGATATGTGAGCCACGAGTCAGGATAGACGAGCGCGAACCCGCTGACGACGAGTGTGATGAAACTCGTAAGAAGCAGCCAGTGCTGCGCGCGCTGGTTGCCGTCAGGCGCGGGATGGTGCGCCGCTCATGGCGAAGCTTTTGAGCGGCCTTCCTGCGCCACACGAGCGCGTTGTGCGCGAGCATGCCGCCGATGGTCAGCGTAATCAGCGTCAGGTAAATCCAACGCACCCAGCGCGTGCCCGTGCTGCCCGCGTCCTGCGATGCGGGAACGTCGAGGTGAACTTTGCCGCGCGCGAAGTTCTCGCTCGCGCCGGGATGGCACTGGCCGCACGTCTGCGTGAGGTTCGATTGATGGATCATCGAGCGCGGGTCGGTCGAAGGCAGGATGTTATGCACGCCGTGACAGCTCGCGCAGTCGGCCACGACGTCCGAGCCTAGCTTGGACGCAAGCCCGTGGTAGCTCTCGCGGTAACTCGACACGCGTCCCGCGGCCACGCCGAACTCCTGTGTGAGCCGCACGCCCTCGTGGCATCGCGCGCAGGTGTTCGTCCGCAGCGACATGCCCGCCTCGGACGGGGCGGTGATGTTGTGTATGCCGTGGCAGTCGGTGCAGGTGGCCGATTGCGAGTTGCCGCGCGCGATTGAAGCGCCGTGGACGCTCGCGCCGAAGTCCGCCGCCTCGGTCTGGTGGCACGCGCCGCACGTGCGCGCGATGTTGAACTTGAAGATGGGCGAGGCCGGGTCGGACGCGGGCCGAACGTCGTGGCTGCCGTGACAGTCCGTGCAGACGGCTGCGCGCGTGTTGCCGCGCGCCCATGCGTGCGCGTGCGCGCTCGAACGGTATGCGGTGAGCAGGCGCTTATCAATGCCGCTCTGCTGCATCACCGCGGGGTCGCCGTGGCACTTGCCGCAAGTGATGGCGATGTTCGCGCGGTTGACCGTTGATTTGGGGTCGCTCGCCGGGAGCATCGTCTTCATGTCGCCGTTCGTCGCGTGGCAGTCGAGACACGCGGCGGCCTTGCGCCCGCCCCTCAAGGCTCTTGCGTGGTGGCCGAGGCCGTAGCCCTGATGCGCGTCGTTGTGCACGATCTGGCCGGGCGGAAGATACGGAAGAGTCTTCCCCGGCCCGTGACACTCGACGCAGTTCCAGTTGGGCTTTGTCGCGGGCGAGGCCGACGGCTGGGGGGCTTGCGCGGCTTCGGGCGTTTGCCCGGCCTGTGCGTCCGCGCGCTGCGTGCTCACGCACAGAGAACAGACGAAGAGAAGGAGGAAGAAGAGAGCTATCGCGATGGATGCGCGCCGTTTCATTAGCTCACCCCTTTTCTCGGGGTAGAAAAATACCTCCGATGCCGCGACCGCGCGAGCGGCATAGGCATCGGAGGTTTCATGTCCGCCCGCGGCGCAGAACGCCCGCGGGCGTTGCCGGGAAAAGCATTACTGCCTCAGCGATTTCATATGAGCGACGATTGCTCTGGCCTGTTCGACGTTGATGCCCTTCGTCTCGTAGGCAGGCATGCCGGGCTTTTCGCTCTTCAAAACGATGTTCACGAGATCGTCGTCCGCCTTCGTCGGGTCGAACTTCTTCTCGGCCTTCTGGCCGTGGCACATCGCGCACTTGGCCTTGAAGACCGCCGCGGCGTCGAAATCGTCCCGCGCGGCACTCGCCGTCGCCGAAGAGTTCAGAACTGCCGTCAACAGAAGGGGGAGCGTGATGAGTGCGACCGCGATGATCTTTAACAGTTTCATGATTCAGTCTTCCTTCCGGGAAACTCTGTGCGGCGGGTCTCAAACGTTGCGTTCCCGCCTCCTGCCCTACTAGGAGCAACGGACGTGCCGCGCGTCGCGCGCCGGATTGCTGTGCTTTCGGGCACAAAATTGCGATGTTATAGCTCCGCTGGCCGACGCCTGCGGGCTTTCTCGCAAAGGGGTGGGGAACTTTTCGCAATGCGGAAGCCATGTCTCTGTGAAAGCAGCCCGAAGTTTAGAAGTGCCAGGCGTTGCCCTTGTGGCAACGCTTGCAGTCCGAGAAATCGTCGCCGCCGAATGCGCGCTTGTTGTTGTGACAGGTCATGCAGCTTCGCGCGCGCAGGCTCGCGTGATGCATAAGCGGCTGTGGTGACGTGACCTGCCGACCTTGCGATGCGCCCGCCCTCAGCGTGTGACAGTCGTCGCAGCCAAGGCGCGCGCGCGCGTGCTCGGCGTGGCTGAAGCCGACGCGATAGGCGGGCGCGGACTCAGGCGTCCGCCGGTAGCCGCCGAGGTTGTGGCACGTGCTGCACGAAGAGATGTCGCGACCCGAAGGGCCTTGCGCGCGCGGCGCGTGGCATTGGAAACAGGTCGTGTGCGCCGCGAAGCCCGCGGGTATCGAGAGCGCGACGCCGCGCCGCGCAGGTTTGTGGCAAGCCGCGCAAGCCGCGCGCGGGCGTGCCCCTGCGCGCGCGTGCGTCGCGTGGTCGAACCTTAAGTTGAAGCTCCGAATCGAGGGGAAAGGTTTGACCGCGGACGACTGCGGGCTTGCATGACAGATCGTGCAGATGGGATTCGACGCATCGGCGAACTGCTGCGTGTGACAGCCCGCGCACGGCGTGTGCCCGATGGAGCGTATGGGCCGCGGCGAGTTGTCCTCGCGCCGGTGGCACAGAAGGCAAGGGAGCCGCGCGTGCTCGCCCGTGCTGTGTGAGAACTTTGAATAGTTGCCGCCCTGCACGACGGGCGCGACTCCAGCCGCCGAACTTTCCGCCTTCGCCGTCGGAGCGGACGTGCCCGCTCTCGCGCCGAGCAGGAGAGTCAATGTGAAGCCGAGGCATGCGACGACTAGGGCTGCGACCGATGCGAGGCGGCGCTCGCGCGCGGCGCGCGTCGTGCTGGTCGGAAGGTGTCGCTCAGAAGGTTCGTGCATGAAGTTCGACGCCGCTCACTTCCTCGTGGCCGGCGGTAGCGCGGACGTGTGCGACGCGGGCACGGGCAGACGCCCGTTGGCGACGTGGCACTTGACGCACTCGAATTTGGGGTTCGCGTTCCTCTGCGCGATCTCCGTGTTGAGGATGCCGTCGGGCGTCGGCTCGATGTGGCATCCCGTGCCCGCGCCGCCGCAGCTCGCGACGGCCACGCGCCTTGCGGAAGGCTCAGCCGCGTTCATCTGCGTGACCTTGTGGCAGTCCGTGCATGCGAGATCGTGCGGCGGCCACTCGTGGCGGAAGCGCGCCGCCTCGCGCCCGCTCCAGCGTCGCAAGGTCGCGCGGTCTGTGACGCCCATCGCGGCGGCGAGCTTCGGGTCGAAGTCGCCGCGCGCTCTCGTCAGGCTGAGGCGCTCGCCTTTCGGAATCAGCTTGTGGCACGCGGCGCAGTTGGCCGGCATCGGCTCCATGCCGCCGTCCGCCGAGTGGCAAGTGAAGCAGGTCGAGTGGTCGCGCGGCGCGGTCTTGAATGCACCCTTCTTCAGCCAGAACGCTCCCTCGGCCAAGCCCTTCGGCGGCTTCGTCGCATATTCATCCTCAGAATCATTCTGCGGTTGAAACGTCTGGTGGCAGGTGGCGCAAGCGGCGTTCGCCTTCGCGGGGTCGTCCTGCCACGCTCGCGCAGATTTTGCGAAAGAAGCCCTCATGAAAAGCGCGCCCGTGCCCGCGTCACGTTGCAGCTCGCTGAACAAGCCTTCGTGCTTGTCGTGCGGGAACGAGACGCCGAAGTCCGAAGGCGCGACGCGCCCCCTCGGCGAGGAGGCGTAACTTTCGGCGAGCGTGGGGAAGGGCCAGCGCACGGTGTTACGCGGCGTCGCGCCGACGTGACAGGACGCGCAGATTTTCGGCTGTGGCCGCTCGCGCGCGAAGAACTGCGTGCGGTGGCATTCGAGGCACGATGAGTGTTCGGGATACTCAGCAACGTCGGGGAAGGCCGCGTCGCCTTTACGCACGTCTTTCCAGTTCGGCGAGGGGAACTTGTGGCACTGCTCGCAGGCATTACGGTGCTGCGCTGTGGCGTGGTCGAAGTTTGTGTAATCAACGCGTGGCCGCGTCGCGGCGGGCGCGCGGGTGCGCGACGTTCGCGTGCGGCGCTGCGGCGCTGCAAGTGCGCCCGCCGTGGTCGGCGTCGTGCGCGAGGTCGCGAGCCACAGAAGCGCGACAACGAGGAACAAAATTAGAGTGGCCGCGCGACCTCTCAGAGCTTGTTTATGGATCAAAGCTCCGTCAGGAGCGACATGTTTGTAGCTCATGCGATGCAATTGTTTTCCAAGCTCCGTAGGAGCAACGTGTTCATAATTCGCTCCTACGGAGCTTGGGAGATAAAGACCGTCCTAACCTACAAACATTTCGCCTCTAACGAGGCTCTAAGCCATGGGCTTGTTACCGCTCGCCGCCGCCGAAGTAGAAGCGGAGCGAGGTGTAGGGCATGTGCGCGTGATAGTTCTGCGGCCTCGGACTCACGATGAACGTGCCCTGATTGAAGGTGGCGAGTCGGCTCTCGTTGTAGTTGTAGTACTGGTAGCCGAAGTTCCAGTCAACTCTGCGATTCACGCGGACGGAGACGCGCGCCTCCGGCGACTGAAAGTGCATCGGGTACGAGGTGATTAGCACGCCCGACCCAATGGCCGGGGCTGAGCGCCGGTCGCCCTGCCCCGTGTCCTTGTTGACGCGGTAGGCCGCGTAGAAGCTGACGCGCTTGAAGGGCTGCGCCACAACGTCGAAGTTGAAGAAGTTGTTTCTCATGAAGTACAGGCTGTGGCCGCGTATGCCTGCGTTCGGAACGCCCGCGCCGAAGGCGTACTCGATAACGGCGTCGCTGTTCTGCCAAGTGTAGTTGTAGCCCGTGCCGAATGAGAGCTTGTCGTTGACCGTCCAATCGAAGGACGAGCTGAATACCCTCGACTTGATGTCCACACCGAAATCGGCGAGCGAGACCGAGCTTCCGTTGACATCAATCTCGGAGGGGTTCGCGTTATTGCGCGCGAAGAAGGCGAGGTTGAAACGCAGCTTGCGCGTGACGGAGTAGCGGCTGCGCGCGCGTATGTTCGTGAAGTTGTAATTGCCGGTGCGCGTGAAGACGTTGTCGGACGAGCCGTGATCCACGTCGAGCGAGAACGTCCAGCCCTTCACAGGTCGAGCCTTGAAGCCGAACATGACGGTGTTGGTCTGGTTGTCCTCCTCGTGCGAATCGTCCGCGAGCGGCGGCGCTCCGTTGCTGGCGAGGTTCGCGCCGTGGAAGAACGTCTCGATGTGCCGCCTGCCGTGGCGAAAGCCCAAGCGCATCGAGTAGCGGTCGCTGAACTCGTAGTCGCCCTCGAAGGTGTTCTGCACCTTTCGGTACTTGGTCGTCTCGAAGGCCGAGCCTGCGGGCTGGAGCGAGACCGCGCCCGTGCCGTTCGCGCGCGTCAGGTTGAAGATGCCACGGTAGGCCGCGCCGCCATTGACCTGAAAGGTCTCGACGCGAAACGTGTTCGAGAGCCTGAGCCTGTCGGTCGCACGGTAGGTTATGCCGATGTCGCCGAGCGTGTTCGGGCGCTTGGCGTCGCCGACGAAGTTCCACTGGCCGAGCGTCAGGATGTTGGGCGGGTTGATGGCTCCGGGGAT
>Ga0190275_10002202_pt1 | contig 14073 bp, 11 predicted proteins | sample Popmic550T_FD_133745 | JGI IMG/M metagenome (GOLD analysis project Ga0190275, IMG submission 133745) | Populus adjacent soil microbial communities from riparian zone of Yellowstone River, Montana, USA - 550 T | ecosystem: Environmental > Terrestrial > Soil > Riparian zone > Trees stand | place... | reverse complement strand
TGGAGCAAGCATCTGTTCGATCTCGCGCTTGCCGAACGGGTTGCGCGCAAACAGAAGATGCCGCCGCAGTGGGCGGGCTGCAAATTCTTCAACGTGTTCGGCCCGAATGAGTACCACAAGGGCGCGATGATGAGCCTCGTCGCCAAGAAATTCGACGACGCAAAGGCCGGCAAGCCGATCCAGCTGTTCAAGTCGCATCGCGCCGGCATCGGCGACGGCGAGCAGAGCCGCGATTTCATCTACGTCGATGATGCCGTGGCGGTGGTGCGCTGGATGCTGGAAACCCCGCATGTCACCGGCATCTTCAACGTCGGAACCGGCAAGGCGCGCAGCTTCAAGGACCTGATCAGCGCGATGTATGCGGCGGTCGGCGCAAAGCCGAACATCGAGTATGTCGAGATGCCGCCGGCGATCCGGAACCAGTATCAGTACTTTACCCAAGCCGAGGTCGCCAACCTGCAGCGCGCGGGCTACAACGCGGGCTTCGCGCCGCTGGAAGAGTCGGTGCGCCGCTACGTCACGCAATTCCTCGATCGGGAAGACCGGTACCGTTGATGCTGGATTTCGAGAAACGTCTCGCGAGCATCGCCCAGCAGACTATTCTCTGCGTCGGGGATCTGATGCTCGACGACTTCGTCTATGGCGAGGTAGAGCGCATCTCGCCGGAGGCGCCGGCACCGGTGCTCGCGGTAAAGCGCAGCGAGGTGACGATCGGCGGCGCCGGCAATGTCGCGCGCAACATCGCTTCGCTGGGTGCGCGCTGCATCTTTGTCGGAATGGTGGGCGAGGATGCCGCGGGGCGCGATGTCATTGCACGGCTGCAAGCCGAGCAACTCATCGAGCCGTCATTGGTCGTCGATACAGCGCGCCCGACGACCAAGAAGATGCGCTTCGTCTCCGAGCATTTCTCCACGCACCTCTTGCGTGCCGACTGGGAGCAGGCCGGGCCGGTCAGCGCCGCGCTCGAGGGTGAGCTGATCGCACGGGCGCTGGCCGCGATTCCACGCGTCGGCGCTGTAGTGCTCTCCGATTATGCCAAGGGCGTTCTGACGCCGCGCGTCGTCGCCGAAGTGATTGCCGCTGCGAAACATGCGCGCGTACCGGTGATCGTCGATCCGAAGGCTGCGGACTATTCGGTCTATCGCGGCGCGACCGTGATCACGCCGAACCGGCGGGAGCTCAGCGTTGCGACGCGGCGCGACTGCGTCGGCGATACCGCGATCCTTGCCGCGGCGGAGGAGCTTGCCGGGATCGTCGATTGCGAGGCCGTCGTGGTCACGCGCAGCGAAGAAGGGATGAGCCTCTACGCCAAGGGCGAAGATCCGGTGCATGTGCCGGCCTATGCGGTGAAGGTGCGCGACGTGTCGGGACCGGGCGATACGGTGGTGGCGATCCTCGCCGTGATGCTCGCACTCGGCGCCGGCTACGAAGCCGCGATGCGCGCCGCCAACGCGGGCGCCGCCGTCGTGGTCGGCAAGCCCGGTACCGCAACGGTCAGCGTCGATGAATTGCGCCATCGCCTGCTACCCGCGGCTGCGACCGCGCTCGAGGACAAGATCGTGTTCGACCGCTCCGTGCTCGGCGCGCGGCTCGCCGAGTGGCGCCGTCAGCGGCTGCGCATCGGCTTCACCAATGGCTGCTTCGATCTCCTGCACCGCGGTCACATCAGGCTCATGGCGGCGGCGCGCTCGGCCTGCGACCGGCTGGTGGTCGGTCTCAACAGCGACGCATCGGTGACGCGTCTGAAGGGCACGGGCCGGCCGATCCAGGACGTGACCTCGCGCGCCGACGTACTCGCCGCGCTCGAAGCGGTCGACCTCGTCGTGGTGTTCGAGGAGGACACGCCGCTGGAATTGATCCGGCAGGTGCGCCCGGCCGTGCTGGTGAAGGGCAGCGACTACGCCAAGAAGGATGTCGTCGGGCACGATGTCGTCGAGGCCGACGGGGGCGAGGTGATCCTGGTCGATCTCGTGCCGGGCCACAGCACGAGCAGCATGGTGGCGCGGTCGGGCGGCTCCGCCAAAACCGGCACCTGAGTTTTTCCGGCGGCGGGGGACAGGCGTGCCGCAGTTGAGCGCGATCATCATCACCAAGGACGAGGCAGCGAACATCGGCGCCTGCCTCGACTCGCTCGCATTCTGCGATGAGCGAATCGTGGTCGATGCCGCAAGCAGCGACGGCACGCTGATGATCGCCAAGCAGAAAGGCGCGCGGGTCGCGACGCATGGCTGGAAGGGTTTCGGCCCACAGAAGAACTACGCGCTCTCGCTGGCGCAGGGTGACTGGGTGCTGTCGATCGACGCCGACGAGCGCGTTACCCCCGAGCTCGCTCAGGCGATCCGTGCGGCGATCGAGTCAGGCAAGGCCGACGGCTACGAAATCCCGCGCCGCTCCAGCTTCTGCGGCCGGATGATGCGGCATTCGGGCTGGTTTCCCGATCGCGTGCTGCGGCTGTTCCGTCGCGGCAAGGCGCGCTTCACCGACGATGTGGTGCACGAGCGCGTCGTCTGCGACGGCGTGGTGGCGCGCCTCTCCGAGCCGATCCTGCACTATCCGGTGGCAAGGCTTGAGGATGCGATCCGCCGCATCGACCAATATTCGACCCTCGGAGCCGAGAAGCTCGTGGCCTCCGACCGGAAGATTTCGGCGCTCAGCGGCCTGATCCACGGGATCGGCACGTTCCTGCGCGTGTATGTCCTGAAGCTCGGCTTCCTCGACGGCGCGGCGGGCTTCATGCTGGCGGTCGCCAACGCGGAAGGCGCCTACTATCGCTATCAGAAGGCGTGGCTCGCGAGGCAGCGCCGTGACTAGCATCTCGATCATCGTCTCGACCTACAACCGGCCGGACGCGCTCGACGCGACGCTGCGCTCGCTTTCGCGGCAGAGCGACAAGCGTTTCGAGATCGTCATGGCGGACGATGGATCGAGCTGGGCCACGCGCAACATGATTGACGCATGGAGATCGAAGCTCGGTGCTACGCTCAAGCATGTCTGGCAAGCAGATCGGGGCTTCAGGCTTGCCGAAATCCGAAATCGTGCGTTCGTGGCGAGCAGCGGGGACTATCTTGTCTTCCTCGACGGCGACTGCATCGTGCGGCCGAACTTCATCGCGGCTCATCGCGGGCTTGCCGAACAGGGATTCTTCGTCAGTGGCAACCGCGTACTGCTGTCGCGAGGGCTCACTGAGGACGTTCTCGCGAACAAGCTTGAGCCGGAGCATTGGACAATCGCCGATTGGGCGCGGCACCGCGCACGGGGCGACATCAACCGCCTGATGCCGCTGCTGCGGCTGCGGCTTGGTTCGCTGCGCAGGCGTTTGGGCGGCAGATGGCAAGGCGTACGTGGCGGCAATTTCGCCTTCCATCGCTGCGATTTCGAGCGCGTGGACGGATTCGAAACGTCCTTCACCGGCTGGGGGCTCGAGGACTCCGACATCGTGATCCGCATGATCCGCGCCGGTGTGCGGCGCAAGGATGGGCGCTTTGCCACCGGCGTTCTGCATCTGTGGCATCCGGAGGCCGACCGCTCGCGCCTTCCCGCCAATCGGGCGCGGCTCGACGAGCTCATCAAGTCCGATCGTGTGCGTGCACTGAGCGGCCTTTCGGCGCTGGCGCATCAGCGCGCGGCGGTGCCCGCGTGATGCTGCGCGCGCTCACGCAAGATTTCGCATGACGGCTTCATTCGACGCCGCGCCGTGGGGAACGCATCTGCCGAGCGGCTATGAGCGCGCGGTGCTGGCGTTGACCCGCGCCATGCCGGAGAACTGGCTCGGCCTGCGGCTCGCCATCCTGTTTCGCCGCCTGATCATGGGCCGTATCGGCGAGGGCTGCCGGGATACCACACTGTGGGGCATGCGGCTGCGGCTCTATCCGCGCCGCAACGGCTGCGAGAAGAACGCGCTGTTCACGCCGCAGATGTTCGACACCATGGAGCGGCGCGTGCTGGCCGAGGCCGTGCGGGCAAAGCGCGGCGCATTCACCTTCGTCGATATTGGGGCGAATGTCGGGCTCTACTCGCTCTACCTCGCCTCGTGCGGGGACGTGCGCACGCTCGCGATCGAGCCGCAACCCGGAATCCTGGAACGGCTGCGCTTCCATCTTGCGGCAAACCCTGCGGCGAAAGTGGAGGTGCGTGCGGTTGCTCTCTCCGATCGCGCGGGCGAAGTGACGCTCGTGCTCAACGACAGCGACAGCGGCGGCACACACATCGAGAAGCATGACGGCCGTCACGATGCGGGCGAGCGCATCGGCGTCCCAAGCAAGCCATTGCTGGGGGTGTTGTCGGAATCCGGCATCACGGCGATCGACGCGCTGAAGATCGACGTGGAAGGCGCCGAGGATATCGTGCTGGCGCCGTTTCTGCGCGAAGCACCGCAGCCTCTGCTGCCGAGCCTGATCCTGATCGAGGATACGCGCGGCTTCTGGGGCTTCGATCTGTTCGCGCTGCTTCGCAGCCGCGGCTACACTGAAGCGGAACGCAGCCGCCAGAACGTGGCGATGAGGCTTGACTAGCGGCATGGCCGACACCACGGCGACATCGTCTGCCTTCGATCGCGCGCACCTCGCGCGCGCCGCGGATTGGCTCGCGGTCGGCGTCGTGGTCGCGATGCCGTGGTCGATCTCGGCCTCGCAGATCCTCACCGCCGCGTGGCTACTGGCGCTCGTTCCCACCCTGGACGTGGCCGAGATGCGCCGCGAGCTGCGCAGCGGCGCTGGCGGGCTGCCGGTGCTGCTCTGGCTGCTGGCGCTTCTTGGCATGCTGTGGGCCAACGTCCCCTGGAGCGACCGCTACGCCGGGCTCGAGGGCTTCCACAAGCTCCTGGTCATACCGCTGCTGCTCGCGCAATTCCGCCGCTCCGAGCGCGGCATCTATGTCGTCTACGGCTTTCTCGCCTCGTGCACCGCGATGCTGCTGGCTTCATGCGGCCTGATGGTGCTGTGGAAGTGTTGCAGCGTCTACGTGCCGGGAAAGATTCCGGGCATATTGGTCAAGGATTACATCGCGCAGAGCTCGGAGTTTCTGGTCTGCGTCTTTGGCCTGCTCGGGTTCGCGGCGCAGCGCTGGCAGAAAGGCGACAGGCGGTTCGCCTGCGGCGCGCTGCTGCTGGCGTGCCTCTTCCTGGCGAACATTTTCTACATCGCGCCCGGGCGCACCGCGATCGTGATCATGCCGGCGCTGCTCGTGATCTTCGGTTTCTATTACTTCGGCTGGAAGGGTGTTGCGGCTGCCGTTGTTGCCGGGGGCGTCATCGCCGCGGCGGCCTGGGCTGGATCGCCGCTTCTGCGCGCGCGGGTGATGGCGAGCTTCTCCGAGGTGCAGGCCTACGGAAAGGAAGGCGCTCTCTCGTCTTCAGCGATCCGGCTTGAGCTCTGGAAAAGATCGCTGGGCATTGTCGCCGCCGCGCCCTTGATCGGCCATGGCACCGGCTCGATCCCGGAACAATTCGGCAGCGCAGTGTTCGGTCAACAGTCGGTCAATCCGCACAACCAGGTGCTTGCGGTCGCGATCCAGCTCGGGATGCTCGGTACCGCGATCCTCATCGCGATGTGGCTCGCGCATCTCGCGTTATTCCGCGGCGGCGGCCTCATCGCGTGGATCGGTATCGTGATGGTGGTGCAGAATGTCGCCTCCGCGCCATTCAACTCGCACCTGTTCGATTCTTTCCATGGCTGGCTCTACGCATTCGGGGTCGGCGTGCTCGGCGGGATCGCGCTGCGCGAGCGGCCCGCATGATCGCGCTGCCCGCACGTCCGCGCATTCTGGTCGTCGCGTTGCGGCGGCTTGGCGACGTGCTGCTCACGACGCCGCTGATCCGCAGCCTGAAATGCGCATGGCCGGAAGCGACCATCGATGTGCTGGTCTTTCGCGGCACCGAAGGCATTGTGGAAAGCAATCCCGATGTCGGTGCTGTCCTCACGCTGCCGGAGCGCGCGAACGCGCGCGCCAGTCTCGCGCTCTTGCGCAGCCTCTGGCGGACCTACGATCTCGCGATCTCCACCCAGAGCGGTGACCGGCCGACGCTGTTCGCCTGGGCGGCGGGCCGGCAGAGCGTGGGATTCGTCGAAGCGCGAGGCACGATGGCGCGCGTGAAGTGGTTGGCTCTCGGCTTTCCGGTTGCCGTCGCCGGCGGACTGCACCGCGTAAACGACGTGCTGCGTCTCGCCGAGGCCATTGGCATCTCGCCGCTGCCCGAGGTTATCGCGCCGCGCGGCCCGCTGCGTTCCGGCATCGCGCCTGATCGCCCCTATGCGGTGATCCATGCGGCGCCGATGTTCCGGTACAAGCGCTGGACCGCCGACGGCTGGCAAGTCCTCGCGGCGGGTCTCGACGCGCGCGGGCTCACGGTCATCGCGACCTGCGGTCCCGACGATCGCCCCTATCTCGACGAGGTCTGGTCCGGGCAGCCGGAGGTCCGTCGCGCCGATGTGCTGCCGTGGCCCGAGCTTGCTGCGCTCATCGCAGGCGCACAGCTCTATGTCGGCCCCGACACGTCGGTGACCCATCTCGCGGCCGCGACCGGCACGGCGACGATCGCGCTTTTCGGCCCAACCGACCCGCGCCTGTGGGGCCCCTGGCCGGCGCGCGGCCTCGACCGGCCGTGGGAGGCCGCGGGAACCACCCAGAACCGGGGCAATGTCTGGCTCATCCAGAACCCTCCGTCCTGCCCTTGGTCGATCCTGCCGTGCCAGCAGGAGGGGTGCGAGCGGCACCTGAACAGCCACAGCCGCTGCCTCGACGAACTGGCTGTTTCACAAGTGCTTTCCGCCGTGGACGCGGCGCTCGCCGGCGGCCATCCGGCTGCCGTCCGCGCCAGTGGCGCCTAGGGGCGAACGCCGGTATTGAAGAGCCGAATGTTCAGAATCCCGACCCTCACACCGCGCCAATACCTCATCGTCGCGCATGACCTGATCGCGACCGTGGTCGCCATTCTGGCGAGTTTCTTCATCCGCTTCGAGGAAACAGGCCTTGGCGAGCGCCTCGACGGGCTCATCCGCTTTCTGCCCGGTTTCGTGGTCTATGCCGGCTTCATCTACTTCCTGTTCGGCCTGCACGCCTCCAAGTGGCGGTTCTTCTCACTGCCTGACGTCTTCAACATCGTGAAGGCGGCAACCGTGTTGGCGATCTCGCTGCTCGTCCTCGACTACATCCTGGTCTCGCCGCAGGTCTATGGCGCCTACTTCTTCGGCAAGATCACCATTGCGCTCTACTGGTTCATGCAGATCGCGTTCCTTGTGGGATCGCGCGCGATCTACCGCCAGTTCCGCTATGTGCGCACGCAGCAGTCGGTGCGCGGCGAGCATTCGCTGCCGACGCTGGTGCTGGGGCGCGCCGCCGATGCCGAGGTGCTGCTGCGCGCGATCGAGAGCGGCGCGGTCAGCCGCGTGCGTCCGGTTGGCATTCTCTCGCCGTCGATCGCCGACCGCGGCCAGTCGATGCGCGGCATCCCCGTAGTCGGCAGCCTCGACGATCTCGAACAGGTGGTGCGCGACAGCGAGGGGCGCGGCACGCACATCATGCGGCTGATCTTCACGCCGTCCGCGCTGGTCGCCGAAGCCGCGCCGGAATCGACGCTGATGCGCGCGCGCCGCCTTGGCCTGCAGACGAGCCGGTTGCCCGCGCTCTCGGAAGGCGGCGAGGCGGTGCAGCTTTCTCCGGTCGCCGTCGAGGACCTGCTGCTGCGCGACAGCGTGACGATCGACTATCACCGGCTTGAAGAGGTGGTGCGCGGCAAGTCGGTCCTCGTCACGGGCGGCGGCGGCTCGATCGGGTCAGAAATATGCGATCGCGTGGTCACGTTCGGGGCCGCGCGGCTCCTCGTGGTGGAGCATTCCGAAGTCGCGCTGCACACGGTCCTCGAGACGCTGCGCGCCAAAGGCACCGCGGCCGAGATCGACGGCCGCATTGCGGATGTCCGCGACCGCGAGCGCATCACGCGCGTGTTCGCGGATTACAGGCCCGAGATCGTCTTCCACGCCGCCGCGCTCAAGCACGTGCCGCTCTTGGAACGCGACTGGGGCGAGGGGATCAAGACCAACGTGTTCGGTTCGGTGAACGTGGTCGATGCCGCAGTGATGGCCGGCGCCGCTGCGCTGGTGATGATCTCGACCGACAAGGCGATCGAGCCGGTTTCGGTGCTGGGCGCGACCAAGCGGCTCGCCGAGATGTACGCGCAGGCGCTCGATGCCGACTTTGTGCGCCGCGCGGCTGCGGGGCATCCGGCGATGCGCCTGATCGCGGTGCGTTTCGGCAACGTGCTCGCCTCGAACGGGTCGGTGGTGCCGAAGTTCAAGGCGCAGATCGAGGCCGGCGGACCCGTCACGGTCACGCACCCCGACATGGTGCGCTATTTCATGACCATCCGCGAGGCTTGCGACCTGGTCGTGACCGCGGCGAGCCATGCACTCGCGAGCGAACGTACCGACGTGTCGGTCTACGTGCTCAACATGGGTCAGCAGGTGAAGATCGTCGAACTCGCCGAGCGCATGATCGCGCTCTCCGGGCTCGAGCCCGGGCGCGACATCGAGATCACGTTCACCGGCGTACGGCCGGGCGAGCGGCTGCATGAAATCCTGTTCGCGCATAACGAGCCGACCGTTGAGATCGGCATTGCCGGAATCGTGGCGGCGAAGCCGACCAGCCCCTCGGTCGATGCCATGCGGCGCTGGCTTGCGACCCTGGAGCAAGGCCTCGCGCGCAACGACCGCTCGGTGATCTACGGCGTGCTGCGCGACGCGGTGCCGGATTTCCGCGGCGAAGCCGCCTGAGCCATCGCGGCAATCGCGTTTTTCGTATCGGTGACGGGCCGCCAGCCTGCCGCGAGCAGCTTCGTCGGTTCGGCGATGAGCGTCCCGGCCAGGCGTTCGGCCATGTCGCGCTTGCCGATGAGCCCGAGTACGGCAGACAGCAGCGCGCGCGGCACCGGGACGAGCGATGGCCTGCGACCGGCGCTGCCGCGCAATAGCGCAACGAGCTCGGCGACGCTGATCGCTTCTGGGTCGGCGGCCAGAAACGTCTGGTTTCCGGCGCGCGGGTCTTCGAGCGCGAAGCGCACCGCGGCGATCAGGTTCTCCAGTGCGAGCAGCGAGCGGCGGTTCGAGAACGCGCCGAAGGGCAGGGGAACAGGCAGCGCCGCAAGCCGCAGCAGGCTCGCCAGGTTGCCCTTTGGGCTGGGCCCATAGACCAGGGCAGGCCGCAGGATCGTGTACGACAGCCCCGATGCGCGTACGGCCACTTCGGCGGCGAGCTTGGAACGCCCGTAGGCGTCGGTCGGCTGCGGCTCGGCAGACTCCGTGAGCGGCTCGTTCGACGCGGCGCCCGCCTGCGCGCGCGTCGAGGACATGAACACGAGTTTGCGTACCCCGGCTTTCGCGGCGGCGCCCGTCAGCGCCGCGGTCGCAAGGTGGTTCACCCGATCGTAGATCGCGTCGGGAATCTCCGGCCCGACATGCGCGATGCCGGCGAGATGCACGACCGCGTCCATGCCGGCGACGAGCGGCGTCCAGTCGATCGCGCCCGCAAGGTCCGGCAACAGCACGATCTCGACATCAGCGGGAAGCGAGCGCCGCCGGCGGTCGCGCACTGCCGCGCGAACCTGATAGCCCACTCCCGCCAGCGCGGCCGTAAGGGGCGCGCCGATGAAGCCGGTCGCCCCGGTGATCAGCACCTTCACCGCTTGCCTCTCTGAAAGGTCAGCAACAGCCAGGCGACGAGAGCGCCGCCAAGCGCAATCGTCGCAACGTCCACCCGCGGATCGGGCTCAATCGCCGTAATGAGCGCAAGCCCGGCGAGCGCGACGTTGATGACGAAGACGCGCACGACGATTTCCTCGACGGAGAAACCGCCATCGGTCGCACGCTGATAAAAGTGGGTGCGATGCGCTTCCCAGACCGCCTCGCGGCGCACGAGACGGCGCGCGAGCGTGATAGTCGCATCGGCAAGATAGTAAAGCGGCAGCAGGATTGCGGCTGCCATATTGTTGCGTCCTGCCAGCATCAGCATGAGCCAGCCGAGCAGAAGCCCGATCGGCAGGCTGCCGACATCACCGAGAAACAGGCGCGCGACCGGCCGGTTGAACGGCGCGAAGCCGATGATCGCGCCGAGCAGCGCGACCGCGATCACCGCGGCGCCCGGCGGCGTCCCATCGGTGAAGCCGAGCAGCATGACGCCCGCGGTGACTGGCACGACCTCGGCGACTGTCATCCAGTCGATGCCGTCCATGAAGTTCACAAGGTTTACGAACCAGACGCCACCGAGCAGGAGCAGCGCGCGCTCGAAGGGGCGAGCGATTTGCGGCACGATCGAAAAGTTATCCGGCAGCGAGGCGATGACGAGCCCGACCGCCACGGCCTGGATCAACAGGCGCGGGGCGGCCCCAAGCCCGCGGATGTCGTCGATTGCCCCGGTCAGCGCCAGCAGGATGGTGGCGACACTGAGCGCAAGCCATTCGGTCGTCGACAGGCCTGTGCTGGTGAGCATGGCGCCAAGCCATGCGCCGATCAATGTCGCGGCGACGACCGCGATGCCGCCGCCCTGCGGCGTCGGCACCGCATGCGAGGACCGCGCATTGGGGCGGGCCATCGCGTAGCGGGCGAACGCCGGGCGAAGCGCGGCAATCAGACCCGCGCTCAGCGCCGCCGCGACGGCAAGCACGATGATGAGCGTCTTCCACATTGCGTGTCAGCGTCCCGAAGACGCCTCTCCATCGCCACCACGCGATTTTTAAGCTAAAGCGAGCCGTTGTCGATGCACCGAGTGCTGATGCCCAAACTTCTTTATCTGGTCACCGAGGACTGGTTTTTCGTCTCGCATTTTCTGCCGATGGCCCGTACGGCGCGTGCGGCCGGGTTCGACGTCGTGGTCGCGGCGCGCGTGCGCAATCACGCGGCGCGCATCGAGGCCGAAGGCTTTCGCGTCGTCTCGCTGGAGAACGAGCGGCGCAGTCTTGGACTCATGGAGGCGCTGCGCGGGTTCATCCGCATTGCCCGGATCGTGCGCACGGAACGCCCGGATATCGTCCATTGCATAGCGTTGCGCATGGTGGCGATCGGCGGGCTCGCCGCGCGAGCGGGCGGCGCGAAGCGCCTGGTGCTTGCGCCGACCGGGCTTGGCCTGTTGTGGAGCGAAGACACGCCAGTGAACCGGGCCGCCCGCGCCGTGCTGCGCTTCATCGTCGGGACATGGCTGCGCGGCAAGAACACGCACTATCTGTTCGAGAATACCGACGACCCGCGTGAGTTCGGATTGGAGAATTCGCCGGCGGTGACCATCGTGCCCGGCGCCGGCGTGGCCCCGGAGGAGTATCAGCCTTCGCCGGCGCCGCCGGCGCCGCCGCTGAAAGTGGCGGTGGTCGCGCGCATGATTGAGGCGAAGGGCATTGCCGATGCGGTTGAGGCCGCACGGCGCGCACGTGCGCTGGGTGCTCCGGTCGAGCTTGACCTCTATGGCTCGCCCGACCCCTCCAATCGCCGTTCTTGCAGCGAAGCCGAGCTGCGCAAGTGGTCGGAGGAGCCGGGAATCCGCTGGCACGGACCGACGGCGGACGTTGCGGAAGTCTGGCGCTCCCATCACGTCGCGATGCTTCTGACCTGGTATCGCGAAGGAGTTCCGCGGTGCCTGATCGAGGCAGCCGCCAGCGGCCGGCCGATCGTCACGACCGATTCGCCGGGCTGCCGCGATCTGGTGCGCGACCGGCACGAGGGCATCCTGGTTCCGCTGCGCGACACCGAGGCTGCGGCGCGCGCGCTCGTTGAGTTGGCTGAGGACGCGGACCTCCGGGCGCGGCTCGGCAGCGCGGCACACGCGCGGTTTGCGGCCCTCTTTACCGAAGCTGCGGTGCGCCACGCGGTCGGCACCGTGTATGCCGGGTATGGGCTGTAATCTATTGATTCAAAACGTGTTCGGGGCTAACTGCGGCGATCCGGTCGCCAGCCGCAGGACGACATGCTAGAGCCTTGATCGGGTACGGAACACGCGTGAGGCCGGCACCTTTGCGGGCCATGTTCGGGGGTTGCACGAATACATGACAGTTGCCGCCAAGGACATCCGGTTGGGTGTGGTCGGGGTCGGAATCATGGGCAGCAACCATGCCCGTGTGCTCGCCGATCTTCCCGGCGTGAAGGTCGTGGGCATCGCCGACCCGGGCGCCTCGCACCGCGAGTTACTGGCGCAGATCGTCGGCTGCGAGGCCTATGACGACGTCGAGGACCTGATCAAGCTCGGCATCGACGCGGCGGTGGTCGCGGCGCCGACGCAGCTCCATCACGACATCGCGCTCACCTGCATCAAGCGCGGCGTGCATGTGCTGGTCGAAAAGCCGATCGCATCCAACATCGAGGAAGGCCGCGCGATCGTCGCGGCGGCCGAGCGCGCCGGTGTCACGCTGATGGTCGGGCACGTCGAGCGCTTCAATCCGGCCGTGCAGGTGATCAAGGACGCCATCAAGGGCGAGGACATTCTTTCGATTTCGATCACGCGCGTCGGACCGTTTCCTCCGCGCATGTCGAACGTCGGTGTCGTCATCGATCTCGCGGTGCACGACATCGACCTGATCCGCTGGTTCACGGATTCGGAAATCACCGAGGTGCAACCGCAGATCAAAAGCGCGATCGCCGAACGCGAAGACATCGCGCTGCTTCAGTTCCGCACCGCGTCGGGCGTGCTGGCGCAGATCAACACCAACTGGCTGACGCCGTTCAAGACGCGCACCGTGCACATCGCCACGCGCAAGAAATACCTCATCGGCGACCTGCTGACCCGGCAGGTGACCGAGTGCTTCGGCTTCCAGCCGGATGGCAGCTATTCGATGCGGCATCTCTCGGCCGGCCACGCCGAACCGCTGCGCTCCGAGCTGATCGCGTTCGTCAAGGCGATCCGCAGCGGCGAGCCTCCGGCGGTGACGGGAGCAGAGGGCGTCGCGAGCCTTGAAGTCGCCATGCGTTGCCTGCAAGGCGGCATGCCCCTCGCGCCCCGCAAGCCGCGCAAGGTTGCGGGCTAGCCCCTTCGTCATCGCCCGCGTAGGCGGGCGATCCAGTAAGCAAGGAGTTTGATGTTGCGCGCTGTGAATAGGTCGTTTGGCTTCTGTCTACTGGATGCCCCGCCTTCGCGGGGCATGACGGTGAGCGGCCGATGAACCAGCACACGCGCATCGACATGATTCCGTTCATCGATGTGGCGGCGCAGCGCCGCCGCCTCGGGAATAAGATCGACGACGCGATCGCGCGCGTCACCGAGCATTGCCAGTTCATCAACGGGCCGGAGGTCGGTGAGCTTGAGCGGGCGCTGTCCGAATTCTGCGGCGCGCGGCACTCGATCGGCGTCGCGAGCGGCACCGACGCGCTGGTGCTGGTGCTGATGGCGAAGGGCATCGGGCGCGGCGACGCCGTGATCTGCCCGTCGTTCACCTATGCGGCCTCGCCGGAGGCGGTGGCGCTCGTCGGCGCGACCCCGGTGTTCTGTGAGGTCAACGAGAAGACGTTCAACGTCGACCCTGCCGGGATCGAACGCGCGGTTGCGGCAGCGGAGCGCGCCGGCCTCAAGCCGAAGGCGCTGATGACGGTCGACCTGTTCGGACTTCCGGCCGACTATGAGGCGGTGCGGCCGATTGCGGAAAAGCACGAGCTCTATGTGATCGATGACGCCGCGCAGGCTTTTGGCGCGCAGGCGAAGGGTCGCAAGATCGGCACGCTCGCGCCGGTCACGACGACCAGCTTCTTTCCCGCAAAGCCGCTCGGCTGCTACGGCGACGGCGGGGCGGTGTTCACCGATGACGATACGCTTGCCGACACGATCCGGTCCTTGCGCAATCACGGGCAGGGGACCGACCGCTACGACAATGTGCGCGTCGGCATGACCGGCCGCCTCGACACGATCCAGGCCGCGGTGCTGATCGAGAAACTGAAGATTTTCGCGGACGAGATCGTAGCGCGCGAGCGCATTGCGCGGCGCTACAATGCGGCGCTGTCCGACATCGTGCGCGTGCCGCATCTGTCGAATGAGCACACCTGCGTGTGGGCGCAGTACACGATCCGCGCCCCCGGGGGGCGTGATGCGCTGGCGAAGGCGCTCGGCGCGCAG
>Ga0190275_10002201_pt1 | contig 14074 bp, 11 predicted proteins | sample Popmic550T_FD_133745 | JGI IMG/M metagenome (GOLD analysis project Ga0190275, IMG submission 133745) | Populus adjacent soil microbial communities from riparian zone of Yellowstone River, Montana, USA - 550 T | ecosystem: Environmental > Terrestrial > Soil > Riparian zone > Trees stand | place... | reverse complement strand
CCCGCTCGAGATGGTCGGGCACCTCGTGGGCCTGCAGGCGCAGGAGAACCTGCCGCCGTACATCTCCCTCGCGGCGCGGATCGCGGACTTCGACCCCCACGAGCTCTCCGACGCGCTCGAGGCCGGCCGGGTCGTGCGCTTCCTGACGATGCGCGGCACGATCCACGTCCTGCTCCCGGACGACGCGCTGTCGCTCCGCCCGTGGGTTCAGCGCGCACTCGACCAGCAGAGCTCGTCGAACCAGATGAGTCGTCCGGCGCGGGGGGTGCCGGTCGACGAGCTGGTCGCGGCGACGCGTGACCTCCTGGCCGCGGGACCGCTGCCAGTCAAGGAGCTCGGCGAACGGCTCGCCGAGCGGTTCCCGGAGGTCCCCGCCAGCGCGCTGGCGCACACGGCCCGGGAGCGGGCGCCGATGGTGCAGCTCCCGCCGCGGGGCCTCTGGCGTCGCTCGGGCGGGGTCGTCTACCAGACCGTGGAGAACCACCTCGGCCGGGCGATGAGCGAGATCGACGTTCCCGGCCTGGTACGCCGCTACCTGCGCGCGTTCGGACCGGCCACCGCCGCCGACATGACGACGTGGTCGCGCGTGACCCGGCTGGGCCCGGTCTTCGCCGCCATGGACGACGAGCTGGTGCGCGTCGAGTGCGAGGACGGTCGCACGCGGTACGACGTGCCCGGCGCGCCGTACGAGGCGGGGGAGACGCACGCACCGGTCAGGCTGCTCGGCGCCTACGACAACGTGTGGCTCTCGCACGCCAACCGGGACCACATCGTCCCGGAGGACGTGCGACCGCGCTGGGCCGGGACCAACGGCGGCATCGGCAACACCGTCTTCGTGGACGGCTTCATGGCCGGCCTGTGGTGGGTCCGCGACGGGCGCGTGGTGCCCGAGGTGTTCGTCACGCTCACCCGCGCGCAGCGGGCCGAGCTCGACGAGGAGGTCTCCCGCGTCGAGGCGCTGCTCGCCCGCTGACGCGGTCAGGCCTGCTTGAACGCCGCGTCGAAGGCGGTGGTCGCCGGGGGGAAGTCGAGCTCCTTGAGGTAGGCGAGAGCCGCGGGAGCACCGTGCAGCCGGTCCATGCCGGCGTCCTCCCACTCGACCGAGATCGGGCCGTCGTACCCGATGGCGGCCAGGGCCCGGAAGCAGTCCTCCCACGGGACGTCGCCGCGCCCGGTGGAGACGAAGTCCCAGCCCCGGTGGGGGTCGCCCCAGGGGAGGTGGGAGGAGAGGATCCCGTTGCGCCCGCCGCCCATCCGCATCCGGGTGTCCTTGCAGTCCACGTGGTAGATCCGGTCGGCGAAGTCGGTGATGAAGGCGACCGGGTCGAGGCCCTGCCAGACCATGTGGCTGGGGTCCCAGTTGAGGCCGAACGCCGGCCGGTGGTCGATCGCCTCGAGCGTGCGGACCGTCGACCAGTAGTCGTAGGCGATCTCCGAGGGATGCACCTCGTGGGCGAAGCGCACGCCGCACTCGTCGAAGACGTCGAGGATCGGGTTCCAGCGGTCGGCGAAGTCCTGGTAGCCGGCCTCGATCCGCTCCGCCGGGACGGGCGGGAACATCGCCACGTAGGGCCAGATCGAGGACCCGGTGAAGCCGACCACCGTGTCCACGCCGAGTCGCTGGGCGAGCCGCGCCGTGTGCTGGAGCTCCTCGGCGGCACGCTGGCGCACGCCCTCGGGGTCGCCGTCACCCCAGACACGGGAGCCGACGAGGTCGCGGTGACGATGGTCGATCGGGTCGTCGCAGACCGCCTGCCCCTTGAGGTGGTTGGAGATCGCCCACAGCTTCAGCCCGTGGCGCTCGAGGAGGTCGAGCCGCTCGGCGACGTAGTCGTCGTCGTCCCAGCGCCAGGCGTCCAGGTGCTCCCCGGACACGGCGATCTCGAGCCCGTCGTACCCCCACCCGGCGGCGAGGCCGGCCACCTCGTCGAGCGACAGGTCGGCCCACTGGCCGGTGAACAGGGTGAAGCTGCGTGCCATCGTCGACTCCTTGGTGATCACGCCCGGTGTCAGGCGCTCGGGGGGCTGTGCTGGATCTTGACCTCCGCGCCGCCGGTGGCGGCGCTCTCCTGGATCCCGGCCAGCACCCGTTGTACCGCGAGCCCGTCGGAGAAGCCGGGCACGGGCGCGGTGTCGGAGCCGATCGCGGCCAGCAGGTCCGCGGCCTGGTTGGTGAAGGTGTGGTCCCAGCCGAGGACGTGGCCCGGCGGCCACCAGGCCTCGACGTACGGGTGCTCCGCCTCGGTGGTGAGGACGGCGGCCGGTCCCGCGGTGATGCTGGTGCCCGAGCGGTCGGCTGTGTCGTAGACCCGCAACGTGTTCAGGGACTCCAGGTCGAAGGCGAGTGAGCCCTGCGAGCCGTAGAGCTCGATCTGCAGCGCGTTCTTGCGCCCGGCGGCCACCCGGGAGACCTCCAGGCTGGCCACCGCACCGCCGGAGGTGTGCAGGGTCGCCCAGGCGGCGTCCTCCACGGTGACCTGCTCAGGCCCCTTCTCCCCGGGGCGCTCGCCGACGAAGGTCCGGAGGGTGCCGCTGACCGAGGTGACCTCCTGGCCGAGCAGGAAGCCGAGCTGGTCGACCGCGTGCGACGCCAGGTCGCCGATGGCGCCCGACCCGGCCGTCTCCTGCCGCAGTCGCCAGGTCATCGGCGCATCGTCGTCGGTCAGCCAGTCCTGGAGGTAGCTGACCCGGGCCTGCCGCACGGTGCCGATGCGACCTTCGGCGACCAGGCGCCGGGCCAGGGCGAGGGCGGGCACCCGCCGGTAGTTGAACCCGACCATCGAGTGCACCCCGCGCTCGCGTGCCTCGGCGGCCGCCCGCTCCATCTGCTCGGCCTGGGCAACGTCGTTGGCGAGGGGCTTCTCGACCAGCACGTGCTTGCCGGCCGCCAGGGCGGCGATCGCGATCTCGGCGTGCAGGTGGCCAGGCGCGCAGATGTCGACCAGCTGGACGGCGTCGCGGTCGAGGACGGACCGCCAGTCCGTCGCGGACTCGGCCCAGCCGAACTGGCGCGCCGCTGCGGCAACGCCGTCGGGGTCGCGACCGACCAGCACCCGGCGGTCTACCCCGGGGACGTCGGGGTAGAACGCGCCCACGTTGCGCCAGGCGTTGGAGTGGGCCTTGCCCATGAAGGAGTAGCCGACGACGGCCACGCCCAGGGGCTCGCCGGTGTTCGGGCCGGCGGGGTGCCGGGTGCTCTCGGTCATGCCGTCCCCTCGGAGGTGAGGTGTCGCAGGAAGCGCAGGCCGTCGACCGCGAGGTCGTCCTGCGTGGAGGCCAGCGGGCGCCAGATGGAGGCGGCCGTGGCGATGGAGGCGTTCTCGGCGGTGAAGCTCTCGATGACCAGCGGACCGGCGTACCCGACGTCGTCGAGCGCCGTCAGGAACCCCGGCCAGTCGGTCTGGTCGCCGCCCGGTGCGCCCCGGTCGTTGCCGCAGACCTGCACGTGGACCAGATGGCTTCCGGCCTCACGGATCGCGGCGGCGCTCGAACGCTCCTCGATGTTGAGGTGGTAGCTGTCCAGGGCCAGGCCGAGGTACGGCGAGAGGAGCTCGCCGAGCGCGTCCAGCCCCTGACGTGTGGTGTTCACGAGCGAGGTCTCGTAGCGGTTGAGCGGCTCGATCCCGATGCGCACGCCGGCCGCCTGCGCGTGCGCGACGACCGGCGCCAGGTTCTCGCGCAGCTCGGCGTACGCCGCCAGCCGCTCCGACCCGGTCATCCGCCACACCCTCCCGGTGGCGGCGTAGAACGGGCCGCAGACCGCAGCGGCGCCGATGTCGTGAGCCAGGTCGACGCACGCCCGCAGGTAGTCCTGCGTGTGTGCGACGTCCTCGGCCGAGGCCGCGACCAGGTCGCGGCCCGGGGCCATCGCCCCGACGACGCACGGAACCAGGCCGGTCGCGTCGAGTGCGCCGCGGAGCGCCGGGGCCGTGAGGTCGCCGGCATTCTCCAGCGGCAGCTCGACGGCGTCGAACCCGAGCTCCGCCACCTTCTCGATCATCCCGGGCGCGGAGCTGTCCGTCAGCGGAGAGGTCCACACCCACGTGTTCACGCCGATCGCTCGCATGGGTCCGCCGCCTCTCCGTGCTCAGGGGTCTGGAGCCCGGGCCGGCCGACGGGCGCCGGCCGACCCGGACGGGTGGTGGTGCTGGTTACGGCATCTGCCGCTTCTGCCAGACCTCGGGGTAACCGGGCAGGTCCTCGCCACCGAACTTGGCGTAGTGACCGTCGGGCATCCCCTCGTTCGCGCCGAGGAACTCCGACCTCTCCTCCTCGGTGATCGGCACCTGCGGCAGCACCCACTCCGCGGGGACCTCCTCGCCGGCGAAGATCTTCTGCGCGGCGAGCAGCGGCGTCCGCCACTGGAAGTTGGAGTAGACGGGCGCGAGACCGGTCAGCTTGGTCTCCTCCCACTTGCGCAGGAAGCTCATCTCGTCCTCACCGGTCATCACGGGCAGGTCGGCGCCGGCGTCCTCGAACGCCTCGATGGCGGCGACCGCGCCGTCACCCGCGTCCATCCAGATGCCCTGCACGTCACCCTTGGCGAGCTCGTCGGAGATGATCTTCTTGATCTCGGCCGGGTCGGCGCCGGTGAAGTAGTCCACGGCCTCGATCCCCTCCTCCTCGAAGATCTTGTCGGCCGCAGCCCACCGGTTCTCGAGGACGTCGACGCCCGGCAGGATCCGCAGCGCGACCACCTTGTCGCCCTTCTCGAGGTTCCCCACCAGGAAGTCCGCGGTGTCGATGCCCCAGGCGAAGCCGCCGATCGGGTGGATGTACGACGTGGCGCAGTCGGTCTCCACGCCACGGTCGAAGACGACCACCGGCTTGCCGGTGTCACATGCTCGCTGGACCGCAGGCGTCATCGCCGCCGTCGAGTTCGGCGAGATGATGAAGATGTCGCACTTGCCTTCCTTGATGAAGTAGTCGATGTCCGCGATCTGGGTGTTGTCGTCGTCCTTGGCGTCGCGGGTCTCCATCTCGGAGATGACCTTCTGCTGCTGGAGCACCTTCAGCTGCTGGTTCATCGTGATCCAGCCGGTCTGGCGCCACGGGTTGCTGATCGAGGCGTTGGCGAAGCACGCCTTCTTCGCCCCGCTGGACTTGAACTTGGCCGTGTCGCGCATCTCGCTGTCGATGTACTGCAGGTATGGCTTCTCCGGGTCGCCCTCGAAGGTGGCGTCGCGCTGCTCGTCCTGCTCGTCGTAGGTGGCCTGGTCGAACCACTTCGAGTCGGCGCCCGACTCACCCTCCTTCTGGTCCGTGCCGGACTGCGAGCTGCTGTCCTCCTCCACCGTCGCCGAGTCGTCGGTGGAGCCGCATGCCGTCAGCACGACGAAGGCGAGCGCGGCCGCGAGTGCCGACAGATATTTTCGTGTGGCCATTGCATCCATCTCCTGTGTTGGTGCCCGGGCGGGCGGTGGTCGGGCGGGAGCCCTAGGGGGTGCCGGCGGACTGGCTGCCGGTGGCTGGTGGTGGGACCGCGGGTGGGATCGGCGGCTCGGGATCGGCCTCGGGCCGACGCAACATGCGGGGGAGCTTGTTGCCGGAGCGCCAGGCCCGGCCGGACAGCGCAACGGCGGCGATGATGATCACGCCCTGGACGGTGTCCCTCCAGGTCGAGGGCACCTCGCGGAAGTTGAGCAGCGTGAACAGCAGGTCGAGCGCGATCGCGCCTGCGGCTGCGGAGAGCACCCAGCCGCGTCCGCCGCCGAGCACCACACCGCCGAGCACGACGGCGGTGATGGCGATGAACTCGTAGCCCTGCCCCACCGAGGGGTGTACGCCGGCCTGTCCCACCAGGATGATCCCGGCCACCGTGGAGGACATCGAGGAGAGGATGAACGCCCGCGTCTTGACCCACCAGACGGTGGCGCCGCTGACGGCGGCGGAGCTGGGGTTGTCGCCGGTGGCGATCAGCGTGCGACCGTAGGGCCGGCGCATCAGCCAGACCGCGAACACCGCGAGCACCACCAGGATGACCAGCGGGTAGGGGAGCAGGTCGATCACCGGAACGTCCTCGACCCCGGACCTGCCGATGCTGCGGAAGTTGTCGGTGGGGTTGCCGGTGGCCGCGCCGCCGGTCAGGTAGAAGACGAGTCCCGACAGGGCCAGCATCATGCCCAGGGTCACGATGAAGCTGGGTACGCCGAGCAGGGTCGTCGCCATCCCGTTGAGCAGTCCGACCAGGACGCCGACCGCGAGCATCGCCACCAGCACGGGCAGGATCCGCGAGTCGTCCTGGCCGATCAGGTTGCCGGCCATCACGACCTGGGTGGCGATCACGGCCCCCATGGAGAGGTCGAACTCGCCGGCGACGATCACGAAGTACTGACCCATGGCGATGATCGCGATGGGGGCGCTCCGGGCGAGGAAGCGCACCATCCGGTCCGGCTCACCGAACGCCGGGTTGGAGGCGACCACGGCCGCGAACAGCACCAGCGCGAGCACGAACACCGCACCGCCGGGCGTGACCAGCCCACCGAGGAAGCGACGGGTGATCGACCCGTGGTGCTCGGGGAGGGCGTCGCGCCGGGTCGCCGGGGCGTCGGCCGTGCCGATGCCGCTCATGGCGTGTCCCCGATCGTGACGGCCGTGGCCCGGTCCGGGAACCTCGTGGCCCGCCGGGGGATCGCCCGACGGGCGTAGACGGCGACCGCGATGACGATGACCAGGCCGCGGACGACGTCCTGCAGGAAGGAGTTGATCTCCATCACACTCATCACGTTGTCGATCACGGCGAAGATCGCGACGCCGCCGATGGTGCCGACGATCGAGCCGCGGCCGCCCGCGAGCAGCGTGCCGCCGAGGACCACCGCGGCGATGGACATCAGGTCGTAGCCGCCCTGGTTGCCGATGGTGGGGCTGCCGACGCTCGTGCGTGAGAGCAGGAGCAGCCCCGCCATGCCGGCGAGCACCGAGCACAGCACGTGGGCGGCGACGACCGGCGTGTGCGTGCGCACCCCGGACATCCGCGAGACCTCGCGACCGCCGCCGACGGCGTAGATGTGGTGGCCGAGCCGGGTGCGGTTGAGCATCAGCACCCCCACCCCGGCGCAGCCGAGCATGATCAGCGTGCTCAGCGGGACCGGACCGAACAACGTGATGCCGACCAGCTGGAAGCTGCGCGGGGCGGAACCGTAGTTGCCCTGGTAGTTCGAGGCCAGGTAGCCGCTGATGATCAGCCCCATCCCGAGCGTGGCGATGAAGCCGTGGACGCCGAGGCCGGTCACGACCAGGCCGTTGGCGAGCCCGACCACCGCACACACGCCCAGGGCGGCGAGCACGCCCGGGACGATCATTGATTCCTCGCCGTTCATCACGCCGCCACCGACGATGCTGGCCAGGCTGATCACGTAGGGCACGGACAGGTCGAGGCTGCCGACGAGGATCACGAGGGTCTGACCGATCGCGACGAACCCGAGCGTGCTGGTCAGGGTCAGCACCGACGCGATGTTGCCGGAGCTGAAGAAGCTTCGTCCCGACATCGCGGTCAGCACGGTGCCGACGACGATCACGGCCAGCAGGGCGACGTAGACCAGCTGGGTGGTGTCGAGGCGGCGTACGACGGGGGCGCGGCGCTGCGTCGGCGGGGAGACGGTGCTGGTGCTCATCCGGACTCCCCACCCTGGTCGTCATTCTGGTCGTCACTCTGTTCGCCACTCCCGGCGCCCGTCGCCGCCTCGAGGACCTGGACCTCGCTCGCACCGGCGGGCAGCTCGGCGGCCACCCGGCCGTCGCGCATCACGACGATCCGGTCGGACATCCCGATCACCTCGGGCAGCTCGCTGGAGACCATCAGGACGGCCACACCTTGGGCGGCCAGGGCCCGCATCAGCTCGTAGATGCCCCGCTTGGCGCCCACGTCGATGCCGCGCGTGGGCTCGTCGAGCAGGACCACCTGGGGGTTGGTCCCCAGCCACCGGGCGAGAACGATCTTCTGCTGGTTGCCACCGGAGAGGAACTGGACCTCCTGGTCCATGCTGCGGGCGATGACCTCGAGGGAGCTCAGCAGGCCGGGCAGGGCCTGGCGTGCGGCGCTCGTGCGCCGGGGGAAGACCGCGCGCACGACGCCGAGCGCGTTGGTCGCGATGCTCTGGTTGAGGGCGAGACCGGTGGCCTTGCGGTCCTCGGTGACCAGGGCCAGCCCGGCCCGGACGGCACCCCGAGGGGAACGCAGGGTCGCGGGCCGCCCGGCGATGCGTACCTCGCCGCGAGAGAACGGGCGCACCCCGAAGATCCCCTCCAGCAGCTCGGTGCGGCCCGATCCCTGCAGTCCGGCCAGGCCCACGATCTCGCCACCGCGGACGGCCAGGTCGACCCCGTCGACGTAGCCGTTGCCCGCGCCGGAGAGCTCCAGGGCCACCTCACCGGGTGTCGTGTCCGGGTCCTTGTCGGGGAAGAAGGCCGAGATGGTCCGGCCGACCATCAACCGGACCAGGGTGGACTCGTCCAGCTCGCCGGCGGGCCGGCTGGTGACCATCTGTCCGTCCTTGAGCACGGTGATGGTGTCGCAGAGGTCGAAGATCTCCTTGAGCCGGTGGGAGACGTAGAGGATCGCGACGCCGCGGGCGGTCAGGCGCTCGATGATCGAGTAGAGCAGCGCGACCTCGTGGTCGGCCAGGGCCGCGGTCGGCTCGTCCATCGAGATGATCCGGGCCGAGAAGCTGATCGCCTTCGCGATCTCGACGATCTGCTGCTCGGCCACCGAGAGCGTGCGCACGGGGGCGTCGGGATCGAGGCCCTCGACGCCGAGGCCGGTGAGCAGCTCGGCGGTGTCGCGACGCATCCGGCCGGTGTCCACCAGCGGACCCTTGCGGGGCTCCCGCCCCAGGTAGATGTTCTGCGCGATGGTGCGGTCCGGGAGCAGATTGAACTCCTGGAACACCGTGGCGACCCCCGCGTGCTGGGCCTGCAGCGGGTGCCCGAAGTGCTGGGGCTCCCCGTCGATCTCGATGGAGCCGGCGTCGGGCTGGTAGACGCCCGCGAGCACCTTCATCAACGTGGACTTGCCGGCGCCGTTCTCGCCGACCAGCCCGTGCACCTGGCCGGGGACGAGGTCGATGTCGGCGTCCTGGAGAACCACGTTGCCGAGGAACGACTTGGTGATCCCGCGTGCCCGCAGCAGCGGTCCGCCGCCGGGGTTGCCGGACGGGCCGGGAGCGTTGTCGGGGGTGGCCGGGGCGAGCACGCACGCACTGTGGCACGCGCCACACACTTTTGTCGAGCAACTGGCAAAAGTCGTTACCTCAGCGTGTCAAAGGGGTCCGTTACGTGGTTGGATGTCCTGCGTGCAGGCCAGCGACGTCTTCGAGCTCCTCCGCGACGGGACCCCCCGGACCCGCGCTCAGCTCGCCGAGGTGACCGGTCTGGCCCGCTCCACGATCGCGGCACGGGTCGACGAGCTCCTCCAGCTCGGCCTGATCGCACCCACCGGCGGCGTGTCCACCGGCGGCCGGCCCCCGTCCCTGCTCTCGATGAACCCCCGCGCCCGCGTGGTGGCGGGCGTGGACGTCGGCGCGACGCACGTGGCCCTGGTGCTCGGGGACCTGTCCGGGGAGATCCTCGGCGAGGTCTCGACGGCGATGGACGTGGCCGAGGGGCCGGAGCAGGTGCTCGCGTGGGTGCTGGAGGCCGTGGGGACGCTGCTGGCGGCGCACGGCCGGTCCGCGGGGGACCTGGCGGCGATCGGGATCGGGCTCCCGGGGCCGGTGGAGCACTCCACGGGGCGGGCGATCAACCCGCCGATCATGCCGGGGTGGGACCGCTACGACGTGCCCCGCCGGATCCACGCCGAGTACGCCGTACCTGTCCTCGTCGACAACGACGTGAACATCATGGCGCTGGGGGAGCAGCGGGCCCGGTTCCGTGACGTCCAGGACCTCATCTTCGTCAAGGTCGCCACCGGCATCGGTGCCGGCATCATCTCCGGAGGAGCTCTCCAGCGGGGAGCCCAGGGCACGGCCGGCGACCTCGGGCACGTGCGCGTCGGGGCCTCGCAGGCCGCCTGCCGCTGCGGCAACACGGGCTGCCTGGAGGCGGTCGCCGCCGGGCCGGCGCTGGCCGCGGCCCTCACGCGCGCCGGCGTCCCGGCCACGTCTGGGCAGGACGTGGTCGACCTCGCTCGCGCCGGGGACCTGACCGCGGTCCAGGTGGTCCGGCAGGCCGGCCGCGACCTCGGCGAGGTGCTCGCCACGATGGTCAACCTGATGAACCCGTCGGTCGTGGTGATCGGAGGACGGATCGCCGCCTCGGGCGAGCACCTGCTGGCCGGCATCCGTGAGGTGGTCTACCAGCGGTCGCTGCCGCTCGCGACCGAGCACCTCCGGATGGTCCCGTCCATGGTCGGCCAGCGGGCGGCGGTGCAAGGCGCGGTCGCGATGGCGGTCGCGCACGTGTTGTCGCCGGAGCAGATCGAGCTCGCCGTACGCCGGCTCGCGGGGGCCTGAGCGTCCCTGTTCGGGTCCTCAGAGGTCCCGGACGGCCTCGGCCACGTGGGTGTCGCCGCCGAGCACGTCGAAGGTCTTGCCGATCGTGTTGGGCGACTCGAGCACCTCCGCGAGCACGTGGGCGACGTCGCCGCGGGTCACCGAGCCGCGCTCGAGGTCACCGAGGGAGACGCGGCCGGTGGGCACGTCGTCGGTGAGCATCCCGGGCTTCACGACGGTCCAGTCGAGGTCGCGGCTGCGTACGTCGTCGTCGGCGTCCTGCTTGGCCCGCAGGTAGACCTGGAAGACCTCGTCGGACTCGGGGTCGGCCTGGTCGGTGCCCATCGCGGAGACCATCACGTAGCGGCGTACACCGGCCGCCTCGGCCGCGTCGGCCAGCATGATCGCCGCGCCCTTGTCCACGGTCTCCTTGCGTTCGACGTTGCCGTCCGCGCCGCCCCCGGCGGCGAAGACCACCGCGTCGGCGCCGCGCACCACCTCGGTCATCGCCGCGACATCGGTGTCCTCGAGGTCGATCATCACCGGTTCGATGCCGGCCTCCTCGAGGTCGGGAGCCTGCTCGGTGCTGCGGATCATGCCGACCGGCTGGTGGCCGGCCTCCGAGACCAGTCGGCCGAGCTGACGGGCGATCTGGCCGTGTCCGCCCGCGATGACGATGCGCATGGAAGGTTCTCCTTCTGTCGATGCCTGTGTCCCGACCGTAGCCACTGCGCCGGCGTTTCTGTTGCTGGGCCGATGTTGCGACAGCGGCGAAGTGACAGTTTCACTGGGTACCCAGTGAAACTGCGCGCCGGAACCTGCCCACCCCGGCGATAGCCTGCGCCCATGCCCGTCGCGCTCGTCACCGACTCGACCGCGTCCCTTTCGGCGGAGACCGCGGCGGCGCGCGGGGTCCGGGTGGTGCCCCTGCAGGTGGTGATCGGCGCCACGCCTTACGACGAGGGCGTTGACGGCGGCGTGACTCCCGAGATGCTGGCCGACGCGCTGAGCGCGTGGACGCCGGTCAGCACCTCGCGACCCAACCCCGAGACGATCCTCGAGGCCTACGAGGACGTCGCCGCCGCGGGAGCCACCGAGATCCTCTCGGTGCATCTCTCCGCCGAGCTGAGCGGGACCTTCGAGTCGGCCCAGGTCGCCGCGCGCCGCGCGTCCGTCCCGGTGACCGTCGTGGACAGCCGGCAGGTCGGGATGGGCACGGGGTACGCCGTGCTGGCCGCAGCCGACGCGATCGACGAGGGAGCGGACGCCGCAACCGCCGCCGTCGCAGCGCGGAGACGTGCCGAGCGGACCACCTCGCTGTTCTACGTGGACACCCTCGAGTACCTGCGTCGAGGTGGCCGGATGGGTGCGGCGGCCGCCCTGATCGGCTCGGCGCTCGCCGTCAAGCCGATCCTGACCCTCGACCAGGGGCGGGTCGTCCCGCGCGACAAGGTGCGTACGGCGGCCCGGGCCCTGGCGCGCCTGGAGGAGCTGGCACGGGAGGCCGCGGGCGATGCGCCGGTCGACGTCGCCGTCGCACACCTGGCCAGCCCGGACCGCGCCGAGCAGCTGGCGGCGCACCTGGTCCAGCGATTGGAGGACGGACTCGAGGGGCGTGCAGTCTCCGTGGGCGAGATCGGTGCCGTCCTCGGCGCCCACGTGGGCCCCGGCATGGTGGCGGTCGCCGTCTCCCGGCGCGACTGAGGCTCGACCGGCTCGGGACACAGGCGCCCGCGTAGGCGCAGTTGTCCACAGCCTCGCGACGGCGGCTTCCCCGGGACGGCAGGCGTTCCTAGCGTCGGGGCATGCACAGGCACTCACAGGAGCAGGTGGCCGAGGCTGCGCGTCGGCGGCTCGCGCTGCTCGGCCGAGAGCTGGACCAGGCCGGACTGCGCCGGGTGGAGGCCGACCCCGCGGCCGCCGCCGAGGAGGTGGCAGGTGACGAGGGACGCGGACCCCTGCCCGAGCCCGCACCCGTCGCCCCGGCCGGTCGACATGTGCGGGAGGCGCCCCGGGGCGTCCGGCGACTCGGCGTCTCCCTGGGTGGCTGGGTCGGCGACCAGGTCCCCGCGACGATGCGGGGACGGGTCGCGCTGGACCCGGGCCCAGTCGTCCTGGTGTCGGTGCTCGTCGCTCTGGCGGTGGCGGTCGCCGCCGTCGTGGTGGTGCGGACCGGCGCCGACTCCGAAGCCGTCGGCCCGCGTCTGTCCGCGCCCAGCGCGACCACCTCGGCCCTGGCCCCGGTGCCCGCGACGGGATCCGCCGATCCCTCGGCCAGCGCCGCCAAAGCGGCGACGGGGTCTGTCACCGTCGACGTGGCCGGGAAGGTGCGCCGGCCGGGAGTGGCCACCTTGCCCGCGGGCTCACGAGTCGTCGATGCGCTGGAGCGAGCCGGTGGTCCTCGTGGACGCGTCGACCTGAGCACCCTCAACCTCGCCCGGGTGCTCGTCGACGGCGAGCAGATCCTGGTGGGCAGGCCGGCTGCGGCCGTGCCCGGTGGGTTGGCGGCTGGTGCCAGCACGGCGGCCCCCGACCCCGTTGGTGCCCTGGTGAACCTCAACACCGCCACAGCCGAGCAGCTCGAGACGCTGCCCGGGGTCGGGCCGGTGACGGCGCAGAAGATCCTCGAGTGGCGCACCGCCCACGGTGTCTTCTCCGCGGTCGACGAGCTCCTGGAGGTCGACGGCATCGGTGAGAAGACGCTGGCCGACCTGGCGCCCCACGTCACGGTGTGAGCCTGCTGGCGGCAATCCCGGAGAGTGAACCGGAGAGCGAAGCAGAGACCGACGCCGACGCGGCCGACCTGCGCGCTCCGGCGCTGGCCGTGGTCGCCTGGCTCACGGCGCTGCTCTCCCTGCTCGCTCCGCCCGGCGTCGTCTGGCTCTGCCTGGGACTGGGCGCGTTGGACGGCTGGCGTCGCCGACGCCGCGGACGCCCCGTGCTCGTCCGGTCGGGATGGCTGGTCGCCGCCTGTGGCGTCGCCCTCACGGCGCAGCTGCGGGCGGACGCCGTGTCGGACACGGCCGTGCGAGCCCTTGCGGAGGAGCGCGCCGTGGTCGAGGCGGAGCTGGTGCTCGTCTCGGACCCGCGCCCGACCACGGGCGGGTTCGCCGACCAGGTGGTGGTCCGGGCGCGGACCGTGACGGTCACGGGCCGCGGCGAGCGCCACCGCGAGCGGGCACCGGTCCTGGTGCTCGCCGATCCGGCGTGGGAGAAGCTCACCCTCGGCACGCGGGTCCGGGCCCAGGGACGGTTGCAGCCGGCCCGGACGCGGGACCTGGCCGCCGTGATGACGACCGGGGGAACCTACGACGTGCTCGCGGGGCCCGGCGCCTCTCTGAGGGCGGCCGGCGCGGTCCGCGCCGCCGTACGCCTGGCCGTCGCCGACCGGTCCCAGGGCGCGCGGACGTTGGTGCCAGCGCTGGTGGACGGCGACGACGCGGGTATGCCCGAGGATCTCGTCGAGGACTTCCGCACTGGCGGCCTGACCCACCTGCTGGCCGTCTCCGGGACCAACCTGACCCTGGTGGTGGGGGCGTTGCTGCTGCTCGCCCGGTGGGTGGGGGTCCGCGCCCGCGGGCTGGTGCTGGTCGGCATCCTCGGCGTGGTCGGCTTCGTGCTCCTCGCGCGCACCGAGCCGAGCGTGG
>Ga0190275_10002200_pt1 | contig 14074 bp, 9 predicted proteins | sample Popmic550T_FD_133745 | JGI IMG/M metagenome (GOLD analysis project Ga0190275, IMG submission 133745) | Populus adjacent soil microbial communities from riparian zone of Yellowstone River, Montana, USA - 550 T | ecosystem: Environmental > Terrestrial > Soil > Riparian zone > Trees stand | place... | reverse complement strand
TGCTTGGAGAGCTGCTTCGAACATCCCGACGGCGATCCTCTCGGCCTCGTCCGAGAAGCCGCAGCGCCCGAGCCCCGCCGCGATGATCGCGTTGTCATGAGGCCACACGGAGCCGTTGTGGTAGCTCGCGGGGTCGAACGCATCGCTCTCGCGGGAAAGCGTTCGCACTCCCCAACCCGAGAACACGTCCGGTTCCATCAGGCGCCTAGCTACACTCGCGGCTTTTTCCGAGTCGACGATGCCCGTGAGGAGACAGTGTCCCGGGTTGGAGGTCACCGAGCCGACCTGATTTTTCACTCCGTCGAGCGCCAGCGCGAAGGTCCCCTCCTCCGGCATCCAAAAGGCATCGTTGAATCTCTCCTTCAACACGGCCGCCTCATCTCGGAGAACGTCGGCGCGTCCCCGGTCGCGCATGGCCTCGTAGACCTCGGCGATCCGATGCTTCGCCATGTAGACGTAGCCCTGGGCCTCGACCAGGGCAATGGGACCCGTTGCGAGCGCCCCATGGACGTGCACGATCGAATCGTCGGAGTCCTTCCACCCCTGGTTACGCAGTCCGGCCGGCGACCGTCTCTCGTACTCGATGAAGCCGTCGCCGTCGAGATCGCCGAACTCGTCGATCCACAGCAACGCCGCGTCAAGCCCTGGTCTCAGCTCTTGCATCGTGTCGAGATCCGCGGTTTCTCTCCAGTACTCCGCGGCGAGAAGGACGAACAGTGGAGTGGAGTCAACCGAGCCGTAGTAGGGGGTATGCGGAATGAGGCCGCTCCGGGCGAGTTCTCCTCTACGGAGCTCATGCAGGATCTTGCCGGGCTCCGCGTCTCTGGGCGGATCGTCCTCTGTTGCCTGGTTGCGGGCGAGGAACAGAAGTGTGGCGCGTGCCGGCTCCGGATTCACGTCCAGCATCTCGTAGGCGGCGATCAGCGAGTCTCGCCCGAACGGAGCCACGTACCAGGGGATACCCGCAGCTAGAAGGTCGTGACCGTCGAAGGGAGTCATCAAAGAGCTCAGGTCACGCAAGGCGGCGGTGACGACTCGGTCATGGGCCGGCTCGAGCCCATCGATCTCGCTGCACGACGCCCGCCACCCGCGCACGGCCTCCCTCGCATCCTCGCCGGCGGCCTCGAAGGAGAGCGAGCGAGCTCGACGACCCACTATGGATGGCTCGACCGCGAGGTCGATGGTCGCGGGCTCATGCGGTTCCAGGCGCAATGACCAGCGCGCATCGACTCGTGAACCGGAAACCTCGGTCGCCGAGGGCGGCGGATCCATCCGAACGATCGTCTCCCTGAGGATCGCGTCCCTCCCCTCATAGCCGAACCGCACTTCGTGGTCTTCGGGCAAAGGGGGCCGCGCAAGTCCACGCGGCGGGTCGGGCACCAGGCCCCGAACCTCGAACACGTCTGCGAAGTCCGCGCCTAGTGTTAGCGCGACGTCGGTTTCGACGGGGGCGTTTCCCCGATTTCGAATCACGATCCGCTCGTAGAGTCGCCCGGCCGAGATGCGTCTGAAACGAAAGACGTTGAGCGACACATTGGTGGTGAGCTCAATGGTCACTTCGTAACCCAGATCCGCCGTCGAGTTGAGTCTCACGGGCTCCTGGCCGCCGACCGTGAGACTCAACTCGGAGAGGTAGCGCGTGTCTTCGTAGTAGAGGCCCTCACCCGTTCCCCGCTCCGCACGCACGTCGCCGTCGCTATGCGAGCACGCGAACAGCGCGCCTTGCTTTACGACGAGCAATTCGGTCGCTTCCAGGCTCTGTGCTCTCAGGCTTTTCTTTGAGCGGTAGAGCCCGTTTGGCGGGAGCTCCCGCGCTCAGAATCCTTTGGAGCGACCGACCTCAGGTAGAGCGCCTCCAACTGATCCTCGGACACGGGGGCCGGCGCCCCTGTGAGGGGATCGAAAGCGGTCTGTGTCTTGGGGAACGCGATGACCTCCCGGATATTCGACTCCCCGGCCGCGAGGGCGACGATCCGATCGATCCCCGGCGCGATCCCGCCGTGGGGCGGGGCGCCGAACTTGAACGCGTCGAGCAGGAAACCGAACTTCTCTCGCTGTTCCTCCCCGCCGATTCCCAGCGCCTCGAATACCCGGCTCTGCATGGTGGCGTCGTGGATACGGATGGAACCGGACGCAAGCTCCCATCCGTTCAGCGTGATGTCGTAGCTCTTGCTGATCACCTTCGACGGGTCGGTCTCGAGATACTCGACTGTGTCCTCCACGACCCCGGTGAAGGGATGGTGGATTGGATCCCACCGGTCCTCCTCCTCGTTGCGCTCGAACCAGGGGAAGTCAACGACCCAGGCGAACTGCCAGTAGTCGGGATCGCCGGGGTTGTACTCGGGAACCAATCCGAAACGCTCGGCGAGCCTCACTCGGAGGTTGCCGAGGACCTTGTGGACGACCGCGTGACGCGCGTCGGCCACTATCAGCACGAGATCACCCTCGCGCGCACCCGTGACCTTCAGGAGTCCGGCGCGCTCGTCGTCGGAGAAGAACTTATCGAGCGGCGACTTGAATCCCTCCGGCGCAACGCCAATCCAAACAAGCCCGCCGGCCCCCAGTGACTTGGCCTGGTCGACAAGGGCGTCGAGCTCCTTGCGCGCGAGACCGCCCTGTCCCTCGACGACCAGCGCCTTGACCAGACCCCCATCGCCAAGGACGGAGGCCAACACCTTGACCTCGGTCGACGCGAAGACGTCTGCGAGATCGACGAGCTCCATTGCATAGCGGAGGTCGGGCTTGTCCGTTCCGAAGCGATCCATCGATTCCTCGAACGGAAGTCGTACGAAGTCGGCGAGCTCGACATCAAGCACCTCGCGCCAGACTGACTTGAGCATGCGTTCTGTCGAGTCGAGGACGTCGTCGATCTCGACGAAGCTCATCTCGACATCCAGCTGCGTGAAATCCGGCTGGCGGTCCGCCCGCAGGTCCTCGTCGCGAAAGCACCTGACGATCTGGTAATAGCGATCGAGGCCCGCGACCATCAGAAGCTGCTTGAAGAGCTGGGGACTCTGCGGCAGCGCGTAGAACGTGCCGGGATGCAAGCGCGCAGGGACGAGGTAGTCGCGCGCCCCCTCGGGCGTCGCGCGCGTGAGCATGGGCGTCTCGATCTCGGTGAAGCCCTCTGCGTCGTAGAACCTGCGAATCGCGCTCACGATACGATGCCTCATCTGAAGGTTTCGTTGCATACGTTCACGGCGAAGGTCGAGATAGCGGTAGCTCAGGCGAAGCATCTCGTCCACATCCGAGTGCTCATCGATCTGGAAGGGTGGAGTTTCGCTACGCGAGAGGATCTCGATGCCGCCGGCCGCGACCTCGATCTCACCGGTCGATAGCTTGTCGTTGATAGTCCCCTCGGGCCGGGCGCGAACCTCGCCTGTGACTTGGATGCAGAACTCGCTTCGCAGCGACTCGGCAGTCTCGTACGAGGTCCGCGACAACTCCGGGTTGAACACGATCTGAACGAGCCCTGCCACATCGCGAAGGTCGATGAATATCACTCCGCCGTGGTCGCGTCGCGTGTGCACCCATCCGGACAACGTGACTGTGGATCCGATGTGCTCGGCTCGAAGGTCACCGCATCGATGAGAGCGCAGCATGGTCTAAGTCTCCTTCGTCTGGATGTCGCTCACCAACCGGCCGTGCGGAATGCGCTCTTGCTCGCCGGTCTCGAGGTCCTTGAGCGTCAACTCGCCCGCGTCGAGCTCGTCGTCGCCGAGGATCGCGGCCCACCGCGCGCCCGAGCGATCGGCCCCCTTCATCTGACCCTTCATCCCCCGGCCCATGAGGTCCCAGTCCGCTCCGATTCCCGCCCGGCGCAGCTCCGTTACGAGCGGCAGAGCTTCACGCCCGGCACGGTCGCCCACAGCTACGACGAAGACCGCGACGGGACGTGGTTGCCACTCATTCAGCGTGTGGGAGGCGAGCAGGAGGCGGTCGACGCCCAGAGCGAAGCCGATGCCGGGCAGATGTCCCCCCCCGAGAGACTCGGCAAGTCCGTCGTAGCGGCCACCCCCGAGAACCGTCGACTGGGCCCCGAGATCGTCGGAGACGAACTCGAAGGCGGTGCGCGTGTAGTAATCGAGCCCCCGCACGAGCGTGGGGTCGATCGTATAGACGAGGTCGAGCGCATCAAGCATCCGGCGCACTTCATCGAAGTGGCGCTCGCAGTTCTCGCACAGGTGCTCTGTGATCGCGGGCGCACCCTTCATCACCGCGATGGTTGCCCCCTCCTTCGAGTCGAACGCGCGCAGCGGGTTGGCCTCGATGCGCTCCCGGTCCTCGGGAGCGAGGTGGCTCTCGTGGGTTCGCAGGTAATCGACGAGTGCCTCCAGATATCCCAGACGACACGACGCGTCCATGTGGCCGATCGAGTTGAGCAGCAGCCTCCACTCGACCCCCGCCTCGTTCAAGAAGCGAGCCGCGAGCTCGATGATCTCTGCGTCGATCGCAGGACCCTCCGAGCCGATCGCCTCGATGTCGATCTGAGTGAACTGCCGGTAGCGCCCCTTCTGGGGACGCTCCTGGCGGAACATCGGCCCCCAGCAGAGGAGCTTCACCGGCAGCGATCCCTTGTCGAGCCGGTTCTCCAGCACCGCCCTGACGATCCCCGCCGTGGCCTCGGGTCTCAGCGTCAGCGACCTACCACCCCTATCGTCGAACGTGTACATCTGCTTGGTGACGACCTCGCTTGCCTCACCCACTCCGCGCTCAAACACCTCGGTGTGCTCGAAGATCGGTGTGTCCATCGGCTCGTAGCCCGCGGGCCCGAACACGCGGTTGAGAGCAAGATCGAAAACCCGGTGCCAGCGCCAGGACTCGGGCGGAAGCAGATCACGCGTTCCCCGGGGCGCGCTGAACGAGGTCGGTTGGTCGGACATCAAAGCATTCTAAGGGGCGCGATCGTCGAGACGATCGCTAGCTAAGGGGCGCGATCGTCGAGACGATCGCTAGCTAAGGCTAGCGGTTGCCGGCTTTACGCCAGCGCAACCGCTCGACGAGGGCCAGAGACTCGGACTCTATCGTCAGGATGTAGCCGCGCTCGGACCAGTAGAGAACGCCGTCCACCTCAACCGCGGTCATGCTGGGCGACAGGCGAACCAGGCCCCCGGCGGGAGGCAACGGGGCCCCGAAGATCTGACCCACGGACACAACTCGTCCACTCTCCTCGTAGAAGGTCCGGGCCGAGACGTCCTGCTCGCCGGTGAACGTGACGCTCAACCGCTTCGGTGTCGCCCCACTCAGGACGATCGCCTGCTCGAGCCCGACGCCGCGAAGCTGGTTGAGGAGCTGGCGGGTCCCGCGCAGGGGCCGTGAGTCGGCGATGGACCTTCCACGCTCGAGCCGGCCAGGATCGGCCGCTCGCGATCGGTCTGCGGGGTTCGCTGCTGCACGCTTCGAGGTGTCCCTCGTGTAGTCGAGAGTGCCCCAGAGCCCGACCCCCACGGCCGCGGCCAACAGCGCACCGACGATGAGCTTTGAGGTCCGCGCCATCGCCCTATCTTGACTCGCCCACAGCCGTAGCGGACCCCGGCCCTTCGGCGCCGAGCGCGCAGCGCGCGTGTGTTTGGATAGGCCCAGGTCCGTCGTCACCGTCAGGAGGTCGCTTTGCCGCAGGCTCGCACCGAGGAGCGCCCCGAGCTGGAACGCATCGCCAAGAGACTCCGACACCACATCGTGCGGTCCACTACGGAGGCGGGATCCGGCCACCCTTCGACCTCGCTGTCGATGGTCGAGGTCGTCACGGTCCTCTATTTCGGCGGCGTGCTCCGATACGACTCCCAGCAGCCACACCATCCGTCCAGGGACCGCTTCATCCTCTCGAAGGGGCACGGGGCTCCGGGCCTGTACGCCGTGCTCGCCGAGGCCGGCTACTTTCCCGTCGACGACCTAATGACGCTCAGAAAGATGGGCTCCCCTCTCGAGGGCCATCCGAACATGCGGCGCCTCGCCGGAGTCGAGGCCTCCACCGGGTCACTGGGCCAGGGCCTTTCGATGGGTATCGGCCATGCCCACGCCGCCAGACTCGACGGTAGCGACTATCGGACCTACGTGATGACCGGCGACGGCGAGATCGAGCAAGGGCAAGTGTGGGAAGCCGCAATGCACGCCGGAAACCATGGACTCGACAATCTCACGCTGATCGTCGACCGCAACCGCCATCAGCAGACCGACGCCGTCCAGAAGATTCAGCCTCTCGATCCGCTTGCCGCCAAGTTCGAATCGTTCAACTGGGAGTCACGCGAGATCGACGGCCATAGCCTCGATGAGGTGACGGGCGCATTTCATTGGGCGCGTAGCATCTCCGGGAAACCCCAGGCGATCATCGCGCGCACGATCAAGGGAAAGGGCGTTTCGCTTCTCGAGGCCGCCCAGGAGAAGTGGCACGGGAAACCCATCCCGGTCGAACAAGAGGCCAAAGCCCTGCAGGAGATTGGAGCCGATCTATGAGCTTCGGGTTGTCACGTTTGCCGTTCGAGATTGGCCCCGCAACTCGGGAGGCGTTCGGCGAGGCGCTCGCCGAGGCCGGCGTGGACGAAAACATCGTCGTCGTCGACGGAGACGTCAACAACTCGACCTACACCAACAAGTTCAAGGAGAAGTATCCCGAGCGTTTCTTCAACGTGGGAATCGCCGAGTCGAACATGATCGGGATCGCGGCGGGTCTCGCCGCGGCGGGAAAGATCCCAGTCGCCGCGACCTTCTCGACGTTCCTCTTGAGCAACGCGTTCGACCAGATTCGCATGAGCATTGCCTTCCCCAATCTGAACGTCAAGCTTGTCGGGACGCACGCGGGCATCTCCATCGGCGAGGACGGCCCCAGCCAAATGGCCATCGAGGATGTTGCTCTGGCATGCGCTTTCCCCGGCATGACGGTGGTGGTGCCCGCAGACGGCCCAAGCACTGCGATCGCGACACACGCTTTACTCGAGCGAGAGGGACCGACCTTCATGCGTTGCGGCCGGCCGGGCGTGCCGCTCCTATACAACTCGGCAAGCGAGTTCCAGATCGGCAAGGCAAACACTTTGAGAGAGGGTGACGACATCACTCTCATCGCCAATGGGATCATGGTTGCGATGGCACTCGATGCGGCTGAGGGACTGGCCGCAGACGGGGTGCAGGCGCGCGTGCTCGACATGCACACGGTCAAACCCATCGACACCGACTGCATTGTGAAGGCGGCCAACGAAACGCGCGCCATAGTCGTGGCCGAAGAGCACCTCGCGTACGGGGGCCTTGGATCGACTGTCGCCATGGTCGTCGGCGAGCACAAGCCGACGCGTATGGCCTTCGTCGACATCGGCGACACCTATGCGACCTCCGGCAAGCCCGACGAGCTCCTCGAACACTACGGTCTGACGCCTGGCGCGATCCTTGACGCCGCCCGGCGGGTTCTCAAGGACTGAACGGGCTCGAACCAGCGGGTCCCTAGCGGCCCTTTCGCGCGGGCTTCTTGCCGGAGCGCTTCCTCTTCGACTTGCTGCTCTTCCGTTTCGCGCCCGTCGACTTCGAAGTCGATCCCTGCGCTGCCGCCTTCGGCTCGGTTCCCTTCGCTGCCGGTTTCGATGCCGGGGCCTTGGCGCTTCGCACGGGGGCGCCCGGCTGCCTGCGAGCGGCGAAGTTCTCGAACCCGACGACCAGAGGTGACGCGGTGAAGACCGACGAGTACGTACCGGCCAGAATCCCGATGATCAGCGCAAGAGCGAAGTCCGTCAGTGTCTCGCCACCCAGGAAGTACAGGGCAAGCAGGATGAACAGTGCTCCCATACCGGTGTTGATCGTTCGCGGAATCGTCTGCAGACAGGCGTCGTTGGTCACGACCGCCACCGATTCCTTGGTGCGCAGCCGCCGTTGCTCGCGGATCCGGTCGAAGATGACCACGCTGTCGTTGATCGAGTATCCGATAACCGTCAGTAGCGCGGCGATGAAGACGCCGTCGATGTCCTTGCCGAGCCAGGCGAAGATCCCCACCAGGATGACGAGGTCGTGGAACATCGCAAGCACCGCCGAGGCCCCGTAGGTCCATCTGAAACGGAACGCCAGGAAGATGAGCTGCACCGCGAGGCCAAGGGCGAGGGCAATGAGTGCGCTCCGCCTCAGCTCGTCCCCGATGGTCGGTCCGATGAACTCGTCCCGCACGATCTCGGCCGGCCCTCCGACGGTCTCAACGGCCTCGGAGATTGTCTGTTCGTCGGCTTCCGAGAGGTCCGCTGCTCGAACGCTGAGGTTGCCCGAACCCGATTCCTGCACCACGGCCCGGGGGAACCCCGCGTCGGCGAGCTCGCTGCGGGCCTCGTCGAGGTCGACCTCCTGTTCCGTGTCGTACTCGACCAGGCGGCCGCCGGTGAACTCGAGCCCGAAGTTGAGACCTCGCGACACCAGACCCACAACGGCTAGGCCCATCGCCACCACGGAAATTGCGAACCAGATCTTGTAGCGCGACATGATGTCGAATGGTTTCTGGTGGAAATAGTCCCTCATGCCGCCGCCCACCTTCATTCCGAAGAGGTTGGGCCGGGACTCGAGTGCACGAACTCTCGTCACGAGATCGACGAGCACCCGAGTGATGACTATGGCCGAGAACATCGATGCTGCAACTCCGACCACCAACGTCAGTCCGAATCCTCGTACGGCTCCTGTCGCGAAGAAGAACAGAATGATTGCAGCAAGGATCGTCGTCGCGTTGGAGTCCGCGATCGCGCTCCAGGCCTTGTCGAAACCTCTCGTCATGGCAGTACGGAGCCTTCGTCCTTCGGCGAACTCCTCCTTACCTCGCTCGAAGATCAAGACGTTGGCATCGACGGCCATTCCGATAGCAAGCACGAAACCGGCGATCCCCGGAAGGGTCAGCGTTGCTCCGATGGCCAGGAGCACCGCATAGGAGATCAGTCCGTAGGTGAGCAGCGCAAGGGCCGCGATCAGTCCAAGAGCCCGGTAGTAGGCGATGACGAACAGGATGGTCAGTAGGCCACCGATCAGCGCCGCTTGAACGCTGGCGTCGATCGCGGCATCCCCGAGGGTTGGCCCGACGGTCCTTCGTTCGACCACTTCGACCGGGACCGGCAGAGCACCCGCGCGAATCAGCAGCGCGAGATCCTGGGCCTCCTTCTGGGTGAAGTCCCCCGTGATCACGGTGTCCCCACCCGGGGGAATTCCCACGTCGCACTCGATGCCCTCGTCCACCTGCGGGCTCGACAGAACCTCGCGGTCGAGAACTATCGCCACCCGGCGCTGGGGGGATCCAGAGGGTTCGCATGCCGCCTCACCGGTCAGCTCTGCCCACTGATCGCCTCCGTCGCCACGAAAGGAGACCGATACCTGCCACTGGGCTCCGACCTGCGTATCGACGATCGCCTGAGCGTCGCCGACCGCGTCTCCCGTAAGTCTCGCTTCCTCCAGCCTGATGCGCTGTCCGTCCTCGTCGGGAAGCACGAGAGCGTCGTCCTCTTCGGCAGGCTCTTCATCTCGCTCTCTGTCGCGGTTTCCGTCGCGCTCCCGGCCCTCGTTCTCTTCCTCCTGATCCAGCCCGAGGACGGGGTGAAAGGTCAGCTGCGCGGTCCGGCCGATGACCTCGAGCGCCTCGTCGGGATCGGAGACGCCGGGCAGCTCGATGATTATCCGCCGGTCTCCGGACTCCTGGATGGTCGGTTCGCTTACGCCGAGTTGATCGACGCGCCGTCGCAGCACCTCGAGGGTTCGGCTGACAGTGTCCGCGTTCACCGTTCGCTCTTGGGTGTCCTGGGCCTCGAGGACGATCTGCGTTCCACCACGCAGGTCGAGGCCGAGACGTATGGGTTCTGTGGCGACGAGCCATACGGAACCTGCGAGCACGACGACTATCAGGAACACGCGCCATCCAAATCCGCGCTTCATAGCGGCAACACACCTCCGGTTCGGCGACCACCTCTTGTGGGGCGGTCGGGTGGGTCAGGCCAGACGCGACGAGGGCGGTGCGCGCGACCCGAACGCAGACGAGAGATTCCTGCCCATCGCGGAACGCTTCTCGACGGTGATGCCGGCGACGATCAGTCCCAGCGCTACCACGATCAGGGGGACCAAGGCGGACGGCGGGTGGATTAAGAGTTTGAGCGAACGATCCATCTCTTTCGCTCTGGCCGCGACAGGAGTAGAGCGCGTCACACCGGTCTCGAGGTCGGGGGCGAGCATGCGGCTCGCCGCAGTCGCAGGAACCGACGCGTCCTCGCTCGAGGGTGACCAACTCGGCAAACTCACGAATGCGGCCGCGAGTAGCAGCACGTACAAGCGCGTCACGGTGGGCCGTCGTCCCTGGAGTGTGGTCATAGAGCCCATAACGTACTTCCCTAGAACGCCTTGGTCGAATCGAGCAGGATCGTGACCGGACCGTCGTTTACGAGGCTCACCTGCATGGCTGCACCGAACTCCCCCGTGGCGGTAGCGATCCCATGGGCCTCGATGGCAGCAACCACCCGCCCGTAGACGGATTCGGCGGCGCCCCCTCGAGCCGCGTGCACGAACGACGGGCGCCGCCCCCTCCTGGCATCTCCATAGAGCGTGAACTGACTCACGAGCAGTACCTCACCACCGACATCCTGCAACGAGCGGTTCATCTTGCCATCGTCGTCGTTGAAGATGCGGAGGTTGCAGATCTTGTCGGCCGCCCACTCGACCTGTCCGTCGCCGTCGGCCGCGGTTATCCCGATGAGCACCACGAGGCCCCCGCCGATGGCGCCGATTACGTCCCCGTTCACGGTGACGCTCGCGGAGGACACCCGTTGGACAACTAGTCGCACTCAGTTTTCCTCTCCGGCCAGAGCGATCAAGTCAGGGGAAGGACGCCGGCGTAGATGGCGCCGGCAATCGGTGCTGCGACCTGGCCCCCGACACCTCCGAACTCGGACACCACCGCGATTGCGACCTGCGGTGAATCGATCGGGGCGAAGGTTATGAACCAGGCATGGTTACGCCGCTTCCCGCCGACGTCAACCTCGGCGGTGCCGGTCTTGCCGGCAACGCGCACGCCATCGATGCGAGCCGCCGTCCCCGTGCCACTGTTGACGGCACTCTCCATGAGCACAGCCAGCTCGTTCGCCGTCGATCTCTTTAGCACCCGCGTCCCCTTCTTCGGATCTCCGAGTGACGAGCGTGGCTCCATGCGCTTGCCGCCGTTGGCAACCGTCGCTGCAATGGTGGCCATCTGAAGGGGGGCCGCCAAATCCTGAGCCTGCCCGATCGACCCCCACATGAGGTCGCCCGGGTCCTCCGGGAAGGGAAACGACGGCTCTGCCGCGTCGAGGGGCATGGCTGGCGGGGAGTTGAATCCGAACAACTCGGCGTACCTCGTGAGCCTCTTCGCCCCCAAGTCGAGAGCGACCTGAGCGAACGCCGTGTTGACACTGTTTCTGACCGCCGTCGCGAAGTCGAGACTTGCATAGGCACCCGACTCGAAGTTCCTGACCCCCTGATACTCGGCGGGTCCCGTCAGCATGGTGCTCGGCTTGACGACACCGGTATCGAGCGCCGCTCCCGCCGTCACGACCTTCATTGCCGATCCCGGCGGGTAGGTGCCTGAGAGCGCACGATTGAACGGTTCGAACCCGGTCGTCCCGAGGTAGCCGCTGGGATCGATCTCATAGGAGGTCACGACCGCGAGGAGGTCCCCGGTTTGAGGATCGAGCACGACGGCGCCGCCGACTGTCGATCCAAAGGCGTTCGACGTCGCCCGCTGCACACGCATGTCGAGTGTCGCCTTGACGTTCCTGGCGGGAGTGCCGGACGACTCGTCCAACTGGAGTCTGGTTTTCCCCGCCGCGTTGGCCACCCGCAGGAGCAGGTCGGGAGTTCCGGCCAGCCTCTCCTCGTAGGCACCCTCGAGGCCCGAGCCTCCGACCAGATCCCCAATCTCGTGCCCGGGTGCCACGTCGTCCAGCGTTTTCTTCGTGACGGCCTCGAGGTGACCGACGGTGCTTCCCCCAAGCGAGCCGAACGGGTACGTGCGCCCGGCTCCGTCACCTCTAGCGATGGGCGTTCCGTTGCGCGCCAGGATATTGCCGCGTTTCGGCCACGTTGCCTTCACGTCGAGACGGTCACCGTCGTCCACGTCGGGGAACATCAAGTTGTCGACGTCCCCGACGAGCCAGTCCTCGGTCTCGGCATCGTAGGTCAGGTCCAGGTCACCTTCGAGCGACGTGTCCTCGAATCCCTCGACGTCGTAGACGATGTTGTAAGTGGCCTCGGTGGACAGGTCCTCGAGTTCACCGTCCTCCGCCGAGGGCATGTCGGCTTCTTCTGCCAGCGTCACCTCGAATCCCTCGGCGACGTCCCTGCCCGGAGCCCGCCGAATGGCTCGTTCGATCTCCGACTCGAGCACCGTCGAATCGTTCTCGAAGAACCCGGCCATCGTGTCCACATCCGACTCGTTCCACGCCTCGAGGAGCGCCGATACAACCTCGTTGGGGTCGGGGACGGAGGGCCCGTTCTCATCATTTGTGCAGGCGCCTGCCATCAAAGTGAGCAGAATCGAGATTGTCAGGCCCCCGCGCGGGGCGAGACGTCTCGACCTCATGTGCGTTAGCCCCTAGCCGCGGAGGGGACCACTCGATACGCGTCGAAGACCGAGTCCACGGTCTTCACGCTCGAGATGACGTGCTCGAGGTGACTCGGGTCGCCAAGCTCGAAGGTGAACGAGAGCGCTGCGATCCCGTCGCGCCCCGTCCGAGTGGTCGACGACAGGATGTGAATCCCCTGATCGGAGATGGCCGCAGTCACATCGCGCAGAAGCTTGGCTCGGTCGAGTGCCTCTATCTGAATGGCCGCGATAAAGGTGCCCTGTTGCTGGCTGTCCCACCAAACATCGATCATGCGACCCTCCTCGTTGCTCGCTCGAAGAGCCACTGCGTTGGGACAGTCGATTCGATGGACCGATACTCCGCGGCCGCGCGTCAGGAAGCCGATGATCTGATCCCCCGGCACGGGAGTGCAGCAACGAGCGAGCCTGACCAGCAGGTCGTCATGGCCCTCGACGATGACGCCCTTGCCTCGGCCCCTGCCCTTCCTCAGACTGCGAGGCGGCGCCGATGGCCAGTCGACGTCCTCGTCCTCATCCTCCGCGGCTTCTGGCTCGAACAGCCGAATGACGCGCGAGGTGACGGATTGCGTCGAAAGCCGGCCCTCGCCTATGGCAACGTGCATGGAGTCGAGATCGGGGTAGTGCAACTCGTTGGCGACAGTCTCGAGAACCTGGCCTTTGGAGATCTTCTCGACCGGAAGGCCCTGCTTCCGCATCGCCTGGACGAGCGCCTCCCGCCCCTGGGCGAGGGCATCCTCACGGCGCTCGCGCGCAAACCACTGCCGGATCTTGTTCCGGGCGCGGGGGGTCTTGACGATGCCGAGCCAGTCGCGGGTGGGCCGGGCCGGGCCTTTGCTGGTGATGATGTCGACCGAGTCTCCGCTCTGCAACTCGTGGTTGAGGGCGACGAGTTTCCCGTTCACCCGAGCCCCGACCGTTCGGTGCCCGACCTCGGTATGAATCGTGTAGGCGAAATCGAGCGGCGTCGCGCCCCTGCTCAGGTCGATGACGTCACCCTTGGGGGTGAAGACGAAGACCTCGTCGGAATAGAGGTCGATCTTCAAGGACTCCATGAACTCGCGCGGGTCCGACGACTCCCGTTGCCAGTCCATGACTCGCTGAAGCCACGCGATCTCTTCCTCCCGGACCTTGCCCTTCTGTTGCTCCTTGTAGAGCCAGTGGGCGGCGATGCCGAACTCGGCGGCCCTGTGCATCTCGTGGGTCCTAATCTGGATCTCGATCGGCCGGCCGGTCGAGCCCATCACCGTCGTGTGAAGGGACTGGTACATGTTGAACTTGGGCATCGCGATGTAGTCCTTGAAGCGGCCCGGCAGGGGCGTAAAAAGAGTGTGGATGGCCCCCAGAGCCCCGTAACAGTCTTTGATGTTCTCCACGACGACCCTGATACCCATCAGATCGAAGATCTCGTCGAATTGTTTTCCCCGCACCATGTGTTTCTGGTAAATGGAGTAAAGGTGCTTCGGCCGGCCCGACACCTCCGACTTGATCTTCACCTCCCGCAGC
>Ga0190275_10002199_pt1 | contig 14076 bp, 7 predicted proteins | sample Popmic550T_FD_133745 | JGI IMG/M metagenome (GOLD analysis project Ga0190275, IMG submission 133745) | Populus adjacent soil microbial communities from riparian zone of Yellowstone River, Montana, USA - 550 T | ecosystem: Environmental > Terrestrial > Soil > Riparian zone > Trees stand | place... | reverse complement strand
TCCACGGAGGAGACCGTGCAGGTGCTCAAGGGCCTGCGCGACCGCTACGAGACCCACCACCGCGTCGGCATCACCGACGAGGCGCTGGAGGCGGCGGCCGAGCTGGCCGACCGCTACATCTCGGACCGGTTCCTGCCGGACAAGGCCATCGATCTCATCGACGAGGCCGCCTCACGGGCGCGCATCAAGTCGATGACGGCCCCGCCCGTGTACAAGGAGCTCGAGGACGAGATCGAGACCACGCGGCGCGACAAGGAGGCCGCGATCGAGGCGCAGGAGTTCGAGAAGGCCGCGAACCTGCGCGACTCCGAGCGCCAGCTGACCAACAAGAAGCGCGACCTCGAGGAGCAGTGGCGCTCCGGCGAGTCCGGCGAGCGCCCCGAGATCGGCGAGGAGGAGATCGCCGACATCGTGTCCATGTGGACCGGCATCCCGGTGTTCAAGCTCACCGAGGCCGAGACGCAGAAGCTCGTCCGCATGGAGGAGGAGCTGCACAAGCGGGTCATCGGCCAGCAGGCCGCGATCGAGGCGGTGTCCAAGGCCATCCGGCGCTCCCGCGCCGGCCTCAAGGACCCCAAGCGGCCGACCGGCTCGTTCATCTTCCTGGGCCCGTCGGGCGTGGGCAAGACCGAGCTGGGCCGCACGCTGGCCGAGTTCCTCTTCGGCGACGAGGAGGCCATGATCCGCATCGACATGTCGGAGTACATGGAGAAGCACTCCGTGTCCCGGCTGGTCGGATCGCCCCCCGGCTACATCGGCTACGACGAGGGCGGCCAGCTCACCGAGGCCGTGCGCCGCAAGCCCTACAGCGTTCTGCTGCTGGACGAGATCGAGAAGGCTCACCCGGACGTGTTCAACATCCTGCTCCAGATCCTGGAGGACGGATGGCTCACGGACAGCCAGGGCCGCAAGGTCGATTTCCGCAACGCGATCATCATCATGACCTCGAACATCGGGGCCTCGGAGATCGCGAAGAACACCGGCGTCGGGTTCACGATCAGCGACGACGAGGGCGGCGTCACCTACGACGACATGAAGACGCGGATCATGGGCGACCTGAAGAAGGTCTTCCGGCCCGAGTTCCTGAACCGCATCGACGAGGTCATCGTCTTCCACAAGCTCACCAAGCCGGAGATCCGCGAGATCGTGGACCTGCTGCTCAAGCGGGTGCGCGCATCGCTGGCCGAGCGGGAGCTGTCGCTGAACCTGTCCGACGAGGCGGCCGACCTGCTGGTCGAGAAGGGCTGGGACCCGTCGATGGGCGCCCGTCCGCTGCGCCGTGCCATCCAGCGCTACATCGAGGACCCGCTCGCCGACGAGGTGCTGGCCCAGAACCTGCCCGAGGGCTCGACGGTGGAGGTCGATCGCGACCACTCCGACGATCCCGAGAAGGAGGTCGACATCAAGATCACCAAGCCCGCGCGCAAGCGTGAGGCGGTGGGTGTCGGCGCCGAGGGCGGGTCGGACGAGGCGGCGACGGACCTCGAGGACGCCGGCGGCGACGACGCCGCCGACCCGACGCTGCCGGACGAGCCGCCGGTGCTGCCGGACGTGCCGGACGCACCGCCCGAGCCCGCCGCGGGCGACGAGAACTAGCGCTCGGGGGAGCCCGCCCTTAACGTTGCTGTGTGCGGGTTGCACGGCTCGTCCTCGTCCTGACAGCGCTCATCACGGCGGTCGCCGTGTTCGGTTCGGTCGTCACCATGGCCGCCGCCGCCGACCGGGCGGGCGCTGTCACCGCCCAGAAGAAGAAAAAGAAGAAGAAGGCCAGGTGCGTCAAGCGCGCCTCCGTGAACGGCAAGCGCGTCTGCCTGCGGCTGAACGCCAAGTGCGACAAGCGCTTCCGTCGCGACTACCTGCGGGTCAAGCTCGACTGCGTCAAGCGCGGGCGCAAGCGGGTGATCAAGCGCGCCACGCCGGCGGCGCTGCGACAGGGCCGCCTGCTCGCCCTGCCGTCGTCGGGCCAGCCTACGTTCGCGCAGGCCAAGGACCTGTTCGACCGCGTGGTCGCCGACCTCCCGGGCGTGAACCCCAAAAAGGGCGCCATCGGCCGGACGGGCTCGGGCACGAGCACGTTGATGTGGCTCTACCACTACCGCTCGCGCCTGCGCGCCGACCAGCGCGCCGTGCTCGACGAGGTCACCCGCCCCGACCTGTTCGTCGGCACGGTCAACGTGGATCCCGCCACCGGCACCGTCCTGCCCCCGCCGGCCGCCGCGTCGAAGCCGCTGGCCCCTCGGGCCAAGGCGGCCCAGGGCAACGACCAGCTCGTGGCGGACTTCACGGCAATCATCCGTGACGCCATTCCCCGCCTCCAGGCCAAGGGCGTCCTGGTCCGGCATCCGGTCACGGTGTCCATCGAAGGAGCCTCGCCGCCCGGTGGTGACGTGGCCAACGCCTGGCCCCAGTGGCTGACCGGTCAGGGCAATGCGTGCAAGATCAATCTGTTCGATCCGGCCAAGGCCGCGGGATTGCCCTACCGCCGTCAGGTGATCCTCCACGAGCTGACCCACTGCGCGCAGTTCGAGTTCCTCGGCGGCAGCATGCGGGCGATGCCGCAGTGGGTATCGGACGGCACCGCGGAGTACGTGGCCTACAACCTGATCCAGGAGTGGATCGGGACGGTCCCCGACCCCAACTGGTGGAGCGCGTGGCTACGCACGAGCTCGGACCTCGACCTGTTCACGCACACCTACGACGCCGTCGGCTTCTGGTCGCTGCTCGCCCAGAAGGGCGCCAACGTGTACTCGCTGATCGGCCCGGTCGTAGCGGCCGGGGGCTCGGGCGCCGCGTACGCGAGGGCGACCGCCGGGGTGGACGGCTCGTTCCGCGACGACTGGGGCACCTCGCTGGCCAAGACGCCGCAGTTCGGCGCCAGGTGGAACCTGGTGGGCGCGGGGGCGCCGTCGAACCTGCCCATAATCGGGCTTCCGGTCACGGCCGACGGCCCGCCGCTCATCCGAAGGGTGCAGAGGCGAGGCGGGGAGTCGTTCCTGATCCAGCCCCGGAACGCCGACATCCTGCAGATCAACGGCGGCGAAGGCACCAGGGGAGCCGTGAGAGCCGGCGACGGTCTCAACCGTACGCTGACCGAGGAGATGACCTTCTGCATGCGCCCCCAGGGCTGTGAGTGCCCGGGCGACCCGGAGCGGTTCCAGAAGCTTCCCAAGTCGAACCTGTTGATCGGCTTCGCCAACGACCAGGGGGCCGGCCAGGTGCAGGTCACGGCCGAGACGTTCGAGAAGAAGTGCAAGAAGGAGAAGGCCAAGGACGACGGCGAGGACGGCAAGGGCAAGGGCGGTGCGGGGGGCATCAACCTCGACCTGCTCACCGGCGCGGAGAACGCGCCCCGGCGCGTGGGCAGGATCTCGTCGGGCTCGTGCGGCTTCAGCGGCAAGACGTTCACCGCCCGCGGCAGCGGAAGCGGCTTCCGGTTCTCGCTGCGGATCGCGCGCGCAAGGGGCCCGGGGTCTTACACCGTCCCCTACAGCAGCGGCGCCACGTTCATCAAGGTCTCCGGCAGCGGCACTTTCTCCACCACCTTCGGCGGCCGTGGCCCCGCGGGCGGCAGCGTGGTGATCAAGAGGATCCGTGTGGGCAAGCGCATCCGGCACCGGATCAGCGTGGGCTTCACGCCGCTCGTCAACTCGAGCAGCAGTCGGGCGCTCACCCTGACGCCGGGGCCCGGCGGCCTGGTCTGCTGACCTCGCGGCCTTGTCCCGGCCTCGGGGGAACCCCCTGAACTTTGGCGCGCGCGTTTGCGAGCGCACGCCAACTGAAGCAAGATGGCCTGGTGCAGTTCGCGTCCCGCAGGGTTGTCGCACTAGTCGTCGTTGCCGTCGCGATGCTGGCCGCCGCCGTGGCGGTTCCGGCCACCCTCGCGACATCGCCGGCTGAGGCGGCCAAGGCCAAGAAGAAGAAGAGGGCCAAGAAGCCCTGCAGCGGCAACCGCACCCCGGGCTACGTGGGTGTGTGCAAGGCGCCGAAGGTCGCGCCGGCGCCGCCCCGCCCGCCGGTGGCCCTGGGGGTCAACGCCCGTGATCCCGACTCGGTCGTGGACGCGGCGGGCACCGCGCACATCGTCTGGAACCAGAACGGCGGCGACGGGCCGGACGTGCTGCGCTACTGCCGCCTCAAGCGCGGGTCGAAGTCGTGCGACAACCCGCTGAACACGCGGGCGCTCGTGCCGGTCCAGAACCAGGAGGGCAACGACCCCGGCTTCAACGAAGACCTGGGCGGGCCACGCATCCTCGCCGTCGGCAACGAGGGGCTGGCCTTCATCACCCACCGCTACCCGAACGTCACGCGCAAGCCCGACGGCACGGCCAGCTCGCGGAGCACCTACCTGTGGGTGTCCGACAACGGGGGCGACTCCATCACGGGCGGCACGCTGGCCGGTGACGCGGAGCCCTCAGGCGGAGCCACGGTGTTCACCGGGCCCACGGGCTCGCCGCAGATCGGCCTGATCTCCGACACCCGTTCGGAGGGCACGGTCTTCCAGGCCCTCTCGCCTGGCGTCTACAGCGGTCAGTCGGCTCTCCTGGGCGGCATCGACCGGGCGTACTCGGGCACGCTGGCGACGGCGGGGGGCAGGCCGATGACCGCGTTCGCCGACCAGGCGGGCAACACGTTCATCAGGCGCTGGACCGGGGCCGGGTCGCCCGCCGACCCCGGGACGTGGAACGAGACCCGGACCAGCGGATTCGACCCGCAGCTGGCCGCCGGCCCGAGCGGCGCGTTCCTGGCCACGGCGGGCAGCGCCTCGCGCAACTCGCTGAACGTACGCAAGCTCAACGACATCGTTCCCGGCAAGGCGACCGTCCTCAAGACGGGCGCCGTCGGCGCGCGCGACACGATCGTGGACCCCGGCGGCAAGCTCCGAGTGGCATGGGTGGACCGCGTCGCCAAGGTCCCCCAGCTGCTCGAGCGCAGCTCCAGCACCGGCGGCCAGTTCAGCTCCGAGCGCATCCTGGCCCAGGCCCAGCAGGGGCTCGACCAAGTCGACCTGGGCGCCACCGACGACGGCGGCGGGTTCGCCACCTACGTCGCCGGCGGCAGCAGCCAGGGCTACGGGACCGTGTTCGCCGGGCCGTTCGGCACGCAGCGGAAGAACGGCAAGGCGGGCATAGGGGGCCAGCCCGGCGGCGGCGCCGATCCCAACGTGACCACCGCGTGCGAGCGGATCGCGTTCCGCGCGGTCGAGATCCTGGGTGGCGACAACGGCTGCTTCTCGCCCGTGCCCGGCGAGAAGGGCGTCAAGGTCAGCGACGGCACGCTCAAGCTCAACGGCCTGGAGATCGTGCCCGACCCGGGCGTGAAGATCCGGATCGACACGAAGGGCAAGAAGGCGATCGACACGGTGACGGCCTCGGGCAAGCCCGGGAAGGTCACCGTGCAGATACGGGTCAAGGGTGGCGCGTCGCCGATCGTGCTCTTCCGTGGCCCGCTGCACCTGGAGCTGCCCACCGGCGCCTCGGGCACCAAGCTCGCCACGTTCGCCCCGGGCGGGATCAACATCAAGGGCTTCCCGGTCACGGGCTCGTTCGACGTGATCCTCAAGGAGAACTCGGTGGAGATCCCGATGGAGATCGGGCTCCCCAAGTCCATGCTGAACATCACGGCCGGCGTGACGCTGCGGGCCGACAACAAGAACGATCTACGCGTCGACTCGATGCACTTCCGGTTGCCGAAGGTGGCCATCGGGCCGCTGAACCTGGCTGACCTGGACGTGTCGTGGACGGGGTCGACCGACCAGTGGAAGGGCACCGCCGAGCTGAACCTGTTCCAGGTCGGCATCCGGGTGGCCGTGCAGTTCGACAAGGGCGCGTTCACCGACGGGCAGATCACCGTGACCCCGGTGGTCTTCCCGGGGATCAAAGTGGCCCCTGACGTCTTCATCAACAACTTCTTCGGCCGGCTGAAATTGACCGATGCGGAGTCCTTTGCCGAGGCGGGCGTGCTGTTCGGCGTGCAACCGGTGTCACCGCCAAGCACCTACGTGGTGAACGTCAGGGGCTCCCTGACGGCGAGGTGGCGGCCGCAGCCCTTCGCGTTCATCATCAAGGGCGACGCCTCCCTGGGCGGGACCATCCCACTGGCCTCCGCGCAGGTCACGGCCGACCTGGACGGGAACTTCACCGCCGCCGGGCAGGCGCAGTTCAAGGTCCCGCTGGTCAGGGGCTCGGGCAAGTTCGACGGCTTCGTGTCGGCGGACACAGGCAAGTTCGCCGCCAACATCGACGCCAAGGTCGTGGTCGGGGAGGACCCCATCACGGTCACCGTGGGCACGAAGGCCGGCTTCTCCAACGAGGCCATCTACGGCTGCCAGTCCCCGATCGGCGGGTTCAAGTACGTCTTTGCCGAGCGCGACTTCACGCCGTATGTGTTCAGCTGCCCCGGCGAGCCGGAGGTCCCGGCGTTCGTGCTCGAAGAGCTCAGGAACAGCCCCGAGAAGCTCAAGCAGTTCTACCAGCAGAAGGGCATCCCGCAGCCCAAGCCGGCCGGCCAGCAGGCCCGCGTGGCGCAGGCCACCACCCCCGGCTTCGACGTGCCCAAGGGCCTTACGGGAGTGTCGGTCACGGCGATCGGGGTGCAACGCGCTCCAGGCTTCACGCTGGTCTCGCCCACCGGCCAGAGGATCGCGCCGGCGCCCGCGAACGCCGCGCCCAAGGGCGCGCCGGCCGTGTACACCAAGACCTTCTTCCGCACCATCGTCGGCATCCGGCGGCCGGCGGCCGGCCGCTGGCGGATCGAGGAGGCCCAGGCGGGCTCGATCGGCACCGTGAACATGGCGCGCGAGCTGCCCAAGCCCACGGTGCGGATCAAGGTGACCGGCAAGGGCCGCAAGCGCACCCTGCGCTACACCGCCACAGCGCGCAAGGGCCTGGCCATCAGGCTGTACGAGCGCATGGGCAAGGGCGGGCGCCAGATCGGGACGATCACGAAGAAGCGCGGCACGATCCGGTTCCGGGTGGCCGACGGACGCGGTGGCCGGCGGGCGATCGAGGCCCACGCCGAGCAGGCCGGGCTCCCGGTGGCCCAGACGCGAGTGGGCACCTATCGCGCGCCAGGGCCGGCGGTTCCGGCCCGGGTCCGCGGCCTGCGGGCCGGGCGGAAGGGGCGCACGGTCACGGTTCGCTGGCGGCGGGCGCGCGGCGCCACCGCCTATCTGGTCAAGGTCAAGGTCAAGGGTGATGGCGGCCGCCGCGTCGCCCGCCTGGTGACCAAGCGGACCCTGCGCCTCCGGCGCGTGGGTCCCAAGGCGAAGGTCACCGTCTCGGTCACCGGCCGCAACGCCAAGGGCCGCATGGGCAAGGCGGCCAAGGCGAAGGCCAAGACCAAGAAGGCGAAGTCGCGCAAGAAGCGGCGCTAGGCCGCCGGGTCGGTCCCGTTCAGCGCGTCGGCCAGCCGGCTCCGGGCGCCCGCACCCGACAGCCCGAGCTTGGCGTAGGCGTGCGTCAGGTGCGTCTCGACGGTCTTTTGGCTGACCACGAGCTCCTCGGCGATCGCCGGGGTCGTGGCCCCGGCGGCCGCCAGGCGCGCGACCCGCATCTCGCTGGCGGTCAGCGCCTCCGGCCCGCTGGTGGCTCCGCGCCGTGGGCGCCCGCCGGTCACGCGCAGCTCCTCCTCGGCCCGCTCGGCCAGCGGGACCGCTCGGCACTCCTTCGCGGTCTGCAGCCCGGCGGTCAGCTTGGCGCGGGCCTCCGAGCGACGCCCCGCGCGCCGCAGCGCAGCGCCCAGCTCGACGAGTGAGCGGGCCAGCTCGAGCCGCGCTCCCGCGCGCTCCAGCGGGGCCACCGACTCGGCGATCAGCTCGATGCCGCGCTCTCCGCCCTCCAGCATCCCGGCGGCCCGGAGGGCCAGGCCCAGCGGCCGGTCGAGCCGTGAGGCCCGGGCCAGCTCGAGCTCCTCGGCCACCAGGGCCAGGGCCTCGTCGCGGTCGTCCGGTCCCAGGGCCAACGCCACGAGCGATCGCAGCGGTGCCACGGCCGGGCCGAGGTCCAGCGAGCGGCCGATCTCCAGCGCCCGCCGCAGGTCGGCCAGCGCACGGTGGCGGTCGCCGCGGGCGGCCCGCACCCGCCCGCGGGCGATGTGGAGCATGGCCTCCATGAACGTGCCGTTCAGCCCCTGGGACTCGATCTCCATCTCGTCGAGCACTGCCACCCAGTCCTGCATGGTCGGGCTCTCCAGCAGCAGGTCCTGCAGGTAGAGCATCAGGCTGGCCACCACGGTGGGTGCGGTGGTCTGCCGGCTCAGCTCCAGGGCCGGCCTGGCGGCCGCCTCCGCCTGCGCGAGCTCGCCGCGGCGGGCCAGCAGCCAGGCACGGTGCGAGTCCGCGGTCTGGATCAGGTTCACCATCCCGGTCTGACGGGCGGCGGCAACGACGCTCTCGCCGATCGCCATGCCCCACTGGTACTCGTCGATCTCGGCCAGGGCGATCAGCACATGGGCCACCGCCCAGGTCTCGCGGCCGCCGACGTCAAGGAGGCCGCCGTCCGCGATCGCGATCTCGACCAGCTCCCTGACGCGGTCGGGGTCGCCGCCGCGATGGGCGGTCATCGCGGCCAGCACCCCCGCCAGGGCGTGGGACTCCCAGCTGGAGCCGCCGATCAGGCGTTCCAGCGTCTGGTCGTCGGTCCGCAGGGCGGCGATCGGCATGGGCGCGTAGCCGTTGACCATCAGGCCGATCGCGGTCAGGCCCGCCACGGCGTCCGACTCGTGATCGCCCAGGCTGCGCAGCGCGGAGTCGATCACCTCCACCGCCTCGATCCACCCGCCGGTCAGGAAGAGCACCTCGCTGAGCGCCAGGCTCGACTTCGCGCGCAGCGCCGTGTCGCCGGTCAGCGCCACGGCTTCGCGCAGGTGGGGGACTGCCTCGGCGTCCCACATGATCACCTCGGTCATTCCCAGCAGCGACAGGATCTCCGCCCGCGGCGGCTGCGCCGCGTTCTCCTCCAGCGCCCGCCGCAGCCACTTGATCGCCTCGTCGGGCGCGGCCCGCGCCATCGCCTCCCGCGCCGCGTCCATCAGGCCCGTGGCCACGCTGTCGTTCCCCGCCGGCCGTAGCGCGGCCAGGTGCGCGCCCACGGCCTCGGTCGTCGCGCCGTCCTCGCGCAGCAGCGCGGCGGCCCGATGGTGGAGGTCCTCGCGTTCGGCCATCGACAGCGCGTCATAGGTGGAGCGGCGCACCAGCGGGTGCACGAACACGAACGGGTCGTCGCCGGCCAGTACCTCGATCCGCTCCAGCCGCTTGGCGATCCGTCCCGCGTCCACGCCGTCGAGCCCCGCCAGCCGTGCCGCGGTCGACAGGGCCCCGCCGTCGCCGATCACCGCCATGGCGGCCGCCAGGGCGGGCGCCCCCTCGCTGACCCGGGCCACGCGCCGGCCGATCCGGTCGCTCAGCGAGGGCATCGAGGCGGCGCGGACGGCCTCGACCCCGTCGCCGTTGTCGGCCGCGCGCAGCAGCTCGGTCACGTAGAACGGGTTGCCCGCGGTCACCTCCGCGCATGCCCGGCAGGTGGCGTCATCGGCCTCGGGCAACCGGCGCCGCACCAGCTCGGTCACCGCAGCCTCGCCCAGCGGCCGGAGTGAGAGCCGCACGATCCCCGGCTCGCCCCCGAGCGCCTCCAGCAGGTCCTCCGGCGCACCCGGCTCGGCGGGCCGCATGGCCACCGTGAGCGCCACGGGCACGGACGAGATCCGGCCGGCCAGATAGCTCAGGGCGCGCAACGACGATGCATCGGCCCAGTGCGCATCGTCCACGGCCAGCAGCAGTGGCCCGGCGGCGGCCAGGTTCACCACCAGGCGGTGGATGGCGTGCAGCACGGCGGGGCCGGCCTGGGCGTCCTCGGGACTGCCGTTGCCGGTCGGGTCGAGAGTCTGCAGCGCGGCGCGCGCATCACCCGCCACCAGGCGGTCCCACTCCGTGTCGCGGGGCAGGTCCTCGAACAGCTGGCGCACGACGCCGAAGCCGAACTCGCGCTCCAGCTCGCGGCCGCGGGCCCACAGCACGCGCACGCCATCGCCTCCGGCGAGCGCGCGGCCGGCCGACACCAGCGAGGTCTTCCCGACCCCCGCGGCGCCCTCGATCAGGACGATTCCGCCCCGCCCGCCCGAGGCGTCGCCGAGCACCCGCCGAATCGCCCCGAGCTCGTCCGTGCGCTCCAGCAGCTGAGAATCAGCAGCCACCGACGCCAGATTACCGCCTAGATTCAGCGCCTCACCCGATGAAGGAGCCGCAGATGCCCGATGTGGAGATCAAGGTGCGCGAGAACGGGCCCTACAAGGTCACCGGCCCGATCACGCTGATCGACGCCGAGGGCAACCGTTTCGAGCTGCCCGACGACGGCCGCCCGATCGTGCTCTGCCGCTGCGGCGGCTCCACGACCAAGCCGTTCTGCGACGGCACCCACTCCAAGATCGGCTTCGACGCGGCCGAGCGGGCGGTGGGCGAGTCTGCCTAGGCCACGTGCGCCGTCAGGCGCGCGGCCACGGGCAAGAGGCCGCGCATGTTCCCTACGTGCTCGACGCGGCCCCCCTCGGGGGGCGTGAACCCGAACCAGCCGGCGCCGCCGAGTATCACGCCGAGCTCGGGGCGGGAGCCGGTCAGCTGCGAGATGGCCGTGCGGATGTCGGCGGCCGGGGCCCAGGAGCCGGTGCACGAGATGGCCACCAGCGCGGGGCGGTCGCGCTCGGCGAAGGCCAGCAGCGCCTGGGCCGGCAGGTCGGGGCCGGAGAACTTGACGGCGTAGCCCGCGCCGTCCAGCACGTCGCAGGCCATCTGCAGGCCCAGCACGTGGCGCTCGCCCTGAGCGCAGGCCAGCAGCGCGCGCGGTCCCGAGCGCGGGGGAGCGGTGATCAGGAGCGGGGCCAGCCGCGTCAGCATCCGGGTGGCCACCGACGTCGCCACGTGTTCCTCCGCGATGCCGATGCTCCCGTTGGCCCACTGGCGCCCGACCGCGTGCATGGCCGGCGTCATGACGTCGTCCAGGATCCCGATCGGGTCCACCCCGTGGTCCAGGGCGTCCTCGATCGCGTCCGCGGCGTCGGCCGCGTCGGCGCGCAACAGGGCGTCCAGGAGGGTGTCGGCGGGTCCGGGAGCCGTCACCAGCCGCATGGCCGCAGATTCCTCGCCTCGACCACGGCTGTCAACCCGGCCACGCTTGAGATCGCCGGGTGGGGGAACACATGACCCGGGATGCAGCGGATCCGCGCAGAGGTGGCCATCGTGGGTGCCGGCCCGGCCGGCCTGGTGCTGTCGCACCTGCTGGCGCGGGCGGGCATCGACTGCGTCGTGCTGGAGGCCCGCAGTCGCGAGTACGTGGAGCAGCGCGTGCGGGCGGGTGTGCTGGAGCAGAACACGGTCGATCTCCTGGACGCGCTCGGGGTAGGCGAGCGGATGCACCGCGAGGGCCTGGTGCACGAGGGCATCGAGCTGCGCTTCGGCGGCCGCGGCCACCGGATCGACATGGCCGCCCTGACGGGCGGCCGCGCCATCACCGTCTACGGCCAGCAGGAGGTGGTCAAGGACCTGATCGCGGCCGGTGGCGACATCCGGTTCGAGGTCGATGACGTGCGCGTGGACGTCGACCGGCCGCGCGTGGCGTTCAGCCACGAGGGCGCCGAGTACGAACTGGACTGCGACGCCGTCGCGGGCTGCGACGGGTTCCACGGCGTGTGCCGCGACTGCGTCCCCGCGGGCGTGCTGGACGTGCACGAGCGCGTCTACCCGTTCGCGTGGCTGGGCATCCTGGCCCACGTCGCGCCCCCCAGCCATGAGCTGATCTACACCCATCACGACCGCGGCTTCGCCCTGGCCAGCATGCGCTCGCCGGAGGTCACGCGGCTGTACCTGCAGGTGCCTCCGGACACGGACGTCGACGACTGGCCCGACGACCGCATCTGGGAAGAGGCGTCGATGCGCATGGCGCTCGAGGGCCAGGAGTTCGCTCTCCAGGCGGGCGAGGTGTTCGAGAAGGGCGTCACGCCCATGCGCAGCTACGTCTGCGCGCCGATGCAACACGGCCGCCTGTACCTGGCCGGTGACGCCGTGCACATCGTGCCGCCCACCGGTGCCAAGGGGCTGAACCTGGCGGTGGCGGACGTGCGCGTGCTGGCCGAGGCGCTGACGGCCTGGCTGGCCGACGGCCGCGAAGATCTGCTCGACGGGTACTCCGACACCTGCCTGCGGCGCGTGTGGCGCACGCAGTACTTCTCGTACTGGATGACGTCGATGCTGCACCGGATGCCCGACGACACCGACGGCTTCCAGGCCCAGCTCCAGCGCGCACAGCTGGAGTACGTGTGCTCGTCGGAGGCTGCTTCGCGGTCGCTGGCCGAGAACTACGTGGGCTTCGACCGCGTCTAGCCGGTCAGGGTGCGGAAGACCTCCTCGTTCCACACAGACCGGTCCACGCGCACACGCACCAGCACCGGCCCGTCCACCGGCCCCAGGTCGGCCAGCGCGGCCTCCAGCTCCTCCGCGGTGGTCGCCTCCAGACCGCGGGCGCCCAGCACCCGCGCCACCTCGGCCAGGTCGGGGTTGTCGAACAGGCTCAGGGCCGGGTCCAGCCCCGCCTTCTCCATCATGTAGGTCTCGGCGCCGTAGGCGCCGTCGTCCAGGACCACGACCACCACCGGGATCCGCTCGCGCGCCGCCGTCTCCAGCTCGGGCAGCGACATCATCAGCCCCCCGTCGCCCTCGAACACCACCACGGTGCGGTCCGGCCGGGCCAGCGACACGCCCAGCGCCGTGGGCAGCGCGACACCGACCGAGCCGAAGGCCCACGGCAGCACGAGGTCGCGCGGGTCGGGCACCCCGACCTCCACGGCGGGATAGCCGTTGAAGTGCCCCGTGCCCAGCAGCATGCAGCGGTCGGCGGGGAGGAGCCGGTCGCAGATCGCCGCCGCCTGGCGCGGGTCCACGCCGTTGCCCTCCGTGAACTCCGGATAGCGCTCGAAGCCGGCCAGCCGCTGGGCCAGCGCGGGCGTGCGCAGCCCGGTCCGCTCGGGCCCGGCGTCCAGCAGGGCCGCCGCTGTGAGCCTGGCGTCCGCCAGTACCGCGGCGTCGACCCGCACCGTGTGCCCCACGGAGCCACGCTCCAGGGCCACCTGGACCACCTTGGCCTGCGGGAACAGCCCGTTGTGCGACGCCGTGAAGCGGTTCAGCGCCGCGCCGAAGGCCACCACCAGGTCGGCCTGCGCGAACACCTCTCGCGCCGGCTCGTGCGAGAAGCCGCCGGCGATGCCCAGGTCGAACGGGTCGTCGCGGAACCAGCCCTTGGCCTGCAGCGACGTGGCCACCGGCGCGCCGATCCTGCCGGCCAGGGCCAGCAGTTCCTCACGCGCGCCGGAGAGCACGGCGCCGCGGCCGGCGATCACGATCGGACGCTCGGCGGCCGCAACCAGCTCCGCCGCGGCCGCCAGCGCGGCGGGGTCGGGCGGCACCCGCTGGGGCGCGACCACGTCGGCGGGCGGGTAGGACCAGTCGGGGGGCATCTCGTCGCGCTGCAGGTCGGTGGGCACGGCCAGCACGGTCGGGCCCAGGCCCAGGCGCACGTGGCGGAACGCGTCGCCGACGTCCTTGGCCAGGCTGGCCGGGGTGCCCACGGCCTGGTACGCCCCGGCGGTGGCCAGCGCGAACGGCTGCTGGTCGATGTCCTGGATGTGGTCGTGGAACCCCCGCGCGGTCTCGCCCGACAGCAGCAGCACCGGCGATCGGGCGCGCCGGGCCTCGGTCAGCGCGGTGGCGGCGTTGGTCAGGCCGGGCCCCTGGGTCACCGTGGCCACGCCCGGCCGCCCGGTGGAGCGGGCGTAGCCGTCGGCCATGGCCACGGCCGCGGCCTCGTGACGCGTGGCCACATAGCGCGCACCGTGGTCCTCGACCAGGTGCGCGACCATGTGCATGTTCCCGTCCCCGAGTACGCCGAAGACGACCTCGGTGCCCTCGGCGGCCAGCGCATCCGCCACCGCCCGGGCACCGGTCACCGGATCAGGTCCTCTTCCGAGGGCACCTCGTCGATGATCCCGAACTTCTTGGTCAGCTCGGCCTCGGCCTGGATGCCGGGACGGTCGATC
>Ga0190275_10002198_pt1 | contig 14085 bp, 10 predicted proteins | sample Popmic550T_FD_133745 | JGI IMG/M metagenome (GOLD analysis project Ga0190275, IMG submission 133745) | Populus adjacent soil microbial communities from riparian zone of Yellowstone River, Montana, USA - 550 T | ecosystem: Environmental > Terrestrial > Soil > Riparian zone > Trees stand | place... | reverse complement strand
CGCGGCGGCGATCCTCTGCACCACTCGTTCGGGGTACTCCTTCACCTGGGCAGCCAGGACGGCGAGGCTTCCACGGCACCGCTTGGCGATGTCGACCGTCTCGAGGAACTGCTCGGCGACCTCGTCCCACACTTTCGCCTCTGGCGGTGTCTGATCGAGTTGCTTGCACTCACAGAACACGAGGTGGCCGTCACAACAGGCCAGCAGGTCGATGTCCCCCGCTTTGGTGCCGATCTGGTACTTCACGCCGGGCAGCCACAGAAAGCCGCCGTGCGACAGGTTGCGGAGGAACCGCCCCGTCAGGACGACCGGGACGATCCCTTCCGAGATGGCGTGCCTGACGGCCCGGTGGAGCGAGTACCCGACCGGGACCGTCGCCGGGAGGGTGATCCGGTGCCCGCAGTGGGTGCAGACGACCCGCTTCTGGATGTTCAGACTCGGGACGAAGTACTGCTGGCGGCAGTGGCCGCACGGGCCGAGTTTCCACTGGCGGGTGAGGACGGATCGGTCGGCCCAAAACTCCAGGAGCGAGCGGAGTTTCAAGTTCTCGGGTTCGGCGTTCCGGGCGTGGTGCACGAAGCGCCTGCGGGCTACCCGCTTCATGCGGTCCGTTTCCCGGGTCAGCATCCACTCGATCCGCTGTTCGTAGGTTTCGCCCGCGACGTCACCGCTCCCGAGCCGGCAGGCGGACTGGATCTCGGGGTGAGTCTTCGTGCCGTCGGCCAGGGCGACGAGCACGCCGCCGGACTGGCCGGAGACCGCCGACGCCGCGAGGTGGAGGCCCCCGAACCGCTTGATGACCGGCAGGTAGCTGGCCCGCTTCTCGTCCGCCACGGGCTCCACGCCGTACTCGCGGAGCGACTCGAGGAGCACCTCCTCGGCCGTCGGAAGGTATACACGCACCACCTCCTTGCGGCCTGAACAGACGACGTTCACGCAGTCGTGTCCGTCGCCGGCCCGGGGGATGCTGGTGTGCTCGAAGCCCGGTGGGCACGGCCCGTTCAACAACTCGAAAGCCACCCGGCCGGGCGGGAGTTGGAGCTCTCCCACGGCCCGGCCCGTCTTGACGTCCTTCTGCAGGTCGACGACCCACGAGCGGGGGGACGCGAGCGACTCGAAGGCCTTCGGCTTCGGGGGTTGGAATGTGAGCGTCCGCCCGGCGATCTCGGCTGCCCAGGTGGTCTCGTACTCGAACGGGATCACCACAGGGAGCCGGTTCCGGGGCGGCTCGTAATCGACCGCCTCGATCGGCGTTCCGGCGAGTGCCCCTTGAAGGCGGCCGGCGAACTCACGACAGGTCGCCTCGTCGGCTGCCGCCGACGTGACGTGGCAGTAGTTCGGGCGTCGGCCGTAGGGGGCGAAGGCCAGCAGCCAGGCCTTCAGGGCGTCCAGCAGGCCCGGTTCCGCCAGGCACGTTTCGGGGATGGGGATCACCCAGGCCGGGGCGTCGGCGTCGCTCGCCGAGCGGAGGTTCCAAAACAGGGACAGGTCGGGGACCGGCTCGCGGACGACGACGACCGTGGGGGACAGGTGCCCCCAGCCGGACACGAGCGGGTTGAGCTCGTGCCCGGTCACGTCGAGCCAGGATTGTTGGCACTCCTTGACGAACTCGGTCGCCAACGCCACGAACGCGGTGGCAGTGTTGGCCGAGAAGGCCGTTACCTCGTCCCGGTATTCCTCGAGGAGTGTCGGGTGATGCACGCCGAACACGGCCCCACCGAGGAGCGGCCAGAGGCCGGTCGGTTCGGTGGACACGATACGAAGACGCCGGCGGCGACCGGGACGCGTGTCCCGCGTCCGCATCAGGTGAATCAGGGCGTGGTCGGTCAGGTAGTAGTCTTCCGGGTGGGACTGCTTGATCCCCTTGACGAACTCGGGGCGGAGCCGGCCGTACCCCCTCGGCTGGCAGGCGACTTGAGCTGCCTCGTTCCATTCCTGGTCGTTCAGGCCGATACCGTACACGAATTCGGGCCGGGACTCCCCCAACCTGAACGCGGTGAGGTCGTCGCAGGTTTCGGGATCGACGGCCAGCACCTGCCCGAAGCGGCCGCCCCAGACCTTGCTCAGCAGTTCGAACCCGAGGAGCAAGTCCTTGGGTTCGGCCGCCCGGTTGACCAGGACGGCGATCCGGAACGGGCGGACGCGGACTTCGAGCAGGTGTTGCGGCATCGGTCGCTCTCGATTGGAACACGGGCCGGGAGGCTACTTGAGTTTCGCCAGTGACAGCAGGGTCTGGACGGCGGCCCCGAACTTGGTGAGCAAGGGGTCGATGTCCCGGCGCGTCGCGCTGTACCTCGGCCAGGGAAAACTCAGCGAGGCCGCCGCCGTGTTCGAGCACGGCGCACGAGCTTGCCCGTTCCCCGCGAACGACCCTACTTCGCGACGGCGCTCGCTGTCACCGGGTTGCGGCAGCGGGAGTGGCGTCAGGCAGCGCTAGCGCTTGAGGGCCGGACGGATGAGGTCGCCCAGGTGCTGCGGTTCCACATACCAGGGGGAACAGACGCAGTACGGACCCGCGGCGCAGACGTACCTCGCTCTGGAAGGTACAATTCGGCCGCCAATCCGGGAACTGCGGGACACCCTAGCTTCCCGCTTCCTGAATCCGGTGACCCGGAGCCGACCGGCCCCGCCCGAGTGGGTCGAAACCGTACTCCGTCAGGAGTGTGAATTGGTGTCGCCACTGGCAGCCTGACCCGCAACGACCCCTCGACCCCGCCCGCGCCGACCCCTACGAACACACCCGCGTGCTGCTCAGCGCCCTGGACATCGCCCAGCAGGTGCTGGAGCGGAACATGGGCCGGGCGGCCCGGCTGCGGACCGAGTTCCTCGACTTCCTCCGCACCCGCGCCAACGACCTCGGCACGTCCGCCGGCGCCCGCCGGCCGCGCATCCGCGACCTCGCCAAGGCGCTCAACCTCCGCGGCCGCGTCACCCTCCTCGACAGCCTTCTCCCCGGCGAGATCACCGGCATCCTCGCCGAGGAACTGGCCGCCACGGCGGGGTAACCAGCCGCTCCGCGTCCACCCGGCGCGGTGTCGCTCGCCCGGGGGGCGACCGCAGGACCAGTCGCATGGCGGGGATGTCGGTTCCCCCGGCGCCGCCTGGACGGCAAGCCGATCCCGTGCATGAGCCCCCGCTGCCCGTCGCCGCACTGCCGCCGCGAGTACGCGAAGAAGGAGTGCCACGTCCTGCTCCAGTCGTTCCGGACCCGCCCGCCGACGCACGCCGTGGTGCTGGAGTTCGCGGACGACCTGCACACGTGGGCGACACGGATGTCCGAGTACTGGGCGTCCTACGCCGAGCGGTTCGTCCGCCTCCGCAAGCGGCAGAAGATCGACATCCAGTACGACTACCGCACCGAATTCGACGGGCACGGCCAGCCCCACGTCCACCAGACGGTCATCACCCCGCCCGGGTGGGCGACGTGGAAACTCAAGAAGCACCTCCGGGAGTGGTGGGCGGCGGCGTGCCCGGACCGACGGGTCCAGGTGTACTGCCGTGCGGTGCGGGACGCGACAGCCCTCGCCCGGTACGTCACCAAATACCTGAAAGACCGCCGCGGGGTGTACCTGCCGCCGGAGGAGTGGGACGGGCGGCGGTGCCACTTGAGCGGACGGTCCGGCAAGTTCCTGGTTAAGCGGAAGAAGGACCTGTGGAAGGACCAGACCGCGGAGTGGTTCCCCGACTCGCCCCGCCCGTCACCGCCCGAGGTCAACACAGACGACCTGCGTACTCCCGCGGACGTAGGCCCGGCGGCCGACGAAAGCCGGGTGGGCGTACACGCCCCGGTCGCCGTCGAACACCTTCATCCGGGTCACGCCGTCGAACTCGCCGGCCGCGGCGTCGAACAGAATCAACTCGCCGTGGAGCGACAAGATCAGCACCCGCCGGCCGTCGGTGACGGCCGACCCGTAGGCGGCGAACGCCGAGTCGGCGGCCTCCCACACCATCTTCAGGCCGTCGGCCAGGTCGAGGCAGTACAGCCGCCGCGACACCCCGAACACCCGGTTCCCCGCCACCACCGGGGTGTGCGTGTCGGGGTTGAGGGTGCGGTTCGCCGCCGCCGGCCGCGGCACGATCCGCCCGTCCGCCCCGAACTCGTACAGCCGCGACCCGTTGTTCTCCGTCGTCACGAAGAGCCGCCCGCCGACGGCGATCGGCGTCGGGACGTTGAAGTCGCCGGGCCGGTCGGGGATCAGCCGCCACAACCGCCGCCCGGTCGCCGGGTCCCACCCGCCGAGCGAGTCGGCGTCGTGCCCCACGACCTGCCCGACGCCGCCGAACGTGCCGTGGATGAGCGACCCGTACCCGGCCGCGCGGCCCGGGCTCTTCCACAGCACCTTCCCGGTCTTCGCGTCGACGGCGACGAGCGAGGCGTCCTTCGCGCCGGGGTTGAGGACGAGCCGGTCACCGACCAGGAGCGGTGTCGAGCAGGTGCCCCACTTCGGCTGCGCCGCCGGCTCGAACTCGTCGTGCGTGTTCAGGTCCCACACGACCTTCCCGGTCGCCAGCTCGGCGCACGTCACGTTCCCGAAGGCGCCATGGAGGTAGACGAGCCCGTCGCGGATGACCGGGGTGGCCCGGGGTGAATTGCCGTAGTCCAGCGCGCCGGCCGCCGGGTAGCGGACGGCCCACGCCTCCTTGCCGGTGTCGGCCCGGAGGCACCGGAACACGTCCACCGTGTCGTTCAACTCGCGGTCCGAGACGATCACGTACTCCGCCGTCGCCGCCACGCCGCCGAGGCTCTTCGACGCGAGCTCCGTGCGCCAGACGACGGCGGGCCGTGGCGGCAGCTTCTCCGGCAAGAACGCGACCCGGCCGGCGCGGCCCGTGCCGCGCCAGTCGGGCCAGTCGGCGGGGGCGGGGGTCGCCGCCGGCGCGTCACCTAGTTTTTTTTTGCCGCCGACGGCGCCACGAACCCGGCCTTCGTTTCCAGGGCCGTCCGCAGGGCCGCGTCCTTCCCCGCATCCAGGAGGGCCGCGGTCACGGCCGCCTGCTCGGCCGTGGGCAGCCGGGTGTTGACGTAGGCGGTGATGAACGGCACCGGGTCGGTCTCACCGACCACCCGCAGGTCGCCCTTCTTGATCGTCCCGCACCCCTCCAGCAGCGGCTGGGCGTAGCTCGAAATTACCGTCGCCACCTTCTCCCCGCGCTTGAACCGGTCGATCACCTGGGTGGCCCCTTCGGTGCAGGAGACGCAGGTGTCCAACTTCGTCGGCACGGGCACCCCGAGGTCCTTGAAGAGCTCCAGCGCGGCGCCGTGCTTCTCCTGGGCATCGGCTGGGCCGAACACCACCTGGTAGCCCTTGAGCGACTCGACCGTCACGGCCGGGTCGGCCCCGGCGACCACGACCAGCCCCGTCTGCGTCGTCAACCCGTCCTTACCGGTCAGGGCGGCGACGCAGGTGATCTGGACCTTGTTCTTCGCCGCCTCGGCGCGGACGACGGAGTCCTTGCCGATGACGAGGTCGACCTTCCCGCCGGTCTTCTTCTCCAGGGCGGCGGTGAGCGTCTCGGCGAAGTGGACCTTCACCGGCCGGCCGACCCGGGCGGCGATGTGCTGGGCAAGCTTCTCGTAGTCCCGCTGGGCGTACCCCTTCACACACGGGCACGACAGCGGGGCCGCGAGCGGGTCCATCACGACGACCGTCAGGGGCTCGTCGGCGGCACGGGCACCGGGGAGGACGACGGCCAGCGCGACGGCGGCGGCCGCGAACAAGCTGATGCGGGCAGTCATGGGTGGTGCGTCCTGTGGGGGTGACGGCCCCGGGGTCGCCGGGGCCGGGGGCGTCCTAGTTGCCGCCGGCCGCGGGAGCCGCCCGCCGGGCGAGGATGAAGAACCGGCCGCCCGGCTGGTCGCAGAAGTACACCCGCGACCCGTCGGCCGACACGCCGATGGCGACGTTCTTGCACCCGCCGTTGACCGGGACCGTGCCGACCACGCCGGCGAACTCGCCCGAGGCCGAGAACCGCTTCACGACCCCCTCCGACTCGGCCGTGAACACGTCGCCGGAGGAGCCCGCGGCCCGGACGTTCATCGGGTTGCAGCACCCGCCGAAGCACGCCGGGTCGGTGTCCTGGCCTCGCTTGCCGTAGCTGCCGAGCTTCTTCCCGTCCCGGTCGTACCGGGCGAACTGGTGGCGGGTGTTCTCCGCGACCAGCAGGTCGCCGCCCTGCACCTGGATGTCCATCTGGCCGCAGCACCCGCCGATCGCGGAGAGGATCTGCTTCGGGTTCGTCAGGTCGCGGTCCATCCGCCACACCGCGTACCCGTACCCCTCGGTCTCCCCGCAGGCGACGAACACGTGCGAGTCGGAGACGGCGACGCCGTTGATGATGCGGAGCCGGCCGACCAGCCCGCCCAGCACGTCCTCGACGGTCCGCTTGGCGTAGAAGGTCTCGTTCTCCTCGTAGTTCTTGAGGAGCGCCTTGTACTGCGTGAGCTGCCGCTGCTCCGTCTTCGTCCGGTCCGCCTCGGCCTTCGCCTCCAGCCGCTTGACCTGCTCGGTGAACTGCTTCTTGGCCTCGCCCATCGACTTGGCCATCTGCTCTTTCTCCCGCTTCAGGCTCACCTCGGCCTTGGCCCGGAGGGCGTCCTTGTCCTTGAGCAGGGTGGTGACGTGGGCGAGTTCGGCCGGCTCGCCGATCGCCTTGCCGTCCTTGCCGAATCGGGCAACCCGGGCGTCGCCGGCGACGTACACGGTGCCGTCCGGGCCGGCGTTGATCGAGTGGGCGTGGAAGCCGAGCTTCCAACTGGTGAGGAGCTTCCCGTCCGGGGAGTAGACCTGGACCTCGCTCGACACGTTCTTGACCGGGGCGGTGTACCCGCGGGGCGGGGCGACGAGCGCGAGCACCTTGCCGTCGGCGGCGAGGCAAAGGGTCTGGAGGGCAGTGCCGGGTGCTGCCCCGGTCACCTTGATCTCGGCCGTCTGCTCGTGGGTCGCCTTCTTCGCCAAATCGGCCCGGATCTTGGCCTGCTGAGCTTCGTACTCGCGCTGGGCCTTGATGTCGTCGTCCTGGGCGAACCCGGGGCCACCCGCCGTAACGAGGGCGATGGCGAACAAGAAGCTGAAGCGGGTCACGGGCGGGCCTCCGCGAGGGGCGGGAATCTTGACCGCGGGACTGACGAATAACGTAGCCGAAGCTAACGACGCCCGCAACACCCCCTCGTTCCTGTCGGCGCGACTACGATCGGCCCGTCGGTCGCGGGCGGGGTGTGCGACCCGGCGGTCAAGCGGCACCCCCGTCCACGCCGAGTGATGTGAGCAGTTCCTTCACCTTCCGCCCGATCAGGTCGTGGACCTCGTTGAACTGGTCCGGGGGCAGCTCCTTCGGGTCAGGGATCTGCCAGTCCACCCGCTGCTTCGCCAGCACCAGCGGGCACTCGTCGCCGCACCCCATCGTGACGGCGGCGTCGAACGCCTTCCCGTTGAACTCGTCGAGCCCCTTCGAGTGATGGGCGTTGAGGTCGTAGCCGAGCTGTCGCATGGCCTCCACCGCCTTCGGGTTCACCCGCCCGGACGGGCGCGAGCCCGAGCTGAACGCCTCCACCCGGTCGCCGCCGTGGATGCGAGCGAACGCCTCGGCCATCTGGCTCCGGTTCGAGTTCTCGACGCACACGAAGATCACCCGCGGCTTGTCGCTCATCCGGCCCTCGCAACTCTCGGGTCTGAATCCGCCCCACCCACACCACTACCCTGGCTCCGACCTCGTCCCGCGCCGCCTGACCCGGGCGACGGCCCGGCGGCGTTCGGCGCGGGTGCCGATCACGCCTTTACCGCGTAGACCTGCACGCTCGCGGCGAACTCGTTCACGTCGTACTTCCGCAGCAACTCGCCGAGTCCGCTGTGGACCGTCGCGGCCGCCGCCGCGGTCGGGGTGCAACACGCCGCCGATCCGACCGGGGCCGGGGTGCAGCACCCGGTCGCCGCCGGCGCGTCCGCCTTCGGCGTGCAGCACGCGGACGAGTCCGGCGGCGCGGGCGTGCAGCACGCAGTCGCCACCGGCGCGGGGGTGGCCATGGCTGGCGCGCAGCACCCGCCCTGGCCCTCGACCTGGGCGTAGGCGTTCAGGTCCTTCCCGGTGTCCACGACCCGGACCGCCGCGAACCCGGCGGCCGTCAGTCCGGCGACGTACTCCTCGACGGGGATCGCCCCGGCGACGCAGCCGACGTAGGCTATAAGGTCGGCCCCCACCTCCGGCGGGAGAGGCTTCTTCAGGGCGATGTCCGACACCGCCACCCGGCCGCCAGGCTTGAGCACCCGGTACATCTCGCGGAAGACGGCGGACTTGTCGGCGGCCAGGGTGATGACGCAGTTGCTGACGACGCAGTCGGCGGTCGCGTCCGGGAGGGGCACCCGGTCGATCGTGGACAGGTGGAACTCGACGTTCGTGAACCCCTGGCCCGCCGCGTTAGCGTTGGCGCGGGCGACCATCTCCGGGGTCATAACGTGGCTCCCCGTCCGGGCAACCCGCTGATCTACCCTGCGTACGGGCCGGCTCGCCCGACGGCGGACCCCTTGAGCCTGAATTCCGTCCTTCCCGATGGTCGAGAGCGGCGGAACGGGCAGGCGGTGGAAATGCCCGAGTGGGAGTCGCCAAGCGGTGGCATCGGTTCGTGAGGACGACCGAGGGGCGGGGCTGTCCACGCCGGGCAGGCAACTCGGCCGGCCATGATACCGGCCCCGGGCGGGGCGACGTTTCGCCCGCACTTGCGCGGCGGCAGCCATAATCGAAGAGGTCTCTGGTTCGTGTGGAAAGCAGCCGGGCCGCGCCGGTCACGTCCTGCGGCGCGGCGGCAGGTACAATGAGCCGACTGCTAACGTGTCACGGGATGCGTCCGGGAACACGCGGATGAGGCACTTCCTTCTCAGCCGCTACTCGGGGCCGCTCGTCGTCCTCGGCGGGCTGCTCGCGGCCGCGTGCCTGGGCAGCACCGTCGCCATCAACCGGCTCCAGACCGACCTCGCCCGGACGGTCCGGCACGACGCGGCCCGGATGGAGGCGGCCGGCGACCTCCAAGTCTGGCTCCGCCAGCTCCGGTTCCACGCCGTCATGTTCGCCACCGACCCGTCCCCGGCCCGGCGGTGGCAGGTCGCCGAGGACCGCCGCCTGGTTACCGCCGCCCTCGCCGACGCCCGCCACGAGTGCCACCCGGAGGACCTCGAACTGTTGGACGAGATCGGGAGGGGATATCGGGAGTACGAAGCCGGACTCGGGATGGACGACCGGCCAGGGGCGCCCCCGCGGTCGGGGGACGACTTCATCCGCTGGGCCGACGCGCACCCGGTCCAGGGGCTACTCGTCCCCTGTCGCGAGCTCGCCGACCGGCAGCGGGAGCGGATGGACCGAAGCGTCGAGCGGAGCGAGGCACAGGCGACGTGGGCCGGCCGCGTGCTGGTGGGCCTCGGCCTGGCGGGCGCTCTCGGCGGCGTGCTCAGTGGGTTCGCCACCGCCCGCGGGGTGACCCGCCGGGTGGCCCGTCTGTCGGTGCGGGTGCAGGCGGTCCAGGCGCACCTCGGGCCGGACGTGGGCGAAATGACGGTCGAGCTCCCGCAGCACTTCGGCGCCCTGGACGAGCAACTGGACCGGGTCGTCGGGCGGGTCAAGGACGTGTGCGGGCGGCTCCAGGATCAGCAGAGGGAGTTGCTCCGGGCCGAGCAGCTCGCCGCCGTCGGGCAGCTCGCCGCCGGGGTCGCCCACGAGGTCCGCAACCCGCTCACCGGGATCAAGTTCCTGGTCGAGGCCGCCCTCCGCCCCGGGAACCCCACCCCGCTCGACGGGGAAGACCTCCGTCTGATACGCCAAGAGATCGTCCGCATGGAGCGGACGGTGCAGGACCTGCTCGACTACGCCCGGACGCCGCCCCCGGACCGCCACCCCCGCGACCTCCGCGCTCTCGTCACCGAGGCCGCTAAAGTCGCGGCGAGCCGGGCCGAACGGAAGCAGCTCGTCGTCCGACTCGACCTGCCGGCCGAGCCCGCCCCGGCGGACGTGGACCGCGATCAGTTGCTGTCCGTGCTGACCAACTTGCTGTACAACGCGATCGACGCGACCCCGCCCGGGGGCGACGTAGCGGTCGAGGTCGGGGTGGGGCCGGGCGCCGCCCCGCGGGTAACCATCACCGACACCGGCCGGGGGATCGACCCGGCGGTCGCGGACCGGCTGTTCACCCCGTTCGCCACTACCAAGCCGACCGGGACCGGGCTCGGGCTGACGGTCGCCCGGCGCGTCGCCCGGGACCACGGCGGCACGCTGACCGCCGCCAACCGACCCGGCGGCGGGGCGTGCTTCACTCTCACCCTGCCGGCTGCGGAGGCGCCCCGTGCCGAGGCTGCTGGTCGTTGACGACGAACCGATCATCTGCCACTCCTTCCGCCGGGTGTTCACCGACCCCGCGGTCGAGGTGGTCACCGCCGGGTCGGTGGCCGAGGGGTGGGCGCGGTTCGAGCGGGACCGGCCGGACGTGCTCGTGCTCGACCTGCAACTCCCCGACGGGTCCGGGCTCGACCTGTTCGAGCGGGTCCGCGCCGCCGACCCGCGTCGGCCGGTCGTGTTCATCACCGCCCACGGCACGTCGGACACGGCGATCGAGGCGATGAAGCGGGGGGCGTTCGACTACCTCACCAAGCCGCTCGACCTGGAGCAGGTGAGCGGGCTCCTCGGCCGGGCGTTCGAGGCCGCCCGGCTCATGCGGGAGCCGGCCGCCCTCCCCGACGACCCGGCCGCCGACCGGATCGTCGGCCGCACCCCGGTCGTGCAGGAGATGTGTAAGCTCATCGGCAGGCTCGCCCCGCAGGACGCGAACGTCCTGATCCTCGGCGAGTCGGGCACCGGCAAGGAGTTGGTGGCCCGGGCGCTCTACCAGCACTCGACGCGGCCGGACCGCCCGTTCCTGGCGATCAACTGCGCCGCCCTCCCCGAAACGCTGGTCGAGAGCGAGCTGTTCGGCCATGAGAAGGGCGCCTTTACCGGGGCCGACCGGCAGCGGGTCGGCAAGTTCGAGCAGTGCGGCGACGGCACCATCCTGCTGGACGAGATCGGGGACATGCCGCTCCCGGCGCAGGCGAAAATCCTCCGGCTGCTTCAGGACCAGACGTTCGAGCGGGTCGGCGGGAACCAGCCCATCCGCACCCGAGTCCGGGTGCTGGCCGCGACGAACCAGGACCTGGAGCAACTGATCGCCGCCGGCCGGTTCCGGGGCGACCTGTACTACCGGCTGAAGGTGGCGACCGTCCGGGTGCCGCCGCTGCGGGACCGGCGGGCCGACATCCCGGAGTTGGCCCACCACTTCCTGTTCCGCCACGCCCGGGCGGCGGGCCGCGACGTGCGTGGGTTCTCCCCGGAGGCCCTGGACCGACTCGTGGGCGGCGACTGGCCGGGGAACGTGCGGCAACTCCAGAACGACATCCAGGCCGCGGTCTACCAGACCTCCGGGCAGACGATCCTGCCGTCCGACCTGCCGGGCGCGGCCCCGCCCGACCCGCCCGCCGTCCCGGCGGCGTTCGATCTCGTCGGGACGATCGAGGCATTCCTGACGGACGGGAACAAGGACGTGCACGGGCGGGTGATGGCGCTGGTGGAGAGGGAGCTGATCGCCCGGGCGCTGCGGCACGCCCACGGCCACCAGGGCCAGGCCAGCGACCTGCTGGGGATCAACCGCACCACCCTCCGCCACAAGCTCCGCGATCTCGGGATCGTACTCGACCGGGTAGTTGCGGACCGCCCCGACCCGGCCGGCGAGTAACCCGCGGGCGCCGGGGAGATTCTCCCCGCTCGGGTGAGTTTCCCACCGCCCCCGTTCGCGCGGCCGGCGGGCCGGGGTCGAGCAGCCGGCTTTCGTCCGACGCGGCAGCCCGTAATTCCCGGGCAAATCCGCCTGCCTAACCACTCACACCTCGACGGCATCACCCTTGCTAGGCCCCCGGCGGGGGTCCCATGCTCCGACTGCTGAGTGCCGTCGCGCCCCTCCTCGCGGCGGGGACGACTGGATGCCTCTACCCGACCGCCGGCCCGCCCGCGGACCCGAAGTCGGTATTCCCGGTTCGCGGGCAGGTGTTCGTCAGCGGACGGCCTGCCGCCGGGGCGGTCGTCGTGTTCCACCCGGAACACGAGCCGGCCGCCGCGCCGGGACCGCGGCCCCAGGCGACCGTGCGGGCGGACGGGTCGTTCGTGCTGGGAACCCACGCGGCCGACGACGGCGCGCCCGCCGGGAACTACGTCGTCACCGTGGTGTGGCGGCCGGACGGGTGCGACTCGGATCGGCTCGGCGGCCTGTACGCCGACCCGTTGCCGCCGCGGCTCACAACGGTGGTGTTGAAGGGGCCGAACGACCTCCCCCCGTTCCGGCTGGACGAGGCAGGGTCGGACGCCCGATGCCCGGGGAAGATGTGACCTTGGCGAATTCTGATCCCGGCCCGTCCCGGGCGGTCGACCGCCGCGTCCTGCGCTGCGGCGGGTGCGGGGCCGCCGTCGAGTGCCGTCCCGAAGAACTCCTCCGGTACACCCGTGAGGGGTGGCCCCGGTGCTGCGGGCAGGTGATGGCCGTGTCTGTCGAGCCCCCGCACGCACTGCCGCGGGCCGAACGCTGACCCGCACCGGCCCTGCGCCGCGCCCCGAAACGAGGACTCCGCATGGGGTTGGTCAAGCTCGCCCTCGGCAACGTGTACGGGGTCGTCGTCTTCGCCCTGTTCATCATGGTCCTCGGGTCGGTCGCGCTCGTCTCCATCCCGGTGGACATCCTGCCGGCGTTCAAGGTGCCGGCCGTCCAGGTGCTCACGTACTACAACGGGATGCCGGCCCGGTCCGTCGAGCGGACGCTGACCGACCGCATCGAGCGGTGGGTGAACCAGTCGCCCGGGGTGAAGAACGTCGAGTCGCGGTCCGTCTCCGGGGTGAGCGTGGTCAAGCTCTACTTCCGCGAGGACGTGGACCCGAACACGGCGATCACGATGAGCAGCACGCTCGCCGACGCCGCCCGCCCGTACCTGCCGACCAACACCCTCCCGCCCGTCGTCCTCCCGTTCGACCCGACCGGCACCCTGCCGCTCGGCATCCTCACCGTCAGCAACGACCGGATGGCCGAGCAGGAGGTGAAGGACCTGGCCCGGGTCGAGGTCCGCAACCGCCTCGGGGCCATCCCCGGGGCCGTCGCCCCGGTGGTCGTCGGCGGCAAGGACCGGCGGGTGATGATCTACCTCGACCCGAAGCGGCTGGAGCACCGCGGGCTGTCGGCCGTGGACGTGGTGAACGCCCTCGACCGCGGCAACATGATGGTGTCCCCGGGCACGGCGTACTTCGGCGACAACCAGGTGTCGCTCGACACCAACATGATGGTCCGCACCGTCGACGAGCTGAACGACCTGCCGATCGTGTTCGAGCCGGGCCGGCAGATCTACCTGCGGGACGTGGGCGAGGCGGTGGACGACGCCGTCATCCAGAAGTCGCGGGTGCGAGTCAACGGCAAGCAGCAGGTGTTCGTGCCGATCTACCGGCAGTCCGGGTCGAGCAGCCTCGCCGTCGCCGACGGGGTGCGGGCCGCCCTCCCGCAGATGGTCGAGTCCGAGCTCCCCGAGGGGACGAAGCTGGAGTACGTGATCGACCAGTCGGCCTACGTCCGCAACGCGATCGAGAGCCTCGTCCACGAGGGTGTCATCGGCGCCATCCTGGTGTCGCTAATGATCCTCGTGTTCCTCGGCGACTGGAAGATGACGCTGATCGCGTCGCTGTCGCTGCCGCTCGCCATCCTCGGGGCCATCATCGGGCTTCAGACCACAGGCCAGACGATCAACGTGATGACCCTCGGCGGGCTGTTCCTGGCGATCGGCCCGCTGGTGGACAACGCCATCGTGGTGCTGGAGAACACCCACCGCCACCTCGGGATGGGCAAGACCCCGGCCCAGGCCGCGTCCGACGCCTGCGCGGAGAGGTGCGGGTTCTGCCACGCGTCCAGCAGCGCCTCGAGCAGTCGGTGGTAGCGCTCGGTGCACATCTGTTTGTCCAGGGCGGCGACGGCGTCCTCGTTACGGGCGGCGAGATCGGCGTCGATGCGGGCCACGCTCGCCGGGTCCAACGGCGTCAACGGGT